>Ga0302311_10003801_pt1 | contig 16416 bp, 6 predicted proteins | sample III_Palsa_N1_3_FD_200449 | JGI IMG/M metagenome (GOLD analysis project Ga0302311, IMG submission 200449) | Peat permafrost microbial communities from Stordalen Mire near Abisko, Sweden - III_Palsa_N1_3 | ecosystem: Environmental > Terrestrial > Soil > Palsa > Peat permafrost | place: Sweden... | reverse complement strand
CCTGTTCGCCTGCGGGGTGGCGAGCCTCGCCACGGACGAAGCGGCGATCGCCGCCGCGACCGCGCACCCTGAAACGCCGCTGCACCGCGCGATCGGCTCAAGCGACGCCTTCGCGCTGCAGCCGACCAGCCTGCCCAAGGTCCCCGAAGCTCCAAAGAAGGCGGCCGCCAGGCTGGCTTCCAAGCCGGAGTCTGCGGCGCCGGCGAAGCCGCCCGCCGATCGGTCGAAGCTCGACGCGGCTGAAAAAGGTCTGCGTGGCCTGGACGAACGTCGCAAGCGCGAGGAGGCGGACTTTCGCCGTGAGCAGGATGCGTTGGATGCCCGTCGCGAGGCGGCCCAGAGCGCCTATGTCGACGCCCGCAAAGTCGCCACGACGAAGGTCGTGGACGCCAGGACGGCTTACCGGAAGTCTGGCGGCTCGGACTGAAATAACCGGCCTTGCGAATTTCGCTCTTGCGGTCGCCTTGGAAGTCTTGGCCCTGGCGGCCGGTTCCGCCGCGCCCTTGTCTACGGCGACGCCATGAACGTCACCCGTGTCACACCGCCGGCGAGGGCGCCGGCCGCGCTTCAAACAACACGATCGTGCGTCCGCCAAGGTCATAGCCGCCGTCAACGCCGAGCGTGTCCTGCGCCTCAAGGCCGGTGTCCAGGACCCGCGTCCAACCCTCGCCGAGCGGCGACTGCGGCATGGTCAGCGCGACCGGCTCGGCCGAGCCGTTGAAGGCCAGCAGGACTACATCGCGTCCCATGTCCGCGGTGGCCGGGACATCGATCAGCATGCAGAAGGCCCGTGCATTCGGGTCGTCCCAGTAAGCGCCGTCCATTTCCGTCGCTTCGGGCGTCAGCCAAGTCAGATCACGAGGGTTATCGGGAAAGTCGAACCGGCCGAGGTAGCGGCCGTGGTGCAGAGCTTGGTGCTTGGCGCGCAGCTGCGTCGCCAACCTGGCGAAGGCGAGGATCGCCTCGCCCCGCTCGCCAAGGTCCCAGTCCAGCCAGCCGATCTCGTCGTCGTGGCAGTAGGCGTTGTTGTTGCCGCCCTGGGAGCGGCCGAACTCGTCCCCGGCCAGCAGCATCGGCAGGCCCTGGCTCAGGAACAGCGAGGTCAGGAGGTTGCGGATCTGGCGCAGGCGCAGGGCGTTGATGTCGACGTCGTCCGTCGGCCCCTCGACGCCGCAATTCCAAGAGTGGTTGTTGTCGGAGCCGTCCTTGTTGTCCTCGCCGTTGGCCTCGTTGTGCTTGTCGTTGAAGGTGACGAGGTCATCGAGGGTGAAACCGTCGTGCGCGGCGACGAAGTTGACGCTGGAGCGCGGACGCCGCCCCTGGTTGTCGAAGATGTCGCCGGAGCCCTGCACCCGCCGCGCCATATCGCCCGCTGACGCCTCGCCCCGCCAGAAGTCGCGCACGGTGTCGCGAAACTTGTCGTTCCATTCCGACCAGCCGGGCGGGAAACCCCCAACCTGATAGCCGCCGGGGCCGATGTCCCAGGGCTCGGCAATCAGTTTCACCGATTGCAGACAGGGGTCCTGGCTGCAGGCGATCAGGAAGCCGCTGCGGACGTCGAAGCCGCTGGGCTCGCGCGCGAGGATGGTCCCCAGGTCGAAACGAAAGCCGTCCACGTGGGTCTCCTGCACCCAGTAGCGCAGGCTATCCATGACCATCTGCAGCACCCGGGGGTGGTACAGATCCATGGTGTTTCCGGTGCCGGTGTCGTTGACGTAGTGGCGCCGGTCGTCCGCATTCAGGCGGTAGTAGCTGACGTTGTCGATGCCGCGGAACGACAGAGTCGCCCCCTTCTCGTTGCCCTCGGCGGTGTGGTTGTAGACCACGTCCAGGATCACCTCGAGACCGGCGTCGTGGTAGCGCGAGACCATCTCCTTGAACTCGCGCAGGGTGTTGGCGCGGTCGCTGGCGTAGCGGGGATCGGGGGCGAAGAAGCCGATGGAGTTGTAGCCCCAGTAGTTGCGCAGCCCTTTCTCGAGCAGATAGGCGTCGTCGAGGAAGGTGTGGATCGGCAGCAGCTCCACGGTCGTCATGCCCAGGGACTTGATGTGGTCGATGATCGCCTTCTGGCCCATGCCGGCGTAGGTGCCGCGCAGAGGCTCAGGCACGCCGGGGTGCAGCTTGGTGTAGCCCTTCACATGCGCCTCGTAGACCAGCGTCCGCTCCCAGGGCGTGAAGGCCTGTCGTGGCGCGCCGCTCCAGTCGAAGTTGGGGTCGACCACCACGCACTTGGGGACGAACGGCGCGCTGTCGCGCTGGTCGAAGCTCAGGTCCTCTTCCTCGGCGCCGATGGTGTAGCCGTAGCAGGCGTCGTTCCACTCGATCTCCCCGGTATGGCCGCGGGCGTAGGGGTCGAGCAGCAGCTTGTTGGGATTGAACCGGTGCCCGGCCTCAGGCTCGTAGGGTCCGTGGACGCGATAGCCGTAAACTTGGCCCGGCTGCAGGCCCTCCACATAGCCGTGGAAAATCTGATCGGTGTAGTCGGGCAGGGTGATGCGGCCGATCTCCTCGCGCCCCTCGGGGTCGAACAGGCAGAGCTCGACCCGGGTCGCGTAGGCGGAGAACAGGGCGAAGTTTACGCCGCCGCCGTCGAAGATGGCGCCGAGGGGGCGGTTCGATCCGGGCCGCACGGCGAAGGTGGACGTCATGCGGACCCTGTCATTGGTTTGTTGGTAGCGGCATGAATGAACGATCAAATGTGGCGATTGTTGCAGCCCGGCAGGCCTTCGATCGATCTTCCGTCTACGGATCGAGCCAGCCTCATTCGGGCGCCTCCACATGGACCGGCTCGGCGTCGAACAGATCGGCCGCCGGACGCCAGGCGCCGGCGATCTCGACCGCTGTGTCCGACCACCAGGCCGCGCCGGGCGTCTCGCCGAGGCGGAAGTTGGCTGAGGCGGCTTGCAGGATCACGGCGACCGTGACCCGCCTGCCGTCCAGCCGTCTGTCGAAGGCCAGCACATGGGCCGCCTTGGCGCCCCGGGTCGGCAACGGCGCGACGGCGCCGTGCGTGAACAGCGCGGGGTCATGATGGCGCAGCGCCAGCAGCCGGCCGATCAGCGCCTGCTTCACCGCGCCGCTGGTCCAATCTCGGGCGCCTTCAGCCAGGAGTCTTGCCCGCAGATCGTAGTCCACCGGCCGGCGATTGTCCGGATCGACCAGGGAGAAGTCCCACAGCTCATCACCTTGATAGAGATCCGGAACCCCAGGCCAGGTACAACGGATGGCGGCCTGGACCAGTCCGTTGATCGCCCCCGCCGGCGCGATGCGGGCAACGAACCGCGTCATGCTCTCCAGAAAGTCCTGCGACCGCTCGGGGTCGAGCAGGTGCTTGAGCCACCTCCGGTTGGCCGCCTCGTAGTCGACATCCGGCGCGGCCCAGGACGATCTCAGCTTGGCCTCCCGCAGCGCTTTTTCCCGCCAGGCGACGATGCGGTCGGTGAAAGCGTTGAGGCCGTCGCGGTCATCCGCGGCCAAGGTCAGCGGCCACGCGCCGACCAGGGTCTGGAAGGTGGCGTAGGCGTCGTCGGGGGCGACCGCCTCGTCGCCGGCGATGGCGAACCAGTGCTCCACGGCCGCCCGCCATTCGCCGGGCAACTCGCTCAGAACCGCCAGCCGCGCGCGCACGTCTTCGCCGCGCTTATGGTCGTGGGTGGCGGTGGTCAGCATCGCGAGCGGCGCCGTCTCGGCGCGCGCCTGACCGGAGCACAGGAATTCGGCCGCGGGCATCGCCAATCGGCCGGCGTCGAACCCGACGTCGTTGCGGGAGATGAGGCGGCTGTAGCGATAGAAGGCCGTGTCCTCCACCGCCTTGGCCGCGACGGGCGCGGACAGCTGATTCAGCCGCCGCGTCGCCTCGGCGCGCGGGACGGGCTCGCCCCAGCGTCCGCTCAGCACCTGTTCGATGAAGTCCAGGCCGGGGCGGTCGGCGGGCAACGCCAGGCGCGCGGCGTCCAGGGCCTGGCGTACCGCCGGCTCGATTTCCCGCGGCGCGCCTGTGGCGTAGCTCCGATAAACCCCGAGACGGCTTATCAGCGCGGCTAGCGCGCGCCTCAGGGTTTCCTCGCCGAGGTCTCGGGTCGCCAGGACCTGTCGGGCCGCGACGGCGAAGGCGCGGGCGCCGGCGGCCAGCTGACCTGCGAAGGCGCCGTTCAGGATTTCCGGTCGCGCGAGCGCCTCCTCGACACTGAAGTCGGCCGAGCGTCCGGACAACTCTTCCCACAGCCGGTTCAGCTCGGCTTCGCCACCGGCGTCGTGCTGCAGGGCGCTGACCTGGTTCATGAAGTCATAGCCGGTGGTCCCTTCGACTGGCCATTCGGCCGGTAGGGATTCGCCGCGCCCGAGGATCTTCTCGATCACAACGTAGGGCCCGTCGCGCGGCGGGCCGGCGGGGCGGCGATCCGGCAAGGCCTCAAGCCGGTCGCGCAGCCGGCGAAGATAGGCGGCGGGATCAGCCAGGCCGTCCACATGGTCGATCCGCACCCCGTCGATCAGGCCCTCGGCATAGAGGCCGAGCGTCACGGCGTGGACCTGGTCGAACACCGCCGCGTCCTCGATCCGCAGGCCGGCGAGTTCGTTGACGTCGAAGAACCGCCGCCAGTTGATCAGGTCGCCGGCCGTGCGCCACCAGGCCAGGCGAAAGTGCTGCCGTTCTAGCAGTTCGTGCAGCGCAGCCGGGTCGCGCCATCGCGACAGGTCCGCCGTCGCCGCATCGCCGCCGCCGATCTCGGCATAGTCTTCCGGCCGGATCGGCAGGCGGTGCGGGCCGTAGGCGATGGCCAGCTTTTGCAGGGCTTTGTCCCAGACCAGCTCCAGGCCGCCGTCGGCAAGGACCTTTCCGTAAGGCTCTCCCAGCGTCGGAACCAGCACCTTGCCGTCGGCGCCCGGGCTGTCGAAATCGATGTCGAACATTCGAGCGTGGACGCTGGCGCGGCCATGTTCCAGCACGTCCAGCCAACAGGGATTGTCCGCCCCACCCACCGCCATGTGGTTGGGCACGATGTCGACGATCAGGCCGAGACCGGCAGCTTGGGCGGCGTTCGCCAGATCGCGGAATCCAGCCTCCCCGCCAAGCTCCGGATTGATGCGGCGATGGTCGATGACGTCATAGCCGTGCATCGAACCGGCGCGGGCGGCGAGGATGGGCGACAGATAGAGATGGCTAACGCCCAGGGCGGCGAAATAATCCAGCCGCGCCTGGGCGTCGGCGAAGGTGAAGGCCTTATGCAGCTGCAGGCGATAGGTCGCCGTGGGGATCGCTGAACGGCGAGTCATGCCGGACGACCCCGCGCCCTGTTCAGCCGTTTCAGGCGCGCCAAGGGCTTGGGCTGGTCGAGACCGTTGCTGGGCGGCAGGCGGCGGCGCCAGTTGGGGTGGGGATCGGTCAGCCCCGGCAGGTTGGGTTGCTCGATCTCACCCAGCACGTCCTCCATGGCGATCAGCGCCAGGTCGCAGTCCGCGCCGGCCACATGCGCCAGCGCCGCGTCCACCACGGCGTCGGTCCGTTCAGAGCCGGGCTCGGGACCGCTGGCCGCGCCGGACGCGCACATGGCGCGCCAGAGGCGGCCGGCGTCTCGCTTGCGGTCCTTCTGCGCGGCCTCGGGGTCGGGCTCCGCGCCGACGCGCGCGCGCCAATCGATGTCGTGGCCTTTCCACCAACCGGCCACGGTGGGCAGGTCATGGGTGGTGGTCATCGCCGCCGCCCGCCGTCCCCAGCGGCTTGGGGCGCGGAAGCCGCCGGTCTTGGTCTGCTCGAACCACAGCACCCGCATGCCGGCCAGGCCGGCGGTGGTGGTGCGCGTCCGGAAGCCCGCCGGGACCGTGCCCAGATCCTCGCCGATGACGATGGCCCGATGCCGGCGGGACTCCAGCGCCAGCAACCGCAGCAGGTCCTCGAATGGATAGCTGAGATAGGCGCCGTCGGAGGCCTTGGCGCCGTCTGGCGTCACCCACAGGTGCTCAAGCCCGATGGCATGGTCGATGCGCACGCCGCCCGCATGGCGCAGGGCGGCGCGGACGGTGGCGAGGAAGGGCTCGAACGCCTGCGCGCGCAGGGCGGTGGGCGAAAAGGTTGTCAGGCCCCAGGTCTGGCCATCGTGCGCCAGCAGGTCCGGCGGCGCGCCGATGGTCACGCCGGTCAGCACGTCCATCGGACGGCTCCAGGCCTGGCTGCCGGCGCCGTCCATGCCGACGGCCAAATCGCTGATCAGCCCCGCCGCCATGCCCGCGCGCCGGGCCGAAGCTTGCGCGGCCGCCGCGGCCCCGTCCGCGCGCCATTGCAGGTAGAGGTGGACCTCGACCTCGGGATCGTCCGCCGCCAGGGCGCGGACGGCAGGCGAGGCGGCGTCGCCGAAAGCGTCCGGCCAGTCCCGCCAGTGGTACAGGCCGGTTGGCCGGAACCGCGCGTCCAGGGCCTCGAACCGGGCGTGGGACAGCAGCGGCGCGCCGCCTTCGCGGACAAAGGTCTCGAACGTCGCGCGGCGCTGGCCGGGTTTTGCGAAAGCGGCGTAGTCCGCGCGCAGCGACTGCATCTTCGCCGCCGCCCCCTTGGGCCAGTCGATCAGCGGGCCGGCGTCGCCACCGGCGCGTCGTGCGGCCTGTGCATACAGCGGATTGAGGAACAGCCGGCTCGAGGGCCCGTAAGGGGCGTATCGGCCGAGGTCAGCCGCGAATAGGGCGTGTGTCGGGCTTACAGCGACAGCGTCCGCGCCAAGTTCGCCCAACCGCGCCGCGAACCGGGCAAGATCGCCGAAATCGCCGAAATCACCGCCTTCGTTGAGGCTGTAGAGCTGCGCCGCGACGCCCCAGGCCTTCCGGCCGCCGGTCAGGTCGGCGATGTCGAGTGCGCGGGCCGGAGCGACGGCCAACCGTGTCTGTTCCCCGCCAAACTCTAGCTGGTGGTAGCCGATCGCCGTGGGTGCGCGGAAGGTCACGTGGCCGGCGCCGGCAGGGGTCAGGGCGAGGTCCCGGCGCTCGCCGGTTTCCAGGATCAGGGCCGCGCGGCCGGCGCGGCCGGCAAGGCGTACGGGCTGGCCTCGCACGGCGGTGATCATCGGCGCGCGGGCGCGGCGCTCGGCGGCGAGCCGGTCCAGGGCGGCGGCGATGTCCGCCTTGGAGTCGGCGGGCAGGTCCATGGCCGCCAGGATGATACGCAAAGCTTCCTCGGGAACCGTCCGTGGCTGTCCCCGGAAATCCGTCCAGTCGACGGCCAGCCCCGCCGCCTTGGCGAGATCCTTTAGCCCCCGGCCGCTCATGGCTCGATCCAGGCCAGTGTGGTGTGGGGCGGAACGGCGTTTCCGGGATGGTCGCCCATCAGCGGTGCGCAGCCCGGCAGGTCGGCCTCCGCGGGGTCCACGCCGAGGTTCACCGCCAGGGTCAGCGTGGCTCCGTCCCCCAGCCGCCAGCGCGCCAATACGGCCTTCGAGTCCAGCACGACGGCGCCCAGGGTCTTGCAGCCCTTCAGCCCGGGAACGATCCGCACCCGCCGCAGCGTCAGGAGTTGCGTGATCAGCGTGCGCCACTCGTCCGCGTCCGTTGCGTTCTCGGTCCAACGCGAGGCCTCAAAAGTCGACAGGGCGTTGGGGTCCGGGATGCGGGCGCAGGTGGCCGGGTCGGTGAACCCAGGCTGGCCGGAGAACTCCTTGCGCCGCCCCTCGCGCACCGCCGACGCCAGATCACCCTGGAAGTCAGTGAAGAACAGGAAGGGCTCGCGCGCGCCGACCTCCTCGCCCATGAACAGCATCGGAATCTGCGGGCAGAGCAGCAACAGGCTCATCGCCGCCTTCAGCGCCCTGGGGTCCGCCAGGGTGGTCAGGCGCTCGCCGAGGGCGCGGTTGCCGACCTGGTCGTGGTTCTGCAGAAAGCTGACGAAGGCCGTGGAGCTGAGATCCGCGCTGGGCTGGCCACGCGGGCGACCGTCGTGATTGGGCGATGGCTCGCCCTGATAGATGAAGCCCTCGGACAGGCACCGGGCCAGCTTCCGGGCCGGGTGGCCCCCGAAATCGCGGTAGTAGGCGTGGGTCTCGCCGGTCAGCAGGACATGCAGGACGTTGTGGAAATCGTCGTTCCACTGGGCGTCGAAGCCCTGCCTCAGCAGGGCCGCGTCATTGTTCTCGTTCTCGACCACCAGATGCGCGTGGCGACCGGGGATGCGCGCCCGAACTTCGCGCGCCAGCTCCACCAGCCAGCTGCGGTCGTCGATGGCGTGCACCGCGTCGAGCCGCAGGCCGTCGATGCGGAAGTCCCGCAGCCAGTAGAGGGCGTTCTCGGTGAAGAACCGCCGCACGGCCTGTTTGTGAAAGTCGATCGCCGCGCCCCATGGGGTCTGCTGGGCCTCATCGAAGAAGGTCGGCGCATAGGCCGGCAGCCAGTTCCCCTCTGGTCCGAAGTGGTTGTAGACCACGTCCAGAAAGACCATCAGGCCCAGCCCGTGCGCCTCGTCGACCAGGGCTCGCAGATCGTCCGGTCGGCCGTAGGCGCTGTCGGGCGCGAAGGGCAGCACGCCGTCGTAGCCCCAGTTGCGCGCACCCGCGAAGTCCGCGACCGGCATGAGCTCGATCGCGGTGACGCCCAGTGCGGCGATGGCCTTCAGCCGCCCCCGCACGCCCTGGAATCCACCCAGGAGTCCCGCATGGAGTTCGTAGAGGACCGTCTCCTCCCAGGGCCGGCCGGCCCAGTCGGGATGCCGCCAAACATAGGCGCGAGCGTCGGTCAGTTCGCTCGGGCCGCTGACGTCGTCGGGCTGGAACCGGGACGCCGGATCGGACACCAGGCGGCCGTCGACGTCGAATCGGTAAAGGTCCCCGACTCGGGCCGGCGCGGCGGCGCTCCAAAAGCCGTCCGCGTCACGGGTCAGCGCGATCGGACTCGAGCCTTCAATCATCGTCGCGACCGCTGTCGCGGCTGGCGCCCAAAGCTGGAAGATCGCGCGGTCCCCCTCAAGCCGAGGCCCAAAGCGCTGCGCCGCGCCCTGGCTGGCGCTCATCGATCCCGCCGCTTCAGCACCAGGGCGGCGAGCGGCGGCAGGGTCAGGCTCAAGGACCATTCCTGGCCATGGGAGGCGACGGGCTCAGCCTCGACGCCGCCCATGTTCCCGACATCGCCGCCGCCATAGACGCCCGCGTCGCTGTTCAGCAGCTCGGCCCAGAAGCCCGGCTCGGGCACGCCGACGCGGAAGTCGCCGCGCACCACCGGCGTCATGTTCAGCAGCACCAGTACGGTCTCGCCATTGCGGGCGCGGCGGAGGTAGGCGAAGACGCTGATGGCGGCGGCGTCGCCGATTACCCAGTCGAACCCCCAGGGCTCGCAGTCGCCCTCGTGCAGCGCCGGCTCCGCCGCATAGAGCCGGTTCAGGTCGCCGACGAGGCGTTGCAGCCCCGCGTGGCCGCGGTCGTTCAGCAGGCCCCAGTCGAGCTGGCCGTCGTGACTCCATTCGTGCCGCTGGCCGATCTCGCCGCCCATGAACAGCAGCTTCTTGCCCGGATGGGTCCACATGAAGCTGAAATAGGCGCGCAGATTGGCCAGCTTGCGCCATTCGTCGCCCGGCGCGCGCTGATAGAGCGAGCCCTTGCCGTGCACGACCTCGTCGTGGGACAGGGGCAGGATGAACCGCTCGGAGAAGGCGTAGGCCAGGCCGAAGGTCATGTCGTGGTGCTGGTAGGCGCGGTGGATCGGATCCTTGCCGAAATAGGCGAGGGTGTCGTGCATCCACCCCATGTTCCATTTGTAGTCGAAGCCCAGGCCGCCCTCGGCCACCGGCTTTGAGACCCCCGGCCAGGCGGTGGATTCCTCGGCGATGGTAACCGCCCCGGGGCAGCGCTCGTGCACCACCTCATTGAGGCGCTTGATGAAGGCGATGGCCTCCAGATTCTCCCGTCCGCCATAGATGTTTGGCCGCCACTGGCCCGGCTCGCGGGAGTAGTCGCGATAGAGCATCGAGGCCACCGCATCGACCCGCAGACCGTCGACGTGAAAGGTCTCCAGCCAGTAGACCGCGCTGGCGATCAGGAAGCCCTGAACCTCGGTGCGGCCGAGATTGTAGATCATGGTGTTCCAGTCCTGATGAAACCCCTCGGTGGGATCGGCGTGCTCATAGAGGTGGGCGCCGTCGAACATGGCGAGCCCATGTGCGTCGGTGGGAAAGTGGGCCGGCACCCAGTCCAGGATCACGCCCAGCCCGCGCGCGTGGCAGGCGTCGACGAAGCGGGCGAGATCGGGCGGCCGGCCGAAGCGGGCGGACGGGGCGAACTGCGACAGCGGCTGGTAGCCCCAGGAGCCGCCGAACGGATACTCCATGATCGGCATCAGCTCGATATGGCTGAAGCCCAGCCCTGCCGCGTAGTCAATCAGCCGCTCGAGGCCGCTCCAGTTCAGCACTCCGTCCGGATCGCCGTCCGGCCGCATCCAGGACGCGGCATGGACCTCATAGATCGAGATCGGCGCGTCCGGCGCCTGGCGAGCGCCACGGCCGGCCATCCAGGTCTCGTCACTCCAGTCGAAGGCGGGCAGGACCTCGACCACCGACCCGGTGGCCGGCGGGTGTTCGGTCCGCCGGGCGAGGGGATCGGCCTTGAGCGGCAGCACCTCGCCGGTGGGGCCGACAATCTCGTACTTGTAGACCTCGCCGGCGGCCAGCCTTGGCACGAACAGTTCCCAGACGCCCGCCTCGGGGCGAAGCCGCATGGGGTGGCGCCGGCCGTCCCAGCTGTTGAAATCGCCGACCACCGAGACGCGCCGGGCGTCCGGCGCCCAGACCGCGAACCGCACGCCGTCGACACCTTCGAAGGTCACGGGCGCCGCGCCGAATCGCTCCGCCAGCTTCCAGTGGGCGCCCTGGCTGAACAGGTAGAGATCCACCTCGCCGAGGATCAAGCCGAAGCTGTAGGGGTCCTCCGTCTCCTGAACGCCGGCCGGCCACTCGATCTGCAGCCGGTAGGGCGCATCACGCGGCGCCGCGCCACTGAAAAAGCCGCCGCCGCCCTCGGGCGCGAGCTCGCCGATCACCGCCCCGCTGGCCCGGTCCAGGACCCGCACCGCCAAGGCGCCCGGCTGCAGCGTGCGGATCACCCGCCCCTGCGGTCCGGGATGCGGACCCAGGATGGCGAAGGGGTCGGCAAAGCGGCCGGCGACTAGCGCTTCCACCAAAGCTGGATCGAGCGGGATCGGCGCTGGGGGCGGGCTTTTCGCCGCCGACTTGCGGGGCTTTGCGGCCGGTTTGACGGATGCATCGGAGCGGCTCATCGGCGCGAGGTCTCCAGGACCTGTGCGGCCAGCTGCGCCAGCCCGCGCAACGGGATCGGCAGCCATTCAGGCCGGTTGGCCGCCTCATAGGCGACCTCGTAGGCGGCCTTCTCCAGGGTGAAGAGGTCGATCAGCCGGCGGTCCAGGTCCGGCAGGCGGCCTTGCGTCGCCTCGGCGTAACCCTCCAGGAAGGCGGCCTCGGCCTCACGGCGGAACCGCTGCAGCAGTTCCTCCGCCTTGGACTCCACAGCCGCGCCGCCGCTGGCCTTGGTGTTGCGCGCGACCTGGGCCGCGGCATAGTCGAAGGAGCGGATGACGCCGGCGATGTCGCGAGCGGGGCTGAGTTTGGCGCGGCGCTGCTCCAAGGTCTTGCTGGGCTCGCCCTCGAAATCGATGATCTGCACGTCGGGGCCAGCCACCAGCACCTGACCCAGGTGAAGGTCGCCATGGATGCGGATGCGCAGGCTGTCCTTGCCGGCCTGCGCCAGAGCGCCCAGACGCTTCAGGATCTGGTCGCGCTTGCCAGCCAAGGTCTTGGCCAGCGCCGCGTCCTCCGCGCTCAGGGTCTTGCGTTCGGCGACGATGTCGATGGCGTTGTCGACCTCGCCGCGCACCTGCTCCAGCCAGGCGTCCAGATCGTCCGGGCCAGCAGTCTCGGGAGCGAAATCCGGATTGTCCGAGGGCTCCGCGAGAATGGCGTGCATCTCGCCAAGCCGGCGGCCCAGGGTGCGGGCGAAGGCGGCGTAGGGGGCGAACACCGAGCTCTGGTCGCGTCGATAGGGCGTGGCGCCCTCGTCGAGGATCCGGCCCAGGGCGCCCAGCGTCCAGGTCCAGCCGTCGCCCTGGTTGTCCACGAACCTCTGTGCGATGGCGACGGCGTAGGAGACGCCGTCCTTGTCCTCGCGGACGATGTCGCCCAACAGCGCCGGCGAGCCGGTGAATCCGCGTTCGGTCAGCACCCGGGTCATCTCGGCTTCCGGGTGGACGCCGGGCACAAGGTGGCGGAACAGCTTGATCACCGCCTGGCGACCCACCAGCAGGGTGGAGTTGGTCTGCTCCGCGCCGGGCCAGTCGATCGGAGTCTCGTCGGTCACCTCCAGCGCGTGAATGGCGCTAGTGGGCCGGCAAAGGATGCGGCCGCCGCTGGCCAGCTCGACCACCGTCTCGTTCTTCAGTCCACGGATCATCGCCCTGGGCAGGATCGGCGAGGCGAAGGCGTCGGTCAAAAGGCCGACGCGGCGTCCCTTGCGGACCCGACTCAGGGCCAGCGGCGCCTCGAACGGATGCGGCGGCGCGTCCTCCCAGGCCACCGTCAGCGGCAGGGCGTAACGTTCACGTTTATCGCCGGCCTGGACGCACAGTTCCGCGAAGCGCGCCTCTTCGCCGGCGCCAGGCACGGCGTCGAAGGCGCTGATCGTCACCTCGCTGATCGCCTTGTCCTTGTTCTGAAACCAGCGCCGGTGCGCCAGGTAGTTCGGCAGCAGCTCCTCTTCGAGGATGGCTTTCGACAAGCCGGTGACGATGTCCTGCAGGCCATCGCGCAGCACGAAGGTGTGGTGCTCGACGACAGGGCCGGCCGTCGCCGAACTCCAGGCCGGCGCCTCGGCGTCCTGGCTCAGCAGAAACCAAGAAAAGCCATAGGGCGGCAGGGTCAGCAGATAGGTCAGCTGGCCGATCTGAGGGAACGGCGTGCCGGCCGACAGCTCCACCGGGACCCGGCCGGCGAATTCGCTCAGGTCCAGCTCCACCGCCTGGGCCGCGCGCGAGACATTGGCCACGCACAGGATGGTTTCGCCTTCGTACTCGCGCAGATAGGCCAGCACCTTGCGGTTCATCGGCCGCAGGAACCGCTGGGTTCCGCGCCCGAACGCCTGGTGCTGCTTGCGCACCGCCAGCGTCTTGCGGGTCCAGTTCAGCAGCGAGTGCGGATCGCGCCACTGCGCTTCCACATTGATCGCCTGGTAGCCGTAGAGGGCGTCCTGGTTGGCCGGCAGAACCAGACTCGACGGGTCGGCGCGGGAAAAGCCGCCATTACGGTCGCTGGACCATTGCATTGGCGTGCGCACCCCGTCCCGGTCGCCCAGGTGGATGTTGTCGCCCATGCCGATCTCGTCGCCATAGTAGAGCACCGGCGTACCGGGCATGGTCATCAGCATGCAGACCATCAGCTCGACCCGCCGCCGGTCCCGCTCCAGCAGCGGCGCCAGCCGGCGGCGGATGCCGAGGTTGATACGCGCCCGCTTGTCGGAGGCGTAGGTCTCCCAGAGGTAGTCGCGCTCCTTGTCGGTGACCATCTCCAGGGTCAGCTCGTCGTGGTTGCGCAGGAAGATCGCCCACTGGCAGGTCTCGGGGATCGCCGGGGTCTGGCGCATGATGTCGGTGATCGGGAACCGGTCTTCCTGCGCGATGGCCATGTACATCCGCGGCATCAGCGGGAAGTGGAAGGCCATGTGGCATTCGTCGGCGTTGGCGCCGAAATAGGCCTGGGTGTCCTCTGGCCACATGTTGGCCTCCGCCAGCAGCAGCCGGTCGGAATATTTGCTGTCCAGCGCCGCCCTGATCTTGCGCAGGATGTCGTGGGTTTCGGGCAGGTTCTCGTTGGACGCGCCCTCGCGCTCCACCAGGTAGGGAATGGCGTCGAGTCTGAGGCCGTCGACGCCCAGGTCGAGCCAGAAGTTCATCACCGAGATGACCGCCTCGAGCACGCGCGGATTGTCGAAGTTCAGGTCCGGCTGATGGGAATAGAACCGGTGCCAGAAGTAGGCCTTGGCTTCGTCGTCCCAGGTCCAGTTGGATTTTTCCGTATCCAGGAAGATGATCCGGGTGCCGGCGTAGGCCTTGTCTGTGTCGGACCAGACGTAGAAGTCTCGCGCCGCCGAGCCGGGCTTGGCCTTGCGCGCCTTCTGGAACCAGGGATGCTGGTCCGAGGTGTGGTTGATCACCAGTTCGGTGATCACGCGGATGCCGCGCCGATGCGCCTCTTTGATGAACCGCCGGACGTCCGCCATCGTCCCATATTCGGGATGCACGCCGCGATATTCGGCGATGTCATAGCCGTCGTCCCGGCGAGGCGAAGGATAGAAGGGCAGCAGCCACAGGCAGTTGACGCCCATCTCGGCCAGGTAATCCAGCCGCTGGATCAGGCCGGGGAAGTCGCCGACGCCGTCGCCGTTGGAGTCGTAGAACGACTTCACGTGCAGCTGATAGATGACCGCGTCCTTGTACCAGAGCGGATCGGCGGTCACGGGCGGGATGTCTCGGGCCATCGTTCTTAAGCCTCTCCGCCGATGCGCCAGATGGCGTAGGGCCGCTCGGGTCCGAGCCGCAGGTGCTGGACCTTGCCGGCCCAGCGGAAGCGATGACCGTCCAGCAGGTCCCGCACCTCGATCTCCTCCCAGTCCTGCAGACCGTGGAGCCACAGCGGGACCTCGAAATCGGCTTCCTGGACGGTGAACGGATCAAGGCTGATGGCGACCAGGATGCGGTCGGCGCGGCCCGGCGCGGTCTTGGAGAAGTAGAGAATCTGGTCGTTGAAAGCGTTGTGGAATTCGATCCCCAGGTGGCTCTGGAGCGCCGGCTCCTGGCGGCGTAGCCGGTTCAGCGCGGTGATCTCGTCGACAATGTCGCCGGGCGCGCGATCGGGCCTCACGCGGATCTGGTACTTCTCGCTGTCGAGATATTCCTCGCGCCCCGGCAGGGCGGCGGCCTCGCACAGCTCGAACCCGGCATAGACGCCGAACAGGCCGGACAGGGTCGCGGCCAGCGCGGCCCGGATCAGGAAGCCGGGCCGGCCCGAGGTCTGCAGGAAGTAGGGATTAATGTCCGGCGTGTTGACGAAGAAATGCGGGCGGAAGAAGTCGCGCACCGGCGCGCTTGTCAGCTCGGTCAGATAGGCCTGGATTTCCGCCTTGCTGTGCCGCCAGGTGAAGTAGGTGTAGGACTGCGTGAAGCCGGCCTTGGCCAGCTGGTACATGGGCTTGGGCCGGGTGAAGGCCTCAGACAGGAAGATCGCGTCCGGGTGGCGCCCCTTCACCTCGGCGATCATCCAGCGCCAGAAGGGCAGGGGTTTGGTGTGCGGATTGTCGACCCTGAACGCCCTGACGCCCTGGTCCGCCCAGAACAGCACCACATCCCGCAAGGCCTCCCAGAGCGATGGGACTGACGCCTCGGCGTAGAAGTCGACGTTGACGATGTCTTCGTACTTCTTCGGCGGGTTCTCGGCATATTTCAGCGACCCGTCCGCCCGCCAGTCGAACCAATCGGGATGCTGTTTCAGCCAGGGATGGTCGGGGGAACACTGGATGGCGAAGTCCAGCGCGATCTCCAGATCGTGCGCGGCCGCCGCCTCGAGCAGGGCGCGGAAGTCGTCCAGCGTCCCTAGCTCAGGATGGATCGCCGTGTGGCCGCCAGCGGCCGCGCCAATTGCGTAGGGACTGCCGACATCCTCGGGCCCCGCGGTCAGGCTGTTGTTCGGGCCCTTGCGGTTGGTCAGGCCGATGGGGTGGATCGGCGGGAAGTAGAGGGTGTCGAAGCCCATGGCCGCGATATGCGGCAGACGGTTGACGACGTCGGCGAAGGTCCCGTGCCGCGCCGGATCGTCGGTCTGAGAACGCGGGAAGAGTTCATACCAGCTGGAGAACCGCGCCGCCGGCCGGTCCACCACGACGGGTTGGATGAAGCTCTCGGTCAGGAACGGCTGGTCGTCCGCCTCGGCCATGGCGGCCGCGAGGGGCGCCTCGAGCAGGGTCGCCGCCGGCTCAGCCTTGGCGGCGTCCAAGGCGGCGATGGCGGCGCGGATGATTTTCGCCGCCGCTCCCTTCGCGCGGCCGCGCGCGGCCTCCAGCAGCGTTCGGCCTTCCATCACGTCCAGCGACAGGTCCTGGCCCGCGTTGCGTTTCTTGGCCAGATCACGGACAAAGCCGCCCCAGACGTCGAGCCAGGCTTGCAGCTTGAGCTGCTGGAGGCCGAGCCCGGAAAGCCGCACCTCGCCGGTCCAGACATCGTTGGGCTGCGCCGTCAGCGGATGGGACGACCACGCGTGCTCATTTTCGGCGCGCGTGAGGATGGCGGCGGCGAGCTTTTCGTGGCCGTCGGTGAAGATGTCCGCGGTGATCACCACCGGATCGCCGACCACCGCCTTGGCCGCGAAAGCGCCCTGGTCCACCGAGGGGGAGAAAC
>Ga0302311_10003800_pt1 | contig 16417 bp, 16 predicted proteins | sample III_Palsa_N1_3_FD_200449 | JGI IMG/M metagenome (GOLD analysis project Ga0302311, IMG submission 200449) | Peat permafrost microbial communities from Stordalen Mire near Abisko, Sweden - III_Palsa_N1_3 | ecosystem: Environmental > Terrestrial > Soil > Palsa > Peat permafrost | place: Sweden... | reverse complement strand
GAACCCGTCGAGGACGTGCTGACGCGTCAGCTTCTCGACGCGCAAACTCACGGGCGTTCAAAGACGCTCGGCTCACGCAGCAGCTTCCTCATGCGGGCATGCGAGCGCGGCGGCGCATCGAGCGCCTGCATGAACCGCGTCCACTGCTCCCGGGTCAGCCTCAGGTCCCGCTGCTCGCCCAGCATCTCCTCGGCGCGCATGAGCGCCGTGGCGAGCACGAACTCGCTGACCGAGCGATGGGCCACTTCGGCCGCGGCGCGCAGCTTTCGCTTCGCGTCGACCGTCAGGCGGAGGTCAAGCTTCTCGGTTCGGATGCTACGGGCGGGCATGGCAGCGGCCTTTGTGCAGGTGGTCTCCACCGAAGTATAACGAGTCGCCCGACAATGTCATGACGAACCCGCTTGCTGAGCGGCTCCTCGAGTCCGCCGAGGTGGGTGTCGGCGGCGGCCGGGCGGCAGGCACGCCCGCCGTCTCGCGAAAGTGAGCCGTGCGGAGGGCGAGACCCCAGCGCGGGCTGAGGCAGGTGCACGCGAAGTCGGCGGGCCCGGGGAATCGAAGCGCCATCTCGGACTCGACTTGGACGAAGACCGTCGGCGTCGTCGGGCGATGAGCTTCGGCCACCAGCGTCGCCGAAGCGCGCTGCCTCGTCGCCAGCGGGGTCCAGGTGGTCGTCGCACAGGGGTACGAGGCGGGGGGGCATCGCGGCGTGTTCGACCCCGACGCGGCGGACGATTGCCTGGGTACGTTCGCGCTCACCCGGATCCTCGCACGCGAGCTGGCCGTCCCGGTCGTGGCCGCGGGAGGAGTCATGGACGGCGCAGGGGTCGACGCGGCGCTCCGGCTTTGGTGCGAGCGCGGCGCAACTCGGCACCGCCTTCGTCCTGTGCCCCGAGTCGCTCGCCGACGAGGGGTACCGGGCGACGATGAGGAGCGACGCAGCTCACCACACCGTGATGACTCGGGCCATTTCCGGCCGACCCGCGCGCTGCCTCGCCAACCGCTTCACCGCCTTCGGCGCGAAGGTCGCCGACCGGCGAGGTGCCCGACTACCCGATCGCCTACGACGCCGGCAAAGCGCTGCACGCGGTCGCGAAGGCGAAGAAGGACTTCGGCTACGGCGCGCGGTGGGCCGGTCAGGGCGCGCCGCTCGCACGGTCGATGCCCGCGGCGGAGCTGGTGGCGACGTTGGTGGGGGAGATTCCCGTCGGCTGAGGCTTCATGCGACGCGGAACCCGCGGCAGACGGAGTCGAACAGAGCGATCCGGAGGCCGCCCGAAGGCGGCGACGGAGGCCGCAGGCCGCTCGTAATAGAAGGGACGGATGGGAAGACAGGCAGCCGTTGGACGATTACGCTCGACCAGCTCGGCGCGCACGTGAGGGGTTCGTGATGGGAAAACTCGGCGTCAATTGCTTCAGTGTCTCTCTCGACGGCTTCGGGGCGGGACCGAACCAGGATCTCCAGAATCCGCTGGGCGTCGGCGGCATGGCGCTCCACGACTGGTTCTTCTCGACGCGCACCTTTCAGAAGATCCACGGCACCGGAGGCGGTACGACGGGCATCGACGACGACTTCGCCGCGCGCGGATTCGCGGGTATCGGCGCCTGGATACTCGGGCGGAATATGTTCGGGCCGGTCCGTGGCCCTTGGCCAGATGAGGCGTGGAAGGGGTGGTGGGGCGAGAACCCGCCGTACCACGCGCCCGTCTTCGTGCTCACGCACCATGCGCGACCAGCCATCACGATGGACGGCGGCACGACGTTTCACTTCGTCACCGGAGGCATCCGCGAAGCGCTCGCACGTGCCCGCGACGTAGCCAAGGATCACGACGTTCGGCTCGGCGGCGGCGTCGCCGCGATTCGGCAGTACCTGGAGGCGGGGCTCGTGGACGAGATGCACCTCGCCATCGCGCCCGTCTTGCTCGGAACCGGCGAGAGCTTGCTCGCGGGGATCGACTTGCTCCGGTTGGGCTATCGAGTCTCCGAACACGTCGCGGCGGCGAAGGCCACCCATGTCGTGCTCACCAGGGATGCTACGAGAACACCGTCACCGTAGCGGCGTCGGTCGGCTGAGCCCGCGCATCCACCGGTCGAGCAACTTTGAGGCGCCGGGGGCGGCCTCACTTTCGACGTTTGGCCAGCACTCGGGCGACTATGTCTCGCGCGTGAAGCAAGACTGCCCGGTGCTCTTCGTTCGAGAACTCGACGAACCCCAGTCCCCGGAGCAGGAACATCCCTTCGACAGCCAGCAGGGCATGACGAACTTCCTGGGCGGCGCCAGATTTGGACAGGTGCGGATCGAACAGCGCGCGGTAGTAGCGCCGCGCTGGCTCCATCATGTCGGGGGCGTGCACCAGAGCGGTTAGAAGAAAAGCCGCCTTGCTTGTTGTGGCATCGTCCTCATCGAGCGCTTCCTCGATGTGGGCAAGGACCAGTTCGAAAGGCTTAGCCGGGCTGCCGCCGAGTCGCTGACGTACCGCTTCTTGGAACCGCGCTACTTCTCGCTCCAGCGCCGCGCGAAACAACTCATCCTTGGTCGCGAAGCTGTAGACGAGACCGCCCTTGCTGATTCCGGCACGGTCCGCGACGGCATCGAGCGTGAAATTGCGGCCCCCGGACGCGAGGATCACATGCTCGGCAGCATCCAGGATCCGATCCCGATCAATTTCCTTCTTTCGCGTCAAACTTGCCCCTTGCTTTTCCGACTGCCCAGTCGCATAACCATTTCCGACGGAGCAGTCGGATTACCACGCCGGTATGCGCCGTGGAAGCTGGTCTCTCTCTACCGCTGAGCCAGATCGAACGAAGGCGGGCCTCCGCGCTGCCTTGCTCCCTAAGCGAGCAAGCCCTTCCTGCCGCGATAGCTGACCTCCCAGACCTCTTTGCACCGTTTTATCAAGCGGACATCTCGGTTCACACACACCAGAGGAAATCATGGACAGCCTACCCGCCGCCGCCCTTGGTCATTTCGTCATGAAGGTCGCCAACCTTGGCGTCAGTTATCAATTCTATGGCGACTTGGGGTTGCGTCAGATTGGGATATTCCCCGACGTCGCAATCATCGAATTGCGCGGGGGAACACACATCTTACTGTTCCCTGAGAACGGCGAAGCGCCCTTCTCGCTGACTTCTAGCCACCTCGGGCAACGCACCGCCTTTTTCAATGAGCACATCGACTTGATGATCAACGGCAAGACCAGGGGCGAACTCGAAGCGTACCGGGCCATCTTGCTGAAACATGGACTCGCTGTCGGTGAAATCGCACCGGAGATTTTCTTTGGTCACAATTACTTCCAGCTCGCCGACCCGGATGGTCACGGCATCACGGTTTACACGAGTCACGTGGGAGAACTGCCTGTTTAGGATCACGGTGGCCTCGGACTGATCCCGCCGGCGGCAACGCGCCTCCAACCGCCGTGCGACCACCCGCGACACATCGAGGGGCGAGTTTCCGGTGGTCCCCCCCCCGACTGCTGCCCCGCAGAGGCAGACTCCGACGCGGGAGTCGGCCGCTCGCAGGCGGCGAGATACTGGCGGGTCCACGTGGAGGCGCGGGGATCTCGACGCATTCCTTCGAGGGGAGGAACCGAGGGGTGCGGCGCTGGCGCTCCTGATGGCTCCGACGTCGCTGACGGGGGGCTGGCGGTCAGGTTTCAGGCGGGCCCACGAACAAATGGCACGTGCAGCAGCTCGGCCGCCCTCTTGCGGGCTCTCTCTCCGCGCCGCTCATACCGCGAGGTCGTCGTGGGCGAGGCGTGACCCGCAAGCCCCTGGACCGTAGCGAGGTCGGCGCCCCCGTCGAGTAGGTCCCAGACGAACGTCCTTCGCATGTCGTGCGGGCCAAACTTCGCGATCGTCGCTCGACGCGCGAGCCGTCGCGCCAGCTCGGCGATGGCCTGGTCGCTCATGCGCCGCCGCTCGATCTGACCGCCCTTCGTCACGGGATGGAACAACGCACCGGGGGCGTCGCCTCGGACGGCCAGCCAGGCATCGAGCGCGTCGCGCGAGCCGTTGGTTGCCCAAGCGAGGCGCTCCTTGTTGCCCTTCCCTCGGACAACCAGCTTGCCGGTCTTCGCCTCGTAGTCGGCGAGGTCGAGCGCGACCACCTCAGCACGCCGTAGCCCACCGCCGTACAGGAGACCGAGGAGAGCTGCGTTCCGCGCACCGCCTGGAGTCGAGGCGTCGCAGATCTCGAAGAGAGCGGTCAGTTCGCCGCGGGAGAGGGCTCGACCCTTCATCACCCTTGATCCCCGCACGGCGTCGACCGAGCACGCGCGCGTCATGCGATCCGAGTCAATCAGCCCGAGCTTGAACGACGCCTTCAGGACCCCTCGAAGCGCAGCCAGCATCCTGTTGGCCGCGGTCGGCGCGAAGCGCTCGGCGAGCTTGGCTCTGACGGCCGTCGTGTGCGCGTAGTCGAGCCCCCACCAGGGGAGGTTCATCTCGTCCGCCGCCAGGCTCACGATCTTGGCGATGATCCGGAGGGCCGCTCTCTGGGTTCGCCTCGAACCCGGTGCGAGCCCGGCGAGGTACAGGGCGACGGGGTGTCGGTCGAGCGGGAGGGCCGGCTGGGCAACGAGGGCGAGGGCGTCGTGGGAGCCCTTGGCCCGGTTACTGATGAAAACGCCCCTTCTCGTTAGCGATCCCACGGGCTTACTAGCTCGGGGCGGAACGGAACAAGTTCCATCAATGTTTGGAAACCTTGCCTTCGTTGGCAAGGGCGACCAGCTCCGCATCGTCTGCGATCGCCTCGCGGGGCAGGTCGTCCAGAAACCGCCGGCCACCCGCAAATTCCTGCGTCACGTAGTCTTTGAACTGCTGGTAGCGGCTTTCGGCGTCCTCGCGCGCGGCCGCCTTGACCTCTTCGCGGAGGCTCGGCGTGTGCGCGAACCAGAGCCGAACAAAGACGGCGAAGGCCGCCGAAAGGAGCTCGACATCGCGATGCAACCGGTCCCCGGCTCGGCCGAGCCGATCGAGCCGACGAAGGACGAGCGACATGTCGCTCGTGCCGCTGATGTACTGCTCCACCGCCGCTTCGAAGACGGCGCGTTCGGTGATGTTGCCCGCCGCGCAATAGCTCGACAGGCGATCGCGAAGGGTTGTCGACAGATGGGTCCACACACGTGCGCTTCGGGTCTTCGTCTTGGAGTTCATCGGCCTCGGTCCTTTTGTTGGTCTCGCACGCACGACTCCATGCCGTGCGCTCACACGGGAAGGTCCTTGCGCTCGGGCGCCCCGACGGCGGCCGGTTCGGCGTCCTCGGGAGTCACGCCCTCCGCGGGCGCGTCGGGGAAGTATCGGGCCCACACGTCATCGGGCCCCTGGGATCGCGCGTCCGGCGACGACGAAGTTGCGGGGCGCTCCGAGGCGCCGAGCCGGTCCGGCTCGGCCTGGCTCGGTGGCGCGTCGGGAGCCGCCCGAGCAGGCCATGGCGGCGCATCGCCGCGCACCGTCACTTGCCAATCGTTGGGCGCACGAGCCGGGAGCTCGCGCGCCTGCTCCTCGGCGCTGTCGGGAGGTGGCTGACCGGCCCTGCCCTTGAAACGGGGGTCGAGGAAGTAGCGGACCTTGCGCGCTCGGTAGGGAAGCAGGCCTCCGACGAGCAGGATGCCGTCGTCTTGCGGGAGCTGGTTCACCTCGGCGGGGGTTAACAGCGCCCGCGCGTACTCGTGCTCGCTCTCGCTTCGGTTGGTCAGAAAGATTCCCGAGCCCGAGTAGCTCTTTTGAAGCTTCTTCTCGGTGGCCTGGCCGAGCAGGTCGGAAATCCGCTTGGCCGTCCTGTCGTCGTTCGCGGCGTAGGTGAAACGGATGTGGCAGTTGTCGAGAATGGCGTTGTTCGGGCCGTAGGCTTTCTCGAGCTGGTTGAGCGACTGGGCGATGAGGAAGGCCTTGAGGCCGTAGCCGGCGATGAACGCGAGCGCGGTCTCGAAGAAGTCGAGCTTGCCGAGCGAGGGGAACTCGTCGAGCAGAAGCAGCAGGCGGTGCTTGTACGCGGGCGTTTCGCCGACCTGCATCGACTCGGTCAGGCGGCGGCCGATTTGGTTCAGCATCAGGCGGACGATGGGGCGCGTGCGCGCCAGATCGCTCGGCGGCACGACCACGTAGAGGCTCACGGGCGCGTCGGCGTTCATGAGGTCCGTGATGCGGAAGTCGCTCTGCGCCGTGTTTCGCGCCACGACCGGGTCGCGGTAGAGACCCAGACACGACATCGCCGTCGAGAAGACGCCCGACCGCTCGTTGTCGCTCTTGTTGAGCATCTCGCGCGCGGCCTGCGAGACGACGGGGTGCGGGCCGCTGGGTAGGTGATTGGTCACGAGCATCCGCTGGAGCGTCTCGGATTGGGCGCACGTGGGGTCCGACAGGACCGCGGCGACGCCGGCGAGTGTCTTGTCGGCTTCCGCGTAGAGGACGTGCAGGATGGTGCCGACGAGCAGGCTGTGCGCGGTCGTCTGCCAGTGGTCTTTCGTGTCCTTGTCGCCGGTCGGGTCGACCAGGATGTCGGCGACGTTCTGCGTGTCGCGGACTTCCGAGAGGCCTTTTCGGATCTCCAGGAGCGGATTGAAGCGCACCGAGTCGATGGCCGTCGGCTCGAAGCGCCAGGTGCGGCTGAATTGCCGTCGCCAGCCGGCCGTCAGGGCCCAGTTCTCCTTCTTGATGTCGTAGACGAGCACCGAGTGCGGCCAAGAGAGCAGCGTCGGCACGACCAGACCGACACCCTTGCCGCTGCGGGTCGGCGCGAAGCAGAAGACGTGCTCGGGGCCGTCGTGGCGCACGAGCGCGCCGAGCCGCGCCGCGGTCGTCCCGGTCCCTCCGGCGCCGTCGACGCGCGTGCGAAACCGGGCGTCGCCGGTCTGGCAGAGCACGACGCCGGCGCCTCGCAAGAGACCGGCTTTGCGCAGTTCCGAGGTGGTCGCCCAGCGCGAGCTGCCATGGGCATGGCTCGCGGGCGAACGCTTTCGCGAGAGCGCGGCCAACGCGGCCGCCGCCATCCCGGCCAGGGCCGCGACGGTGGCGATCGCGCTCGCGCGACGGAGCAGCGTCGGGGCGCGGGATTCGCAAAGCCGGCTCCAGGCGATCCACCCCCAAGGGGGGTAGATGCGCTCGTCGCCGAGCATCGCCCACGGGGGTCCGAGTTCGGGCGCGTCGTGAAGGCCGGCGGCGACGTACTGGGTCGCGGCCCAGGAGCCGCCGAGAGAAAGCACGAGAAGCATCACCACACCGAGCGCGCGCATCGAGCCTCCTTCGGAAGAAACCCGCGATGGGGCTTCGCGTGCGGGCGCCCACGGGTTCGGCTCGGCCGGCGCACCGGGCCACGGGTCGTGTTGAGCGCCTGCATCACAGGCTTCATCGAGCAGCGCGCGCGGTTTGCTTCGCACTATTTTCGCGCGCGGCCGGCAACTGCCGGAAACGACGAGGGCAAACGCGTTTTCCTGCCGCGTCGAGCACCACGCCGGGCTTGCGGCCGCGACCGCTGTACCCGCGGCTGAGCCGCCTCTTCGGCGCCTCGGACGCTCAGCGCAAAGTGTTGCTAGTTATTTTGGGCCAACGTGCATTTTCTTGGTCGCGCCGATCCAAGCGCGCGGAATTGCTAGTCCCCAAACGGCGGGGCTGCTCGAGCATCGTCTCAATCGCTTCTCCGACGCCGAAACCACGCAACAAATCGCGCCTTGCGTCCGAGGCAGATGTCGGGGGCCGCGGCCCCGAGGCGCGCGCCCCCGCGATGCACCTCAACAGTGGACGCGACGGCGCGGACGCGCACCCGCGAGCACGCAGGCGGCGCATGAACCTCCCCTTTGCTCCTTAAATGAACTCGGGCGACGCGCGGCGATCGCGTCAAGGGCGGTCGATTTCGCGAAGCACATTCGCCGAGCTGCTCGATGAACGGGTGTGAGGCACGCACCGCCCGAACGAACCGAGAGCCAAGCGAGGCGCGCGAGCGCGCTGCGAAGTACGCTCGGCCCGCTCACCACCTTCCTGGACGACCCGCGCGTGGTCGAGGTGATGCTCAACGCCGACGGCGTCGTCTGGGTCGACAAGATCGGAGAGGGGATGCTCCGGACGCCCGTCGTCATGCCCGCGGCGGACGCCGAGCGCATGCTCCGTCTGGTCGCCTCGGAGGTCCTGGTCGAGCTTAACCCGCAGAGCCCGTCGCTCTCGGCGAAGCTCCCGCCTCCGTGGGGGGCGCGGCTTCAGGCGGCCATTCCGCCGATCGTCGACGCGCCGGTGTTCGCGCTCCGAAAGCCGGCGGGCATCGTCTTCTCGCTCGAGGACTACGTGAGCCGCGGCATTCTCACGGCCGCGCAGCGCGACGCGCTGGAGTTTGCCGTGCTCGCGCACGACAACATCCTCATCGGCGGCGGAACCGGCTCGGGCAAGACGACCTTCGCCAACGCGCTCGTGAAGGTGATTGCCGAGGACACGACCGACCGCGTCCACATCGTCGAGGACACGCCCGAGCTTCAGTGCGCGGCGCCCAACCGCTTGCAGGTGCTGGTGCAGCCAGGCGTGCACTCGTGGCGCGACGCGATCATGGCCGCCATGCGCTTTCGCCCGGATCGGATCTTGGTCGGTGAGGTGCGCGACGGGTCGGCCCTCGAGCTCCTGAAGGCCTGGAACACGGGGCACCCGGGCGGCATCGCCACCATCCACGCGAACGACACGCGCGCGATGCTCGATCGGCTCTGTCAGCTCATCGAGGAGATCGTCTACCCGGCGCCGCGCGCGCTCGTGGCCCAGACCATCCAGCTGTGCGTGCACATCCAGCGCGACAAGACGCACCCGGCCGGACGTCGCGTATCGGGCCTCGACCGCGTGCATCCGCTCGGCCCGGACGGCGAATGGAAGCTCGAACGGATTGCGTGACCCGAAAGCGAAAGGAACCCCCTCACCATGCCCATGCTCCGATCCTTTTCTGCCCCTTCCGCGGTTCCTACGACCCGCGGGCACACCCGCACGGCGCAGATCTCCATCATCGCCGTCCTCATCGCGATCTATCGGGGCACGGCCCGGCCCGGGACCTTCTCGGGCTTGGGCAGCCTCGGCGGAGGCATGCCCTGGGAGGGCCCGCTGCAGCAGCTGCTCACGTCGCTCACGGGGCCCGTCTCGCAAGTCATCGGCGCGGTGGCGATCATCGGGCTCGGCATCGGGATCGCGTTTTCCGAAGGCGGCTCGATGATGCGAAAGGCCCTCTGGGTCGTCATGGGCCTGGCCATCGCGTTCAACGCGGTGTCCTGGGGCATCGGGTTTCTCGGCTACTCGGGAGGCCTTCTCGTATGAGTGCGCGCCTCGAAGGACTCGAAGTGCCGCTGCATCGGTCGCTGGTCGAGCCGATGCTGCTCGCGGGGCTGCCGAGGACCGCGGCTCTCGTGCTCTGGACGAGCGTCGGCGCGTTTGCGTTTGGCCTCCATCAGGTCTGGACGCTCCCTCTTGGCATTGCCCTTCACGTCGCGGCCGCCGCCGCGACGCGGAGCGACCCCTACGTGCTCGAGATCGTGCCGGTCGCGCTCAAGAGCCAAAGGCGCCTCGACCCCTGACCCGGTTCCGCAAACCGCAAAGCAAGGCCCCTGCCCATGTTTTCCTTTCGTGAATACCGCGAGCCCTCGAGCCGATTGCCCGATCGACTCCCCTGGGCGTGCCTCGTCGCTCCGGGCGTCATCCTGCAGAAGGACGCGATCTTTCAGCGCACGCTTGCCTTTCGGGGGCCGGATCTCGCGAGCTCGCTCGACTCGGAGCTCGTGGCGGCGAGCGCGCGCCTGAACAACGCCCTTCGTCGCTTGGGATCGGGCTGGGGGCTCTTCGTGGAAGCGCAGCGGTTTCTCTCGAGCGCGTACCCGGCCGTGACGTGGGCTCACCCGGCGGCGGCGGTCGTCGATCGCGAACGCCGGCGCGCCTTCGAAGACGCCGGGGCTCACTACGAGTCGAGCTACTACCTCACCTTCACGTGGAAGTTGCCGCCCGACCGCGCCGAGCGCGCCGCGGCGATGTTCTACGAAGACGGCGGAGGCGCCTCGCCGCGCCAGGATGAGCGCAGCGCGCTCGAGCGCGAGCTTCACCACTTCCAAAAGAGCGTGGCGGAGATCGCCGACATCCTGCGGAGCGTCTTGCCCGACGTCGGCACCCTCGACGACGACCAGACCCTCTCGTACCTGCACAGCACCGTCTCGACCCACCGGCATCCCGTGCGCGTGCCCGAGACGCCGATGTACCTCGACGCGCTCTTGCCCGACATGCCGTTTACGCCGGGCGACGTGCCGATGCTCGGCGAGCATTTTCTCTGCACGTCCACAGTGTCGGGGTTTCCGTCCTCGACCCTGCCGGGGCTTCTCGACGCGCTCAATCACCTGAACGCGGAGTACCGCTGGGTGACCCGGTACCTGTGCCTGGACAAGGCCGAGGCCAAGGCGCTGCTCGAGAAGTACCGAAAGCAGTGGTGGAGCAAGCGCAAGGGCCTCTGGACGATGATCAAGGAGGAGGCCAGCAAGCAGGAGGCGGCGCTCGTCGACAACGCGGCGGCGGGCAAGGCGGCGGACGCCGATGCGGCCTTGCAGGAGCTCGGCGATGACCTCGTCTCCTTCGGGTTTTTGACGACGACGGTCACGGTCTGGGACGCCGAGCTCGAAGGTGCGCGACGAAAGAGCCAGCGGGTCAAGGAGGTCATCCAAGGGCGCGGCTTCACCGTGAAGGACGAGACGCTGAACTCCACGCAGGCCTGGCTCGGCAGCTTGCCGGGCCACGTCTACGCCAACGTCCGCCGGCCCATCGTCAACTCCATGAACCTCACGCACCTCATGCCGATGAGCAGCGTCTGGGCGGGCGATGCGGTCAACGGTCACCTGGAGAAGCTTTGCGGCGTAGGAGCGCCGCACCTTTACTGCAGCACGACCGGCTCGACGCCGTTTCGCCTGCACCTCGCCGTCGGCGATGTCGGCCACACGCTGATCATCGGGCCGACCGGCAGCGGCAAGTCGACGCTCCTCGGCATGCTGGCGCTCGGGTGGCTGAAGTACCCGGGCGCGCAGGTGATCGTCTTTGACAAGGATCGGAGCGCGCGCGCCGCCACCTTGGCGGTGGGTGGGACCTGCTACGAGCCCGGCAAGGAGACCGCTCCCGTCGCCTTCCAGCCGCTCGCGGCGATCGACCAGCCGCAAACGCGCATCTGGGCCGCGCAGTTCGTGGCGACACTGCTCGCCGCCCAGGGCGTCACCGTCGACCACCGGACGCAGACGGGCATCGACGAGACGCTCTCCAGCCTGGCGGCGGCGCCGCGCGAGCAGCGCACGTTGACGCTTCTGGCGACGCAGATCGGCTCTCGGCAGCGGTCGCTCCGCGACGCGCTTCGGCCCTACACGCTCGAGGGCAACTTCGGCCAGATCTTCGACGCGGACCGGGACGACGTCCGGGCGGACGGCTTCTGGACGATGATCGAGATGGGCCACTTGATGGCCATGGGCCCGGCGGTGGTGCTGCCGGCGCTCGAGTATCTCTTTTTCCGGGTCGAGCAGAAGTTCGACGGGCGGCCGACGCTGCTCATTCTGGACGAGGCGTGGCTCTTTTTGAGCCACGCGGTCTTCGCGACCCGGCTCCAGGCCTGGCTCAAGACGCTGCGGAAGAAAAACGTCTACGTCGTTTTCGCGACGCAGGAGGTCGCCGACGCGACGAGCAAGCCGGAGCTTCTCTCGACGATTCTCTCGGCCTGCCACACCAAGATCTTCTTGCCCGACGACGAGGCGCTCACCCCGGCGATGACCGAGGCGTACCAGACCGTGGGCCTGACGACCGCGGAGATCCAGATCCTCGCCAAGGCGCAGAAGAAGCGCGACTACTACTACCGCTCGGTCAAGGGCCGGCGTCTCTTCGAGCTGGGACTCGGACCCGCGGCACTCGCGTTCGTCGGGGCGTCGAGCGAGCAAGATCAGCTGTTTCTCGACGAGCTCGTCGCCACCCGACCACCCTCGGACTACGCGCGGGCGATGCTCGAGCGCCGCGGCACGGTCTGGGCCGCCGCCGAGCTTGCGCCTCCACGCGAAGCCGCGCCGAACGTCCCCGACGACGCGCAGACCGTGCCGATGACGGCGCGTGCGCTCTCCGACCTCCTTTCGCCCGACTCGCTCGACAGCGGCGTCATGACGACCGTGCCGGTCCCCGCCCCGGCCGAGCCCGCGCCCACGAAACGCCTTCGATGGCGAAAGAGGACCTCATGAATGCCCTGACCCGTCGGCGGATGCTCTCCGGCGCGCTCGCGTGCACCGCCCTCGCCGAGATCGCATCGCGCACCGAGCCCGCGAAGGCCGATCTGTTTGGCGGGGACGTGGCGGTGCTGGTGGCCATCCTGACGCAGTCGATCTCCACCGCCTCGAGCCTCGTCAACCTGGTGCTTCAGACGGCCAACCAGGTCCGGATGATGACGACGATGCTCCAGCAGGTGAGCAAGGGATCGTTCCCGGCGATGATCGCGTTCATCAACGCCGCGCGATCCACCTTCAACACGCTCACCTGGGGCGTGCGCTCGATGAGCTACCAGATTGCGCGCATCGACTCGGAATACAGCGCCCTCTTTCCCTCGGGGCCGCCGCCGAGCGGCACCTCGGTCGCGATGCACGCGGCGCAGTACCAGGCGTGGAACGAGGAGGTCATCGGCGCCTCGCAGGTCGCCGCGAGGCAGCAGACGGCGCTCGCGACCCTCGATAACCAGGCGACGCAAACGCAGGCCGTGCTGACGCAGTCCAAGGCCGCGAGCGGCGAAGTCCAGCAGATGCAGCTCATCGCGCAATTGATTGCCATCACCAATTCCGAGCTCCTGGTCTTGAACCAAACGCTCGCGACGACGGGCCGCGTCTTGACCGACATGGCCGCGCAGACCGCCTCCAACCAGCAGCTCTCGCTCGGCAAGAGCGGCGACGCCCGCAGCGGATACACGGACAAGGGCACCCCCAACGTCGTTCCGACCACGCTTCCCTGAGAGGAGCGCAAACCATGCAATTCAACTCGCTGACGCTCACCCTCCAGAACTTCATCGCGGCGCTCTCGGGCGGCTACAGTCAGATCCAGAGCGCGGCCACGAGCCTGCTCTCGATCCTCATCGGCATCGAGATCGTGCTGCTCGGTCTCTGGACTGCGCTTGGCGGCGGCGACAACGTCGTCGGCGTCTTCAAGCGCATCCTTCATATCGGCGCGTGGGTCTGGATTGTCCAGAATTACCCGACGCTCTCGAAGGACCTCGTCGACTCGCTCGTCAAGGCGGGCCTTCTCGCCGGCGGCGGCACGGGCGACGTGAGTCTCTTGATGGACCCGTCGCGCCTGGCCGGTTACGGCCTCGACGCGACGCAGCCTCTCACCCAGAAGCTCGCCGATCTCGGGATGACGGACATCTCGGACCTCATCGTCTTCGGCTTCGGCTACCTCGCCATCCTGGCGTGCTTTCTCATCATGGCCATCAACGTCTTTCTGGCCGTGCTCGAGTACTACGTATTTGTCGCCCTGGCGGGGATCTTCCTTCCGTTTGGCCTGCTCGAGCCGACGAAGTTTCTGGCCGAGAAGGCCATCGGCGCCGTCGTCTCGGCGAGCGTCAAGCTCATGGTCCTCGGCCTGGTGACCGCGATCATCGACCCGGTCCTCTCGAACATCCACTTCGCGGGACCCCAGATCACGCTGAACGAACTCTGGTCGGTCTTTCTCACGGTCTGCGCGCTCATGTTTCTCTGCTGGAAGGCGCCGAGCCTCGCCGGAAGCCTGCTCGGCGGCTCGCCGCATCTGGGTATCGACCATGCGGTGCAAGCCGTCACGACGCCCATCGCGGCCGGCCTGGCTGCGGGGACCGTCGCCGGGCGCGCCTTGGAGCGCGTTGCAGCCACGCGCGCGGCCGCGGCGATGCCCCAGAGCGGTCCGCCCGGCGGCTCGGGCGGCTCGGCAGGGAGTGGCGGCGGAGCGACTCCCGCGGGCGGCTCGGCGGGCTCCGGATCGGACGCGTCCGGAGCAGACCCCTCGCTCGTTCTCAGTTCAATGGGCAAGTCGCCCGGACCGTCCGCGGCGGCCAGTCCTGCGCCAGGAGCCTGAGACCTTCCCCCTCCCACCGAAGAACGGAGACCCGCATGACGACCCGATGGATCCCCGACGGACCGCTCGACACGCCCTACCGGCGCGCACGTCAGGAGTGGGACGCCCGGATGGGCAGCTCCCTCGTGCACGCGAAAAACTGGCGCCTCGCGACGTTTGCGTCCCTGTCCGCGGTCTTCGTCGCGACGGGCGGCATGATCTACCTCGGCGCCTTGCCCAAGGCCGTCCCGCACATCATCGAAGTCGATCGCCTCGGGGCCGCCAGCTACCACGGGCCGGTCGGGCAAGCCGACTACGTGCCCACCGACGCGGTCATCACGTATCACCTGCGGCGGTTCATCGAGGACACGCGCGAGATTTCGTCCGACCTCGCGGTTCTCAAACACAACTGGCTCGACGCCTACACGCTTCTGACGCCGCGCGGGGGCCGCATGCTTTCGGCCTTCGTGCAGAAGCCGGAGAACGACCCGTTCGCGCGGGCGCAAGACCAGCGCGTGACGGTCGAGGTCTTGAGCGCCGTGCGCGCGGCGGGCGACACCTGGCAGGTCGATTGGCGCGAGCTCTCCTGGGACAAGAATGGCGGTCCCCTCGGAGCCCCGGTCGTCTGGCGCGCGATGCTGCGCACGCTGGTTCTGACGCCCAAGACCGAGGAGGCCATGCGGACCAATCCCATCGGCCTCTACATCGACGAAATGCACTGGGACAAGGTCGGAGGTTGAAACCCATGATTCGAATCCCTGCAGCCGCCAGCGCCTTGGTCATGGCGGCTCTCGCCAGCGCCTGCGCGACGCCGGCCCCGACCGGCGCCACCTACGTCCGCGCGCAGGCCGCGCCGGATCCGCCGCCGCCGCCCGGCCCCGTGATTGTGCGTTCGACGCAGCCCGCGCCCCTCGACCCGGCCCTCGGACAGCTGAAGCCACTGCCCGGTCATGTACCGAGTCCGGCCCCTGCGAAGCCGAAGGGATCTCCCTTGCAGCTCGCCGCCGACGCCAACCACAGGGCGTCGCAGGCTCCCGACAAGAGCGACTACTTCAACGCGATCGTCCAGTACTCCTACGAGCCGGGGACGCTCTACCAGGTCTACGCGCAGCCGATGCGCATCACGGACATCGCCCTGGAGCCGGGCGAGAAGATCTTGGGCGAGCCCGCCTCCGGCGACGTCGTCCGATGGCTGCTCGCCCTCGGCAAGTCGATGCAGGCAGGCATCGAGCAGTGGCACGTCTATCTCAAGCCGACGCGCCCCGATCTCGAGACCAACCTCGCCATCAACACCGACCGGCGCAGCTACCTGCTTGAGCTTCACAGCTACGAGGGCACGTACATGGCGGCCATCGTCTGGCACTACCCCGAGGACGAGCTCGCGCGCCTGCAAGCCCAGGCCGGCGAGCTCTCGGGCCAAGAGAAGAACGCCGCGCCCGTCGTCGGCATCGACGCGCTCAACTTCCACTACACGATCCAGGTCGTCCAAGGCGCGCCCGTGTGGACCCCGGTGCAGGTCTTCGACGACGGCCGGCGCACCTTCGTGCGCTTTCCGTCCGCGATGGTCCTGCGCGAGGCGCCCGCGCTCTTCGTTCTCCGCGACGCGCAAACGCAGCTCGTCAACTACCGGGTCAAAAACGACACGTACGTCATCGACCGGCTCATCGACGCCGCGGAGTTGCGCGTTGGGCAGAAGGACCAGGAGATCGTGCGCATCGCGCGCGCAGCGCCGGACGCCGTACCGACGCCGACGCACCGGGGGATCCCGCGATGATCCCCGCACCTTCCGAGCCGCTCGCCGACGCCCAAGGCGCCGTCGATCCGCATGCGTCCAAGCTCTCCCCGGACGACCCGCGCCTTTCCCTCGGACGCCCGCGTGCGCGCACGCTTCGTGCGGGCCCCATCGCCGCCGTGCTCGGATCGGTCGGCGGCGCTGGCGTCCTCGCGCTGACGCTGGCCTTTCAGCCCCCGCGCCCCAAGGCGCAAGGAGCCGCGGAGCCGAGCGCCGCCCCGCCCGCGCCCGTCGTGCCGGACACCATCCGCAACGCGCAGCCGAAGCGCGCTGCGCTCTTGGCCACGGTCGACGCGGGCCTCGGCGAGCACGCCTTTCGGACGGCGCCGCCCGAAGACCCCGACCACCGCGTCGAGCGGGAGCTTGACCGCAAGGCGCGCGGCGCGGGGATCTTCTTCGAATCGGCCGCCGGCGCCGCCGACGATCATTCCCCGTCCGAGCTGCCTGCCCGCCCGTCTCCGACGGAGCCGGCGGCGTTCGGCGCACCGCCCGCTTCGTCCGCGGCGACCGACCCGAACCTGCAGGAGCACAAGAACGCGTTTCTCAGCGGCAAGGGAAGCGCGGGCACCGCCGACTACCTGCAGGTCGCCCTTCAGC
>Ga0302311_10003798_pt1 | contig 16417 bp, 12 predicted proteins | sample III_Palsa_N1_3_FD_200449 | JGI IMG/M metagenome (GOLD analysis project Ga0302311, IMG submission 200449) | Peat permafrost microbial communities from Stordalen Mire near Abisko, Sweden - III_Palsa_N1_3 | ecosystem: Environmental > Terrestrial > Soil > Palsa > Peat permafrost | place: Sweden... | reverse complement strand
CGGGGCCGGTCGCATCGGGGTCGGCCCCCTCCGCAACGTCCGGCACTGGGACGGGGTCAGGAAAACGATCGATCCGGCCGAAGTACAGAGCCTGGTCGCCGATGTCGAGCTGCTCCAGGCGGGCCAGGCTGGTGCGCACCACGATGTCGCGCTCGGTGCGCGACTGGAACGTGCCCCCCTTGCCCAGGTCCAAGACACCTTGGAGCATCTGGCGTGCCTCGCCGCGCATCGACTCGAGACCATCGTGGGCGCGGTTGAGGAACTCCTGCTCAGCCTCCAGATCGGGATGGTCCGGCACGGCGCCCCTCTCTCCCCCCGCCCGTCAGGGAAACAGTGAAGCTTAAACGACCGGCAACGACCGGGGAACACAACGGCCGCCGCCTACGATGACCCGCATGCTGATCTCCACCATGAATGACGTTCCCGGGTACCGGGTCACCTCGGTCCTGGGTGAGGTTTTCGGGCTCACCGTGCGCTCGCGGAACATCGGCTCGCAGATCGGCGCCAGCTTCAAGTCGCTGGCCGGGGGCGAGCTCAAGGGCATGACGAAGAACCTGCAGACCAGCCGGGAAGAGGTGGTCAACCGGCTGGTGGCCGAGGCCGAGGCGCGCGGGGGCAACGCCGTGCTGGCGATGCGGTTCGACACGTCGGAGATGGGTGGGAACTGGACGGAGATCTGCGCCTACGGCACCGCCGTCGTCATCGAGCCGCTCGGGTGAGCGCAGAGGCGGACGCCGACACGGATCTCGTGCGCGCCTGCTTCCGCAAGCCGGTTTCGCGCACGCCGGTGTGGTTCATGCGCCAGGCCGGACGGGCGCTCCCCGAGTATCGAGCGGCGCGCGGGACCGGGTCGATCCTCAACGCCATCGGCGACGCCCCCCTGGCGGCCGAGCTCACCCTGCAGCCGGTGCGCCGGTACGGGGTGGACGCCGCCATCCTCTTCTCCGACATCGTGGTGCCGATCCACGCCATCGGTTTCGGGGTGGACATCGAGCCGGGCCGGGGGCCGGTGGTGGACGAGCCGTTTCGGAGCGCGGCCGACCTCGCCCGTCTGCGGCCGCTCGAGCCCGCGCTCGATACGCCCTACGTCATCGAATCGGCCCGCCTCGTCTCACGGGAGCTCGCCGGGAGCGGCGTCGCCCTGATCGGCTTCGCCGGCGCCCCCTTCACCGTCGCCAGTTACCTGATCGAGGGCGGCCCCTCGCGCACGTTCACCAAGGTGAAGTCGCTCATGCACAGCGAGCCCGCGCTGTGGAGCCAGCTCATGGGGCGCCTGGCCGATATGTCGGTAGCGTTCCTCCGGGCGCAGATCGAGGCCGGCGTGCAGGCGGTCCAGCTCTTCGACAGCTGGGCCGGTTCCCTCTCGCCCGACGAGTACGAGCGCTTCGTCCTGCCGACGACCCGGGCCGTGATTGCGGGGGTGGCCGACCTGGGTGTGCCCACCATCCTCTTCGGCGTCGGCACGGGCGAGCTGCTGAGCCTGATGGCGACCACCGGCGCCGATGTGATCGGTGTCGACTGGCGGGTCCCCCTGGACGTGGCCCGGGGCCGGGTCGGTTCCGACCATGCCGTCCAGGGCAATCTTGACCCGGCGCTCTGCGTCGCCCCCTGGCCGGTCGTCGAGGCGGCCGCCCGGCAGGTCCTGGCCGACGGCGCGGCGGACGGCAGCGGCACCGGCCACATCTTCAACCTCGGCCACGGCGTTCTCCCCGAAGCCGACATCGGGATCCTCGCTGCGGTGGTCGAGCTCGTGCACGCGGAGAGCGTCCGGGAATGAGCGGGCAGGTCGGCGTCCTCATAATGGCGCACGGGACCCCGCAACACCGCGAGGACATCGCGGCGTTCTACACCCGCATTCGCCGGGGCCGACCGCCGAGCCCCGAGCAGTTGGCCGAGCTCGAAGGGCGTTACGCCGCCATCGGCGGCCTCTCGCCGCTGACCGAGCGGACCCTGGCCCAGGTGGACGGCGTGCGGGCCGCCTTAGAGGCGCGGGCCCCCGGTCGCTACGTCGTGGCATACGGCGCCAAGCACGCCGCTCCCCTCATTGAGGAGGCGGCGGCCGCGTTGATCCGGGCCGGCGTGGACGAAGTCATCGGTCTCGTCCTCACGCCGCACGGTTCCTCCCTCGGATCACAGGAGTACTTCGACCGGGCCGAGGCGGCACTGGGCGAGGCGGCGGCCGGCGGCGAGGAGCGCCCGTTTACCGCAGTGTCCCCGTGGTACGCAAAGCCGGGACTCGTGACTCTGCTGGCTGAGCGCGTGAACGACGCCCGGCGCGCCATTGGCGGTGGCGAGAGCGGCCATAGTGGCGAGAGTCGCTATCCGGTGATCTTCACCGCTCACTCGTTGCCCGAGCGGGTGCGGGACGAAGGCGACACCTACCCCATGCAGCTGGAGGAGTCGGCGCAGTTGGTGGCCACTGCTGCCGGAGTGCAGCGCCGGCAGGTGGCGTGGCAGAGCGCCGGGCGCACGCCCGAGCCGTGGCTCGGTCCCGACATACGTGATGTCGTGCGCCAGTTGGCTCAGACCGACGACGTGGACGGTGTCGTGGTCTGCCCCATCGGTTTCGTGACCGATCACCTCGAGGTGCTCTACGACCTTGACGTCGAACTGGCCGCGGTGGCGGCGGACGTTGATCTCCCGTTTATCCGCACGGCCTCGCTCAACGACGACCCACGCTTCATCGACGTCCTGGCCGACGTGATCATGGCGGCTGACGTGGGCGCGGCGCGCGTTTCTGACGTGGCACGGAGGAACTGAGCCGACGATGGCTCGCGTGATCGTTGTGGGTGGTGGCATCAGTGGGCTGGCCGCCGCCTGGGAATTGAGCGGTGGTGTTGAGGGCAGTCCTGACCGCGCCAGCCCGAACGACGTCATCGTGTTGGAGTCGACGTCCCGGCTTGGCGGCGCGCTCGACAGCGCGAAGTTCGGCGGTCGCATCGTCGATACCGGTCCCGACGGTTTCCTCGGACGACGGCCTGAAGCGCTCGACCTCTGTCGCGACATCGGGTTGGGAGACGAATTGGTCCCGATCGCCGGACGCGGTGCTGGTGTGTGGGCACGCGGGCGCGTGCGCCCTCTTCCCGACGGCCTGGCCTTGGGCATACCGACCCGGTTCTGGCCGGCAGCCCGATCGGGCATCCTCGGTTTGCGTGGCCAACTCGGATTGGCGCGGGACGCGCTGTTCCCCCGTCCTGACATGCGGGGGCCCATCGGCGACCGTTCCATCGGTCCGCTGGTAGCCCGCAAGCTCGGCCAGCGGGTGGCCGACCGCCTGGTGGACCCGCTCATCGGCGGCATTCACGCCGGTTCGGTGGACGACATGTCGGCGGCGGCCACCTACCCTCCACTGCTCGTGGCGGCCCAGAAGAGAGGCAGCCTCATGCGCGCGCTGCGGGCCGAGGTCCCAGCACCATCTGATGATGCCCCGCCACTTTTCTGGGCCCTCAGTGGCGGCATGGCGTCGATGGTCGACCAACTGCGTACCACCCTGATCGCGCACGGGGTTCAGATCCGTTGCGACGCGCCGGTCACATCGCTCGAGCGACGCCAACCGCGGGGAGGGGGTTCGGCGCGGTGGAACGTCGTGACGAGCAAGTCCGGCCACGACGGGGACAAGACATGGAAGAGGGAGAGCAACAGCGAGGCCGACGCGGTGGTGCTCGCTGTCCCCGCTCCGGTGGCCGCCCATTTGCTGCAACCGCATGACCATGAGGCCGCAGATCTGCTCGGAAACATCTTCTACGCCTCCGTGACCCTCGTCACGATTCGGGTGCCCAGCGAGGCGCTGGCATCCCCACTCGCCGGTACGGGGTTCCTCGTGCCGCGCCGGAGCGCTCCCCCCGCTGGCCACGAGGCTTGGGCGGTGACAGCGGCCACCTTTCTCTCGGAGAAGTGGCCCCACTTGGCGACCGAGGGCGAAGTCCTCCTGCGCGCCTCGGTCGGCCGCTACGGGGATGACCGGGCGGCGGCATGGACCGACGACGAGCTTGTCGAGCGCGTCTGGAGTGAGCTCGGTCTCCTCATGGGGCTGACCGGCGAACCACTCGAGGCGCGGGTGACCCGGTGGCCACAGGCGTTCCCGCAGTACCGGGTGCACCATTTGATGCGCACGGCCGGGATCGAGGCGGCGGTGGCCCGCATAGGGGGGATCGCCGTGGCCGGCGCCGCCTATCGGGGTGTCGGGATTCCGGCGTGCATCGCCAGCGGGAGGGCGGCGGCCCAGGCCGTCACGTGACCGATCCGGCGGACGCCGGCGGGAGCCGCAGGCGCGGCCGCATCGCCCTTCCCTCGCTCGGTGCCGGGGTGCTGTTGGCCCTCTCGCTCCCGCCCTTCGGCTGGTGGCCCCTCGGCCTGGCCGGAGCCGGGCTGTTCTACTGGCGGCTGGCCGGGCTGCGGGCCCGGGCCCGCATCTGGTCGGGTTGGCTGGCCGGCGTTGGTTGTTACGGGATCGGCCTGATCTGGGCCCAGGCCTTCAACTGGTACGGAGCCGTCCTTCTCATCGCGCTCGAGGCACTCTTCTTCGCCGTGGCGGCGGTGCTCACGCCACCGTGGCGGGGACGGGCCCCCGCCTTCGTGGCCGCCGGGACCCTGGCCGAGGCCGTCCGCATGACGTGGCCCTTCGGGGGGCTCCCCATCGGTGGCGTCTTCTTGGGCCAGGCCGACGGGCCCCTGTTGCAGCTGGCCCGCATCGGCGGCCCGCTCCTGCTGACCGCCGGTGTCTGGGCCGGTGGTGTCGGGATCGCCACCCTTGTCGGCGCACTGCGCCGACGACAACAGGTTGGCGCCGTGTTGCGGGGCGTCATCATCCTCGCCGGGCTCGCGCTCTCGATCCTCGTCGGCGCCGTGGCTCCCGATGGCGGGGCCCCGGTCCGCTCCCTCGGGGTGGCGGTGGTCCAGGGCGGGGGGCGGCGCGGCCTCGACAAGGAAGAGGTGTCCCCCGCCATCGTCTTCGCGGCACAGGTGCACGCGGCCGGACCGCTCTTGGGCCGGGTGCCCTCGCCGAAGCTGGTCGTGTGGCCCGAGGACGTGATCTCGTTGAGCGGGCCGCTCCGTGGCTCCCCCCAGCAGGCCCTGATGGCCAGGCTGGCCCGGGAACTGCGCACGACCCTGGTGGCCGGCGTTACCGAGCCGGCGTCGCCCACCACGTTCCGCAACGAGATCGTGGCCTGGGGACCGAACGGCCGGATCGTCGGCACCTTCGAAAAGGTGCACCGGGTCCCCTTCGGCGAGTACGTGCCGGATCGCTCCTTCATCGCGCATTTCGCCGACCTGTCCGAGGTTCCGACCGATGCCGTCCCCGGCCACGGCACCGGCTTGCTGCGCACGCCGGCCGGGCCCCTGGGCACGCTCGTCTCCTTCGAGGTCTTCTACGCCAACCGGAGCCGCACGTCGGTGCGCGCCGGGGCAGAGCTCCTCATCGTCCCCACCAACACGTCTTCGTACGCCACGGGGCAGATCCCGACCCAGGAGGTGGCCGCCGATGCGATTCAGGCCGTCGAGACCGGGCGCGATCTCGTGCAGTCCGCTCCCACCGGTTACAGCTCGGTGGTCGACCAGCGCGGGCAGGTGTTGCAGCGCAGCGCGCTGGGGCGGGCCCAGGTCTTGACGGCGCTGGTCCCGCTCCGCCGCGGCTTCACCTTCTATGACCACCTGGGCGACCTACCCGTCCTCGCCGCCGCCGCCGGGGCGCTCGTGGCCGGCTGGATGCGCCAACGGAGATCGTCCCCTTACTCGTAGTACCCCGAGTGGATGTAGACGCAGGGAATCCCCTCGGCGACGTACATGGCGTGGTTGGACGGGTCGTCCTCGAAGGCCAGGCGCAGGTCGAACCCGTGCGCCCGCAGGTCACCCACGACGCGCTGCTTGAAGTACGTGACATGGTCGTAGTCCCCGCGCTCGCGCATGACGAGCAGGTCCCACCGCAGCCCGTATCGGTGCAGCCAGGCCAGCGTCTGCGGTTGCACCCGCAGCGGCCGCCCCGTGAGCAGGACGACGGCCAGCGACGAGTCGAGCAACTCCAGCAGCCGGGCGATCTCCTCTATGACCCGGTCGTCGCCGCACGCCTCGAAGAAGGCGGACCAGTCCCGCTTCCCCCGCTCGATGAAGTGCTGGCGACCGGCGGCGTCGGACAGCACCCCGTCGATATCGAAGATGACCGCCGGACCGGCCCGATGGTGGTTTCCTTCGGTGCGCCAGCGCCAATTGGGCCGTGAGTCGTCGGGACCGGTTGTCTCGCTGTCTTGGCGCCCGAGCACGAAAGTCCAGCTTATCGGGCAGGGCTCGGACGCCCTCACCGTGGAATCAGCCTCACGATGGAGGTGCCCGACCCACCATTGGTGACACGATGGAGGCGGCATGACCACCGAGACCGCGGAATTCGACGAGCCCGGTCAGGCCATCGGGCCCGGGAGCGGGCGCCAGGTCGACGTTGCCCTGGGCCGCCGGGTCATGGTCCTGGGCGATCTTCTCCTCCCCCCGGCGCCGTCGCCGAGCTCCCTGGCGGCCAGTCGCGACATCGCTCTGAACCTGGCCGAATGGCAGGGGCCGGGAATCGTGGTGGTCTGCGGCCAGATGGTCGCCCCCGGATGCGAGGAGGGACGCGGGCCGGTCGAGGCGCTGCGAGCCCACACCGAGCTCACCGCCGCTTTTGCCACCTTTGCGTCCCGGCCCGATTCCCAGGTGATCGTCGTCGGCGGTGCGGCCGAACGCACCCAGCTGGGCGACGAGCTGGCCCGTCTCGGCGTGACGTTCGAGGTCGGTGTCGATCTGCACTGCGTGACCGGCTCCGGCTCGCGCACGGTGCTGATCCGCTCGGGCACACCGCGCCCCGACCTCAATCCCCCGACGGACGCCATTCCGAGCGAGGACCGCCCCTGGTTGGCGGGAATGGAACGCCTGGACGATCCGCGACTGGCCCGGCGCTTCGTCACCTCCCGGCTGCTCTACCGCCGCTTGCGCCGCTACCTGTGGGCGCCGCCGCTCGTCTTGGCGGCAATCGCGCTCCTGCTCCGATTCGCCTTCGTCGTCGACGGGCTCGGACACGTCTTCCGCTCGCCCCGGCAGCATCGGGCGCTCCACAATGCATACGCGGCGTCGTGGTTCTCGCGACTCCTCGTGACCATCGTCCTCGGTGCCGCACTGCTCGCCGTCCTGGCGGTCGTGGTCGCCGTCACATCGCGGGGTATCTGGCGGGCGCTGGGTGGCGAAGACCTCCCCACCCCGTGGTCGTCGGGTGGCGCCCGCAGCCAAGGCGCCCGCCCGACGGCACACTCCCTCCTCACGATCGGCGGCGAAGAGGTGCTCGACGTCACGCGCCGGGCCATTGACGGTGGCGCCGCCGGCATGATCGTCGGGGGGGCACTGGTGGCCGAGCTCACCCATCTCGACTCGGGGTTCTTCGCCAGTCCGGGCGCCACCTCGGAGGTCGTCCACGAGCACCGCGGGCGCTTCGGCCTGCCCCCGACATTTCTCCACCACCGCCAGGAGACGACGGTAGAAGTCGAGACCGGCGCCGATCTGCACATCCGCCTCACGCAGGCCGAGGTCGACCTGCCCCTGGCCACCATGGGAGAACGCCTCCTCACCCACGACGCCGTGGTGAAGGGCAGGGCCAAGGCGGCCGACCTCCATCCCGAGCTGGTAGCCAGCTGGCCCGGCGGCGCATCGTGGCCGCCGGCGCCGGACGTGGCCGCCGACCGCATCCGGGTGCGCCGGATCCGCCGCATCGCCGCCACGGCCCTGTTCGTGGCCGGACTGATCGACCTGCTCTCCGCCGTGACGACGCCGGTGCGCGATCACCTGCACCTGATTTCGCAGTACCTGCCCATTGAGGTGTCCCAGGCGGCCGGGGCGTTGGTGGCCATCTCGGGTATCGGGATGATCATGCTGTCGCGGGGTGTGCTCAAGGGTCAGCGCCGCTCGTGGCTGGTCGCCGTGGCCTTGCTGGTGGCGTCACTGGTGCTCCACGTGATCCACGCCGCCGACGTGATCACCCTGCTGGTCTGCGCCGGCGTGCTCGTCCTGCTGGTCGTCCAACGCGAGCGCTTCCGCGCCCAGGCAGAGCAGGGCACCGTCCGCTCTGCCTTCTCGATCCTGGCCGTGGGCGGCCTGACGGCCACCATCGGGGCCTTCGTCGGCGTCGAAGTGGCCGGTCGGGTCCATCACCATCAGCTCCCGCCATGGCCCGAGGTGCTGCTCGGCTCGGCCGAACGGCTGGTCGGTGTCCAGTACGTGCACTTCCCGGCGCACATCAACCGGTTCGCCTCGGTGAGCCTGCTCTCGGTGGGCATCAGCCTGATCGTCGTCTCCCTCTATCTCCTCACCCGACCGGTGGTGGATCGTCGGCTGTCGGGCGGGCGGGCCGTGGCCGGGCGGCGCGCCGCCGAGATCCGCGCCCGCGACATCGTCCGCCGCCACGGCACCGGTTCCCTGGACTACTTCGCCCTGCGCGACGACAAGCAGTGGTTCTTCCACCGCGATTCCATGGTCGCCTATGCCGTCTTCGGCGGCGTGTGCCTCGTCTCCCCCGACCCCATCGGCCCCTTCACCGAACGGGCACACGTCTGGGACGCCTTCCGGCGCTACGTCGACCGCAACGGCTGGGGTCTGGGCGTGATGGCCGCGGGAGAGGCCTGGCTGCCGACGTACCAAGCCTCGGGAATGCGCTTCCTCTACATCGGCGACGAGGCGATCGTCGACCCGCGCCGGTTCTCCCTCGAGGGCGGCAAGATGAAAGGGCTCCGCCAGGCGGTGAACCGGGTGGCCCGGTACGGGTACACGGTCCGCTTCTTGGATCCCGCCAGCTTGAGCGCCGACGATGCGGCCCGCATGGTCGAGCTCATGAACAAGAGCCGGCGGGGCGAGCAGGAGCGCGGCTTCTCCATGATGCTCGGGCGGCTGTTCGACGGACGAGACACGGGCCTGCTCCTCACCCTGGTCGAGGGCCCCGACGGCGCACCCGTCGCCATGTGCCAGTTCGTGCCGTCGACGGCCATCGGCGGCTACTCGCTCGACCTCATGCGCCGTGATCCGGCCGAGCATCCGAATGGGCTGCTGGATTTCGCGCTCTGCTCGACCATTGCCCACCTCAAGGAGATGGGCATGAAGGGCCTGAGCCTCAACTTCGCCGCCATGCGCTCGATCCTCGAGGGCGAGTCGGGCGACGGCGTGACCCAGCGGGTGGAGCGGTGGGCCCTGCACCGCCTGTCGGGCATTCTGCAGATCGAGACACTGTGGCGCTTCAATGCCAAGTACGAGCCGACCTGGCTCCCCCGCTACATCGTCTTCGATTCCGCCGAGCAGTTCGTCCCCGTCGTCGTCCAGATCATGCGAGCCGAATCCCTGACTGAAGTTCCGGTGATCGGTCGCCTCCTCACCACCGGCGTGGCTAAGCGCACGGGGCCGGCCGTGCCCGAAGAGGTCCTCGCCGCGCTCCACGAAGCCGAGCCGCCGGCGGCGGAGACGGGCGCACGCCGCTAGTGGCGGCGGGGCGGGACGGTCCTGCCGCGGTGTGCCCCCGCTGCGGCCACACCAGCCCCCATGCCATGCAGTCGCGCGACAGCGGCGGCGGGTCGTGCCACGACTGCGATGCCTGCTGGGTCGAACGCCAGCGCCGTGACCGCCCGCCGCACCACGGGGGCGGTTGAAGCCGGCCCGGACGTGGCTGGCTGTTCTTAGTGGCCCAAGAAGAGCAACGTGGCGTGATTGGCGAAATCGAGCAGCGGGGCCGGCACAATGCCGAAGAGCACGGTGACCGTGACGCAGATTCCGATCGCCACCGAGGTCAAGAACGGGACCCGGACCACCGAAGGCGTCTCCTCGCCGGTGGAGGGCACGGCCGCATCGGTCATGAGGAGCTCGGCGTTCAGGGTGGTGATGGTCCCCGAGACGCCATCGGGACTGGCCCAGGCGATCTGGGCGCCGCCGTCCGTCCGCTTCGACAGCGCAGCCGCCCCGTCCCCACCCTCGCCCGGAGCCGACGAGGCGTACATGAGCACGGCCACCCGCAGGTAGAAGAAGGCGGCGATGGCCGCGGTGACCATGGCGATGACGGCGAGCGGCACCGAGCCGCCCGACACCGCCGCCAGGACGACCTGCAATTTGGCCCACAGACCGATGGTGAACGGCGCTCCGGCCTGGGCCAGCAACAGGATGGCGAAGCTCAGCGCCAGAAGGGGCTGGCGCTGCGCCAGCCCGCGGTAGCGGGTCAGATCGTGGTCGCCGTCCCCCTTGCGTCCGAGTACGGTCACGATGGCGAAGCTGCCGATCGTCATGAACATGTAGGCGACGAGGTAGTAGAGCGACGCGCTCACGCCGCGCGAGGTGGCCGATTCCACGCCCAGCAGGATGAAGCCGGCATGGTTTATCGACGAGTAGGCCAGCATGCGCTTGACGTCGCGCTGGCGCAACGCGACCACCGAACCGACGAGCAGTGAGAGCACCGCCAGCCCGTAAATGATCGGCTTCCAGTCGGTGGTGATGGTCCCGAGTGAGGAGAAGAGCACGCGCAGCAGGGCGGCGAAGGCCCCCGCCTTGGCCACGGCGGCCATGAACCCGGTGATCGGGGTGGGTGCACCCTCATAGACATCGGGTGTCCACATGTGGAACGGCACCGCCGCCACCTTGAAGGCGAAGCCCACCAGCATGAGCGCCAGTCCCGCCAGCAAGATGCCGTTGGTCAGGACGACGTTCTTGGAGAGGAAGTCGGCGATCTGGGTCAGGTTGGTCGACCCGGTGGCGCCGTAGGTGAGCGCGATCCCGTAGACGAAGATGGCGGAGGAGAACCCTCCCAAGATGAAGTACTTGAGCGCCGCCTCACCGGAGGCGGCCCGATGGTGGTTGAACGCCGTCAGCACGTAGAGGGCGATGGAAAGGATCTCGAGGCCGAGGAAGATGATGATGAGGTCGTTGGCCGAGCCCATCAGCATCGCTCCCGACGCCGAAAGCAGGGCGAGCACGTGGAACTCCGCCCCGGTGATCCCCTCCTGCTTCAGGTAGCCGTCGGCCACCAGCGCAGTCAGCAGCATGGAGGCGGCGATGAGCATGGTGATCAGCACGCTGAAGCCGTCCATCACGACGGCGTGCTTGATGTAGGTATGCGCGCCGTGGGCCCGCACGTCGTACCACTGCCAGATCGAGATCCCGAAGGCGCCGCCGGAGATGATCACGCTCCCGATGGTGCTGACCCGCACCCGCAGCGGCCGGCGGACCAACGACGCCACCGCCAACAGCACGACCGCTCCGCCGATCATGATGATCGGCGGCAGGATGCTGAGATAGCGGATGGACGGAATGGGAATGCCCTTGGACGCGCCCGAGGACGCCGTCGTGGCCGCGAGCAAGGTGGTGATCATCGGTGACCTCCCAGCGCCGCGGTTCCCTTGGTGGCCACCGCCGGCTGGTAGTGGCCGGTGGCCTTCTCGACGTGGACCACCAGTTGGTTCACCGAGGGGTCGATGCGATCAAGGACGGGCTTGGGGAAGACGCCCAGGAAGACGATGATGATGATCAGCGGCGCCATCAGGCCACGCTCGAGCCAGGTGAGGTCCTTGGTCTTCTCATCGGCGGCCCTGGGCACGCCGTGGAAGACCTGCTGGTAGGTCCAGAGCAGGTAGATGGCGGACACGATCACCCCGAGCACGGCCACCACGGCCCACCAGCGATGGGTGATGAAGGTGCCCAGGAGCACCAGGAACTCGCTGACGAACCCGTTCAGCCCGGGCACGCCGATGGAGGCCATCATGAAGACGGTGAACACCGCCGCCATGACCGGCGCCACCTTCTGCAGTCCGCGCAGCTCCGTCGTCTGCCACGTGCCCCGGCGCTCGTAGATGAAACCGATGACGAGGAACAGGCCTCCCACGATCAAGCCGTGGTTGAGCATGAGCAGGATGGCGCCGGACAGGCCCTGCGTGCTCAGGGCGAAGGTACCGAGCGCGATGAAGCCGATCTGGGCCAGCGAGGAGTAGGTCACCATGCGCTTCATGTCGCGCTGGGCGCAGGCCACGATGGCGCCGTAGACGATGCCGATCACGGCCAGGGTGAGGATGAGCGGCGCCAGCGTGCGGGTGGCCTGAGGGAAGAGCGTCAGGTCGAAGCGGACGATCCCGTAGGTCCCCAGCTTGGCCAGGACACCCGACAGGACCACCGAACCACCGGCGGGCGCTTCGGTGTAAGCGTCGGGCGACCACGTGTGAAAAGGGAACAGCGGCGCCTTGATGGCGAAGGCCGACGTGAACGCCAAGAAGAGCAGGATCTCGGTGGACGACGAGAGATGGGTGTGCTCCAGGGCGGGGAGCGAGAAGGTCAGCACGCCCGTCTGGGACTGGTGGATGAAGGCCAGCGCAAGGATCCCGACGAACAGGAACGCCGAGCCCAAGAAGGTGTACAGGAAGAACTTGACGGCGGCGTACGCCCGTCGCTCGTGGCCCCACCCGGCGATGATGAAGTACGACGGGATCAGGGTCATCTCGAAGAAGAAGAAGAAGACGATCAGGTCGAGGGAGAGGAAGCTGCCCATGATCGCCGCTTCGAGCAGGAGCATCCAGGCCGCGTACGCCCGCGGCTTGGCCTTGGTCCGACCCGTGATCAACACGAGCGGGAACAGCACCGCCGTGAGCAGGACCAAGAAGACCGATATCCCGTCGACCCCCAGGTACCAACGGATCCCCAGCGTGTCGCCCGTATAGGCGTGGTCCGAAACGAGTTGGAAGCCCCCGAAATGCACCTTCATGGTGACGAGGGCGATCACGGCGATAACCAGGGTGGCCAGCGAGACCAGGAGCGCCAGGGCGGCCGCCAGGTCCTTGGGGAGACGGCGGTCCAGACCCAGGAGGGCCAGCGCCGCGCCGCCCAACGCAGGCAGGACGATCAAGAGCGTGAGGAACGGCACGCTGTGGCTCATGACCACCACGTCCGGCTGAGGAGGAAGACGATGAGGGCGGCCATGCCGAGCGCGATGCCGAGCGCGTAGTTGCGCACATAGCCGCTCTGCAGCTTGCGGGTGGCCTGGCCCGTCGACCGGACGAGATTCGCCGCGCCGTTGACCGCGCCGTCGATGATGCGGGCGTCGACGACCCAGGCGAAGAAGACGGCCAGCTTCTGGCTCGGCCGACCGATGACAGCGTCGTACAGATCGTCCCAGTACCAGACGCGCTGGAGGAACTCGGGTTCGAGTTGCGGCTTGTTGACCTGCGCCCCCTTCCAGAGGCCCCATCCGATGATCAGGCCGATGAACGCGGCCGCCACGTCGGTCAGGGCCAGGACCCACTGGCCGCCGGTGTGCAGGTGGTCGTTGTAGAGGTCGCTCGCGAAGACCGGGGCCAGCCATCCCTGGAACGAGTCGTGGTGGATCCACGGCAGGTCCAGCAGTCCACCGAGGAACGAGGCCACGGCCAGGACCACCAGCGGCAGGCGCATCACCCACGGGGACTCGTGGGGCGCGTGCAGGGCAGGCTCGTCGTTCGGGCCGACCTTGTCCCAACGGGGATCGCCCCCGAAGGCGAGGACCTGCAGCCGGGTCATGTAATAGGCCGTCAGCACGGCGGTGAACAGGCCCAGGACCCACAGGAGCTTGTAGTGGGAGTACACGTTCTCCAGCACGTCGCCCTTGGACCAGAAGCCGGCCAACGGTGGGATGCCGGAGATGGTCAGCCAGCCCACGGTGAAGGTCACCGTCGTCCACTGCATCGTCTTGCGTATCGCACCCATCCGCTTGAGGTCCTGTTCACCGTCGAGCCCGTGGATGACAGAGCCGGCGCCCAGGAAGAGGAGCCCCTTGAAGAAGGCATGGGCCACCATGAGGAAGATGGCGGCGACATACGCCCCCGAACCGACGGCCAGGATCATGTAGCCGATCTGCGAGACGGTGGAGAAGGCGAGCACCTTCTTGATGTCCTGCTGCGCGCAGGCGATGGTGGCCGCCACGAAGGCCGTCACCCCGCCGATGACGGCGATCACCTCCATCCCCGAATGCGACAGCGCCAGCAGCGGGTTCATGCGGCAGAGCAGGTACACCCCGGCCGTCACCATGGTGGCGGCGTGGATCAGCGCCGAGACCGGGGTCGGGCCCTCCATGGCGTCGGGCAGCCAGTTGAACAAGGGGATCTGCGCCGACTTGCCGGTGGCGGCGAGGAAGAGAAGGAGCACCGCCGCCGTGGCCGTGCCCCCGCCGAGGTGGCCGAGCTGACCGAAGATCCCCCCGCCGGGGCCGCCGACGTACTGCAGCGTCCCGGTCTTCTCGAAGATCAAGAACATGGCCAGCAGGAACCCGGCGTCGCCGATGCGGTTGTAGATGAAGGCTTTCTTGCCCGCCGATGCGGCCGCGTCGCGCTGGAACCAGAACGAGACGAGCCAGTATGAACAGACGCCCACACCTTCCCAGCCGACGAAGGTGAGCAGCAGGTTGTCGGACAGGACCAGCACCAGCATGAAGAACACGAAGAGGTTCAGGTAGAGGAAGAACTTCGGGTAGTCGGGGTCGCCCTTCATGTAGCCGACCGAGTACAGGTGGATCAGCGCGCTCACGCCGGTGATGAACATGCACATCGTCACCGAGAGCGGGTCGACCAGAATGCCGATCGGCACGTGCAAGCCGTTCACCTGGAACCAGGTGAAGTAGGTGTGCACGAAGAGCCGGTGCGAGTCGGGCAGGTTGAGCAGGCCGCCCAGGGTCAGGCAGGCGACCACGAACGAGCCCGCCACGGCGAACGTCGCAATCCAACCGGCCAGCGGATCCCCGATACGCCGGCCGGCGAACACCAGTGCCACGAAGCCGGCGAGCGGCAGGAGTGGCATGAGGTAGGCAACGTGGAGCACGGTTCAGGTCAGCCCTTCAGCGAATGGAGGTCGTCGGCCACGGTCGTCGACCGGCGCCGGAAGTTGGTGACCACGATGCCCAGCCCGACCACGACCTCGGCCGCCGCCACCACCAGAACGAAGAAGACGACGGCCTGCCCGCCGATGTCGTTGAGCACGCGGGCGAAGGTCACGAAGGTGAGGTTGGCGGCGTTGAGCATGAGCTCGATGCACATGAACATGATCAGCACGTTGCGACGCACCAGTAGCCCGATGGCGCCGATGGTGAAGACGAGAGCGGCCAGTCCGAGGTACCAGCCGGCGGACAAGCTCATAGGGACACCCCCCGCTGATCGGCCTGCTCCTTCTCGGCCTCCTCCTTCTCCGACACGGCGGGCCGCCGGGCCAGCACCACGGCGCCGACCACCGCGATGACCAGGAGCGCCGCCGTCGCCTCGAAGGCGAAGAGGTACGTGGTGAACAGCTGCTTGCCGAGTTGGGCCACTTCACCCGAGGGCGCCGTCGCGCTCTTGGAGATCGGGCCCTCGATCGGTCCCACGACCTGGTGCGCCCCGGTGACCCAGTGCGCGGTGGCCAGCATGGCGATGACCCCGGCCAGGGTGATCCCCAGCATGATGAACGCCAGGGGTCGCTGGCCCGCCAGCGGTTCCACCTCGACGTCCTCGCGCCGGTCGACGCCGAGGAACATGATCACGAAGAGGAAGAGCACGACGATCGCACCGGCGTAGACGATGATCTGCACCGCGGCCAGGAAGTCGGCGTCCTGCTCGATGAACAGGACGGCCACACCGAAGAGCGTCATCACCAGGCTCAGCGCGGCGTGCACCGGGTTGCGGGAGGTGACGACGCCGACCGCGCCGACCAGGATCACGGCGGCACTGGCCGCGAAGACCAGGATGTCCGGCCAGGTGGGGCGCGTCGAAGCGACGACGAGGGCGGCGTGCAGCATCAGGCTTTGCCTTCGGCCTTGGCCGCCTTGCGCGTGGCGCGCAACTCCTTCATGCGGTTGCGGGCCGCTTCCATCTTCGCCTTATTGCGCTCCGCCCCTATTTTGGCGCGCCACACCCGTCCCTTCATGCCGCGGTGGGCCAGGGGGATGTCTTCGGCCAAGAGGTGCGCTTCGAGGGTCTGTCGCAACGCTTTGTTGCCGGTCCGCTCGTCGTTGCGGCGGCCCGACTGGCCTCCTTCGGGGGCACGGACGCCGTATCCCAGCTCGCCCGACCACTGCACCTCGCCCTCGTAGGACGCGTTGCCCGCCGGCGACGTCGCCCGCATCCAGCCCGAGGTCATCATGTCGTCGCCCTCGCGCCAGTCCTCCCACGGGAGCTTCTGCGGCATGCCGCGGTCGTCCACCAGCAACTCGCTCTTGGTGTAGATGGCATCGGAGCGATTGGAGAAGGAGAATTCGAAGAGCTTCGACTCGGTGATGGCCTCCGTCGGGCAGGCCTCCACGCACATGTCGCAGTGGATGCAGCGCAGGTAGTTGATCTCGTAGACGTAGCCGTACCGCTCCCCCGGGGACACCGGGTGATCAGGTGGGTTGTCCAGCCCCCGCACATAGATGCAGTCCGCCGGGCACACGCCGGCGCACAGCTCGCAG
>Ga0302311_10003788_pt1 | contig 16450 bp, 18 predicted proteins | sample III_Palsa_N1_3_FD_200449 | JGI IMG/M metagenome (GOLD analysis project Ga0302311, IMG submission 200449) | Peat permafrost microbial communities from Stordalen Mire near Abisko, Sweden - III_Palsa_N1_3 | ecosystem: Environmental > Terrestrial > Soil > Palsa > Peat permafrost | place: Sweden... | reverse complement strand
GTCACAAGCTGCTCGTCGACGCTCTTACCGCCGACGAGACTTTTGCGCGCCGGTTCTTTTCGCGGCTCCGTCTCATCGGCAACGCCGCGGCGGCGCTACCGCGCACGACCTGGAGCTCGCTGCGCGAGCTGTCCGCGCAGTACGGGGGCGGTGACATTGCCGTTACCGGTGCTTGGGGGCTCACCGAGACGGCGCCGATGGCGACCGCGGTCCACTATCCGCTGCGCGATCCGGCCGATATCGGCCTTCCGGGGCCGGGGACGGAACTGCTGTTCGTGCCGGCCGAACACAAACTCGAAGTGCGCGTGCGCGGCCCGCTCGTCACGCCGGGATACTGGTGTCGCGACGACCTCACGGCGCGGGCTTTCGATGCTGAGGGTTTCTATCGCACCGGCGATGCCGTGCGCTTTGCCGACCGCTCGGACCCGGCGAGAGGTTTGCTGTTCGACGGACGCATCGCGGAGAATTTCAAACTGAGCAGCGGCAGCTGGGTGGATGCGGGAGCCGTGCGGCTGGCAGTTCTTGCGGCGGCCGGAGCCCTCGTCGACGACGTCGTGGTTGCGGGCGAAAATTGTGACGAGATCGGCCTGCTGCTCTTCGTCGGTCAACGAGCCCGCGGGCAATTCTCCGACGAGGCGGCGCTGCGCGCAAATATCGCGGAGCTGCTCGCGGCGTATAATACGACCGCCGGCGGGTCCTCGCATCGCGTCGCGCGGTTTGTCCTCGAATTCACGCCGCTCTCGCCGGCCGAGGGTGAAATCACCGACAAGGGCTCCGTCAATCAGCGCAAGGTGCTGGAGCGCCGCGCCGAGGCGGTGCAGCGCATGTTCTCCGAGCCTCCGGCCTTAGGGAGCTGAGCGCGGCGTCACGAGCAGAGCGTTGTTGATTAGGCGCCCCGGCGTCACGAGCGATCGTCCGCGGTACCAGATCCCGGTCGATGCGCCGCCGTCGAACGCCATCGCGTCGCGTGCACCGAGGTCGCGCATCACGTAGGCGAGCTCGCGAATCGTTCCGGACGTCGCGACGAAGAGCATGCGGCCGTCGCCGGTCAATCCCACCGCGCTGCGCTCGGCGGATGCCACGAGGATCTTGGGATCGCGAAATCCCTCTGCCGCGGGATCGACCGTGATTAGCCCGTCGGTGACGAGCCGCGGCCCGCACCCGATTGCTTCGCGCGCGCCGGCGAACGCGCCGAGCGGAAGCCCGTCGGCGCGATCGACCCGGAACGCCACGCGGCGCCCGATCGCGAAGTGGGCGAGCATCGCGCGTTCGCCGCGCACGTAGATGACGAAGCCGTCGCGCGGGATCGTGGTCGACGAATTGGTGATCGCCGTAACGACACCGCCGGTGACCTGAACCTGCGTGCCGCCCTCGAGCGCGGTACGTTCGCCCCACTCCGGGGTGAAGATCGATACCGTTTCGGCGTCGCCGACCGGCGCGCGATTGATCCAGTACGCGTACCAGTTGTTTGGCCAGGTCCACTCGCCGTCGAGCGATCCCGTGATGCGGAGCGGGAAGCGGTCGATGCGCGCGTTATTCTCGGCGTCGAACCACAGGACGTCGCCGACGTCGCCCTTGAAGGCGAAGATGCCGCCCGAGATCAGGGTATGGTTGGCGTTGCGAAATTTGCGATCGCCGTACGCCTCGTAGTCGCCGCCGTTGATCGCCGCGACGGCGCCGTAGCGCCGGGCGATGCCGTCGAGCGACTCGATCCGGCCGGCGTACCCTTGCGCTAGCGCGACCTTGATGCGCACCGCGTCGAGCGGAATCGAAACGTAGCGTACGCTGTGGCCGTCGACGCGTGCCGCGGCGGAGTAGATGCCGTCGCGCGGTGCGGCGGCCGCTCCCGAAGACGCGAGCAGCAACGCGAAGCCGGCCCAGATCGGACGGAGGGACACAGCGCCGGCTTCGTCGCGCCACGGTGTCGCGCACTCTCGGCCGGCGCCGATTTCATCCAATCCCCATCCGAGTCTAGCCGCCGCCGTTCCCGGGCGGGAAGATGAGGTGCATCTGCTCGTAGCGCTCGATGCGCTCTGCACGATCGTCTTTCGCGGGGGTCGCCGGCCGTTGGACGGTGACGGCTTGCTGGTCGGAAGTTCTCTGTGCCGGAGCGGCGGCAACGATCTGCGCGTCGTGCGCGGCGGTGATTCCTTGTGCCGGGGTCGAGGGCGTAGCGAGCGAGGCGATCACGATCGCCGAGATACCGAAGAACGGAAGCATTGTGTAGCCACCTCCCGTGGCGGTCCTGAGTTGTGCGACGCCGGGGATACGCCGCCGAGGAGGCCGCCGGTTCGCTCCGAAGCGGATGTTCTCGCGAAGAGGTAGTGTGCAAATGTCGACTTTGAAACTCCAGCGCGGCGATCACGTGCGGCTGATATCGGAAAACCTCGACGGAGTCGTCGTCGACGTGAAGACGCGAAGCGTCGTCGTGAAGGTGAAGAAGCCCTCGGGCGAAGTGCACGAGCGCCACGTCTCTGCGGACGATCTTACGCGCCTGCCGACCACGAAAGAGGCCGTCCTCGAAACGCCGCAGGCGCATCCTGCGCACGTGCAGCCGTTTTCAATCGCGTCGGCACGCTTCTTGACGATCGATGATGCCCACGTTCGTGACGATCGTGGCGACGCGTGGCTCACCTCGCTGCGCACGCTGTACAAAGGTCTTGGGGATTCGGGCTTGCTGCAAAGCATGGCGCTCGTCGGCTTCGATCGCCGCCGTGTGCTCACGATCTCGTCGATTACCGGGAGCGAAGTCTTTCACCGCATGCAGAGCGCGTGGGACGCGTACAAATTGCGCGCCGAGCGTCACGATATCGCGGAACATCGGACGTTGGACATGTTCCAGGTTGTGCAGACCGCGGGCGAGCCGCTCATCGACGATCAGGCAGCGTACGCGTACGCCTTCGTCAGCGTGGCGGCGTCCCCGGTCGATATGCCGCCTTTTACCGCTTCGGCGAAGGCGCTGCTTGCGGGCCGCGCGGCAGCGGTACCGCAGAGTGGTGCGTTGCTGGCCAATGCCGACGACAGTCACGAGGTGTTGTTCACGCGCTGGAGCGGTCGCGAGGCCGCGGAAACGTTCGCGCGCGATGCGCGCCTTCACGTCGTCCTGCCGCCGACCGCACACTCCGGCGACGAGGCGATCGCGTACGAGCCGAAGGAGCAGCTCGTCCCCTAAGATGATCATCCACCGCCCGCCGGGTTCGAATTGGGGCGACTACGGAGTCGACGATCGTACAGGGCGCCTCAACGAGCTAACCGATGAGCGCGTCGTGCGCGCGGCCGCGGAGATTCGGACCGGACGCCGCTTCTGTCTGAGCCTGCCGCTCGACTATCCGGGAGGAAACGTCGTCTTCCCGTTCCGTCACCCGCCCCAGAGCAGGGACGTCGACCGCGGCGGCGGTGTTCCGGGCCGCGACTTTCCGTTCTCACGCGTGCGTGAAGGCGCGACCGGCGTCGTCAACGACGACGTTGTGACGCTGTGGACGCAGTATTCGACGCAATGGGACGCGCTCGGTCACGTCGGGTCGCACTTCGACGCAAACGGAGACGGCCAGGCCGAAGTCGTGTACTACAACGGGCACTACCCCGGCCCGGACGTCGACGCGATGGCGACCCTGGGGCTGCAGGGCCGCGGGGTTCTCGTCGACCTGCACCGGCAGTACGGCGATGCAAAGGTTGCGGTGAGCCAGGCCATGCTCGAGGATGTGCTCCGCGAGCAGCACATCACGGTTGAGCCGGGCGATATCCTGACGCTCTACACCGGCTGGACGCAGCTCGTGCTCGACATGAAAGGCACGCCCGACAAAGCCGTCGTGCATCGCTCCAGCGCCGCGCTCGACGGGCGCGACCCCGCGCTTCTCGCGTGGATCGCCGACAGCGGGATCGCGGCGATCGTGGCCGACAATCTTGCCGTCGAAGTGTATCCGGCGGCGGCCGGCGAGGCGGGAGCGCCGTTCCTCCCGCTGCACGAACTCGCGCTGTTCAAGCTCGGGATCAATCTGGGCGAGATGTGGTATCTCGCCGAACTCGCAGCGTGGCTGCGGGAAAACAAACGCAACCGGTTCTTCCTAACCGCTCCGCCGCTGCGGCTGCGGGGACACGTCGGGTCGCCGGTGACGCCGATCGCCACCGTGTAACGCGCTAGGGGTCCGGCGGAGTCCGGTCGGCGCCGTGCGCGATGATCACGACGCGCTTCGTTCGTGCCATCGTCTGACGGAGAATGCTGGCGACGGCCCGGCTCCGCAGCCCGCCCGTGATCCCGATGACGACGAGGTCGGGCTTCTCGGCCGCGATACGTGCGAGGATCTGCTCCTCGGGGTCGCCGTCGGCGGCGATCCCGTTGAACGGTGTCCCTTCGCGGAAGAGTCCGCGCACGCGCTGCAGCGCGGCGTTCGCAACCTCGGCCATCGCGCGATGGAGATCGTCGACGTCGGCCTCGTGAGCGAGCGCTTTATCCCAGATCGGGCTCTGGCGCTGCGGCCACATGACGACGAGCGCGGTGACGCGCCATTGCTCGGCCGGGTTGAAGTGGCCGAACAGCGTTCGCAGCGCGTCGAAGCCGTCGTCGCTGCCATCGAACGTGATGAAGAGATGCACGCTAGGCTGGTGCCACGCGTCGAGCGGCCTGTCCTACGGCGCTAGGGAGCGTTTCCAGAGATCCCAACTGCGTTCGACGAACCCGCTCTGCCGTGCGGCGGCGGCCCTCGCTTCGCCGGGGCTCAGAAACACCGGGTCGCCCAGACGCAAGGCCTCGCTTTCCAGCACGGCGTCGCGTCCCGTATAGTACGCGCGAAACACTGCTTCGCGCACCGTCCCGGCGACGGCGACCATGCCGTGTCCCCGCATCAGCGCCACGTTGCCGGATCCGAGCGTGCGAGCGAGTGCGTCCCCAAGGGGCGCAGAACCGATGACCAGGTCGGTGGCGTCTCCGGCGACGTTCCGAATTTCGAACACCGGGACGTCTCCGCCGAGAAATGCCGCCATGTGAAAGATCGGCCGCAGCGGAACGTGCGAGACGCCGAACGGGATCACGCTCTCGGTGTGGCTATGCACCACCGCATTGACGTCGGGTCGCGCACGGTAGATCGCACCGTGGATGAAGCGTTCGAGATAGCTGGGCCGGCCTTGGGCATCGTTCGCTTCATCGCCGGCGACCGTATAGGTGAGGATGTCCGCGTAGGTGACGAGCGCCGGCGCGATGCTGCGCGACAGAAGATAGCGCGCCGGATCGCGGGGGTCGCGCGCGCTGACGTGGCCGAAGGCGTCGACGACGTTCTCGTGCGCGAGGATGCGATTCGCGCTGACGAGGTCTCCGACGACGTCCTCGAAGGTGCCGGCGGCGCGTGCGTACCCGCCGCCCGCGGCGAACGCTGCGAGCGTCCCGAGAAAGAAGTGCGGCCGGTTCATGGCCCGGGCTTCCGACCGGAAATTCCAGCCTCCCCCACCGCGGGCGTCTTTTCCCTACGCCGCATCTTGGCGGGCCGAGTATACTCCAGGGACCAGCCTACCGGGGACGACAGGAGGAGAGGATGACCGCACCGGCCGCGACCGCCCAGATGGCACTCGCCCCGTACATTTTCTTCTACGGGCGCTGCGCAGAAGCACTCGAGTTCTACAAGAATGCGCTCGAAGGGTCGTATGAGTCGCATACGATCGCAGACTCGCCGATGGCCGATCAGTTTCCGCCGGAGGAGCGCCATCGGATCATGCACGCGACCTTCACCGGTCCGGGCATCACGTTTATGGCGTCGGATGGACGCGGGTCGAAAGCGATCGATCCCGATGAGGGAAACATCACCCTGTCGCTCGAGACGAAGGACGCCGCGTTCGGCGACCGCGTCTTCGCGGCGCTCGCTGACGGCGGCAAGATCACGATGCCGATGGACAAAGCGACGTGGGGCGGCCGCTTCGGCATGCTCGCCGATCGTTTCGGCATCGAGTGGATGATGTCGACCCCCTAGCGACCTGCTCCGGAGCCGGCTGGGCCTGCTCTTTGTCCAATCGGCGCGAGATCGGACGTACGGTTTGGCAGACGCCGATCTCCGGCCGGCCGCAAAGACGGCCGGGTGGAGACTTTTTCGAGCACGGCAACGGCGCGTGCGGCCGACCCCGTTCGCGCCAAGCCGGTGCGCAACGTTGCGATTCCCGGCTGGCTCTACTCGCTCGCGCTGCCGCTGGTCTTGATCGGCGCTTGGCAGCTCGCGACCGGCGGGAGAAGCTATTCATTGATCCCGCCGCCGTCGACGGTCGTTTTGACGGCGTGGGATTACGCTTTCGGCGGCATTCGCAACGACACGTACAGCGGAACCTTTGCCGCCAATGCCATGGCCAGCGTCACGCGCGTGTTCGGCGGCTTCCTGGTGGCGATGCTCATCGCAATTCCGCTCGGGCTCATCCTCGGGCGCAACAAACTCGCGCGGCGCTTGATCGATCCGACGCTGCAGTTTCTGCGGCCGATCCCGGTCACGGCGTGGCTGCCGCTGACGATGATTCTGTTCGGCCTCGGGCCGCCGGCGACGATCGCGCTGATCGCGCTGGGGACGTTCTTTCCGATGCTGCTCAACACGGTGGACGGCGTTCGTTTGGTCGAACCGCGGTTGGTCGAAGCCGCAGAGATGCTGGGGACACCGAAGGCTGCAATTTTCGCGCGGGTGATCCTGCCGGCTGCGTCGCCGTCGATCTTCACCGGCATTCGGATCGGCCTCGGACTTGCGTGGGTGCTCGTGGTCGTCGGCGAGATGACCGGCGTCCCGACCGGGCTTGGCGCAAACATCATGGATGCGCGTCAATTGAGCCGCACCGACCTCGTCATCAGCGGGATGATCTACATCGGCATTCTCGGCTTCTTGAGCGACCGTGTCGTCATGCTGATCGGGCGGCGCGCGCTGTGGTGGAACCCCAATGCTCGCAACTGAGATCGAATCCGCGATCGCGACGCAGCGACTCGACAAGACCTACCTCTCGCAGAGCCGCGACGGCACGCTGACGGAAACGCACGCGCTAAGCGATATCAACCTGACCGTCGCGCCGGGCGAGTTTCTGTGCATCATCGGAGCGAGCGGGTGCGGCAAGAGCACGCTGCTGCGCATCATCGCCGGCTTCGAAACCCTCAGCTCGGGGAAGCTGACGGTGATGGGGAAGACGCCTGCCGGACCGGGGCCCGATCGCGGCATGGTGTTTCAGGACTACGCGCTGTTCCCGTGGCTGAGCGTGGCGCAGAACATTGCCTACGGTCCCCGCCAAGCCGGCCTTCCCAAAGCGCAGGTCGCCGAGTTGACGGAACGTTACCTCGACCTGGTCGGGCTGCAGAAGTTCCGCAACCGCTTCCCGCACGAGCTGTCGGGCGGGATGAAGCAGCGCGTCGCAATCGCGCGGGTGCTGGCAAACGATCCCGCCGTGATTCTGATGGACGAGCCGTTCGGTGCGCTCGATGCGATAACGCGCAGCGGCCTGCAAGAGAGCCTGCTCGAGATTTGGCAGAAGGCGCGCAAGACGATCCTGTTCATCACCCACAGCGTCGATGAGGCCGTCTATCTCGGCGACCGCGTCGTCGTGCTCAGCCCCCATCCGGGCCGGCTCAAACTAGAGATCCCGGTGGGTTTGGCACGCCCGCGCGACATCGCCTCGGTGGAATTCAACCAGCTCAAGCGCGTGCTGCTCGACGCCATTGCGCCCGACATAGCCGTCGAAGCGGCTGCCTTGAGCTGAGCGCGCTCAGCGCAGCGCGAGCGCGGTCATGCGCCGCGCGACCTGCGCGAGCGACGCCTCGGCGAACGCCGGCGCGATCAGCGTGATGCCGATCGGAACGCCGCCGGCATAGCGTCCCGATGGAACGGCGAGCGCGCAGAGGTCGAAGAAGTTGACGAAGTTCGTATAGGTTCCGAGTGTGGCGTTGAGCGCGTACGGCTCGGCCATGACCTGATCGATGGTATAGATCGTCGGCGTCGTCGGCACAACGAGGATGGGCGTTTCGGCGAAGATCGCCAGCGCGCGTTCGCGCAGCTCGCGGATCCGGTATTGGGCCCGGAAGGCATCGACGGCGCTGAAGCGGCGCCCGCCTTCCACGATCGTTCGCGTCACCTCGAGCAGCGCATCCGGATGCGAACGCGCGAAGTCGCCGAACGCCGCGGTCCGCTCCGCTACGAAAGCGCCGTTGTACAGCATCTCGGCAGCCGCGAAGCATGGCGACATGTCGACGCTCACCGGCGTCCCGCCAAGTGCTTCGAGCCGTGAGAGCGCCGCCTCGAAGCTGCGTCCCGCCTCGGCGTCCCCGCAGAAGATCCGCTGCTCGCGAGCAGGCACGGCGAATGGAAAGCGCTCCGCAAGAGGTTCATCGCGAACCGGACGCCCGCGGGAGAAGGCATCGAGCGGATCGGGCGCCGCCGCGACGTCGAGCACCGCTTCCGCATCGTCGACGCTGCGCGCGAAGATCGAAACGCAGTCCAGCGAGCGGCACGCCGGCACCACGCCGGCCGCGCTGACGATGCCGAAGGTCGGCTTCAATCCGACCGTTCCGGTGAACCCGGCCGGAACGCGACCCGAACCCGCGGTATCCGTTCCAAGCGCAAAGCTGACGAGTCCGCGCGCGACCGCCACCGCCGAGCCCGAACTCGACCCGCCAGGAATATAGCGCGCGTCGAACGGGTTGCGCGGGATTCCGTATGGCGACCGCGTGCCGACCAGCCCGGTCGCGAACTGATCCAGGTTCGTCTTCCCAATCAGGATCGCGCCGGCCGACTCAAGGCGCTCGACGACGGTCGCCGAGCGCTCGGGAACGTAGGCAAACGCCGGACAGCCCGCCGTCGTCGGCATCCCCGCGACATCGATATTGTCCTTGACGGCGAATGGTACGCCGAACAGCGGCATCGCTTCGCGCTCCGCACGCGTGCAGCGGTCGAGCGTGCGCGCCCACGCGACGACTTCGCGCTTGGGGACGCGCGTGATCCAGACCGGATCGTCGTCCTCGAGCGCGTCGACGGTTTCCGCGAGAACGTCGCTGGGGTTCGCTCCACCGGAATACGCTTCGGCGAGCCGTCGCAGGTCGTTCACGCCGCCACCGGAGGCGAGGCAGCCCCGACGACGCCGCGCCGTTCGAGATCCTCGGCGACCGCCAGCAGAGCGTTCTCACTTCCGGGCCGGCCGATGAGCTGCACGCCGACTGGGAGTTCGCCCGCCGCGACGACGGGCACGCATACGACGGGGACGCCGGCCAGCGTGATCGGTTGGGTGAAGACGCCGAGGTTGGGACGGATCTCCGTTTCGACGCCGTCGACGACGATCGTGCGTTGGCCAATACGCGGCGCAGCATACGGGGTCGCGGCAGCGACCAAGACATCGTGCGACGCGAACGCCGCGGCGAGCTCGGCCGCAAAGAACGGCGCAAAGCGCAGCGCGCGGAGGTACCATGCAGCCGGCATGAGCGCACCGGCGATCAGGCGGTCGCGGGTCGCCGGATCGTACGCATCGGCGCTTGCGCGAAGACGGTCCGCGTGCAGCGCCCCTCCCTCCGCCGCCGTGATCAAAAACGCCGCCTCGCGTGCCTGTCGCGCGTGCGCAATCTCGACCATGTCCGCTGCGCCGAGTTCGCTGCAGACGGCGTCGACCGCAGCGCGCGCTTCCGGCAGCAACCCTTGATCGAAGTAGCCTCCCAGCCGCGCGCTGCGCCAACCGCGCGAACCGCCCAACGGCACGAAATGCGGATCGAGCGCGCCGTACGCGGCGCGGAGGTCGGCGGCGGTGCGCGCCAGCGGACCGACCGTATCGAGACGGTCGACGAACGGAAACGCTCCGCGCCGCGAGAGCGTGCCGAAGGTGGGACGGATCCCGAAGATCCCGCATAGCGCCGCCGGAACGCGAATCGATCCGTTGGTGTCCGATGCGAGCGCAAGCGGAACGAGTCCGGCCCCGACGGCGGACGCCGAGCCGCCCGACGATCCTCCGGCGATGCGCGTGAGGTCGTGCGGGTTTCGCGTCGGTCCGTCGTGCGCGTTCTCGGTTACGAATCCGTACGCAAACTCATCCATGTTCGTCAGGCCGACCAAGATCGCGCCGCGCCGTTCCAGAGCGATGATAGCGTCGGCATCGGAAGTTGCCGGCGGATCGCCGGCGGTAACCTTCGCGCCGGCGCGCGTGACGATACCCGCGACGTCGAACAGATTCTTTGCCGCAAACGGGACGCCCGCCAGCGGACCGGGATCTGTGCCGGCTGCGACGGCGGCATCGATCGCATCGGCGCGCTCGACGGCGCGACGCGGAAACACGGACGTGAAGGCGTTGAGGTCCGGATTTTCAACCGCGATGCGCGCCAGCGCGGCATCGACCACGGCGCGCGCACTCGTCGCACCGGCGCGGACGGCCGCCGCTATCTCCGTCGCGTTCACGGTCGCGGTTCTTCGCGAAACGGGAGCTGCACCGCCGCAACGTCATCGGCGAACGACGCGAGCCGCGCCGTCGTCGCGATCACGGCGGCGCGCCGCTCGGCATCGAGCGGCATACCAAGCAGTGCCGCCGCGGCATCGACCTGTGCCGCCACCAACGCGTCGTCGATCATGCCATCACGCCTTTCGAGCGCCGAAAAAATGCTGTCCTGTCCAAGCGGACAACAAGACGCTGCGCCGCTTCAGCAATAGGCGAACGGAACGATCTCTCCCCGACGGCACTACCGCATATGCCTTCGAGTCGTCGCTCGTTCATCGTGTCCGCAGCTGCCGCAGCCGCTGCCGGTGTCGCGCCGCCCGCGGTGCGCGCGGCGGATGCGCGGACGATCAAAGTCGGCATGCTGAAGACCGTCAACACGGTCGTCATGCAGTTCTATCAGAAATTTGCGCCGCCCGGAACGACCTATCAGGTCATCGTCTTCGACACGCCGCCCGACGGCAAAGACGCCGTCGTCAGCGGAAGCGTGGATTTCGGCATTTTCGGACTCGCCGCGGCGACGCTTGGCGCTGCGAGCGGTCAACCGGTCACCATCATCGCGGCGGCCGGAGGCAAGGCGATGGCGGTGGTCGTGGCGGCGTCGAGCAGCGCGAAGACGTTTGCCGATCTCAAGGGCAAGAAGATTGCTTACCAGCCGGGCTCGACCCAAGAAGTCGTCCTGCGCGAGTTGATGAAGATGAACGCGATGACGCCGGCGGACGTGCAGCTCGTGCGCCTGAGCTTCGGCGACATGGCGAATGCGCTCGCGCGCGGAGACGTCGACGCCTACGTCGGCTCGGAACCCGGCCCCTCGATCAGCGTGCTGTCGGGGAAAGGGCGCGTCCTGCTCTACCCCTACAACACGCCGGTCGGTTCCATCAATGTGGTGTTCGCGACGCGCCGCGACTTGGTCGTCAAAGAGCCCGAGTACGTGCGCGATGTCGTGAAGACGCACGTTGCAGCCTGCCGCTGGGCCTCGAAACCGTCGAACCGCGTCGAGTTCGAAGCGATGACCACGAAGATCCTTGGGCCGACCAAAGAGACGCTCGACCTCGCGATGAACAACATCAACTTCGACTACATGATCGACGCCGAGTACATCGGGCGCGCGAAATACTACGGCGCCCAGATGGTGGCCCTCAAAGAGATCTCGCAAGTTCCCGACTACGCGACGTTTATCGACACGGCGTTTCTGCCGAAGTAATCTCCGTCCCGCGGCCGGAAGTTGGGCGCATGAAGCCCGTCGCCGTCGTCTTCGACCTGTTCGGCACGCTGCTCGAGATCGCGTCGCTCCGGGAGGCCGCAGCGGCGGTGACGCCCCAACCCGACGCGTTCGTGGCGACCTGGCGTGAAAAGCAGCTCGGCTACGCCTTTGCCGCCACGATCATGGAGATGCACGAAGACTTCGACGTGATGACGGACTACGCGCTGGCCTATGCGGCCGCGAAGCACGGCATCGCGCTCGATGCAGCAGCGCGGCAGAGCCTCGTGGATGCCTGGCAGCGCGTCCGCGCGTACGACGACGTCGGCCCCGTCTTGCTCGACCTGCAGGCCCGCGACGTGCGCTGCGCCGTCCTCACGAATGGAACGCCCGCAACGTCGGCGGCGGCGCTCGCCAATGCCGGTATCGCGCAGCACATCGACGTGACGTTGAGCGTCGAGTCGGCCGGCGCGTTCAAGCCCGATCGCCGCGTCTACGAACTCGTCACGAAGCACTACGGGGCTCCGGCCGGCCGGTTCGTCTTCGTAACATCGAACGGCTGGGACGCAACCGGCGCCGCCGCGTTCGGGATGCGCGTTGCCTGGTGCAATCGCAACGGCATGCCGACGGAGACGTTCGGTCCGCCGCCGGCATGGACGCTGCGCGACCTTTCGGAGCTGAAGGCTATCGTCGACGCCTCGTAGGGTCAGGAGAAGCGAACGGAAACCGTGCCGAGCCCGGCGAGCCGCGCTTCGACGACATCCCCGAGCGCGACCGGAACGGCGTCGGTGATCGCGCCACTCAGCACGATGTGGCCGGGCGCGGCGCGGAGTCCCCGCCTTCCAAGGTGGGCCGCTAATGCCGCGAGCGCCTGGACGGGGTCGCCGAGCACGTCTGCGGTGGAGCCCTGGGCGACGACGATCCCGTTGCGAACCAACTCCGTCGGATAGGCCTCGAGCCGGCCGCTCGAACGCCGCGGCACACGCTCGCCGATCACGTACGCCGCCGCCGAGGTGTTGTCCGCGACGAGCTCCTGCGGCGTTCGGATACCGCTGTGGTAGCAACTGTCGGTGATCTCAAGCGCCGGCGCGATCCACGCGATCGCTTGCAAGAGTGCCGCGATATCCATCGACGCCTCGATCGCCGACCCCAGACCAAAGGCGAGCTCAGGTTCGGTCCGCGGAGCGATCAGGGACGAAAAGGCGACGGAGTCTCCGCTCGCATACTCGCCTTGGGCGAACGTGCGGCCGAACAGCGGGTGCTCGATGCCCATCGTTTGCTGTTTGACCGCGCTCGTGATGCCGAGCTTCCAGCCGGACTGCCGCGCCTCGCCCCGCAGGCGGTGTTCGACGAGTGCGTCCTGCACGTCGTACGCCTGCTCAAGCGACAAGGTCGCGAGCAGGGGAGGAACCGCAACCGCTTGTGCGCGCGATCGTGCGTGAGCAAGCGTCTCGGCCAGCACCCATCCGAGCGAATTGTTCGCGAGGCTCATCGGGCGCCGTTCGCTTTCGCGTGTCGAAGAGCCCGCGCTTTGCTAAGACAATCAGAAGGAGGTCGCGTCCTCTGACGGCCGGGAAAACAGCCCGCCTGATGCGTCCGCTCTCCCGGTCCCGTTTTCTTACTGCAACGGCTGCGGCGGCGGCATTGCCGTACGTCGAGTGGGTACGCCCCGCGCTCGCACAAGCGCAGCCGTCGAAGCTTTCCGACATCGAACACCTGGTGTTCGTGATGCAGGAGAACCGGTCGTTCGATCATTACTTCGGCACGCTTTCGGGCGTCCGGGGTTTTGGCGACGCTCGCGCACAATTGCTGCCCGATGGACGGCCGGTTTTCTATCAGCCGGACCGTCTTTCGCGCGACGGGTACGTGCTGCCGTTTCATCTCGACACGAAGACGACGAGTGCCCAGCAGCTGCACGATCTCAGCCACGCATGGGGGACGCTGCACGATTCCTGGAACGCTGGGCGGTTCGACGGCTGGGTCACCGCGCACGAGAAGAGCGACGGCAGCAGCGGCCCGCTCACGATGGGCTACTACACGCGAGACGATCTGCCGTTCTACTACGCGCTCGCCGACGCGTTCACGATCTGCGACGGCTACCATTGCTCGGTCATGGGGCCCACCAATCCCAACCGGTATTATTGGATGAGCGCGACGATCGACCCCGACGGTACTGGCGGCGGGCCGGCGACGAACAACAGCGGACGGCGGTACAGTTGGGAAACCTATCCGGAACGTCTGGAGCGCGCCAAGATTTCGTGGCGGATCTATCGTCCCGAGATCACCGCCATGTATCCCGTCGGCCTCGATGTGATCATGAACTTTGCCGCTTTCCAAGACGCGCCGGCGAGTTCGGGGCTCTACGAGAATGCAGCCAAACAGCGTTCGGTCGCCACGATGCTGCAGGACATTCGCACGGGGAATCTGCCTCAGGTCACCTGGATCGTCCCGCCCTACGAGGCCTGCGAGCATCCCGACATGCTCGCCGCCGCCGGCGAAAACTACATGCGCACGATCCTCGAAGCGTTTTGGTCGAATCCGGCATTGTGGTCGCGCACGGCAATCGTCCTAGTGTACGACGAGAACGATGGTCTCTTCGATCATGTCGTTCCGCCGACGGCGCCGCCCGGCACTCCCGGCGAGTACGTTCGGGGCGTGCCGATCGGCTTAGGCTTCCGGGTTCCGTGCCTCGTGATCTCGCCGTTCGCGCGGGGCGGATTCGTGTGCGGGGATACGTTCGACCATACCTCGACGCTGCGGCTGATCGAAGCACGTTTCGGCGTCGAGATCCCGAACCTCACGCAATGGCGGCGCAGCACCACCGGCGATCTCACGGCTGCTTTCGGCTTCGGTGCTGCCGCCAACACCAGCGTTCCGGCCCTGCCGCAAACGGCGGCGGCGCTGCGGCACGTCGAACAGGCGGTTCGCACGCTGCCTCCGCCGGCGGTTCCCAGCATCCAAGCGATGCCCAAACAGGAAGCCGGGATGATCGTGCGCCGGCGCCGCTCTTCACGCACCGCCTAGTGTGGTTGTGCCTGCGCCGGCGCTGGGATGCACGGAAACCGGATAGCCTGCTTCGAGGAGTGCGACGATCGAGGGAGGCGTAAGCACGTCGGCGATTCGTGTGCGCGGCCGCTCGCGGCGTTCGCCGTAGCCGCGATCGGTCCAGGCCAGAAGCTCGTCGCCCCACACGAGATGCGCATCGCCTTCGAGCGCGACGTACGTGCCGTCGGGCAACGTTGTAATGGGCGCGCGATAGATGCGCTTCTTGCGTCCGTCGAGCCGCTCTGCGTGAAGAACGCGATCCATCGCGTCGGCATCGGCCGGCCCACCGTGCGTCGCTTCCCATAGGGTACGGAAGCGCTGATAGTCGGTGTGCCGGCACTCGCCGCACGGACGGTGCCCGGCTGCAAGCGCCGTGGCTTCATCGAGGAAGAACAGCGCCGTCCACCGTCCCGGCCGCATGACCTCGATATGCCGCCCGCGGAACTCGGTGCGGCACGCGATCCAGCGCCGCACCTGCCAAGGGCGCACGATCCGCCGCTCGGCGTCGTGAATGATGCCGCGGTTGCCCATGAGCAGACCGCGTCCCGGTACGGCAACGATCTCGCCGAACGGCGTAACGCGATTCTGAAACGGCACCGCACGCGTTTCCGCAGTCGAGGTCCTCAGCCCGCGCAGCCCCCGCTCTTGACGGGGCCTGAACGCTCGATTACGTTCGAGTCCATGAAGAGCAGCCGAGAGGCGGTACGAACAGCCGCTCGCTTACTCGTGGTGTGTGCCGTTCGGCCGCGGCCGCCTCAGCATGCCTGTACTTTCCGCCCAACCAATACCTAGAACCGACGGGCGGAGTGGCTGTCGATGATCTCGATTACTTCGTAACGCAGTCGCAATGCGCGCAGGAGGGTGGAAGTTGGACCTCCTCCATAGACCTCTGCACCTACGCCTATCCGAGTTCGGTCATCGTGCATTTCACGCCGGTTGCAAGCTACGCGTTTACGCAGTCCGCGCACTGCGACGCGGCGCTGTTCACCCATACGGTCGACGATCATGGCGCGATCATACTCGCAGAGGCCGCGGCCGTTGCAGCCCAGGAAGTGATGACCGGTAACAACGCAACATGCATCGTCAGCGTGACCCCGGGAGGATAACGCGCCCATGAAGAGCAGCCGAAGAGCGCCCCTAGCAGTCGCTCGTTTACTTGTCGTATACGCCGGCGTCGTCGCGCTTGCGGCGTGGGTCGTCGCAGGCCGCGCGCTCGGAGCGAGTGACGTACCTTTCGAGAAAATGTCGATGGCCGACCGTCTGAACAACGCGCCGGATGCCACCGTTGTTCACCTCGGGCCGGTGACGACCACGTTGGGTGCGGCGCGTGCCGCACATCGCGCGCGTGAGGCAAGTCTGTCGCAGGCCGCGGGACTTGGCCTAGCCGCGCAAGGAAAGCTGACCACCGTGCTCGCCGGGGCCGCACTCACGGTCGGTGGCGCGAAGACAACGACCGTCGGCGGCACTCCGACTCCGAAGCCTACGCTCGCCGGGGCCGCACTCACGGTCGGTGGCGCGAAGACAACGACCGTCGGCGGCACTCCGACTCCGAAGCCTACCCTTAAGCCGAGCGTAGAGTCGCCGTCGGATTATGCTTCGGTCCCCGCCGACATGAAGGCGTTCTGTAAAGCCGCAGCCGCCTCGGCGTGTGCGTACTTGCCGCCCAACCAGCAGTTATGGTTCTCTTCGGGCAGGGGCGTCCTCATCGATTATGATGGTCTCGTGACGCAGTCGCAATGCACGCAAGAAGGCGGGACTTGGATCCCGGGTTCTGCGCCTTACTGTACCTACAAC
>Ga0302311_10003786_pt1 | contig 16452 bp, 13 predicted proteins | sample III_Palsa_N1_3_FD_200449 | JGI IMG/M metagenome (GOLD analysis project Ga0302311, IMG submission 200449) | Peat permafrost microbial communities from Stordalen Mire near Abisko, Sweden - III_Palsa_N1_3 | ecosystem: Environmental > Terrestrial > Soil > Palsa > Peat permafrost | place: Sweden... | reverse complement strand
TCGCCCACCGAGTACCCCCCGAGCGCGTAGCCGGGGAGCTCCACCGCACACACCTCCTGCACGTGCCGGCGCCGCAACCCCAAGTCGAGGCCGCCCTGGACGATGCCGAAGAGGGCATTGGGGCCCCGGCGCCAGGCGGCGGCACACCGGTGAAGCCAGGCGGTGGTGCGCTCGAGCGCGCGTTCCACCACCGCCCGCTCGGCGGTGGACGGCGGGCACTCGTCGAAGGCCATGAGGATGTCGGCGCCGAGGGCCTCCTGGATGGCGATGGAGCGCTCCGGGGTGAGGAGGTGCGGCGTGCCGTCGAGGTGCGACTGGAAGAGGACGCCCTCCTCGGACACCTTGGCCTTCTTGGCCAGGCTGAAGACCTGGAAGCCTCCGCTGTCGGTGAGGAGCGCGCGCGGCCAGGCCATGAAGCGGTGCAGGCCGCCGAGCTCCTTCACGAGCGCCTCTCCCGGGCGCAGCATGAGGTGGTAGGTGTTGCCGAGAAGAATTTCGGCGCCCAGCGTCTGGAGGTCGTCCTGCCCGACGGCCTTCACGCTGGCCAGCGTCCCCACCGGCATGAAGATGGGCGTCTCGATGGTGCCGTGCGGCGTGTGCAGCCGGCCGCGGCGCGCCCCGGAGCCCCTGTCCTCGTGCAACAATTCCCAAAAGACGGGGGCGCTCACCCTGGCCCATCCTCGAGCAGCATCGCGTCCCCGTAAGAGAAGAAGCGGTACCCCCTGTCCACCGCCGCCCGGTAGGCAGCGAGCACCTTCTCCCGTCCAGCGAAGGCCGACACCAGCATGAGGAGGGTGGAGCGCGGCAGGTGGAAGTTGGTGAGGAGGGCGTCCACCACCCGGAAGCTGTCCCCCGGCCTGAGGAAGAGGCGCGTCACGCCTGCCCCCGCCCGCACCACGCCATCGGCTGCCGCCGCCGACTCCAGCGTCCGGACCACCGTCGTCCCCACCGCCACCACCCGGCGGCCCTCCGCGCGCGCCGCCCGCACTGCCGAGGCCGCTTCCTCCGAGAGCGCGTAGCGCTCCGGGTGCATGGTGTGCTGCGACTCGTCCTCGCTGCGCACCGGGAGGAACGTCCCCGGGCCGATGTCCAGGGTCACCGAGACACGACGGATGCCGCGCGCGTCCAGCCTCTCGAGGAGGCGCGGGGTGAAGTGGAGGCCGGCGGTGGGCGCGGCGATGCTTCCCGGCACCCGGGCGTAGACGGTTTGGTACCGGGCCGCGTCCAGGGCCGTGGGCGGATGCTCGATGTAGGGCGGCAGCGGCAGAAGCCCCGCCGTGGCCAGCCACTCCCCCAGCGTCCCTCCGCCCTCGAAGGCGACGCGGTAGCGCCCCTCCCCCAGCGCCTCCTCCACCCTCGCCAGAAAGCCGCCCTCGACGTCGACGGTCGCCCCGGGCTTCAGCCCCTTGCTGGCCTGGCCAAGGCACACCCAGGCACTTCCGGAGGTGGGGAGCGCGAGCGCTTCCTCCACCGTCCCGGACACGGGGTGCACGAGAAGGAGCTCGGCCCGGCCCTCCGTCCCGCGCTTTCGCCCCAGGAGCCTGGCCTTCACGACGCGGGTGTCGTTGAGGACGAGGAGGTCCGTCGGACGGAGGACGTCGGGCAACTCGGAAAATGCCCGGTGCGAGAGCGCGCCGCTCCGTCTGTCCAGCACCATCAGCCGCGAGGCATCGCGCTCGGCCAGGGGCGCCTGGGCGATGGAGGCGTGCGGCAGGGTGTAGTCGTAGTCGGAGAGGGCCACGGGCGAGGCGGGTGCTTTTACTCCACCTCCGGCCTCCTGCACCGGCGCCCAGCGGCCCGCGGCGCCCGGGCCGCTGCCCCCGGGCACGTCAGTACAGCGTCTGCAGCTCGGTGCCCGGGTAGTAGTGAAGCAGAATCTCCCGGTAGCTTTTCCCCGCGTCCGCCATCAGCTTGGCCCCCCACTGGCACAGCCCGGCGCCATGCCCGAAGCCCTTCCCGACGAGGCGCACGCCGCCCTTCCCGTCCGGGGTGACGTCGAAGAGGAGGGAGCGCACGCGCTCGTACCCGAGGCGCTGGCGAAACTCGACTCCGTCGAGGATGTGGCTGCCAACCTGAAGCCGACGCACCCGGCCGGTGGCCGTCCGGCCCAGCACCTTCACCTCGCCCCTGGCCTCGTGCCCCAGGCCGTCCTCCAGCTCCTGCGCGCTCAGCGTCGTCGCCCACTGCGTGGCGGGGTGCTTTCCACACGGGCAGGACACCGACTGGAGGTAGGGCAAGTCCCTCCCCAGCGCCTGAAGCCCCGTCTCCGTCTGTCCGCCGCAGGAGGAGTGGAAGTAGGCCTCGATGGGCTCGAGGTCATAGGTGAGCACCTCCCCGCGGGTGCTGTCGGTGGCCTCCTTCGTCTTCGGGTTTTCGCGCTCCAGCCCTCCGTACACCTGCGCCAGCACGCTGCTTCCGAGGTGGAAGGGCTCGTCCAGCGTCTCCAGCTTCTTGTTGAGGGCATAGGTGCGCGCCGCGACCGCCTGCGCGCGCAAGGCCTCCAGCGGGAAGGACGGCGGCATCTCCCCGCCCAGCACCGCCACCACGTAGTCCTCCAGTGGAAGCACATTCACCAGGAGAAGCCGCCCGCGGCGCACCAGCGCCACGACGTCGCCACGCACCCCCATGGTGCCGGCACGGATGGGCTCGTCCCCGGTGCCGCGGTCCGTCTCCCCGGCGCGAAAGCGCACCGACGTCGCCTCGGCCAGGATGCCATTCACCTCCAGCCGCCCCTTGACGACGCGGAGGCGCGCCTCCCCTGCGCCGAGCGCGGTGAAGGGCCCGTCCTCCGCATCCGGCCCGGCGGCGAGGTTTCGGCCCTTGAGGCTCACCGGCCCGGTGCGCTCTCCCATGGCAATGCGCACCGTCTCCGCGCCCTGCGCGAGGCCGGGCAGAAGGAGAAACAGGAGGAGGCGCTGAGGCATGGAGTGGCGGGGCGCGACTCTTGCGCGACGCACCTCCCACGGCGAGGAAACTCCCGAGGCAGGCGTGCCCAGTCGCCTGCTCCCTTACCCGCCCAGCGCCATGGAGCCGAGCCCGCCCAGGGACCAGCCCCCGTCGCACACCAGCACCGCGCCGGTGATGTAGGCCGCGGCCGGCGTGCAGAGGAAAAGCACCACCTCGGCCACGTCCTCCAGGGTGCCCAGCCGCCCGAGGGGCACCGTCCGGGCGACGCGCGCCGCGTCCTCGGGCGTCCCGGCCAGTCGCTCCATGCCCTCCGTCCCGGCGATGGGGCCGGGCGTGATGGCATTCACCCGCACGCCTGCCCCACCCCACTCCATGGCCAGGACGCGTGTCAGCATGTCCACTCCGGCCTTGGCCGCACAGACGTGGCCCTGGAAGGGCGCCGGGGCAAAGGCCTGGGGCGCGGACACATTCACCACCACCCCACCCGGCTGGCGCAGGTGCTCGAAGGCCGCGCGGCAGCCGTTGAAGGTGCCCACCAAGTCGATGTCCACCACCGCCCGGAAGCCGTTGGAGGACATGCCCAGAAGCGGGGCCGGGAAGTTTCCCGCGGCGCCGTTGACGAGGACGTCCAAGGGGCCAAAGCGCTCCACCGCCGCGCGCAGCGAGCGCTCCACGGCGGCGTACTCGCGGACGTCCGCCGGGTAGAAGGCCGCCTCGCCGCCGGCTGCCTGGACGGCTTCCACGGCCCTCTGGCCGCGCTCCGGGTTTCTCCCCAGGAGCGAGACGCGGGCTCCGGCCTGGCTGAGGCGGCGGGCGATGCCGAGGTTGATGCCGCTCGTCCCGCCGGCGACGAAGGCGTGCCGGCCTCTGAGGAGGCCTTCCTGGAAGACGCTGCTCATGCGCCCCGCCTCTGCCACACCTCGTCGTACGGGCAGCTGCAGTCCGTCTCCTCGGGTTCCGGGTAGCGGTACGTCTGGCCCTGGAAGTTTCGAAACACCGTCTCCGTCCCGCGGTGCTCCACCACGTACTCGGGCTGCAGCGTCACCTTGCCCCCTCCCCCGGGCAAGTCGACGGCGAAGTGCGGCACGGCCAGTCCCGAGGTGTGGCCGCGCAGGGCCTCGAGAATCTCCACGCCCTTGCGGAGCGGCGTCCTCAGGTGCTCGCACCCCTCCGCCACGTCCATCTGGTGCAGGTAGTACGGCCGCACGCGGGACTTGAGCAGCGCGTGGCTCAACTCCTTGATGATGCGCGCCTCGGAATTCACCCGGCGCAAGAGGACGGCCTGGTTTTCCACCGGCACCCCAGTGTCCACCAGGAGCTCGCAGGCCGCGCGCGCCTCGGGCGTCACCTCCTTGGGGTGGTTGAAGTGGGTGACGACGAAGAGGGGCGCATACCTGCGCAAAAGCTGGGCCAGCGCAGGGGTGACGCGCATCGGGAGGCACACCGGCACCCGGGTGCCAATCCGCAGCATCTCCACGTGGGGGATGGCCCGCAGCGGCGCCAGCAGCTCCTCCAGCCGGGCCTCGGAGAGGAGGAAGGGGTCGCCTCCGGAGATGAGCACGTCGCGCACCTCCTGGTGCTGGCGGATGTACTCGATGCCGCGGAAGAGCTCCGCGCGGCCGAGGTCCGCCTCCCCGCCCTTGGTGATGCGGCGCCTCGTGCAATGGCGGCAGTAAGTGGAGCAGCTGTCCAGCGCCAGCAGCAGCACCCGGTCCGGGTAGCGGTGGACAATTGCCGGGACGGGGCGCGTCTTGTCCTCCCCGAGCGGGTCGACGAGCTCACCGGGCCGCACCCGCGCCTCGGACTGGACGGGAATGGCCTGCATCCTGATGGGACAGAAGGGATGGTCCCGGTCGATGAGGGAGAGGTAGTAGGGGGAGATGCCGAGGCGGAAGAGGTCCGCCGTCTCGCGGCAGCCGGCGCGCTCGGCCTCGGTGAGGCTGAGTGCCGCTTCGAGCTCGCTCAGGCTGCGCACGGCGTGACGCATCTGCCAGCGCCAGTCGTTCCACGTCTCCCGGGCGACGTCCGGGTAGAGGGCGCGCCACGGCTCTCTGGACGCGATGTCGGACGGCATCTGGACGTCAGGAAGCAGCAGCCTGCTCCCGCCACCAGGCCTGCCCGGACTCGGGGAGGGCGTAGATGGGGTCGTAGTACTCGTAGCGCCGGGCGAGGGCATTGGGGTCCTCGAGCTCGATGCCCGTCCGGTAATTCTTCGTCCAGTAGCTGATGCCGCGGTCGCGGTCGTACTCGGAAACCTGGTGCACCCAGCGCTTCCCGACGAAGGGGACGTCGCAGACAATCCGCGGCGTGGCGAAGCCGGGCAGGTAGCCCATGATGTCGTGCTGCAGCTTCTGCGCCTCGGCCACCGAGACCCGCCAGTGCTCGGAGTTGGGAATCATGTCGCACATGTAGAAGTAGTACGGGAGGATGTGCGCCCGGTCCTGGAGGGTGAAGCACAGCTCCAGGAGGTCCTTCACCGTGGCATTCACCCCCCGGAGCAGCACCCCCTGGTTGCGGATGTCGCGGAAGCCCATGGCCAGGAGCGCGTCCGCGGCGCGGGTGACGAGCGGCGTCAGCTGCCGGGCGCTGTTGACGTGGGTGTGAAGGGCGAGCTGGACGCCCTGCGTCCGCGCCTTCTTCGCCAGCCTGTCCAGCCCCGCCAGCACCGAGTCCTGCAGGAAGTGTTGGGGAATGGCCATGAAGCCCTTGGTGGCCAGGCGGATGTCGCGAATGTTGGGGATGTCCATCAGCGCGGAGACGAAGGCCTCCAGCGTCCCGATGGGGAGGTTGGCGACGTCGCCGCCGGAGACGACGACGTCCCGGACGCCCGGCGTCCGCTTCAGGTAGTCCAGAATCTGCTGGTAGCGCGTTTGCTGGGGCACCACGAAGCGCTTCTTGTCCACCTGGGCGGTGTCGTTGCCCACGAGGTCCATCCGGGTGCAGTGGCCGCAGTACTGCGGACAGGTGGAGAGCACCTCGGCCAGCACCTTGGTGGGGTAGCGGTGGGTGAGCCCTTCCACCACCCACATCTCCGCCTCGTGGAGGCTGTCGCGGCTGGCGCGGGGATGGTTTGGCCAGTCGGTGCGTCTGTCCGCGAAGGCCGGAAGCATGTACCGCCGGACCGGGTCGGACCAGAGGTCCTCCAGGTCCATGGTGTTCACCATCTGCGGCGTCACCAGGATGGACATGGTGGCCCGCTCGCGCTGGTCGCGCTCGATGCTCTCCGCCAGACTGTCCGGAAGGAGGGCGCCGAGGGCCGCCTTCACTTCCTTCAAGTTCTTGAGGGTGTGCTTGCGCTGCCAGAGCGCGCTCTCCCAGTCGCTGCGCGAGGCGCCCCGGAAGCCGGGGATGCGATTCCAGTCCGGCTCCTCGAAGGGGCGCTCCAGCGGGTAGCGAAAGGGCTGCGAGGCGGCGGTGGCCACCTCGGTGGCCCCTCGCAGCACCGGCCCCGGCGCAGGCACCGCGGAGGCGGCAGCGGGCTTCAGGGCAGACTTCGAGTCCATCGCGAGCGGCGTCTCCAGCGGAAAAGAAAGCAACCCACCCCGGGAGGGCACCCCAGGCGAGCCGCGGCTTCTACCTTACTCGGCTTTCGCTGCACACCCCCGAGGCCGCTGGCGCCGCCCTCTCCGACGCAGCGCGGCTCCCGAAGGACGGGGCGGCGTTCCCTGGCGGCCGTGCGTCAGGTGCGCGGGACGACACCAATGCGAAAGGCCGCCCGGAAGTGCCCACCGGCCTCGAGGGTGCGAAGCCCCCGTCCACTGCCCAGCGCACCCGTCGGCGCCGTCATCGGCTCGAGCGCCACGTACGCCTTGTCCCGCGGGCCAAACACCTGTGCCTGGCCATAGCCGTAGAGGAAGTGGACGGCCAGGAGCAGCTCCGGGCTGGCCACGCTGAGAGTGGCCGGCTCCCGCACCAGGGTGAAGCCATCATCGAAGGCGCGCTCGGCCAAGGGGCTGTCGAAGCCGGCGAAGGGCGTTTCCTCGCCCGTCGGGAGGCCACGCGCGTCGAGCTCCCACCGCCGCATGGGCGGAAGCCGCAGTCGCCACTCCTCGCGGACGAGCCCGGGGAGCGCGAGGTAGGGGTGAAAGCCGAAGGCCACCGGCACGGCGTCGCCCAGGTTGGCCAGCACCGTCGTCTCCACCGTCAGGGAGTCCGGGCGGAGCGCCACCAGCATCTCGACGTGGTGCCGGAAGGGAAACACCGCCAGGAGCTCCTCCTTCGTCCAGTCGAGCCGGGCCTTGAGGCTCGTACCACTGGCCTCGGCGACGTCCCAGGCCAGGCGGGCCCAGGGCACGCCGTGGATGGGAAGCCCGTGCTCGTCGAGGTGGATGAGGGGCGACGTCGCGTCCAGCACCACCGTCTTCCCGCAGGCCTGGTACTCGGCAGAGGGAAGGCGGTTGGCCCACGGGTAGAGAAGCGGAATGCCGGCGGTGCTGCCCTTCTGCGCAGCGGCGTCGAGGTCCTCCACCCGGCCGAGGAGCTCCTGTCCCCGGTGCTTGAGGGAGGCGCCGAGCATCCCGTGCGCCGGGAGAAAGACGGCCTCCAGCTCGCCGGCCTTCAGCGAGCGGGCGGTGCCGTCGGCGCGGAGGTTCCTGGACTCCACCATGCCTCACCTCCGGCCAAGCAACTCCTTGGCCACCGCCACCACGCGGTCAGGCTCGAAGCCGAAATGCTTCTGCAACTCCTTGAGGGGCGCCGAGGCGCCAAACGTCTTCATCCCGATGACTTTCCCCTCGCTGCCGACGTAGCGCTCCCAGCCAAACGTCGAGGCCTGCTCCACCGCCACCCGCGCCTTCACCTCCGGGGGAAGGACGCTGTCGCGGTACTCCTTCGTCTGCTGCTCGAAGACGTCCCAGGAGGGCATGGACACCACCCGGGAGCGGATGCCGTCGGCCAGGAGCCGCTCGTGCGCCTCGACCGCCAGGCTGAGCTCGCTGCCGGTGGCGATGAGGATGAGTTCCGGCTTTCCGCCCGGTGCATCTCCCAGCACGTAGGCGCCGCGCGCCACGCCCGCGGCCGGCGCGTACTTCTTCCTGTCCAGGGTGGGAAGCGGCTGGCGTGAGAGGGCCAGGACCGCCGGCTGGTGACGGAGTTGGAGGATGACGCGGTAGGCCTCCACCACCTCGTTGGCGTCCCCGGGCCGCATGGTCATCAACCCCGGAATGGCGCGCAGGGAGGCCAGCTGCTCCACCGGCTGGTGCGTCGGGCCGTCCTCCCCGTCTCCCATCGCGTCGTGGGTGAAGACGAAGAGCGTCGGAAGCTCCATCAACGCCGAGAGGCGGATGGCCGGCCGCATGTAGTCGCTGAAGATGAAGAAGGTCGCCCCGAAGGGCCGCAGCTTGGAGAGCGCGAGCCCGTTGAGGATGGCCCCCATGGCGTGCTCGCGGATGCCGAAGTGGAGGTTCTTCCCACCCGGCGTCGCGGCCTGGAAGTCCCCGGCGCCCTTGTACTTGAGCGTCGTCTTGTTGGAGGGGCCGAGGTCCGCCGAGCCACCCAGAAACCAGGGCACGTTTTGGGCAAGGACGTTGAGCACCTGGCCCGACGCATCCCGTCCGGGGACGCCCACCGCATCGGCCGGGAAGACGGGGAGGCCCTTGTCCCAGCCCGCGGGAAGCGCGCGCCTTTGCATCTCGTCCACTTCCTGGGCCAGCTCCGGGTACTTCGTCCGGTAGGTGGCGAAGAGCTCGGTCCACTTGCGGTGGGCCTCGGCGCCGTGGGCACCCACCCCGGCCGTGAAGTGCTCCGGCACGCCCGTGGGGACGAGAAACTTCGCGTCCTCGGGCCAACCGTAGGCGCGCTTGCTGAGACGGCACTCCTCCTCGCCCAGCGGCTCGCCGTGGGCCGCAGCGGTGTCCTGCTTGCCCGGCGAGCCGTAGCCGATGTGGCTGTCGAGGATGAGCAGCGTCGGACGGCCCTTCGTCTTGTGAAACACGCCGAAGGCCTGCTCGATGCGCTCGATGTCGTTGGCGTCGCCCACCCGCAGGACGTTCCAGCCGTAGCCGAGGAAGCGCGTCGCCACGTCCTCGGTGAAGGCGATGTCGGTGCTGCCCTCGATGGTGATGTGGTTGTTGTCGTAGACCCAGACGAGGTTGTCGAGGCCGAGGTGGCCGGCCAGCGAGGCGGCCTCCGAGCCGACGCCCTCCATGAGGCAGCCATCCCCGCACACCGCGTAGACGTCGTAGTCGAAGAGCTCGAAGCCCGGCTTGTTGTACCGGCTGGCCAGCCACTTCTCGGCGATGGCCATTCCCACGCTGGTGGCGATGCCCTGCCCCAGTGGGCCGGTGGTGGTCTCCACCCCGGAGACCCAGTGGTATTCCGGATGACCGGGGGCCTTGCTCTGCAACTGGCGAAAGTGGCGGATGTCATCCAGCGTCACCGAGGGCTCGCCGAGCCGCTCGTACTCGCCGTTGACGGCGCGGGTGCCGCTCAAGTGCAGCACGGACCAAAGCAGCATCGAGGCATGCCCGTTGGAGAGGACGAAGCGGTCGCGGTTGGGCCAGATGGGGTCGGCCGGGTCGAAGCGCATCACCCGGTTCCAGAGCGTGTAGACCAGCGGCGCGAGCGCCATCGGCGTGCCGGGGTGCCCCGACTTCGCCTCCTGGACGGCGTCCATGGAGAGGGTGCGGATGGTGTTGATGCAGAGGGCGTCGAGCTCGGAGTCAGTCATTGTCTCTTGGAAAACCCCTTCACGTCCGCGGCGCGGCGCCGGTGGCGGCCTCATCGGCGAGCACCACCGCCCGGTCGCTGCGCACGCGGCCAGCGGGGATGGTGTGGTCGCCCGCCTTCAGCCTCTCGAACATCGGCACCTTGTCCGCCCCGGTAATCAACCAGAGGATGGTCCGCGCCCGGTCCAGCGCTGGATAGGTGAGCGTCATCCGCTTTCGCCCCTGGTAGGGACCGGACAGCGTCACGTCCGTCGACGTCACCTCCAGGGATGCATCGCCGGGGACGAGGGACGCGGTGTGACCATCCGGGCCCAGCCCGAGGTGCACCAGGTCCAGGACGGCGGGCACACCGCAGACGGCGGCCAGCTCCCGGGCATACTGCGCCGCTCCCGCCACGAGGTCCTTGGCCTCCACCGGCATGGCATGCACCTGCCCGGCCGACAGCGTCACCCGACAGAGGAGGCTTGCATCGAGGTGGGTGAGGTTCCGCTCCGGATTTCCGGCGGGTGCGACGCGCTCGTCCACCTGGAAGAGGTGCACCGCATTCCAGGGGACGTCCTCGTCGGCCAGAAGCTGCAGCATCCTCCACGGAGTGCGGCCTCCGCTCACCGCCAGGGAGAAGCGCCCCTGCGAGGCGACTTTGGCCCGGGCCTCGGCGGCGATGAGGCTCGCTGCCTCCTGGGCGACGGCGTCGGCATCGGGAAGGACGTCCACCTTCATGGCACCTCCAGCAAGTCGTAGGACTCGTTCCAGGCGCGGATGACGCGCGTCTCGCGCTCGTAGCCAAGCTTGCTCAACGAGGCGGTGTCCAGGCCGAGGTACCGGCCGGCCGTTGCCGCCAGCCCGAGCCACCGCGCGGCGAGGATGCGCAGCACGTGGCCGTGGGCGTAGAGCGCGACGTCGCCGGAGGCGGCCACCGAGCGGGCGATGACGCGGTCGACGCGCTCACCCACCTGGTCGGCCGACTCGCCGCCGCGGACGCCGCCCGTCCAGATGGTCCAGTCGGGAAACTCCTTGCGAATCTCGGCGCTGGTCAGCCCCTCGTAGGCCCCGTAATTCCACTCCAGCAAGTCCTCGTCCGGGATGGCGTGCTCGGCCTGACCCGACAGCTCGCACGTCTCGGTGGCCCGGCGCAGGGGACTGGTGAGCACCAGCGCGAACGTCTTCTTCATCAGCCGTCGCCCGAGCAGCTGGGCCTGCTCTCGACCGCGCGCCGTGAGCGGGATGTCCGTCCGCCCGGTGTGCTGGCCACTCAGACTCCACGCTGTCTCTCCGTGCCGGACGAGCCAGAGTTCACCCATCACCTGGCCCTCCTTTAGCTTTCGGCCACGTACCACCCACCGGGAACCATCGCCTCCGCCTCCTTGGGGCCCCACGTCCCGGGCTCGTACTCGTAGATGGGGGTGCCCGCTTGGATGGCCGGGTCGACGATGCGCCAGGCCTCCTCGACGTAGTCCTCCCGGGCAAAGCGGGTGGGGTTTCCCGCGAGCGCGTCCCCGAGGAGCTCCTCGTACGGCGCGAGGTCCCCGGCGCGGCTTTTTGCCAGCTCCAGCTCCACCTCCTGGCCCTCCATCGCCTCGCCGTTGGCTTTGATGAGGGCCCCGAGCGCGATGCAGAAGTCCGGGCTCAGGCGAAAGCGGAGGTGGTTGGGGGGGACTGGAATTCCCTCCACCAGCGAGGGCGGCGTCCGCAGCCGGGCCAGCACCTCGGTGCGGGTGACGGGCAGGCACTTCCCGGCGCGGATGAAGAAGGGCACGTTCTGCCAGCGCCAGGAATTGATGTGGACGCGAAGCGCGACGAAGGTCTCGACGTTGGAGTCCGGGGCCACGCCGGGCTCCTGGCGGTAGCCGCGGAATTGCCCGCGCACCACCTCCTTCGGGTCGATGGGAGGCATGCCCTGCAGCACCTTCACCTTCTCCGCCCGGAAGGTCTCCGGCTCGCGGCTCTGCGGGGGCGGCTCCATGGCCACGTTGGAGACAATCTGCAACAGGTGGTTCTGCACCACGTCCCGGATGGTGCCCGCCTTGTCATAGAAGGCCCCCCGCCCCTGCACGCCGAAGTCCTCGGCCATGGTGATTTGGACGCTCTGCACGTAGTTGCGGTTCCAGATGGGCTCGAGGAAGGCGTTGGAGAAGCGGAAGAAAACGAGGTTCTGCACCGTCCCCTTCCCCAGGTAGTGGTCGATGCGGAAGATGTCCTTCTCGGCGAAGAATTCGTGAAGCGTCTCGTTGAGCTGTCGCGCCGAGGCCAGGTCGCTCCCGAAGGGCTTCTCAACCACCAGCCGCGCACCCTGGGCGCAGCCGGAGCGCGCTAGCTGCCTTCCCACCAGGCCGAAGAGCCCCTGCGGGACGGCCAGGTAATGCACCGGCGACTTGGCGTTCCCCAGCTCCTTGCGCAGGGCAGCGAAGACCGCCGGGTCCTCGTAATCCCCGTCGACGTACCGGAGCAGCTTGAGAAGCTTCGGAAAGGCGTCCTTGTCCAGGCCGCCTCCGTGCGTCGTCACGCTTTCCTTGGCCCGGGCCTGGAGGTCCGCGAGCTTCCAGCCCTGCTTGGCCACGCCGATGACGGGGATGTCCAGCACGCCGCGGCGGACCATGCTCTGCAGCGCCGGGAAAATCTGCTTGTTGGCCAGGTCTCCGGTTGCTCCGAAGAAGACGAGCGCATCGGCCGGAGCCGCGGTCACGACTTCTTTTCCTCGTGCCCACCGAAGGCCCATCGCTGGGCGGAGAGGATTTTGTCGGCGAAGTCTCCGTTGCCGCGCGACGAGAAGCGCTCGTAGAGCGCCGAGGTCAGCACCGGCACCGGCACGCCCTCGTCGATGGCGGCGTGGATGGTCCAGCGCCCCTCCCCGGAGTCCGAGACGCGCCCGGCAAAGGCCTTGAGCTCCGGGTCCTTGAGCATCACCCCGGCGGTGAGGTCCAGAAGCCAGGAGCCGATGACGCTTCCTCGGCGCCAGACCTCGGCCACGTCGGCGAGGTTGAGGTCGTACTGGTAATGGTCCGGGTCCCGGAGGGGCGTCGTCTCGGCGTCGACTTCCTGCTTCTGCTTCCCGGCGTTGGCCCCGCGCAGGATGTTCAGGCCCTCGGCATAGGCGGCCATGATGCCGTACTCGATGCCGTTGTGGACCATCTTCACGAAGTGGCCGGCGCCGCTTGGCCCGCAGTGCAAGTACCCGTGCTCGGCGGTGCCACCCGGCTTGTCCTTCTCCCGTCCCGGCGTCCTTGAGGCGGAGTTGATGTCCGGTGCCAGCGTGGCGAAGACGGGGTCGAGGTGCTTCACCACCGCGTCCTCGCCGCCAATCATCTCGCAGTAGCCGCGCTCCAGGCCCCAGACGCCGCCGCTGGTGCCGACGTCGACGTAGTGGATGCCCTTGCCCGCCAGCTGCTTCGCCCGACGGATGTCGTCGATGTAATAGGAGTTGCCGCCGTCGATGAGAATGTCGCCCTTCTCCAGAAAGGGAAGGAGGTCAGAGATGGTCTGGTCCACCACCCCGGCCGGGACCATCATCCACACCGCCCTCGGGCCTTTCAGCTTCTTGGCCAGGTCCTGAAGCGAGGTGGCCCCGGTGGCCTTCTCCTTTACCAGCTCCTCCACGGCCTTTTGCGACCTGTCGAAGACCACGCACTCGTGCCCTGCCCTGATGAGCCGGCGCACCATGTTCGCGCCCATCCGCCCCAGTCCAATCATCCCGATTTGCATTGACGTGTTCCCTCGAAGAAAAAAGTGCGCGACGACTCTCGAACCTTCAGCCCTTTGCGTGTCCGCGCTCGAAGACGTCCACGAATCCCCGGTACCGCCGAGCAATCTCGGCCACCGCTTGCTCGCGTGACGTCTTCTTGGCCCGGTACTGGACGAGCGGGTCCCAGAAGGACGTCCGGCCCACCGCAAAGCCAATGAAGCCCGGGACGCCTGCCGCGGTGCTCAGCCATTCCCGCACTTTCTTGTCGTCCTCGCCCCGGCCGAGAAGGATGCAGCCCACCGCGTCGCGGCCTCCCCGGCGGGCCGCGGCGACGACCTTGACGCAGTCCTCGCGCCTGTCGAGCCCCTCCACCTTCCAGACGTCCGGCTCGACGCCACCGTCCTGGAGCTCCTGGATGGCCCTCAGCATGAGGCCGGGACGGACTTGCACGTCGTAGGCCTTCTTGTCGCCCTTGAGCTTGTCCAGCTGCGCCTTCTCTGCCGGGACGAGCATCTCGAACATGAAGCGGCTTGCCTGCTTCGAGGCGAGGTAGGCGCTCAGCTTCGCCAGCCGCTCGGTCTGCACCTTGTTGAGCGCCTGGTCCCCTTCGGGGTTGTAGCGCACCAGCACCTTGCAGAAGCTCGGGTGGAAGGCCTCGATGTGGCGCGCGAAGTCATCGCCATATTCGAAGTCGAACTCCTCCTGGCCGCTCTTCTCGGCCGGAGCAGCGAAGGTGAAGCCCTTCGCCGCGGCGTCCTTCAGGATGGCGGCGCCGAACTGCTCGTCGACGAGGATGGCCGCCTTGGCCTTGGGGACGCCGGTGGCGACGGCGCTCTGAAAGCCGTCGTAGATGATTTGCTTCGCCGCGGCGATTTCAGCCGTCTGCGCGGCGCTGAGGGCACCTTCCCAGCCGAACATCTTCGTCTGGAAGGTTGCCCGGTGGTCGAAGGGAAGGACGTAGAGCGGCTGGGTGGACCCGCGAATCATGTCGACGTCCCCTTCAGCTTCCGGTAGCGGCGGATGAGCGTATTCGTGGAGCTGTCGTGGCCAAGCTTCGTTTCCTCCTTGCCCTCCAGCTCGGGGATGATGCGCTGGGCGAGCACCTTGCCCAGCTCCACCCCCCACTGGTCGAAGGAGTCGATATTCCACACCACGCCTTGGGTGAAGACGTTGTGCTCGTAGAGCGCCACCAGCTTTCCCAGCGCCCCCGGGGTGAGGCGGTCCAGGAGAAGGGTATTGGAGGGCCGGTTCCCCTCGAAGACGCGGTGCGGGACGAGCCAGTCCGGCGTCCCTTCGGCCTTCACCTCCTCCGCCGTCTTCCCGAAGGCCAGCGCCTCGGTCTGGGCCAGGACGTTGGCCAGGAGCATGTCGTGGTGGCGGCCGAGCGGGTTGAGGGTGTGGATGAAGGCGATGAAGTCCGCGGGGATGAGACGCGTCCCCTGGTGGATGAGCTGGTAGAAGGAATGCTGCCCGTTGGTGCCCGGCTCCCCCCAGTAGATGGGGCCGGTGTCCGCGTCGACGCGCGTACCCTCCAGCGTCACGTGCTTGCCGTTGCTCTCCATCGTCAGCTGCTGGAGGTAGGCCGGGAACCGCTTCAGGTACTGCTCGTAGGGCAGCACCGCCACCGTCTGCGAGCCGAAGAAGTCGTTGTACCAGACGGAGAGCAGCCCCATGAGGACTGGCAGGTTTCGCTCGAAGGGGGCGGTGCGGAAGTGCTCGTCCACCTCGCGGAAGCCCTCCAGCATGGCGCGGAAGCCCTCCGCGCCGATGGCCAGCATGGTGGAGAGGCCGATGGCCGAATCCATCGAGTAGCGCCCGCCCACCCAGTCCCAGAAGCCAAACATGTTGGCCGTGTCGATGCCGAACTCGGTCACCTTCTCGGCATTGGTGGAGACGGCGACGAAGTGCTTGGCCACCGCCTTGGCATCGCCTCCCAGTGCCGCGAGGGCCCAGGCCCGGGCGTCGTGGGCGTTGGTCATCGTCTCGAGCGTGGTGAACGTCTTGGAGGAGATGATGAAGAGCGTCTCGGCCGCGTCCAGGTCCCGCGTGGCCTCGACGAAGTCCGTCCCGTCCACGTTGGAGACGAAGCGGAAAGTCATCGTCCGGTCGCTGTCGTGCTTGAGCGCCTCGTAGGCCATCACCGGCCCCAGGTCCGAGCCGCCGATGCCGATGTTGATGACGTTTCGAATCCGCTTGCCGGTGTGCCCCTTCCACGCTCCGCTACGGACGCGCTCGGTGAAGGCCGACATCCGGTCCAGCACGGCATGCACCCCGGGCACCACGTCCTCGCCGTCCACCAGGATGGAGGCGCTCTTCGGCGCCCGGAGGGCGACGTGCAGCACGGCGCGCTTCTCGGTGACGTTGATTTTGTCGCCGAGGAACATGGCGTCTATCCGCGAGCGCAGACCGGACTCCTCGGCCAGCTTCACCAGGAGCTTGAGCGTCTCGTCGGTGATGCGATTCTTGGAGAAGTCCAGGTAGATGCCGGCCGCGTCCAGCGTCAGCCGCTCGCCACGCTTGGCATCGGCGGCGAAGAGCTCCCTCAGGTGAAGCCCGGAGATTTTCTTGTGGTGGGCCTCCAGCGCGGCCCACGCCGGCCGTTGCCGCAACGGAAGAAGCTTCTCAGCAGCCATTCATCGTCCCTTCCCTGCCCCCAGGCAGCTGACCGTCAGCTTGCCTTCTTCTTGATGGCCGCGCTCTTGGATTCGATGACGCCCATGAGCTCGGTCCAGGACGCCACGAAGGACTTCGCGCCCTCGTCCTGGAGTTGCGCGCCGAGCGCGTCGATGTCCACGCCGGCCTTGATGAAGCGCGCCAGGACTTCCTCGCAGTCCCCGCCGTCGGCCGGAAGCAGCAGGCCCACCTCCCCGTGGTCGGCGAGCGCCTTCAGCGTCCCCTCGGGCATGGTATTCACCGTGAAGGGCGCGGCGAGCGCCTTGACGTAGAGCACGTCGGAGGCATGGGGGTCCTTGGTCCCGGTGCTCGCCCAGAGCAGCCGCTGCGCCCGGGCGCCCGCGTTGTAGACGCGCTGCCAGCGGGGCGTGTCTAGCAGCTGGCGGTACGCCCGGTACGTCCGCTTGGCGATGGCGATGCCAAGCTGGTTCTTGAGGCCGTCGGGCACCTTGGCCGCCACCGCAGAGTCCCATCGGCTGATGAAGACCGAGGCCACCGAGCCCACGTCTGCCTCGAGTCCGGCGTCGA
>Ga0302311_10003782_pt1 | contig 16459 bp, 12 predicted proteins | sample III_Palsa_N1_3_FD_200449 | JGI IMG/M metagenome (GOLD analysis project Ga0302311, IMG submission 200449) | Peat permafrost microbial communities from Stordalen Mire near Abisko, Sweden - III_Palsa_N1_3 | ecosystem: Environmental > Terrestrial > Soil > Palsa > Peat permafrost | place: Sweden... | reverse complement strand
CCGTCTGCTGACCCGGCTGCACGAGCCGACCTCGGGGGTGCTGCGCTACCGGGGCGAGGACATCACCCACGCCTCCCGGCGCGAGCTGGCACCGGTCCGCGCGCAGATCCAGATGGTCTTCCAGGACCCGTACGCCTCGCTCAATCCACGCCAGACCGTCGGCAGCATCATCTCGACCCCGCTGGAAGTCCACGGGATCAATCCGCCCGGCGGCCGCCGGGCCCGCGTACAGCAGCTCCTGGAGACCGTGGGTCTCAACCCGGAGCACTACAACCGGTTTCCGCACGAGTTCTCCGGCGGGCAGCGGCAGCGGATCGGCATCGCCCGCTCACTGGCGCTGGAGCCACGGGTCATCATCGCCGACGAACCGGTCTCCGCCCTGGACGTGTCGATCCAGGCCCAGGTGGTGAACCTGCTCCAGCAACTGCGCCGGGAACTGGGCATAGCGTTCGTGTTCATCGCCCACGACCTGGCGGTGGTACGGCACTTCTCGCAGCGGGTGGCGGTGATGTACCTGGGCAAGGTGGTGGAGACCGCACCACGGGACGACCTGTACCGGGCCCCGCAGCACCCCTATACCCAGGCGCTGCTGTCCGCGGTGCCGGACCCCGACCCCCGGCCGGCCGCGCGGGCCACCAGCGCGGCCGGGCGGATCCGGCTCACCGGCGACGTGCCGAGCCCGGTCAACCCGCCCTCGGGCTGCCGCTTCCGCACCCGCTGTCCACGGGCGCGGGACCTGTGCGCGACGCGGGAGCCGGAGCTGGCGACGTCGCCCGGCAGCGCCACCGAACATCTGACTGCCTGTCACTTTCCGGGCCCGGCACCGGAATGAGCGGCGGCCACGGTGATCTGGACGAAGACTGGCGCCGGGTCCGCGAGCTGTGGCCGCTGGACCCGGGGGTCGCCCACCTCAACCACGGCTCCTACGGCGCCGTTCCGCTCCCGGTGCAGCGCGAGCAGGACCGCTGGCGGGCCCGGATGGACGCCAACCCGGTCCGCTTCTTCCGCCGCGAGTGGCAGCCCGCGGTCGAGGAGGCCCGCCACCACGCGGCGGCCTTCCTCGGCGCGGACCCGGACGGACTGGCCCTGGTCCCCAACGCCACCGCCGGAGCCGGAGCCGTACTCGCCTCCTACCCGCTGGCGCCCGGGGACGAGGTGCTGGTCACCGACCACGGCTACGGGGCGGTGACCGGCGCGGTACGCCGTGCCTGCGCGCGGGCCGGCGCGCGGACGGTGACGGTCCCGCTCCCGCTCACCGCCACCGCCGGGCAGATCTGCGCGGCCGTGCTGGGCGCGGTGGGCCGCGGCACCCGGCTCGCCGTACTGGACCAGGTGACCTCGCCGACCGCACGGCTGCTCCCGGTCGAACGGCTGGTCCCCGCGCTGCGATCGCTGGGGGTGGCGGTCCTGGTCGACGCCGCCCACTCCCCGGGCATGCTGCCGGTCGACCTGACGGCGCTGCAACCGGACTTCTGGACCGGGAACTTCCACAAGTGGATCTGCGCGCCGCGCGGCGCGGCGGCCCTGTGGGTCGCCCCACGGCACCGGGCAGCGCTGCCCGCTCCCGTGGTCTCCTGGCGGGAGGACGAGGGCTACCCGCACAGCTTCAGCATGCCGGGCACCGCCGACAGCAGTGCGATCCTGGCGCTGCCCGCCGCGCTCTCGCTGTTCGAGGAACTCGGCGGCCTGCCGCGGATCAGGGCCCGCAACAACGCCCTCGCCGGCTACGGCCAGTCGCTGCTGGCCGAGGCACTGGCCCTGGGCCCGGCCGACTTCCCCCAGGAGTCGGGGCTGTCCATGGGGGCGCTGCCGCTGCCGCCGGGCCTCACCGGGGCGGACCGGGTGCAGATGCTGATCGCCGACCGGGCGGGGGCCGAGACGGCGGTCAGCGAGTGGCACGGCCGCCTGCTGCTCCGGGTCAGCGCCCACGTCTACAACCGTCCTCAGGAGTACGAGCAGCTGGCACAGGCGCTGCCCGCCCTGCTCGGCTGAGCAGGGCGGGCAGCGTGTCCGCTCCGGTGGCGGCGGTCAGAGGAGGAACCCGGCGGGGAAGGGGTCGGTGGGGTCGAGCAGGTACTGGGCCGTACCGGTGATCCAGGCACGGCCGGTGACGGTCGGCAGCACCGCCGAGTACTCCCCCACCGCGGCGCCACCGACCAGCCGGCCGGTGAAGGAGGTGCCGATGAAGGAGTCGTTGCGGAAGTCCTGGAACAGCGGCAGCTCGCCCCGGGCGTGCAGCTGGGCCATCCGGGCGGAGGTCCCGGTGCCGCACGGGGAACGGTCGAACCATCCGGGGTGGATCGCCATCGCGTGCCGGGAGTGACGCGCGTCGGATCCCGGCGCGGCGAAGTACACATGGTGCACGCCCCGGAACCGGGGGTCCTCCGGATGGACCGGTTCGTCCGTCTCGTTGATCGCCGCCATCAGCGCGAGGCCGGCGTCGAGTATCCGGGCCTTGGCCTCGCGCTCGAACGGGATCCCGAAGTCGTCGAGTTCCACGATGGCGTAGAAGTTGCCCCCATAGGCGAGGTCGTAGCGGACCTTGCCCAGGCCGGGTACCTCGACCGTGGCGTCGAGGCGTTCGCAGTAGGCCGGGACGTTCCGCATCGTCACCGAGCGGGCCGCGCCGTCCTCGACCGCGACGTCCACCACCACCAGCCCGGCCGGGGTGTCCAGCCAGACCGTGGTGACCGGCTCGACGACCTCGACCATCCCGGTCTCCACCAGCACGGTGGCGACGCCCATGGTGCCGTGGCCGCACATCGGCAGGCAGCCGGAGACCTCGATGAACAGCACTCCCCAGTCGGCGTCGGGGCGCGTCGGCGGTTGCAGGATCGCCCCGCTCATGGAGGCGTGCCCGCGCGGCTCGAACATAAGCAGGGTGCGGACATGGTCCAGGTGTTCCATGAAGTAACTGCGGCGGTCGGCCATGGTACTGCCGGGGATGACGCCGATCCCTCCGGTGATGACCCGGGTCGGCATGCCCTCGGTGTGGGAGTCGACGGCATGGTAGACGGCTCTGCTGCGCATGGCGGTGGTGCCCCCTTCTCGGTTTCTCGGCTTCTCGGTGTCTCTGTCCCGGCGGCCCGGCGTCTCGACGGCCCGGCAGCCCGGCAGCCCGGCCCGTCGGCTTCCCGGCGCGGGCCGGGCCGGGGCTCAGCGCAGGCCGTCCGCCAGGGCCTTCTCGGTCGCCCGGGTGACGGCGGCCCGCTGCTCGGCGGTGAGCGCCGAGCGCGGCGGCCGGCAGCCGCCGCCGGTGAGCCCGGCGAGGTCCATCGACAGTTTGATGGCCTGGACGAACTCGGTTCTGGAATCCCAGCGCAGCAGCGGGTGCAGCGCCCGGTAGAGCGGCAGCGCGGTGTCCAGGTCCAGGGCCACGGCGGCGCGGTAGAGCGTGACGCACGACCGGGGCAGGGCGTTGGGGTAACCGGCGATCCATCCGACGGCTCCGGCCATGGCCAGTTCCAGCAGGACGTCGTCGGCGCCGATCAGCACGTCGAGCTGAGGGGCCAGTTCGGCGATCTCGTAGGCGCGGCGAACGTCTCCGCTGAACTCCTTGACCGCGACGATGCTCCCGTCGGCGTGCAACTGGGCGAGCAGCGCGGGGGTGAGGTCGACCCGGGTGTCGTGGGGGTTGTTGTACGCGACGACCGGGAGCCCGGCGCGGGCGACCTCCGCGTAGTGGGCACGGATCGCGTCCGGGTCGGCACGGTAGGCGGTGGGCGGCAGCAGCAGTACCGAGCCGGCGCCCGCCCCCGCCGCCTGCTCGGCCCAGCGGCGTGACTCGGCGCTGCCGTAGGCCGCGACCCCGGCCATCACCCGCGAGCCCGACCCGGCGGCCTCGATCGCGGTACGCACGACTGCGGCGCGCTCGTTGTCGGTGAGGGTCTGGTACTCGCCCAGGGAACCGTTCGGCACGACGCCGTCGCACCCGTTGGCCACCAGGTGGCGGACATGGGCGGCGTAGGCGTCGAAGTCGACCGAGCGGTCCTTCCGGAAGGGCAGTGCGGTGGCGACCATGACACCGCGCCAGGGCCGGGCACGGTCGTCCGGGGGAAGGTCCGGGTGGCTGAAGGACATTGCAATTGCTCCTAGTAAGGTGTGACATTGCATGGATAGAGAGAGTCAGATAACAGCATGGCCCGCCAGCACGCGCGCTACGGCGCACCGTCGTCGGCGGCGAGGACGCCCATGGGGACCGGGCAGGACAGCGGGCGGGTTCCGGCCGGATCGCCCCCGCCCGCCAGCCGGGCGACGGCGGGGCCGCACATCCGGCCCTGGCACCAGCCCATCCCGGCTCTGGTCAGCAGCTTGACGGTGCGCAGGTCGCCCGCCCCCAGGTCGTCCACGGCTTCCCTGACCGCCCCGGCGGTGACTTCCTCGCACCGGCAGACCTCGGTACCGGAGCTGAGCCAGTCCACCCAGCCCGGTCCCGGCCGGTGCCGCTCGGCCATCAGGTCCGCGAACGCCCGCAACCGGCCCCGGCGGCGGGCCAGCGCCCTGAGGCGGCCCCGGCTACCGGCAGGGGCCGGCCGGCCCAGTGCGGCCGCGATCGAGAACGCCGCCAACTCGCCCTCGATGAGAGCGAGTCCGACCCCGCCGATGCCGGTGGTCTCACCCGCCGCCCACAGGCCGTCGACGGTGGTGCGCTGCTCGGCGTCCACCGACAGCGCCTGGCTGCCGTCCGGCAGGGCACGGACACCGCAGCCGAGCTCCAGCGCGAGTTCCAGTTGCGGCAGCAGGCCGTGGCCGACGGCCAGCGCGTCGCAGGCGACCCGCCGCTCCGTCCCCGGGAGCGGCCGCCAGTCATGGTCGACCCTGGCCACCGTCACCGCCTCGACCCGGTCCTCGCCGTGTGCGGCGACGACCGCGCTGCGGGTGCGCACGGTCACGCCGTGCCGCAGCAGCCGCGCGGCGTGCGCGGCGCCCTCGACGAGCTTGCCCGGGTTGGCGGCGAGGGTCCGTGGACGCCGCGCGTACCCGGCGTAGCCGGATGCCTCGGCCACCAGCGGCACCGCGGCCCCGGCGTCCGCCAGTGAGGCGGCCACCGCCATCAGCAGCGGTCCGCTGCCGGCGACCACCACCCGTCGCCCGGGCAGCACCAGGCCCGCTTTGAGCATGGCCTGCGCGCCCCCGGCGCCGACCACGCCGGGGAGGGTCCAGCCGGGGAAGGGCAGCTGGCGCTCGTGGGCGCCGGTGGCGCAGAGCACCGCGCGGGCGCGGACCGTACTGCCCTGTTGACCGTCAGTTCCCTGCCGTCCGTCCGCGCCGTCCACCACGTGCAGCTCCCAGGCACCGGCCCCGCCGGAGACGGACCAGACGTGGTGACCGGCGAACAGCCGGACCGTTCCGGCCGCACGATGGACCGTCAGCCGTGCGCCGAGACCGGCGAACGCGCGCCAGCCGTGGTGCAGCGCCTGCGGTCGGGAGGCCCGCAGGGCGGTCGCGGGCTGGCGGTAGAACTGGCCGCCGGGAAGCGCGGCGGCGTCCAGCAGGGCGCAGCTCAGTCCCAGGTCGGCGGCTGCGTTCACAGCGGCCAGACCGGCCGGACCGGCGCCGATGACCGCGAGGTCGACCGGCCCGCCGTCGGCAGCGGCGGGCTCAGTTGGTCCCGTCATGCCCGGTTCCCTCCTGGGTTGCCACGGTGCCGCCGGGTACGGCCCGGGCCAGGCAGGCCCGGACGTTGGGGCGTCCATCCGCCACCACCAGGCAGTCGAAGCAGACCCCCATTCCGCAGAAGGCCCCGCGCGGCCTGCCCGCGCGCCGGGTGCGGCGCCAGCTCAGCCGCCCGGAGGCCCACAGCGCGGCGGCGATGCTCTGCCCGGGCAGCGCGGGGACCGGCTCGCCGTCGAAGCTGAACTCGAAGCCCGGCCCGGGGTGGGCGCGGACCAGGGCGAGTGGATCGCGGCTCACGAAACCTCCTGCGTACGGGGCGGAAACCGATCGGGGCGGAAGGCCGACAGGTCCATCTCCGTCGGCTTGCCGGACAGCAGTTGCGCAAGCAGCAGGCCGGTGGCCGGGGCCAGTCCGATGCCGGCCCCCTCATGGCCGCAGGCGTGGAAGAGCCCGGGCGCCCTGGGGTCCGGGCCGATCGCCGGGAGGTGGTCGGGCAGGTACGGACGGAACCCGCGGTAGGCGCGGACCACCTGGACCCCGGCGAGCACCGGGAAGAGCGCGACCGCCTGGGCCGCCAGTCTGCGCAGTACCTGCGGCGCGGGGCCGCGGTCGAAGCCGACCCGTTCCCGGCTGGCGCCCACCAGCACCGGTCCGGCGCTGGTGCCCTCGACCACGGCGGAGCTCTGCAGGTCGGCGGAGCCGCTGCTCACGTCGGCGACGTAGTCGGCGGCGTAGACCTTGTGCCGGACCAGGGGCGGCAGCGGCTCGGTCACCAGGATGAAGCCACGCCTCGGCAGCACCGGCAGCTCCACTCCGGCGAGTTCGGCGATCCGGCCGCCCCAGGTTCCGGCCGCGTTGACCACGGCACGGCAGCCGAGTACCCCGGCCCGGTCGGTGCGCAGCCCGCGCACCGTGCCGTCCGGGCCGAGCACCATCCCGGTGGCCTCGGTGCCGGGGAACAGCTCGGTGCCGGTGCGGCGGGCGGCCCGGAGCAGCTGCGCGGCGGCGAGGGCGGGCTGCACCTGGGCGTCCTGGGAGTAGAGCATCCCGCCCGCGAGCCCGTCCGCGAGGTGCGCCTCGGCCTCGTGGAGGCGCTCCGGCGGTACCTCCTCGACGTCCACCGCGTGCCGTGCCTGCTCGGCCGCGAGGGTACGCAGGGCCCGCATCCCCTCCGGTGCGGAGGCGACGACCAGGCCGCCCTTGGGTTCGTACTCCAGCAGCCCGGGCAGCCCGGCCGCCAGGTCGCGCCACAACCGGGTCGAGAGCAGGGCGAGTTCGAGTTCCGGGCCGGGCTGCTTGTCGGAGACCAGCAGATTTCCCTCGCCCGCGCCGGTGGTGCCTCCGGCCACGTGCCCGCGGTCGACCACGGCGACGGAGAGTCCGGCGGCGGAGGCGTAGTAGGCGCAGGCCGCACCGACCATCCCGGCGCCGACTATGACAACATCCCAGGTCCGATTCCCAGCCACGGCAGTACTATGTCACACAGCATCAGTGTTGGCCAGGTCCCGCGAGCGCCCTCGGACGTCCCGCCGGGCGTCATCTCGCCGACCACGACGCACCGAATGCCCGATCACCGCGAGGACGCCGGGGAGTACGGATGGAGCTGGAGCTTCGACATCTACGGGCCCTGTGTGCGATCGCGGATGCGGGCAGCATGGGCCGGGCCGCGGCCGGGCTGGGCTACTCGCAGCAGGCGATGAGCGCCCAGCTGCGCCGGATCGAGCTCTACTTCGGCGAGCCGCTGTTCGAACGCAACAGCGCGGGGGTGCGGCCGACCCGCTACGGCCTGGGGGTCGTCGCCCGCGCCCGCGACGTTCTGGCCCGCGCCGAGGCCATCGGACGGCGGCCGGCCGAGGACGCGGCACCGCGACCGGTGCTGCGCCTGGCCGCCACCAACTCCCCCATCCTGTCCGGCATGGTCGGGCGGGTGCGGACCGAGCTGCCCGGCCTGGTGCTGACGGTGAGCAGCGTCTACGAGTCCTCCCAGATCGTCGAGCTGCTGGAGGGCGGCGAACTCGACGCCGCGATCGGCGTGGACTACCCGGGCCGGGAACTGCGGCACTCCGGCGCCGTCGGGCATCGCGGGATCGTCACCGAGCCCTCGTTCGTGGCCCTGCCGGCCGGCCACTGGCTCAGGCACCGCACCGAGGTCGCACTCGCCGACCTGGCCGAGGCCTCCTGGTTCATCACCCCCGACGACGGTGCCGGCTGGCCGGGTGTCTTCTACGCGGCCTGCGAGGCGGCCGGATTCGCCCCGGCGATGGTGCACGAGTTCCTCGGCGACCGGCTGGAGCTCCAGGACATGATCGCCGAGGGGCTCGGCATCTCGATCGTGCAGGCGACGACCCGGCCGGTCCCCGGAGTCATCGTCAGACCGCTGACCGGCACGCCCCTGTGGTGCCGCTATGTGCTGGCCTGGCGCAAGGGGGGTGTCGCCGACGAGGTCGTGGCGACGCTCTTCGGCTCGGCCTGTGCCTCCTACCGGGACCTGATAGCGCGCGCACCGCACTTCCAGGCATGGGCGGCACGGACCTACCACGGAGCACCTCCGTAAAGCCCCTGCCGCGGATGTTGTGACGAGTCCATGGCAATCATTGTGTCCGGCCGCATTGTCCGCGGCCGCCGCACGGTGAGACGGTGCGTCACACGCTTCCCTCACGCCTCGCGAAGCGACATCCCCTCGAAGGAGCAGAGATGCGCCATCGATCCAGCCTGCCCAGATTCCTGGCCGCGGGCACCGCGACACTCGCCATGCTCATCGGCCTGTCGACCGCTCCGGCCCTCGCCACGACCGGTTCGACAACCGCTGTCCGGGCCGCCACCGGCTCGCACCGCCCGGCCGAGCCCTCACCCGTGGGCGCCGTCGTCGGCGGCACCGACGCCGCCTCGGTCCAGTACGGCCGGCTCAGCACCGGCCAGCTCCCGCCGCGGCGCCCGACAGCGTCGCAGCCCGCGACGAGCCCGGCGAAGACCGCCGGCAACCACCGGGCCGCGGGGCCCGGCGCCACCACTCAGGCCTGTACCCCGGCCGCCTTCGGCGGACTGACCGGCACGGCGCTGGCGGCCTACGTCGAGAGCTCCACCACCGACTGCATCAACTCGCTGTTCACGATCACCGGCAGCGACGCGCAGGAGGTGTTCAAGGAGTCGCAGATGATCCCCGTCGCCCAGGCCTACCAGAGCCTGGCGTCGCACTACACCGGCGACGACACGGCCGGGATCTGGCAGCTCGTCCTGTACCTGCGGGCCGGATACTACGTCCAGTACGGCGACCCGACGGACGTCGGCACCTACGACGCGACACTGTCCACGGACGTCGAGAACGCCCTCAACGCCTTCTTCGCCGCCCCGCAGACCGCCGACGTCTCCGCGGACAACGGCGACGTCATGGGCGACGCCGTCATCCTGACCGACAGCGCCAACCTGCAAGGCGACTACCTGGGCGTCTACCAGCAACTCCTCACCGCGTACAACAGTTCGTGGGACGCCGACTACAGCATGGACGCCGTCATCTACGACGTCTACACCCCGCTGTGGCGCGGACAGTACAACCCCGCCTTCGTCACGGCGCTGACCGCGGATCCGGGCCTCATCAACACCCTCGACGCCTTCGCGCTCGACCACACCAGCATGCTCGGCGGCGACAACACGTTCATGGACGCCGACGCCGGCAACGACCTCGCCACGTACGTCCAGTTCCCCGCGCTCCAGGCGCAGGTACGGCCGCTGCTGCTGGGCCTGTTGCAGGCCTCGTCGGTCACCGGCCCGACCGCCGCGCTGTGGGTCTCCGTGGCGCAGCAGGCCAGCGGTTTCGACTCGGCCGACTGCTCGTACTACGGCGTCTGCAACCTGGTGGCCCAGGTCACCGCGGCGGCGCTGCCGATCACGCACTCGTGCAACCCGGAGATCACCATCCTGGCGGAGTCGCTGAGTTCCGCCGACCTGAGCGCGGCCTGCAGCGAACTCGCGGGACAGGACGCGTACTTCCAGGGCGTGGTCAAGGACAGCGGCCCGATCGCCGGCCAGTACAACGACACTGACAACATCGTCGTCTTCGCGAGCGACCTCGACTACCAGATCTACGCGCCGCTGATCTACGGCGTCACCACCGACAACGGCGGCATCACCATCTACAACACCCCGTCCACGCCTGGAAACCAGGACTACTCCATCCTGTACCAGGATCCCAGCCCCGACGGGTACACGGACAACATCTGGAACCTCAACTACGAGTACACGCACTTCCTCGACGCGCGCTACGACACCATGGGCACCTGGGAGGACATGGAGGTCTGGCCGAACATCTGGTGGATCGAGGGCATCTCCGGATACATCACCTACAGCTACCGGGGCATCACCGACACCGACGCGGTGACCGACGCGGGTGAGCACACCTACGTGCTGAGCACCCTGTGGCAGACCACCTACGCCAACAGCGACGACGACCGGGTCTTCCCCTGGAGCTACCTGGCGGTGCGCTACATGCTCCAGGAGCACCCCGCCGACGTGCAGGCGATCCTCAACGACTACCGGGCAGGCAACTACACCGCCGGATACGACTACTACACCGACACCATCGGCACGCGCTACGACGCCGACTTCAACACCTGGCTCGACACCATCGCCGGCGGCAGCACCACGAGCACACCGACGGCCGCCTTCAGTACCGCGGTCTCCGGGCTGACCGCCGGATTCACGGACCACTCCACCGAGTCCGGCAGCGGCAGCATCACCGGCTGGTCCTGGAACTTCGGCGACGGGGCTGCGTCCACGGCGCAGAACCCCTCGCACACCTACACCGCCGCCGGGACCTACAGCGTCACGCTGACCGTGACCGACAGCAACGGGCAGACCTCCAGCGTCTCCCAGCCGGTGACCGTGAGCGCCGCCACGTGCACGGAGACCAACCCGCAGCAGATGGACCAGAACTGCTCCCGGGCCGGCCAGTCCGCCTCGGCGGGGAACCTGGACTATCTCTGGATCTACCTCCCGGCCGGGACGACCACCCTCAAGGTCAGCACGACCGGCGGCACCGGGACCGCCTACCTCTACTACGACCCGAGCGACTGGGCCACCAACACCGCGTACACGGCGGAGTCGACCAGTTCCGGCACTGCCCAGAGCCTCACCGTCACCAACACCACCGCGGGCTACCGGTACATCAGCCTGTACGCCGAGACCGCGTTCAGCGGGGTCACCGTGACCACGCAGTACTGAGCACGCGGGGCTGAGCTTCCCGGGGCTGAGCTTCCTGAGGAACGCCCGCCCGGCTCCGCTCCACCGGGGCTCCTGGCCGGTATCTGCGCTACGCACGGCAGAACGCGGCCAGGAGCCCCGTGCCCGTGTAACCGGACCGGAAGACGATCACTGGGCTAGACTGCGCGGCGCGAGACGAGCCCTCTGCTCGCGGACAGTTCTGGAAAGGACACGGCCATGAACCCCCCCTCCCGACGGATCGTGCTGCGATCGGCTCTGGGCGTTGGCACCCTCTCCACCGCAGCTGCCCTCACGTCCGTCGACACCGCCTCCGCCGCGTCGGGCTCCGAGGAGGGGGTCGACTGGCTCAACGTGATGGACGCACCGTTCAACGCGACCGGCAACGGAACGACGGACGACACGGCGGCGATCCAGGCGGCGATCAGCGCGCTCGGCAGCGGCGGGGGCACCGTCTACCTGCCCGCACCGGCCGTCGGCTATCTGCTGGACAGCAGCGCGCTGACGGTCGCCACGCCCGGGACCGTCCTGCGCGGAGACGGCCCGGAGAACACGAAGCTGCTGATAGGCAGCGGCTTCAGTGGCACCGCGGCGGTGGAGCTGACCGCCTACAACTGCCAGGTCCGGGACCTGAGCATCAATGGCGCATCGTCGACCACGACCAGCAATCCGGCCTGCAACGCCGTCGACATCAGCGGGGTGCGCCGCTGCAAGGTCAGCGATGTCGCCTTCTTCAACGTCAACGGGTGGGCGATCAAGGCGGAGGCGACTGCGGCCGGCGGCTCCTCGAACCCGCTCGGCACGCAGATCAGCCAGGTGTTCATGAACGCCTGCGCCGGCGGCGTGTACTTCATAGGCAATCTCCAACAGAACTACGCGGTGAACTCGCAGCTCACCGACATACAGTTCTACCTCGGCGGGGTCACCAGCGGGACCAGCGCGAACCTGGACGCGATCAGGATCGAGGACTCGTGGGACGTCCTGGTCGAGAACGCGATCGTCTGGATGTCGAACGGCACCGGATCGGCGCTGCACATCAAGGGTCATTGCGCGGCGAGCTTCATCACCAATCTGGATGCGCTGGGCCCGCAGACCGGCCCCTGCGTGCTGATCGAGGACGGGACGACCGCCCCACCGAGCAGCCCGCAGAACGTCCAGATCCAGGGCGGCGTCATCCAGCAGGGTTCCCCGGGGCTGGAGATCACCGGAGGCGCCTACCAGGTCCACATCTCCACCTCCCGTTTCATCCACAACCAGACGCACGGCATCACTGTCGCGGGCAGCAATCAGCCGATCCACATCCACGACTGCATGTTCGACGACAACGGCCTCAGCGCCGCCACGTCCGACGCGACGAACTACGACATCAACTGGTCCGGAACGGGCCAGGGCAGCGTCACCAACAGCTGGTTCGGCAGCAGCGTCGTCGCCGCCGGAGCCGGAGTCGCCGGAGTGGCGGCGAGCATCAACGTCGCGAGCGCGGGACAGGCGGTGCTCGTCCAGAGCGCCGCGTTCCAGGGGACCGGCGCCTCATCGGCGAACTGGTTCACCAACCTTCCGGCCGGGGTACTTGAGGCGAGCTCGGGTGCCATCAACTTCCCGACGACGGTCAGCCTCAGCAACGGCACCCGGCCCGCCGCACTGGAACCGTCGGCAGCAGCCAACACCGCTCTGGCGGTCAACGTCGCGGGAGCCCAGGGTTACGACGCCTGGCGGCTGCTCGGGGACGGTTCCCAGCAGTGGGGACCGGGCACCGGCGTACGGGACACCGCACTGGCGCGCGGTTCGAACGGCGGTCTGCAACTGACCCAGCCCTCCGCACTCGTCGAGACGATCGGCGGCCTCGTCCAGGCGCAGCTCTCGACGACGACCGTCGCGAACACGACCACACCCACCGCGCTGACCAGCTTCAGCGTCCCGGCCAACGACCCGTCGGCAGGGTCCGTCTACCGGCTGCGCGGCTACGGCGTCTACTCCACGACGGGCACCCCCACGCTGGCCTTCACCCTGGCCTGGGGCGGCACCTCCGTCTCCTCGGTACCCGCCGTCACGCTGCCGTCCTCGGTGACCGGCGCGACCTTCTCCTACGAGGCCGAACTCGTCTTCCGCTCGTCCACGACGGTCGTGGGGATGCTGCGGATACTGATCGACACATCGAAGACCACGGACGCGGCAGCCACCTACGTCGGCGCGTCCAGCGCCGCGGTGACGGTCACCACCTCGTCGGCCAACGCGCTCGCCGTCAAGGCCACGTGGGGGACCGCTTCCAGCGCCAACTCGATCGCCCTGGTCGGCGGCAGCGTCGAGCGAGTCGCGTAACGCCGCCGCGCACCCCGGCGGGCAGGACCAGGTGTCCCGGCCGGCACCACGGCAACGCCAACGCGGTCTTCGCCGAGGCATCCGGCCCGCACAAGCGCCCGGGAATGGCGCAGGGCCCTGGAGATCGCCGCCCTCCTCCCCCAGTTGTCCGGGAGGGGCGCCTGGCCGGGTACCGCCGAGCGGAAATGTTTTCCGGATCCGCCAACCCACAGGCCACCCCACCCACTCCATATGGGCAGGAGCAGGGACGGCGGAAGGCGGGGGACAGAGAGTGCACAGTGATGATCCGGAGCTTCGGGAGTTCCTCAGTCACCGGCGCAACGCGCTGCTGCGGAGCGCCTATCTCATGTGCGGCGACGCCCACGCGGCCGAGGACCTGGTCCAGAACACACTGATCAAAGTGGTACTGGCCCGGCGGGGACGCCGGAAGATCGACCACATCGACGCCTACGCCCGGCGGACGCTGGTCAACACCTTCATCGCCTCACAGAAGCGGTTCTGGAACCGGGAACGCCCGCACGGCGAGCTCCCGGACACTCCGGAGCGAACGGCCGACGCCGACCTGGGAATGGCCGTGCGGCAGGCCCTGCTGTGCCTGGCTCCGCGTCAGCGGGCAGTGCTGGTCCTGCGGTTCTTCGAGGACCAGAGCGTGCAGGCGACAGCGGAACTGCTCGCAGTGAGCGAGGGGACGGTGAAGAGCCAGACCGCCCGCGGTCTGGCCGTGCTCCGGGCCACCCTGGGTGACGTGGTGGGCAATGTCGTGGACGAGGAACTGGCAGAGATGCGCGGGGTAATCCGATGACTGACTACACAGTGAGGGAACTCATGGACAAGGCCTTGGAAGGGCTGTCGATGCCGGGCGAGGACATCACCGAGAGCGTACTGGCGCAGGCGGCTCACCGGCAGCGCAGGCGCAGGTCCGCGACGGTGCTGGCGTCGACCGTTGCCGTGGGGGCGGTGGTGGGTGTGGTGACCGTGACCGGCCTGGCCTTCCCGCACTCGGCGAACGGCGCCACCGCGGGACCGCAGCCGGGGTCGGCGACGCTCACCGCGCCTCCCGCCGCGCACCCGTCCGCGACGCAGGCCGCTCCCCCGCCCGCGAGTGTGGTCTCCGGACTGCTCCCGGCCGGAAGCGGCAGCGTCGTCAAGATCAAGGACCAGGCCCCCACACCGGGTCAGCCCAGGACCAAGTACTACCCGAAGTCCCGGTTCGACGGCACCTACCTGGTCACCAGGAACGGCCTGACCGCAGCCGTGATCATCCAGTCGTACAACCCCCACGCCAAGCCCGCCCAGGACCCCGAGGGCGGGGACCTCACCCATGTGTGCGGTGAAACCCCCGCGTCGTGGGACTGCCAGGAGACCACTCTTCCCAGCGGCGTCCAGGTCCTGATCGACACCGAGCCCCCGGGCGCGTGGGCCCTGCACGCCGGGACCGTCAATTCCGTCGAGGTGTACTACCCGGACGGCCGGTTCATCGCCATCGACGTCCCGGCCGGGACCGCCGGTGTCCGGCCGACCAGCTTCGGCCCCGGGTGGCCGGCTCCCCCACTGGACCGATCGCAGCTGATCACCTTCGCGGAGAACCCCGTCTGGTTCAGCTGACCTCCGCGCCGGGCACCTCGGCTGTCTGCTCCGGGGCGGGCAGGCAGCCGAGGACCCTGGCCTGCACCGCGACCACTCGCCCGGGCCGGCTGCCCGGCCCGGTTCGGGTCGTGCCCCTGTGGCCGCCGCGCGGGCGAGCAGTCCCGGCGTGGAACCGGTTGGCGTGCCAACGTCCTCTGCGGGTAGGAATATTGGGAAAGGGGCAGGTGGCGGGCGCCGCTTCCGGGCTCCACGGTCGGCACGCACACGGAAGGCCTCGGATGGACTCGCCCGGTACCTTCCACCCGCCTGAGCCCGGACCTGACCACGCGTCCGCTGACGCCTCGCGGACGCGCCGGGCCCTACGACTGGCCGATGCCGACCAGATGGTGCGGGAACTCCTCGCCCCCGGCCGCCCGCGGGACCGCGGCTCCAACCCGAACCCGGTCGGCGCCGCGGGGCCGTCCCTGAGCGATGTGGGCCTACGGGTCCGCGCCGGCCATCCGTTGCAGGACGCAACCGAGAGGGTCCTGGCAGGAATGCTGGCCATGCACTGGGCCCGAACCCTGGAGACCTCTGCCGTGCGGGTGCACCGCACCGGCGCGCCGCTTCCGCACCGCGACGTCGTCCAGGTCACCACCGCCTCCTGGACCCTGGTCGGACGCCTGCCCCACGGCCCGCTGATCCTGCTCACCGACGCGGACCTGGGCCTGTACCGCCTGGCCAGAACCTCCATGCTGATCGACCTGCTCACGGCGCTGCTCCCGCCGTGACCGCCCCCGGGGACGGGAACCCGCCGGTCACCGACCGGGCGGACCGGCCCGGCTCCCGCTGTCCGCGGAACTCGGCCGGCCCGCTCGATGGCGGCATCTCACCCGATTGCGCCAGCAGACGGCCATCGGTTCCGGGCGGGATGTCCGATTGTGCCTGATCATGGTGTGGGGACCGCGGCCTGAAGGGGAGCAAGCGTGCTCGATCGGCATGTCGGACGTCCGCCGCGGGCGGTGCAGGTGGCCGCGGTACTCCTCGCGGGCGTCTCGGGCGGGGTGGACGCCCTGGCGTTCGTGGCCCTGGGACATGTCTTCGCCGGGGTCATGACGGGCAACCTGGTGCTGCTCGGCCTGGGGCTCAGCGGGACCGGCCAGTCGGCGCTGGTGGCCCCGTTGCTTGCGCTGGCGGGCTACGCGGTGGCGGTGGCGGCGGTGGCGCTCTCGTCGCGGGCCCCCGCTGACCGTCCTGCCCCGGGCGACGGGGTCCCTGGGCCGTTGACGTACCGGTGGCTGCTGGCCGAGGGCGTGCTGCTGGTCGCCGTGGCCGTGGCCTGGGCCGCTGTCGGCACCGTGCCTTCCCAGGGCTGGCGGTGGGGGCTGCTGACGGGTTTCGCGGTGGCGATGGGCATCCAGTCGGGGGCGCTGAACTCCCTCGGCGGGGCGTTGGGGCCGGGCACCTACTTCACCGGCACCCTCACCCAGGTCCTGATGCGCACCGCCCGCCCGGGCCCGAACCGGCCGGAGCGCGGCTGGGACGTCGCCCGCCTGGCGGCGGTGACCGCCGCGGCGGCTGCCGCCGCGGCCCTGCACGCCGTATCGGCGGGCGCGGCGGCCTTCCTGCCCGCGCTGCTGGTCGCCGCGGCCCTGGCGCTGACCAGCCGCGCCGGCCGCCGGGGCAGCCCCACCCCCTCCCGCGACCGGTCCGACGCACCGGATCCCGGTCCAGGGCCTGACCG
>Ga0302311_10003777_pt1 | contig 16464 bp, 17 predicted proteins | sample III_Palsa_N1_3_FD_200449 | JGI IMG/M metagenome (GOLD analysis project Ga0302311, IMG submission 200449) | Peat permafrost microbial communities from Stordalen Mire near Abisko, Sweden - III_Palsa_N1_3 | ecosystem: Environmental > Terrestrial > Soil > Palsa > Peat permafrost | place: Sweden... | reverse complement strand
GCTGAACATCCCGGTGGTGGCGATCCTCGACACCAACTGCGATCCGATCGGCATCACCTACCCGATCCCGGGCAACGACGACGCCGCCCGCGCGCTGCAGCTCTATTGCGACCTGGTCGCGGACGCGGTGCTCGACGGCCTCACCGAGGGTCAGACCTCGATGGGCGTCGATATCGGCGCGTCGGAAGCCCCGGTCGAGCCGGCCCTGCGCCGCACGGCCGCCGCCACGCCGGCGCCCGAACCGGTCGCCGAGCCAGAGCCCGAGGCGGAGATCGCGCCCGAGCCCGTCGTGACCGAGGCGGAGATGTCCGGCGAGCCGGAAACCGCCGAGGCCGAGCCGGAAACCGTCGCGGAGCCGGCCGAGGTCGCGGACACGGCCGAAGGCTGAGTTTCACGGGCGGCGCCGCCGTCCGTATCGTTGACACTGCTGATTGGAGAGAAGGCCATGGCCGATATCACGGCTTCCATGGTGAAGGATCTGCGCGAGACGACCGGCGCGGGCATGATGGATTGCAAGAAGGCGCTGCAGGAAACCGGCGGCGACAGCGCCGCCGCGGTCGACTGGCTGCGCACCAAGGGCCTCGCCAAGGCCGCCAAGAAGGCCGACCGCGTCGCCGCGGAAGGCGCGGTGGCGCTCGCCCTGCGCTCGGACGGCGCCGGCATGACCGGCGCGCTGATCGAACTCAACGCCGAGACCGACTTCGTCGCCCGCAACGAGCTGTTCCAGGGCGCGGCGCGGAAGGTCGCTGTGACGGCGCTGGACGTCGGCAGCGACGTCGAGGCCCTGCGCGCGGCGCCGATCGAAGGCGCGGCGGACGTGGGTGAACTGATCGCCGGCCTCGTCGCCACCATCGGCGAGAACATGCTGCTGCGCCGCGCGGTCAGCTTCTCCGTGAGCGAGGGCGCGGTTGGCGGCTACATCCACGGCGCGCTGGCCGGCTCGCCCGATCTCGGCCGCATCGGCGTCATCGTCGCCGTCGAAGGCGCCGGCGACCAGCCGACGCTGCAGGAACTCGCCCGCAGCATCGCCCTGCACGCGGCGGCGACCAATCCGCTCTCGCTGGCGCCCAGCGACCTCGACCCGGCGAACGTGGAGAAGGAAAAGGCCATCCTCACCGAGCAGGCCGCCGAGTCAGGCAAGCCGCCCGCCGTGATCGAGAAGATGGTCGAGGGCCGCATCCGCAAGTGGATGGAGGAAGTCGTCCTCCTGAAGCAGGCCTATGTGAGGAACCCCGACCAGACCGTCGAGCAGCTGGTCGCCGAAACCGCCAAGGCGGTCGGCTCGCCGATCAAGGTCATGGGCTTCGCGCGCCTGGCGCTCGGCGAAGGCGTGGAAAAGAAGGCGGATGACTTCGCGGCGGAAGTGGCCGCGATGACCAAGCCGTCCTGAGGCTGCGCGCGGATGCCTCCCGGCATCGGGAGGTGTCCGCTCGCGCGCCTTGGTCTATGCTGCCGCTCGTCCCGACTCGCACGAGAGACCACATGGCCGACGCCGAGCCGCGCTACCGCCGGATCCTGCTCAAGGTCTCCGGCGAGGTGCTGATGGGCGAGCAGTCGTTCGGCATCGACCTTGCCACGCTGGACGCCGTCGCCGCCGACATCGCGGAGGTGGCGCGGCAGGGCGTCGAGCTGTGCCTGGTGATCGGCGGCGGCAACATCTTCCGCGGGCTCTCCATGGCCGGCAAGGGCATGGAGCGCGCCAGCGCCGACAACATGGGCATGCTGGCGACGGTGATGAACGCGCTGGCGCTGCAGAGCGCGCTGGAGAAGGTCGGGGTCCACACCCGCGTGCAGTCCGCCATCCCGATGGATGCGATCTGCGAGCCCTACATCCGCCGCCGTGCGCAGCGGCATCTGGAGAAGGGCAGGGTGGTGATCTTCGCCGCCGGCCTCGGCGCGCCGTTCTTCACCACCGACACCGCCGCGGCATTGCGCGCGGCCGAGATGGGCGCGGACGCGCTGCTGAAGGGCACCAGCGTCGACGGCGTCTACACGGCCGATCCGAAGAAGGATCCCGCCGCCAAGCGCTACGAGCGGCTAAGCTATCTCGACGTGCTCGCCCAGGACCTGAAGGTGATGGACGCCTCGGCCATCGCCCTGATGCGCGACAATGCGATTCCGATCGTGGTGTTCTCGATCCGGGAACGCGGCAGCCTGAGGCGCGTCTTGCAAGGCGAGGGGGTCTTCACCACCATCGCCAACGACCCGCACGGCTAACCAGGAAGGCAGGCCATGGCCCAGACCGAGAAGCCGAACATCGCCCGCTATCGCGACCGGATGGACAAGGCCTTCACGGCGTTGAAGGAGGAGTTCGGCTCGCTGCGCACCGGTAGAGCCAGCGCCGGCCTGCTCGACCAGATCCATGTCGAGGCCTACGGCTCGCAGATGCCGATCAGCCAGATCGGCGCGGTCAGCGTGCCGGAGCCGCGCTCGATCACCGTCAGCGTCTGGGACAAGGGCCTGGTGGTCTCGGTGGAGAAGGCGATCAGAGCCTCCGGGCTCGGCCTCAACCCGGTGGTCGAGGGCCAGAACCTGCGGATTCCGATCCCGCCGCTGACCGAGGAACGCCGCAAGGAGTACGTCAAACTCGCCGGCCGCTACGCCGAGCAGCAGCGCATCGCCGTGCGCAATGTGCGGCGCGAAGCCAACGACGATCTGAAGAAGGCCGAGAAGGACGGCGCCATCAGCCAGGACGAGCAGAAGCGCCTCGAATCCGAGGTCCAGAAGATCACCGATGAGGCGGTGCGTCGCGTGGACGAGGCCTTGAAAACCAAAGAGCAAGAGATCATGCAAGTATGACCGCGCGAGCCGCGCCGCGCGGCGCCCAAGAAGAGGCCAGTCGCATGTCCCGCCCCACCGGCCCCAGTGAGCGCACGCTGAGGCCCGTGGGTGATGATCCGGCCGGACCGCTGCACGTGGCGATCATCATGGACGGCAACGGACGCTGGGCCACCCAGCGCGGCCTGCCGCGCGCCTTCGGCCACCGCGCCGGCGTCGCCGCTTTGCGCCGTACGGTCGAAGGCGCTGAGGCGCTTCAGGTCGAGCGCCTTACCGTATTCGGATTCTCGACCGAGAATTGGAGCCGGCCGGAATCCGAGGTCTCCGAGATTCTCGGCCTGATGAAGGCCTATTTCGCCAGCGATCTCGCCCGCCTGGCGCGCGATGGGATCAAGGTGCGCATCATCGGCCGCCGGGAGGGCCTGGCGCCGGACATCCTCGCCATCGTCGAGGAGGCCGAGGCGCGCACCGCGCACAACGACCGCTTTCACCTGCAGGTCGCGTTCAACTACGGCGGCCGCGCCGACATCACCGACGCCGCGCGCCGCTTCGCCGAGCAGGTCGCCCGCGGCGAGGCCTGTCCGGAGGACCTGACCGAACAGCTCTTCGAGCGGCAACTCTCCAACGCGCCGGCCTCGGCGCCCGATCTCGTCATCCGCACCGGCTACGAGCGGCGCCTATCCAACTTCCTCTTGTGGGAATGCGCCTACGCGGAGCTGATCTTTCAGGATGTCTATTGGCCCGACTACGGCCCCGAGCATCTGCGCGCGGCGATCCAGGAATTCCAATCGCGCGAGCGGCGCTTCGGCAGGGTGGCGGTCGATGACGTGCTGGCCGCCGGCTAGTTCGCCGCGGGGCGCCCGGGTGGGGCATGCCGCGAGCTAGGCGGTTCGATTGGAACAATCTGGCGTTGAGGATCGTGTCGGGGGCCATTCTCGCCCCGGCGGCGCTCGCCATCGTCTGGTTCGACCCCTTCGGGATCAGCTTCCTGCTGCTGATCGCCGTGGCGGGCGCCCGTCTCTCCTACGAATGGGGCAAGATGGCCGCGCCGACGGCCTATGTGCGCGTCGCCGTCGCCATGGGGGCGGCCGTCCTCGGCGTCGTGCTCCTGACCTACGCGGGCCACCGGGCGCTGGCGATCACCATGATCGGAATAGGCGCGTTGGCCGCCGCCCTCGTGTCGAGAGGTGTGACCGAGCGCCGCGCGGACGCGGCCTACGGCGTGCTCTACGTCGCGCCGGCGTGCCTGGCGCTCGTCTGGCTCCGCTATGCGCCGCGCGACTGGCATGGCGTGTCGTGGCAGGGCGCGGGCTGGACGGTGATGCTGCTCGCGACCACCTGGGCGGCGGACATTTGCGCCTTCGCCGTCGGCAATGCCTTGAAAGGGCCCAGACTTTGGCCTCGATACTCGCCCAACAAGACGTGGTCGGGGTTTTTTGGCGGTCTGATCGGCGCGGCCGCGGCGGCGGTGGGTGTGGCGGCGCTGCTGATGCGCCTGTCCCTCGTCGGCGCCGCGCTCATCGGCCTCTCGGCCGGGCTCGCCACAATGATGGGGGATCTGTGGGAATCAATGCTGAAACGCAGGTTCGGTGTTAAGGATTCGGGCGATCTCATCCCGGGTCACGGGGGACTGCTTGATCGGGTGGACGGTTTGATGTTCGCGACCATGGTCTTCGCCGCGGCGCGGTTGATCGTCCGCTTTGGCTGGGCGCACTGATGGCGACGCGCACCGTCACCATCCTCGGCTCGACCGGCTCGGTGGGCGAATCGACCCTCGACCTGCTGGAACGCGCGGGCGCCGACGTCGAGATCGTGGCGCTGACCGGCGGCCGCAACGTCGCCCGCCTCGCCGAGCAGGCCAAGCACTGGAAGCCGCGCCTGGTCGTCATCGAGGACGAGAGCCTGCTGCCGGAACTGCGCGAGCGGCTGAACGGCTCCAATATCGGCGCGGCGGCCGGGGGCGCCGCCATCATCGAGGCCGCCGCCATGGGTGCGGACTGGGTGATGTCCGCCATCGTCGGATCGGCCGGCCTCGCGCCGACGCTGGCGGCCGCCAAGGCCGGCTCGACCATCGCGCTCGCCAACAAGGAAAGCCTGATCTGCGCCGGTCCGGCGCTGCTGGCGATCGCCCGCGAAGCCGGCGGCGGGGTGATCCCGGTCGATTCGGAGCATTCGGCGATCTTCCAGGTGCTGCAGCCGGATTGCCGCGATCGGGTCGCGCGCCTGATCCTCACCGCCTCGGGCGGCCCGTTCCGCGGCTGGTCGCGGGCGGACATGGCCACCGCGACGGTGGAGCAGGCCGTGGCCCACCCGAAGTGGAGCATGGGCCGCAAGATCTCGGTCGATTCGGCCCAGATGATGAACAAGGGCCTGGAGATGATCGAGGCCTCCTACCTGTTCGACATGCCGGCGCACCGGATCGACGTGCTGATCCACCCGCAATCGATCGTGCACAGCCTGGTCGAATACGCCGACGGCTCGACCCTGGCGCAGCTCGGCGAGCCGGACATGCGCACGCCGATCGCCTGCGCCTGGTCGTGGCCCGACCGCACGCCGTGGCCGGCGCCGCGGCTCGACCTGGCGGCGATCGGCCAGCTGACCTTCGAGGCGCCGGACGAGGCGCTGTTTCCGGCGCTGAGGCTGGCGCGCGACGCGCTCAACGCCGGCGGCGGCGCGCCCGCGGCGATGAACGCGGCCAACGAGATCGGCGTCGCCGCCTTTCTCGACCGCCGGATCGGATTTCTCGATATCGCCGCCCTGGTCGCCGAAACGCTCGACGCGCTGAACGGGGCCGGCGAGCTCGCGGCGGACGACAGCGCCGACCCGCTCGAGTGGGCGATCGCGATCGATGCGAACGCCAGATACGTGGCCGCCCAAGTGCTGTCGCGATTCGCAGGCAAAGGCTGAAGGCCTCAACAAGGAACGCCCCGAAGATGTTGGCCTTTCTCGCGAACGCGGCGCTCTACGTGGTCCCGTTCCTGTTCCTGATCACCGTCATCGTGACCGTGCACGAGTTCGGCCACTTCCTCACCGCGCGGGCCTGCGGCGTCGCGGTTGACCGGTTCTCGATCGGATTCGGCCGCGCCATCGTCTCGTTCAAGGATCGCTGGGGCGTCGAATGGCGCATCGGCTGGCTGCCGCTGGGCGGCTATGTGAAATTCGCCGGCGACGACAACGCCGCCTCGGTGCCCGACCAGGAGGATCTCGATTCGTTGCAATCGCGCATCGCCAAGCGCGAGGGCGTCGGCGCCGAACTGCGCTACTTCTATTTCAAGCCGCTGTGGCAGCGCGCGCTGATCGTGGCGGCCGGCCCGGCGATCAACTTCCTGTTCGCGATCGCGCTCTTCGCCACTCTGCTCGCGACCGTCGGCGAGCCGGATGCGTCGATGCATGTGATGGGCGTCAACCCGGGGTCGGCCGCCGCCGCGGCCGGCGTGCGGGTCGGCGACGTGATCACGGCCGCCGACGGCCACCATCTCGACCGGTTCGACGATCTGCAATCCTATGTGCAGGATCGCCCGGGCGTGCTGATGGACCTCACGGTGACGCGGTCCGGCCACACGCTGGAAATTCCGATCACCCCCGGCGTCGACGTGCAGAAGAGCCCGGCGGGCGGGTCGGTGAAGGTGGGCCTGCTCGGCATTTCGTCGCAGGGGATGGTGCGCCGATACGCGCCGCTGCAGGCGCTGGGGCGCGGGGTCGGGATGACCTGGAGCACCGTCGAGCGCACCGGCTACTACATCGGGCGAATGTTCGCGGGGAAGGCCGGCTGGCCCTTCCAGGGCTTCTTCGGCGCCGCCCACGTCACCGGAGCGGTGACCAAGGAAGCCATCGCCGCCTCGCAAACCGACCACGTGAACATCGCGCTCGTATTAGCGGTCGAATTCGCCCAGTTGGCGGCGCTGCTCTCGACCGGAATCGGGCTCGTCAATCTGCTGCCGATCCCGGTTCTCGACGGGGGTCACCTGCTGTTCTACGCCTATGAAGCTGTTGCGCGGCGGCCATTGCCCGCCCAGGCGCAGGCCGCCGGCTACCGGGTCGGGCTTGCTTTGCTGGTCGGATTGATGTTGTTCACCGCGTGGAACGATCTGCAGCGGATGCAGCTGTTCCACTTCCTCGACGCCCTGTTCTCCTAAATTGAAGAGTCACCGGCTAGTGATGACCGAACCGATGACCAGATCCCGCGCACGCTACGCGGCGCTGTTTTCCAGCGTGGCGCTTTGTGTGACGGCCGCCGCGGCTGCCGTGATCGTCCCCCAGGTCGCCTTCGCTCAGCAGCAGAGCGGCGTGGTCGGACGGATCGTGGTGCAGGGCAACGAGCGGATCGAGCAGGACACCATCCTCTCCTACCTGCCGGTGCAGGTGGGCGACACGGTGGACCAGGCCAAGCTTGACCTGGCGCTGAAAACCCTGACCCGCACGGAGCTTTTCTCCGATGTCCGCATCCAGCTCCAGGGCGACACCCTGCTGGTCCAGGTGGTCGAGAACCCGATCATCAACCAGGTGCTCTTCGAGGGCAATTCGAACCTGAAGAAGGACAAGCTCGAGGACGAGGTGACGGTGCGTCCCCGCGGCATCTTCACCAAGGCGAAGGTGCAGGAGGATGTCGGACGGATCATCGAGCTTTACCGGCGCTCGGGCCGCATCTCCGCCACCGTGACCCCGAAGATCGTCAACCTGCCGCAGCGCCGCGTCGATCTGATCTTCGAGATCCGCGAAGGGCCGAAGAGCGGCATCCTCGGCATCAACTTCCAGGGCAACAGCCAGTTCGCCTCCAACGACTTGCGCGACGTGGTCGTGACCAAGGAAAGCCACTGGTACAAGTTCTTCGAATCCAACGACAATTACGACCCGGACCGGATCGAGTACGACCGCGAGCAGCTGCGCAAGTTCTACCGCAACCACGGCTACTATGACTTCCACGTGGTCTCATCGATCGTCGAGCTGGCGCCGGACCAGCACGGCTTCGCCGTCACCTACACGGTGGACGAGGGCGAGAAGTACAAGTTCGGCAAGATCGCGGTGACCACCGAGCTGAAGAAGCTCAATCCCGACATCCTGCGCGCCCTGCTGCCGATCCACACCGGCCAGGTGTTCGAGGACCAGCGGATCGAGAACGCGACCGACGCCCTGACCTTCGCCGCCGGCGCGGCGGGCTTCGCCTTCGTGGACGTGCGGCCGGAATTCCACTCGAACCCGGCCACCCACACCGTCGACGTCACCTTCGACGTCAAGGAAGGCCCGCGCGTCTACATCCAGCGGATCGACATCGTCGGCAACACGGCGACGCTCGACTACGTCATCCGCCGCGAGATGAGCCTGTCGGAAGGCGACGCCTACAACCGGGTGCTGGTCGACCAGTCGAAGAACAAGATCAAGGCGCTCGGCTTCTTCAAGGACGTCGACATCACCACCCAGCCGGGCACCGAGCCCGACCGCACCGACCTGCTGGTGAGGGTCACCGAACAGCCCACCGGCGAGCTTTCCGCCAGCGCCGGCTACTCCTCGGTCGACCAGCTCGTGCTCGACCTCGGCTTCAACCAGTCCAACTTCCGCGGCCGCGGGCAGGACGTGCGGATGCGGATCGAGGTCGGCTCACTGAGCCAGGACATCGACTTCTCGTTCACCGAGCCGCACTTCCTCGGCCGCAACATGGGCGCCGGCTTCGACCTCTATGCGACGCGCTACGACTTCCAGCAGTACGCGTCCTACCAGAGCGCCTCGGCCGGCGGCGCGCTGCACCTGGCCTTCCCGCTCACGATCAGCTCCAGCATGAGCCTGCGCTATACGCTGCGCACCGACGACGTGATCGTGGACGCCAGCCTCTGCCAGCCGGGCAACGAACTGGTCTCCGTGGTTCTGTGCGACGAGCGCGGCTCGTTCCTCACCTCGGCGGTCGGCTACAGCGTCCGCATCGACAAGCGCAACGACCCCCAGTTGCCGACGCGCGGTTGGTATCTCGATCTCAGCCAGGACTTCGCCGGCTTCGGCGGCAACGTCTACTATGTGAAGAACCAGTGGGACGGCGGCTGGTATCACGGCTTCAACAAGGACTTCATCCTCAACCTGTCGGTGAACGGCGGCTACATCGACGGCTGGAACAACGACACCGTGCCGATCGAAGACCGCTTCTATGAAGGCGGCGACAGCTTCGTCGGCTTCCAGCTGGCCGGCATCGGGCCGCGCGACATCCGCTACGGCGACGCCCTCGGCGGCAAGTTCTTCACGGTCGGCGAGGTCCTGCAGTCATTCCCGAACTACCTGCCCGAACAATACGGCATCAAGACCGCGATCATTGCGGACGTCGGCACCCTCGGCCTGCTCGACAAGAAGGACGAGTTCAACCCGGCCACCAATGAGCCGCTGACGACGGTTCGCGACGACCTCGGCCTTCGCGCCGCCGCGGGGATCGACGTACGCTGGAAATCGCCGCTCGGACCTTTGCGGTTTGACTTGGCCTATCCCGTGGTGAAAGAGCCCTACGACGTCACAGAAGTCTTCCGCTTCTCAACCAATACAAGGTTCTAAAGAACTCATCCCATGAACGTTCGCACTCCCCTCGTCGCCGGCCTCGCCGCCAGCGCTCTGATCGCTCTTGCGCCGATAGCGTCCGCGCAAACCGGCGCCGCCGCGCCCGCGGCTCCCATCCCCCAAGGCCCGCCGATCGCCGGCTACTGCGTGTTCTCGCTCAACGAGATCATCGGCGGCTCCAAGGTCGGCCAGGCGGTGGTCGCGCGGCTGAAGGTGCTGGGCTCGCAGGTCGGCGCCGAACTGCAGCCTCAAGCCGATTCGCTCCGCACCGACGAAAACGCGCTGCGGGCCAAGGCCTCCACCTTGGATCAGGCCCAACTCCAGGCGCAGCAGGCCACTCTGCAGCTCCGCGCGAACAATTTCGAGAAGCTGGAGCAGGTTCGTCAGCAGGAGATGCAGGCGACGCAGCAGAAGCAGCTTGGCGTTATCGGCCGGCAACTTAGCCCGATCATGAACGACCTCTACGCCCAGCGTCATTGCTCGATCCTGATCGATGCGGACTCGGGCGGCGTGCGCCTGGTCAACCCGGCGATGGATCTTTCGCCCGCGGCCGTCGCCGCGCTCGACCTCAAGATCCAGACGCTGACGTTCGATCGCGAACACGCGGACGCCCAGGCCCCCGCGGCGGCGCGCTAGCGGTTCGGAACCGGGACGTGTCGCGGCCCGACCCGCGCTTCTTCGACAGTGCGGCGGCGACGACGCTCGGGGCGCTGGCCGAGCTGGCCGGCGTCGCCTGCGACGCCGCGGCCGCCGGGCGCCCGATCGAGGCGGCGGCGGTGCTGGCGCGCGCGGACGCCAGGTCGGTCAGCTTCCTCAGCGATCGCCGCCTCGCGGAGCTCGCCAAGACCACCGAGGCCGGCGCCTGTTTCGTCACCGAGAAGGAGCGGGCGCTGCTGCCGGAGAGTTGCGTCGCCCTGGTCACCCGCGCCCCGCAGGCCGCCTGGGCGATGGCGGCCGAGCGGATGCATGCGCCCAAGCGGCTCGATCCGGCCACGCCGCAAATCCATCCCGAGGCGTTGATCGAAACCGGCGCGGTGATCGGCCATGGCGCCGTCGTCGGCGCGGGGGCGCAGATCGGCGCCGGAACCCGCATCGGCTCGCACGCGGTGATCGGCCCCGGCGTCACCATCGGGCGCGGCTGCGAGGTGGGCGCCGGCGCGACGATCGGCTGCGCGCTGATCGGCGATCGCGTGCGCCTCGGCGCGGGCGTGGTGATCGGGGAAGCGGGCTTCGGCGTCACCGCCGGGCCGACCGGCCTGATCGACATCCCCCAGCTTGGCCGGGTGATCATTCAGGACGGGGTCTCCATCGGCGCGCAAACCTGCGTCGATCGAGGCGCCTACGAGGACACGGTGATCGGTGAGAACACCAAGATCGACAACCTGGTCCAAATCGCCCACAACGTCGTGATCGGACGGAATTGCGCTATTGCCGGCCACTGCGGACTGTCGGGCAGCGCGGTGCTGGGCGACGGCGTGCAGCTCGGCGGCCGGGTTGGCCTCGCCGACCATGTCGTCATCGGCGACGGCGCCCGGCTGGCGGCCGCGGCGGGCGTCATGCGCGATGTTCCGGCCGGCGAGACCTGGTGCGGCATACCCGCCATGCCGGTGAGGCAGTTCTTCCGCGAGGTCGCCTGGCTCACGCGGGCGGCGAGTCGGAAGGACGGCGGAGCGGAGGCATGAAGCAGGCGCCGACCCAGACCATCGCCGAGGACGAGATCGGCATCGAGGAGATCCTGCGCCGGATTCCGCACCGGCCGCCGTTCCTGCTCGTCGACCGCGCCGAGGAATACCGCCCGCACCAGTCGATCGTCGGCATCAAGGCGGTGACCATCAACGAGCCCTATTTCGTCGGCCACTTCCCCGGCCGGCCGGTGATGCCAGGCGTGCTGATCATCGAGGCCCTGGCCCAGACCGGCGGCGTCTTGATGAGCAAGTCGCTGCAGGTCGACGTCGCCAATAAGGGCATCATGTTCATCTCGGTGGACAATTGCCGCTTCCGCCACCCGGTGCGCCCGGGCGATGTGCTGCGGATGCCGGTCGAGGTGCTGCGCGCGCGCGGCGACGTGTTCAAGTTCCGCGGCAAGGGCATGGTGGGCGACAAGGTCGCCGCCGAGGCCGAGTTCGCCGCCATGCTGGTCGAGACGCCGGGATGAACATCCACGCGACGGCGCTGGTCGCGCCGGGCGCCGAGCTCGCCGACGATGTCGAGATCGGGCCCTATTGCATCGTCGGACCGAGAGTGAAGCTGCACCGCGGCGTGCGGCTGCGCTCGCACGTCGTTGTCGAGGGCGAGACCGAGATCGGCGAGGCCTGCGATGTCTATCCGTTCGCGTACCTCGGCGGCCTGCCGCAGCATTCGGCGCACAAGGAGGCCGACGCCAGCCGCCTGGTGATCGGCGCGCGCAACCTGATTCGCGAGCAGGTGACCATGCACGGCGGCTCGGTCGTCGGGCGCGGGGTCACCAGCATCGGCGACGACGGCACCTTCTATGTCGGCGCCCACGTCGGCCACGACTGCCATGTCGGCCACCACGTCACCATGACCAACCACGCCACCCTGGGCGGCCACGTGGTGCTGGGTGACTATGTGATCATGGGCGGGCTCTCGGCGATCCAGCAGCGCTCGCGCGTCGGCCGCAACGCCTTCATCGGCGGCCTGGCGGCGGTGAATTCGGACGTGATCCCGTTCGGCATGGTCTGGGGCAACCACGCCAGGCTCGAGGGGCTGAATCTCGTGGGCCTGAAGCGGAACGGCTTTTCCCGTTCCGTCATCAACACCCTGCGCGCCGCCTTCCGCGAGATCTTCGACACGCGCGACCAGCCGTTCCGCGAGCGCGTTGACGCGGCGGCCGAGGCCTTCGCCGGCTCGCCCGAGGTGATGGAGATCATCGACTTCATTCGCGCCGACATAACCCGCCCCCTGGTCAGGCCGGCGCGGGACGCCGCGGGCGGCTGAGGTGACCAAGCTCGGCCTGATCGCCGGCGGCGGGGGCTTGCCCCTCGCGCTGGCGGACCATTGCCGAGACGCCGGCCGGCCCTATTTCGTCATCCGTCTGCGCGGCTTCGCCGACGCGGCGCTCGAGGCCCATCCGGGCGACATCGCCGGCATCGCCGAGATCGGCCGCATCGTCCGCCTGGCGCAGGGCGCCGGTTGCCAGTCGCTCTGCTTCGCCGGCCTCGTCCGCCGGCCCGATTTCGCGGCCTTGAAGCCGGACCTGCGCGGCCTCACCTGGCTGCCGGGCGCCGCGATGGCCGCGCGCAAGGGCGACGAGGCGCTGTTGCGGTTCCTGATGGGCGCGTTCGAGAAGGAAGGCTTCGTCATCGAAGGCGCGCACGAAGTGATGGGCGACCTCGCCCTGCCGCCCGGCCCGCTCGGGCGCCTGGCGCCTGGCGCCGAGCACGGCGAAGATATCGCGGGGGCGATCAATGTCGCCCGCGCCATCGGCGTGCTCGACGTCGGACAGGGCGCCGTGGTTTGCGACGGCCTCACGCTGGCGGTCGAGGCGCAGGAGGGCACCGACGCGATGCTCCGCCGCGTCGCCGAGCTGCCCGCCGACCTGCACGGAACGCCCGCCCACCGGCGCGGCGTGCTGGCCAAGGTCGCCAAGCCGATCCAGGAGGAGCGGGTCGACCTGCCGACCATCGGCGTCGCCACGGTCGAGGGCGCGGCCCGCGCGGGCCTGGCCGGCATTGTCGGGATCGCCGGCAAGATGCTGGTGATCGACCGCGCCGCCGTCGCCGCCGCGGCCGACGCCGCCGGGCTCTTCGTCGCGGGCTTGGCGGACGACGGGTGAGCCGTCCCCTGAAGGTGATGCTGGTGGCGGTGGAGGCCTCCGCCGACACGCTGGGCGCCGGGCTGGCGCGGGCGCTGAAGGCGCGGCTCGGCGACGGGGTCAGCTTCGTCGGCGTCGGCGGCGCCAAGATGGCGGCGGAGGGGATCGAAAGCCCCTACGACATCGGCGACCTCTCGCTGGTCGGCCTGTTCGAGATCGTCGGCGCCGTGCCGTTGGCGCTGCGCCGGCTGGAGGAGACCGTGCGGCTGGCCGAGGCCGCCCAGCCCGACATCGCGGTGCTGATCGATTCCTGGGAGTTCACCTGGCGCGTGGGGCGGCGGCTGCGCCTGCGGGTCCCGGCTGCCGCGCTGATCAAGTACGTCGCGCCGCAGGTCTGGGCGACGCGGCCTGGCCGGGCTCGAGTCACGGCGCGCCTCTTCGACCGGCTGATGACGCTCTTCGACTTCGAGACCCGCTTCTTCGAGGCCGAGGGCCTCGTCACGACCTGCGTCGGCAACCCGGCGCTGCGCCGCGACATCTCCAAGGCCGACCCAGCGCGGCTGCGCGCCGAGATCGGCGCCGCGCCGGACGCACCGATCTTGCTGGTTTTGCCCGGCAGTCGGCCCGGCGAGATCAAGCAGGTCTTCCCGGCGCTCGAGGACGCGGCCCTGCGCCTGAAGGACCAGCGGCCGGACCTGCATCTGGTCGTCGGCGCGGCCGACACGGTGGCGGGCCAGGTCAAGGCGCGCGTCGCCGGCTGGCGCCACCGGGCCCATGTGGTCGAGGGGGATGAGGCCAAGCTCGACGCGATGCGCGCCGCGACTTTGGCGCTCGCCTGCAGCGGCACCGTCACCACCGAACTGGCGGTCGCCGGCTGCCCGATGCTCGTCGCCTACCGCGGCCACCCCGCAACGGCCCTGGTCGCGCGCCTGGTGCTGACGACGCGCTTCTTCACCCTCTTCAACATCGCCGCCGACCGCGCCGTGGCGGCCGAATTCCTGCAGGAACACTGCAACGGCCCCGAGATCGCCGCGGCGGCCGCCCACCTGCTGGACGATCCGGCGGCGCGCGCCGCGCAGGTCCAGGCCCAGACCGCCGCGTTGGCCAAGCTGGGACTCGGCTACGGCGACCCGTTCGAGCGGGCCGCCGACGTGGTGCTGGAACTGGCCCACGCGCGAGGTTGATCGCGACGGGATGGGGCCCTGGCGCGCTTGCGGCGCTCCGTCAGCCCGCTACTTGGTGTAGATCAGTTCGTTCCAATAGTCGTCGCCGACAAAGGTCCGGTACTTGTCGAATCCCTCGACCATCTTGTCGGCGTCGGGTTTCGGCAGCGCGGCGCGGAACTCCTTCATCATCGCCTGATCGCGCGCCTGGTCGACTTCGAGCAGGGCCATGTTCGGAATGTGCTCGATCAGCAGCACGTTTCCTTGCCCGTCCTCGGCGTTCATCTTGACCATGATCTGATAGGAGTCGATCAGCCCGTGCTTCTTGGCGATCTCCTCGCTGGATGCCCAGGTGCGCTTCAGTCCGGTGACGTAGTCGTCCACGTGGTTGGGATCCACTTTCACGGTGACGACGTGCCACACGCCTTTCTGCGGCGTGTAGTCGGTGTAAGGTTCCGCAAGCACTGAAGGTGCGATCATCGCCCCGCCCAAAGCAAGGCAAGCCAGGAATTCGACACGCATGGGTCTCTCCCCCTTATTGAGGACCGCACTAAACGCCTAACAAGCGCTGCTGGAAAGTGTTGAATCCCTGAAAAACCCACCATCGGGCGCGCGAACTCAGACGTGTATCTCGCCAACATCCCGCTAAGATGGTCCCGCCCCCTTCGAATACGCCGTCCCATCCTTGTGCGTGAACCGGCCGTCGGCGCTGGCGCTCATCAGGTCGATGTCGGAGCAGGTGGTGAGGTCGGCGGGATTGCGCGATCCGACTTCCAGGTAGACCGCCGTCACGCCTGCGCGGTTGATCATGTGATGGCCGTTGCCGGTCCCTTTCGGGAAGGCCGCGCAATCGCCGGCGCGCAGCAGCGTCTCGCCGCTGTCCTCGATCAGCGTCAGCTCGCCCTCGAGCACGTAGACGAGTTCGTCCTCGTGCGAGTGCCAGTGGCGCTGGCTCGACCAATTTCCCGGGGGCAGCCGCATCAGATTGACCCCGAAATCCTTCAGTCCGCCGGCGTTGCCCAGCCGCTGACGAATGCGCTCGGCGCAAGGGGCGTCGAAGGGCGGCGGATAGCCGACGCCCTGGATCTTGGGCACGGCGGGGATGTCGATCTTGGGCATCGGGCGTCGCGCGAAGGTTTTATCCCGCCCCCGACTCGATGGTGTCGATCATCGCGTTGCAGAGGTCGCCGGCGCCGCGGTTGTCGGCCCAGAATACCAGTTGCTTGATGCCGGCGGCCTTCAGCTCGAAGTGCTGGGCCTGCACGTCGCGGCGGCTGCGGATCGCCTTCTCGCCCACCGAGCCCAGCGGGTGGCCGATGTCGTCGAAGGCCATCGCGGTCCATTCGGGCTGCGAAACGCCCTTGTGGTCCGCCTTCAGCCGCGAGCGGTTGAACGACACCGAGCCGATCGGACGGTCCCAGAGCAGCGAATACTGGCAAGGATGGCCGCCGCGCTGCACGAAGCCGCCGCTGGAAAGGCCGATCGCCTGGCCATCGCCGGCGTCGTCGAAATCGACCATGGCCAGCGAACGCTGGGGCCAGATCGCGAGGGTGACGCCCTGGCTTTTCAGCAGGTTGTAGAGCTCATCGCCGCTGATACCGTAGGGCCGCAGACTCTGCGCCGACGCGCCGCCCGCGAGCGCCACAGCCGCCGCCAAGCCCAGGATCGAACGCCACATCATGCCGAATCTCGCGAATGCGGTGAAGGCGAAGCCGCAGCGTGGCTCGTCTTTTCGCCCTCGGTCAATGCGGTGCGAACGTCCGGCGGTCCGGCGCCGTTTCCGCGGGCATCAGCTTTTGTGGATCGGATCGATCCAGCGCACAGCTTCGGGCGCTTCCACGGGCTCGATGTCGAGATTGACCACCACGGCCTCGTTGTCGCTGCGCACCAGCACGCACTCCAGCGTCTCGTCGGACGAGGCGTTGATCTCCTGGTGCGGGACGTAGGGCGGCACATAGATGAAGTCGCCAGGGCCGGCCTCGGCGGTGAATTCCAGCCGCTCGCCCCAGCGCATCCGCGCCTTGCCGCGCACCACATAGATGACGCTTTCGAGCGCGCCGTGATGGTGGGCGCCGGTCTTGGCGCCGGCGTGGATGTGCACCGTGCCGGCCCAGAGCTTCTGCGCGCCGACGCGGGCGAAGTTGATCGCCGCGGCGCGGTTCATGCCCGACGTCTGGGCGGTGTTGGTTTCGAGCGAGCCCGCCGGGATGACGCGGA
>Ga0302311_10003776_pt1 | contig 16464 bp, 2 predicted proteins | sample III_Palsa_N1_3_FD_200449 | JGI IMG/M metagenome (GOLD analysis project Ga0302311, IMG submission 200449) | Peat permafrost microbial communities from Stordalen Mire near Abisko, Sweden - III_Palsa_N1_3 | ecosystem: Environmental > Terrestrial > Soil > Palsa > Peat permafrost | place: Sweden... | reverse complement strand
GATGACCTATCTGTTCACCGACGTCGCCGGCTTCACCACCTTGGCCGAATCCATCACGTCCGATCAGCTGTCCAACCTGCTGAACCATTATCTGCAGGGCGTGTGCGACGAGATCCTGCAGGCCGAGGGAACGGTGTGCCGGTTCATCGGCGATGCGGTGTTCGCGCTCTGGAGCGCGCCGATCGAGCAGTCCGATCACGCTGCCCGCGCGGTTGCCTGCGCGCTGGCGATCGACGCCCACGCCGAAAAATTCCGCCTGGAGCAGAAGGCGCTGGGCCTGTCGTTCGGCAAGACCCGCATCGGCGTCCATAGCGGCGAGGCGATGGTGGGTTTCTTCGGCGCCAACGACCGAATGGAATATACCGCGCTCGGCGACAACGTGAACCTGTCGGCGCGCCTGGAAAGCCTGAACAAGTTCTTCGGCACCCGGATCGCGATCAGCGAGGATTCGGCCAAGGCGGCACCGGGCATGAAGCTGCGCCTGACCGCGAACGCGGTGGTGAAGGGCAAGACCCTGCCGATGAAGATCTACGAACCGTTGACGCCGGAGATGATCGCGAGCGGCTATGCCGATCGCTATGCGGCCGCCTATGCGGCACTCGAAGCGGCATCGCCCGAGACGCCGGCGATGTTCGAGGCGCTGGCACTGGAGCAGCCGGACGACGGCGTCGTCGGTTTCCACCTGGAGCGCCTGCGCCGCGGCATCATCGAGCAGGAAGTGGTGCTGCACGAGAAATGATCTATTTATAAAATAATGCGACGGTATGCATTGGGTGTGACGATTGACGCACCCCACGACCCTGGTAAAGTGCGAAAACAACTTCAGCCCGATAGTTCGGCCGTGGTGCCGAGCCGATTGACGAATGCGTTCATGAATGAACGTGCCGTCGTCGGTCCAATGGGGCATGGATCTGAGCGAGGTCTCAAATGAACGTTATGTCTCGTCCGTCTGCCGCTGCCTTCTGTGCGTTGGCGATCGCGTTTGTCGCGTTCGGCGCACCGGCGCGGGCCGATGAACCGTCACTGGTCGTCTTGAAGGTTACCGGTGTCGCCATGAAGCCGGGTGACAAGATCCCGGGCAGCCAGCAGTTGAAGCTGACCGATGGCCAGAACGTCAGCCTCATCGGCCCCGATGGCAAAATGATCCTGTTGAAGGGTCCCTACGAAGGTCCGGCGGCCAAAGTCGCCGACGTCAAGAGCGCCAGCGTCACCGACATGCTCGGGCCTCTGGTCGCCTCGGCCAAGGTCGAGACGGCGACCCCCGGTGTCATCCGCAACGCGGCTGAAGCCGGCCCGGAAAGCACCCCCTGGGTGCTGGACACGAGCAAGGGTGGCGATTTCTGCGTCCACCAGGCGGTCGATTATGATCTGTGGCGTGCCGATACGGCCGCCGCCGAAACCATGACGATCCAGCCCGACGCCGGCGGCGCCCCCGTCACGGTCCAGTTCGACGCCCACAAGGCCCGTGCGGCCCTGCCGGACTCGATGACCTTCGTCGATGGCGCCAAGTACAAGCTGACCGCCGGCGGCACGACCACCGAGATCACGGCCCATACCGTGCCGGAAACCGTGCCGCTCGACCGTACCGCCGCCGCCTGGTTCATGTCGGATCATTGCGAGATCCAGGCCAAGGCGCTGCTGAAGACCCTCTAAGCCTTCAGCCGGTCTGAAATGAAATAGAGCCTGATCCGGGTGACCGGATCAGGCTCTATGTTTTTGGGGGACAACCGAAGCGACGGCACCGCCCCCACCCGCTTCGCTGGCGCTCAGCACCCTCCCCCGCAAAATGCAGGCGAGGGTCTTTTATCAGCCGTTGAAGTCGCCTTCGCCGACGATGACGAACGGTGCCCACATCATCGGATGGGCATAGAGCGGCAGGGTCGAATCCATCAGCTTGACCATCGAGCGTTCCAGCGCCTCGGCCTTGCCCAGCTTCGGATCGTCGACCACCGACTGCACGGCGGTGGTGGTGAGCTTGACCGACGCGCCGGAGTTCACCGGCCAGTGCGACACCAGGATCGAGCGCGATCCGGCATAGAAGAATGCGCGCGCCAGGCCGGACAGGCTTTCGGTCGTGGAACCGCCTTCGGGCGCCGCCGTGTTACAAGCCGAGAGCACGACCCAATCCGCATCGAAATGCAGCTGGGCGATTTCCGAGGCCCGCAGCAGGCCATCGTCGGGATTGTCGCCGGTCTGGTTGGGCGTCAGCACCAGGGCCGGCTCGCTCAGGCCTTTCAACTCGCCAGCCATCAGACCGTGGGTCGCGAAGGCGACGACCCGATAGTCGGCCAGCGTCATGTCACGCAGATGCGGCCGGGTCGCCTGGTCGGCCAGGATGACGTCGTCGGCCGGCGCCTTCAACGTGGCGGCGATCGCGTGCAACTCGTCCCCCGTTTCCGGCAGCGGGTTCAACTGGTTCACCAGATTGACGTCGATCGCGTCGCCCTTCATCACCGCCGCGCTGCGATTGCGCAAGCGCGGCCCGCCCAGCTTCGGCGCGCCGAAGCCCAGGAACGGCTCCTTGGCGGCGCTCGGCTTGGCGAAGCTGCGGAGCGCCCTCAGCGAATTGACCGACGGCAGCGTCGCAAAGGAATAATGCCGGGCCATCCAATCGACCTGGCGATAATCGACCGGCTCGTTGAGCGCCACCGGTGGCTCGCTCGCGACCATCACGCTCGGCGGTAGGGATTGCAGCGGCCCGTCGAACACCATCATCACATGCTTCACGCCATGCAGCGACGGCACCAGCGGCGCGAAGATCTTCTTCTGGAATTCGAACGCCAGCTTCGCGTCATAGGTCGGCAACCGCCCGGCCGCGCGGGCTTCTGGCGACATCAGCGTCGGATCGAGGCCGCGACGCAGGATATGGACGACCTGATCGACCTGGGCCCAACCGATGTCGAGCTTGACCATCTGGGCGCTGTTCGCGGTCAGCACCCAGGCGTAGGACGCCGAGGGCGACACCAGATAGGACACCATGGCCTCGTCCGGCCGGATCAGCTTCTGCAGCTTGGCGACGGTTTCCGGATTCTGGCTGACCGCGTCAGCATAGGCCGGGAATTTCTCGTTCAGCAGGGTCTCGTAATCGCGCACCTGCACCGAGAGCGCGGTGCGCTCGGCGCGCATCTTGTCCTCTGCCGCCATGTCGCGGCTGGCGGCCGGCGCGCCCGCCGCCTTGATCAGGGTCGCGTCGACCTTGCGCCAGGCTTCCTGCGCATCCTGCTGCTTGCGGACGACCTCGCTCAGCTCACCCGTTCCGGCTGCGAAACGAGCGGCCATCTTGGCCACGACCGAACCGACGGTGACACCCTGGGCCAGCTGCGAGACCTCGAAGGATTCGGCAACCGTCTCGGGCGTGCTGGGTGCCGCCGCCAGCAGTTCGACATGGTGGACGAAGGCATAGCGCGCGTCGCGGCGCTCGCCGTCGGCCGCCCGCGTATCGGCCTCTTCACCGCGCGACGCCCGCGCCCGGAAAATCGCGGTCGCCTTGCGCATCGAGGTCAGGCCGTCGGCCTGCTTGCCTTCGAGCGTCTGCAGGTCGGCCAGCGTATTATAGGCGTTGGCGACGTCCGGATGCAGGTCGCCATAGGCCTTGGTCCGGATTTCGATCGCCCGCTGCAGCAGCGGCTCGGCATCGGCATAGCGCTTCTGATCGCGGCGGACGAGCGCCAGATTGAGCAGGCTGGTCGCGACGGCAGGATGGTTCGGCCCGAACGCGGTCTCGCGCATCTGCAAGGCCGCCTCCTGCAGCTTCGCCGCGTCGTCGATCCGGCCTTCCTCGCGATAGAGTTCGGCGACGTTGCCGAGCGTATTGGCGACTTCCGGATGGCCGGCCGGATAGGCCTTCTGCATGATGTTGAGCGCGCGGACGTAGAACGCCTCCGCCTGCTTCGGCTGATGATCGTCGCGATAGAGCTTGGCCAGATTGTTGAGCGTGGTCGCCAGATCCGGATGGTCGGGGCCGAGCGTCTTTTCCTGGATGGTAAGCGCGCGGGCATAGACGCCGATCGCATCGTCCGATCGGTCCTCGGCCACCAGCACTTCGCCCAGATTGGTGAGCGTCGAGGCGATATCCGGATGGTCGGGCGGCAGCGCCTTTTCGCGGATCGAGAGCGCGCGGCGCAGCTCGTTCTCGGCCAGCGACAGGCGATCTTGCTGACGATGCAGCAGCGCCAGATTGGCGAGGCTGGTCGCGACCTCCGGATGATCGGGGCCGAGCGCTTTCGCACGGATCTGGATCGACTTGATATAGAACGGCTCGGCCTCGGCCAGGCGGTTCTCGTTGCGCAACAGCTCCGCCAGATTGTTGCAGGCGCTGCCGACTTCGGGACTGGTCGGACCCAGCACGCTCTCGCGGATCTGGATGACCTGGCGGATCAGCTTCTCGGCCTGATCGAGCCGGCTGGAGCGCTGATAGATGACCGCCAGATTATTGGCCGAGGTCGCGACGTCCGGATGGCCGGGCCCGAGCGAGGCCACCCGGATTTCGAGCGCGCGCGACGTTGCGGCTTCGGCATCCTTGGGCCGGCCCATCGAGCGGTAGAGAATGCCGGATGCCGCGAGCGCATCGGCCAGATCCGGGTGGTTCGGCCCGCGCGCCGCCTCGATCTGGGCCGTCGCCTGCGTCAGCAGCTGCTCGGCATCGGGAAACTTGCCGAGCGCCCGGTCGATCAGCGCCAGCGTGATGGTGATATGGGCGTGGAACGGGCCGGTCTTGCCGTCGACCTGTTCGGCAAGACCGGCGGCAGTCTGGGCCAGCGCCAGCGCGTCGGTCAGCTTGCCGCTGTTGCCGACCGCATCGGCCAGCGCCTCGGTCAATTCTGCCTGGGCCATCAGGTCCGGCGGAGTTTCCTTTTGGCGGATCGCCAGCGCGGCACTCAATTGGTCGGCGGCATGGCCGTAGTTGCCGAGCGAGCGCGCCATCATGCCGTCGGCCTGCAGCGCCGTCGCGTGCGCCGCATCCGAAGCCGGCCCCGGCGGCAGCGTTTCGCCCAAGGCGGCGGTCGCGACCGAACTCGCATCGGCATATTTGCCGGCCCGACGCAGCAGCAGCGACTGGCGCGCCAGGCTCTGCACCAGGGCGGCGGGATCGGCCTTGCCCGCGCGGCGCAGGTCGACGACCTTGGTCTGGACCGTTACGGCCTCGTTGTAGCGGCCGAGCTGTTCCAGCTGTTTCGCCACCTGTTCCAGGTCCGCCGGCGTCGCCTTGCCGGCCGCGAGGCACAGCTTGGCATCGGCGGCGGCGGGCTTGGCGCAAACCGGCGCCAAAGCATCCTGCCACGGTTCAGCGGCTGAGACCGGCCCTGCCATGCCGGCCCCCAACATCGTCAGAACGCCCCAGAGGACGCGATGGCCGCCCAACCGTGTCGTCATCAGGGCGCCTTCTTCCCGGCAATCAAACTATCGATGTATTGGTTGGCAAAGTCATACACCGCGCCCTTCTCCTTGGCCTTCTTCTTTTTATCGTCGGTCGTGTCGCCGTCCGCCGTCGTGACGTTGCCCGTATCGTCTTCGGTGGCACCGGTATTGTCGGTCGCGGCATTGCTCGCGACCTGCTGGGTGGCGCCCAGAACCGACTGGGTGACGTTGCTGGTGGTCGCCTGCACGGCCGAAGCGTCGATGCCGCCGATCGTGCCGGTCACCGTCACGTTCGACGAGGAGATGTTGGCGCTGGTCGCCGTCACCTGCTCGCTGACGGTGGGCGCGCTCAGGCTGACGGCACCGCCGCTGACGCTACCGGTGATGGACCCGGTCGCGGCAACCTGGACCGTACCGCCGCCCTGCGCCACGATCGTGCTGCTGACGTCGGTCGCGGTGATGCCGACCGAACCGCTCGTCGCCGTGACCGCACCGCTGACGGTCTGGCCGGCGGCGATCGTAACCGATCCGCCGGTGACGTCAGCGGAGACGTTCTGGCTGGCACTGATCTGCGCCAACCCGCTCGATGTCACGCTGCCGCTGACGTTGGCACCGCTGACTGTGGCACTGCCGCCGCTGACCGAAATATCGCCGGACTCATCACCGGTTGCCGCAATGTTCGCGGATCGGGTTGCCGCCACCGAGCCCGAGAAGCTGCCGCTTGAGACCGTGGCACTATCGGCGGTGATCTGTTCACTGACCGCCCCGGTCGCCGTCACATTGACCGTGCTGCCCTGGATGATGCCGCTGACCGAGGTCGCGTCGATCGTGGCACTGGTGGTCGAGATCACGCGGCCGTCGACCGAGGTCGCCTGGATCGTCACCACATCGTCGGATTCGAGCGAATGGTTGCCGAAGGTCAGCGTGCCGCCGATGTTGGTCGCGGTGAAGTCATGGACGTAGAGCGAGCTGTTGTTCTCGACAGTGGCATTATCGGCGCCGGTGATCGACAGCAGCGAAACGCGGGCCGTCGACAGACCGACCGTGCCGTCGAAGAAGATGTTGGCGTTGGTCGACGCGAGCGCCAGGTTGAACTGGCCCTGCACCGTACTGTCGAACGTAATGTCGCCGGTGCCGCCGTTGATCGTGGTATTCCCGAGCATGGTCAGCGCGCCGCCGGCGGTGAAGCCGTTGGCGGTATAGGTGCCGTTGATGGTCGCGGTGCCGTTGTAGGTCTGGGCGCCGGTCGTGGTGACGCTGCCGAACGACAGCGTGCCGCCCGTAGCGGTCAGGCTGGCCAGCGCCGCCTGGGCGCCGGCGGCGCCCTGGATCGCGGCCGCGGCCGACCCGGCGTTCAACGTGAGCGCCTGCGCCCCATCGACCGTGCTGCTGAAGGTGATGCCGCCGGCGCCGTTGAGCGTCGTCGTCGACGCGAGCGTGACGGCGCCGTTGTAGGCCTGGGCGCCGGTGGTGTTGATGGTTCCGCCCAGCACGATGCCCTGGCTGCCGGTCAAGGTCAGGCTGGTCAAGGCCGTGCCGCTGCCGACCGTGCCCGTGAGCGAGATCAGCCCGACCGAGTCGTTGAGCGTCAGCGCATGGGCGCCGTCGACGGTGCCGCCGATGGTGATGGCGCCGCCGGTGGCCGTGATCACCGTATCGCCGCTGAGGATCATCGCGCCGTCGTCGGTGAAGGTGTCGAAGCTGTAGGTGCCGCTGAACGACCCGTTCGGCAGGTTGATGGTCTGGGCGCCGGTGACGAAGATCGACGGCAGCGAGCCGGTGACGCTCGACGCGGTGAGCGTGAAATTATCGAGCGCCGTCGTGCTGCCGATGGCGCCGTCGAACTCGGCGGAACCGGTCACCGTCACGGTCAGCGATTGCGCGCCGGCCGTGGTGCCGTCGATCGTGCCGGTGAAGATGGCGGTTGCGGCATTGACCACGCTGGTGGCCGACAGGATAGTCGGGCCTGCGATATTGAACGAGGTCGCGTTGTAGCTGCCGGCCAGGCTGGTCGGGCCGGTATAGGCCTGGGCTCCGATCGTGGAGACGGAGCCCAGACCGATCGCGCCGGCGTTGATGGTGAGGCTGCTGAGCGCGGTATTGCCGCCGATCGTCCCCGATGTGACCGCACCCGTACCGGCGTTGATCGTCAGGCCGAACGGACCATCGACCGTGCCCAGCGTCACCGCCGTGTTGTTGGTCGACGTGTCGATCACCGTCGTGCCGGTCAGCGTCACCGCGTTGCCGGCCAGCGAAACCGGGCTCGCGAACAGGAAGGTGCCCGCGATCAGAACGCTGTCCAGCGTCTGCGACGAACTGTTGCCGCCGCCGCCGGTGTTGAGGAAGTTCAGCAGCACGGTGTTGCCGAGCGGCGTCGTATAGGCCGAGGTCGAAATATCGCCGTCGATGGTGAAGCTGCCGCTGGTCCGCAGTTCGAGGATCGCATCGGTGGCGACGTCGCCGCCGATGGTGATGGCGCTGCCATTGCCGCTCAGCAGCAGTGAGCTCAGCCGGTTGCCGCCCTTGGTACCGACGCTGCCGGTCACGTCGACGGTGCCGTTCGTTGCCCCGAGGCGCAGGCCCTCGGTATCGGCGTCGGCCGCGACGATCGACCCCAGGATCTGGATCGTACCGCCCTCGCCGCTGATGCCGCTCGCCGAAATCACGACGTTCGACCCGGCGCCGAACGCGCCGGCAGGCGACGTGTCGGTGCCGGAACTGACCAGTTCGACCGCGCCGCCCAGGGCAGCACCGGCGGTGCTGCCTTCCAGCAGGATCTTGCCGCCCGCATTGGCGACGGTGCCGCCCTGGTCGGTATTGAACACGTCGGTGACGCCGGTCTCGCCGCCGCGGGTCAATACCGTACCGTAGCTGAGCGCCCCGCTGGCGCCGCTGAAATCACTGTCATTGCCGGCGAGGGTGATGGCGGTGCCGCCGGTCGCGGTCGCGATCAGCGTGATCGAGCCGCCGGTGCCGCCGCCGGCACCCGTCCCGGTCGCCTGGGTGTCGCCGCCCTGGGCCAGGGCCCGGCCGAGCATGATGGTCGATGCGTCGATCGTGATCGTGCCGGCATTGCCGCCGACGCCGCTGATCGCGCCGCCGCCGTTCACCCGCACGCCGCCCGGCACGATGACGTTGCCGGTGGCATCGATGGTGATGGTACCGGCGTTGCCGCCCTGCCCGCCGGACGCGAGCGTGGATTCGCCGCCCTCGGCATTGACGCCGGTATCGAGCAGGCTGCCCAGCACCGTGACGGCGCCGTTGGTCGCGGTCAGCGTGACCGTGCCGCCGTTGCCGCCGTTGCCGACGAGCACGCTGCCGGTCTTGGCGTCGCCGCCGCGGTCCTGCACGCCGGCAAGCATCAGAGTCGAGCCGATGATCGTGATCGTGCCGCCGTTGCCGGCGACGCTCGAGGAATTGGCGCTGCTGCTGGAGAAGTCGGCACCGCGGGCGCTCGCCACCAGATCGTCGCTGGAATTGGTGGTGTTGTTGGTACCGATCGTGACCGCCCCGCTCGCGTCGATGAACAGCGCCCCGCTGCCGCGCGACGAGGTGCTGGAGGTCGAACTGAACGCGTTGGTCGGCGCGTTGGTCGAGATGCCGCCCAGCATGGTGAAGGCGCCGTTCAAGGGCGTGCCGGCGCCGGCCGAGAACGAGGCCGCCTGAAACTCGGGCGTGCCGCTCGCGAGCGAGGTCGAGTTCACCGCCGGACCGGTCACGTTGCGGGCAGTGCCGATCACGACTTTACCGAGGGCCGAGTTGTTGCCGACCAGACCGTCGAAGCTGACGTCACCATTGGCGCCGGCGTTGATCGTCAGCGTGCCGGTGCGGGGGTTCGAACCATCGTCGAGCGTGCTGGTGAAGGTAACGGTGCCGTTCGCCGTCAAGGTCTCGGTCCCGGTCAGCACGACCGCGCCGTTGAAGGTCTGGCTGCCGGTCGTGGTGATACCGCCGGCCAAGCTGATCGTCGGCGAAGGCAGGGTCGTCGGCGGCAATTCCTGATAATTGGCCTGTTCAAACGCGTCGGCGAGGTTGCTCGGCGTCCGTGTGTTGATGACGAGCGTGCCGCCCGACAAGGTCGTGCCCGACGATTGGGTGAAGGCATCGGCCGTGATCGTCGTGTTGGCCGGCAGCGTCGCATTCCCGGCGACGGACACCACGACCGGCGTGGTGAACGGGACCGGCGTCGCGAGCAGCTCTCCCGTGTCCGAGAAGAAGTTGTAGCGCGTGACGTCGCCGATGGTTACCGGAATGCTGCCGGCATCCGCGCTGAGCGTCGTGAGCGTCGCGTTGGACAGCGCCAACCCTACCGCCGGGCTGGTCGTGGTGCCGAGCGCGATGGCCGGCTCTTCCTGAATATAGTCACCGTTGGCAGTGGGCGTCCCCGAAAACGCCTGATTGCCGGCCGTGCCGGTATCGACATTGATCGTGGTGCCGGTGAAGCTCGCCGTATTGAGGGTCAGGTGATCGGTATAGAGGTAGATCCCGCCAGGTCCGGCATTGAGCGTGGCGCCGCTGGCAATGCTGAGCGAGCCGCCGCGGCCGCTGTCAAACACGATGTCGGATATAGAGGTGAGGCTGGTCGGATCGGGCGTACCTGTGGCCGTCAAAACGGCCGATGCGAGCACGGAAACGCTGTCGCCGAGACTGCCGAAATCCTCGTCCGCGGCCGAGAAAAAGCCGATCTCCCCCGCGGTCATGGTCCCGCCGAAACTCGTCGTCGGCGTGATCGTGCAGACCGAACGGACGCAGAAGCTGTCGGCCTGAATCGAGCCCGGCGCGGTAATCGTCGACCCCGGAGAAAAGACCAAGGCGCTGGAGGCCGTCGCCGAGTTCTGGGTGATCGTGAAGATAAGGGCGGCGGGTGTGGCACTGAGCCCACCGCTATCGAGGGTCGAGGTTCCGGACGCCGCCAGAACGGCGTTGGACGCAACCGTGATGTTCTGCGCGTCGAACGAGGTTTCCGCCGGGAAACTGAGCGTGCCGCCGATGGTCATGCTTTCGGAGCTGCCGGCCAACCCGATCTGCAGCCGTTCCACGGGGCTCGCCCCGCTAACATTGCCACCGGTTCCGCTCATCAGATTAATCAGCGCCTGCGTGACCACAAAGGTGCCGCCGCCGGTACCGACGCCGATACTGGCCGGCGTCACGCCGCCGGGAGCATTGAACTGCAACAGGTAGTCGGAATTGTTCAGTGGCACCGAGAAGTTGTTGGTATAGAGCACACCGTCGCTGGACGCGGGGGCGACGATGACGCGGCCGTCGGACGAGATCGACGAGGGCGTGCCTGTACCCAGGACGAAATTGTCCGCAAGGAAGGCGACGTTCGCGTAGCCGCCGTGGACGTTGACATCGGCGCCGAACGAGATCGTGCCGGCGGGACCGGTATAAAACACCGTATCGGCCTTGATCGATTGGGTGTTGGCGAACGCCTGCGCGGTCGAGTTGGAGATCGTGGAACCGCTGTTCAGATTGATGACACCCGCACTCCCCTCAGGGCTCAGCAGAGACGATGCCAACAGGAAGATTTCCGGCGCGGTAATGGTGCCGCCGATGCTGATCGTCGATCCTGCGGAGAACGAAGCGTCGTAGATGACCACGCCGGTATTGCTGCTGAGCGACGAGCCGGAAGTCTGGGTGACGGAAAAACCAGGATTGACCTGGACACTCAACTGGCCGACCGCCGTCAAATCCGCATTGATGAGAATATTGCCGTTGTTCGCCAGGTTGATGGCGCTCGTGCCGGTTGCGGTCAGCGTCCCGAAGCCGTCGAACTCGGGCGCGAACAGAGAAATGCCGTTTGCCGTGATGCCGCCACCGAGCGTGATGGCCTGGGCCGGCGGGACCAGCACGTCATCCGGGTCGGACATGTCGATCTGGTTGGGCTGGCGGATGTTGATCGACACCTGGCCCGTGCTGGTGAGCAATCCGCTCGATTGGACGAAGGCATCGCCGATGATCGTCGTATTCGCCGGCAAGGGCACGCTGCCGGTCGCGGTGATCTCCACCGGGAGATCGGTGGGCATGCCGTTGTAGAACCGGGGCTCGTCGCCGATCGTCACCGGGGTCGTGCCGGCGAGGGCGGCGAGGCTCGAGAGCGTCGCGGTCGAGAGCGCCAGACCGAAGGTCGGGGCGACCGTTGTGCCGAGCGCGATGACCGGCTCTTCCTGCGTTTGGCCATCGGATTCGTAGGCCATATTGCCGGCGGTGCCGGTGTCGACGTTGATCGTGCCGGCGGTGACCGTGGGCAACCCGTTGAAGCCGAGATTGTCGGTGTAGAAATCGACCTCGCCCGACCCGGCATTGAGCGTCGCGCCGCTGGAAATCGTCAGGCTGCCGCCGCGTCCGCTCTGCAGAGTGATGGCGGCGGGGACACCCGTTGACCCGGTCGCAGTGAGACTGGCGCCGGCCAGGATGTTGAGGCTGGAACCCGTTTCGCCGAAGTCCTGCCGGGCAGAAGAGAAATAGCCGATCGTGCTGCCGGTGACCGAACCGGCGAGATTGAAGGTCGGCACCGTCGTGCCGATGCCGACGTCATTATCATCGAACTGGACGAAGCCCGGCGCGGTGATCGACGTGCCCGACGCGATGGTAATGGCACTGGTCGGCTCGTTCAGCTGATCGATGGTGAACAGAATTCCGGCCGGCGCGCCCGATGGCACGTCATAGGTGCTCGTGGCGCCGCTCGCGACCGTGATCGAGGCGCCCGTCGGCACCGAGATGTTGCCGGCGAAGAATCCGGTCTCGGCCGGCAGCGTGATGGCGCCGCCGAAGGTGAGCGTCTCGTCGCCGCCGTAGATGCCGATCTGGAACCGGCCGACATGATCGCCGCTGTTGCCGGTCAGTTCATTGATCATCGTCTGCGACACGGAATAGCCGCCGGCGCCGGTGCCGACCCCAATGTCGAGCGGCGTGACACTGCCGGGTGCCGCGAAGCGGAGGACGTAGGGACTGTTGCCGCCCTCCACGTCAATGGTCTGCGCCTGCAACAGGCCGTCGCTCGAGGCCGGGCCGATGATCAGGCGAGAGGGAGCGGTGATGGTCGATTGCGTGATCGCGGCGCCGAGCGTCAGCGTATCCGCCACCAGCGCGATGCCGCCCGTGCCGCCGTCAAGTGTCATCCCCGACCCGCCATCGAGCGTGATCGTGCCGCCGGGCCCGGCATAGAGCATGGTCGTCGCCCTGCCGCTGGCGAAGTTTGGATCGATCGGCCCGCGCGTGGCGATATCGGCCGTCGATTCGAGATAGACCAGCCCCGAGGCCCCGCCGTGGGAGTTGGAGGCGAGCAGATAGGTCTCGGCGGCCTCGATCGTCCCGCCGATGTCGATGGTGGCGCCGGTGCTGGTCGAGCTGTCGTAGACCTGGACGGTACCGAAATCGACGGTGACGGGATTGTCGTTCTGGTCGACCGTTTGCTGCGGATCCGACGCGAAGATCGTCGCACCGTATGCAAGCGTGAAGCTGCCGCCGCCGCCGACGCTCGCCGTGAACGGCCCGGCGGCGCTGATGTTGGCATTGACGGCGATCGAACCGGAGGCAGAGAGCTCGATGGCGGCGGCGGATATCGGCGCGTTGACGACAATGTTGCTGGTGCCGCCCAAGTTATTGACGTTGAGGTTGCTGCTCAGCGTCACGCCTGTCGTAGCGTTGACATACCCGATCGCCAGCGTTTGGGAGGAAACATCCTCGGTAAGGGTCACCGTGCCCGTATTCGCCGCCAACACCTCGATGATGTCGGAGCCGCCCGTCAAATTATAGGTGCCGCCGGCGCCCAACAATTCGAGCTCGGCAACCTGAATGCTCCCGCTCGACTCACTGACCGTGCCCGTCGAGACGAGCGTCAGCTCGGCGCTGGTTCCGGTGATCGAACCCTCAATGTCGATGTTCCCAGGGACGCCGCTCGTTGACGTATCGAGTCTCAGGCTGCTGCCGCTGGCGATGCTGACGGTCGCACCCCCGTTGACGGTGATCGCACCGCCATAGATCGCGGTCGAGATCGGGAAGTTGGTGGTGCCGATGATCGTCGTGGCGCTGGTCGTCCCGGGCAGCCCGATCTGCAGCGCGCTGTTGAGCGCGCTGTTCTGGCCTGCCGTGGCGTTGACGCCGGTGCCGGAGCCGGCAAGGAAGTCGATGATGTTCTGCGGCAGGAAGGTCGCCCCGGTGCCGACATCGACGGCCAGGTCGGTCCCGGTATATTGCGTGCCGAGACTGAGGGCCGGGCCGGTGAAAGTACCATGCGTCGAGGCCGGCGAATAAATGATCGCGCCCGCCGCGGCCGAAACGGTCGAGACGGTCGACGGTGTGTTCAGGACGAAGCTGTCGGTGATGAAGGCGATATTGCCGGCGTTGGCCTGGATGATGGCGCCTTCGCGGAGATTGATCGACCCCCCGGGACCGGAATAGAGCACGAGGTCGGCCGAGCTGGGCCCGTTGTTGGCAACCGATTCGGTGTTGATGATGCTGCCGAACTGGCCGATAGAGATCTGCGCGCCGCTGGTCGCGTTCGAACCGGCGGCCTCGATATCGACGCCATTGCCCAGAATCGCGCCCTGGAGATTGATCGAACCCGTTCCGGACAGGCTCGGAAATATTTCCACCGCGCCAGCGGCCGTGATCGTAGTGGATAAATTAGTGCTGAAACTGCTGCCGAATTGGGCGACGAAATTGCCGCCCGTGGTCACATTGCCGCCGATGCTGATCGTCGAATTGCTGATCAACGACAGGCCGGCACCGGCAGTCACGGTCCCGTTCACGTTGACGCCGCCCATGACGCCGCCGCCATAGATCGTCGTCTCGATCGGCAGGCTGGTCGTGCCGGAGATCGAGGTGGTGTTGTTGGTGCCGGGCAGGCCGATCTGCAGCTTGGTGTTGGTCGCGGTGTTCTCGCCTGCCGTCGCACCGGCGCCGGAGCCGGCGAGGAAGGTGATCTGCGTCTGCGACAGCGTCGTGCCGCTGCCGCCGACGGACAGCAACGTGCCGCTGCCGCCCTGCGCGCCGGTCAGTTGCAGGCTCGGGCCGGTGAAGGTACCCGCGGTCGAAGCTGGCGAATAAATAATCGTCCCAGTCGGGTCCGAAACGGTCGAGACGGTCGACGGCGTATTCAGGATGAACCGGTCGGTGATGAAGGCGATATTGCCCTGATTTGCCGTGATATGCGCGCCTTCGCTCAACTGGAGGTAGATGCCGCTAGTGCCAGGGCCGGTATAGAACACCGTATCGGCGGAACTCGCGTCGTTCGCGGTAATCAGGCCGGTTTCGGTGTTGGTGATGACGGCGTACCTGCCGATGTTGATCTGGCTGCCGTTGGTGGCGCTCGCGCCCGCTGCCTCGATATCGATGCCGGCTCCGGTGACGGTGCCGTCGAGCGTGATCGCGGAGGCGCCGGTCGCGCTGGCTTGTCCGATCACCACGCTGCCCGCGGAGGAAATCGTCGAGGCGGTATCGTCCTGGAAAAAGCCGCTGCTGACCGTCGCCAGGAACGAGGCGGAACTGATGATACTGCCGCTGACGCCGATCTGCTCCGCCGACAGGACGACGTTGCCATTCATGGTGGTGATGGCGCCGCCGTTGAAGATATCGATCGAGCCGCCGCTCGCCGTTGCCGAGAAGGCGCCGGCACTGACGATCGGCGCCTGGATATCGATCTCATCGACGGCGCTCAGCGACACATCGCCGATGCCGGTGGTGATCGAAGCGTCGACCCCGATGCCGCCCGCGCTGGAAGTCAGCGATACCGGGCCGGCGCTGCTGATCACCCCATCGATATCGATGCTACTGGACGCATTGAGCGTGACGCCGCCGGCGGTGGTGGTGACCGGCGCCTCGACATCGATATCACCGCCACTGGCGGTGATCATGACCGCACCGGCACTGGTGATCGTTCCACCGGTGCTGACGGTGCCTGGAGCCTCCAGGAAGACGTTGCCCGCAGCGCTGAGCGTGACGCCGCCGGTCGTTGTGGTGATCGGACCATAAATCGTCAGGTCGTTGTTGCCGACGCTCAGAGACAGGCTGCCAGCCGTCAGGCCCGTGTTGACGGACATCCCGGATGCCTGTGACGCGGTCACGGTAAAGTTGCCGGTCGTCTGCAAAGTCGGCACATCGCCGGTGGTGGCGATGGTCAGCCCGGCTTCCACCAAACCATTGTTGTTCAGATTGACCGAGCCGGTATTGACGCCCAGGATATTAACCGCGTTGGCGGCGGTCGAGAGATTAAAGGTGCCCCCGGTGCCGGTCAGTTCGAGCACCTCGACGGAAATGGGGTTGGTCCCCTGCGTGACCGAGCCGCTCGAGGACAGGTTGAGGGTGCCGCCACCGACGGCCCCCGAAATCGTACCGAGCAGCGAGATGCTGCCCGTCGCATCGCCAGGCGTCGTGGCCAGCGTCAGCTTGTTGATGCTGGCAGTCCAGGAAATCACCGCGTTCGCGTCGAGCAGGATGCTGCCGCCGGTGCCCGACGTCTGGATGATGACGTTCCCCGTGTTGTTCAGGGCATAGCTAATGTCCTGGTCATTGAGGGTCGCGGCACCGGATTCAGGATAGCTCGTGGTCGAAGCGCTGCCGTCGGTCGAGCCGTCATGCACGATCTCGACCGTGAACGGATCGAGCAGCCAGGTACCGTATTGGCCGAACGGCGCGGTTGTGTTGACCGTGCCGGTCGCGATCGACAGGTAATGTCCCGAGGTCTCGACCCAGCCGCCATTGCCGGTGCCGGCGCCCTCGGCCTCGATCGAGCCGTTGAAGGTGGTGAGCCCGTCCGACCAGACCGCGACATTGCCGCCATTGCCCTGCTTCGTCGCGTTCGCCTTGATGCTGGCGCCCTGGGCAACCGTCGTGGTCGTGGCATGTTTCAGCGTGCCGCCGCCATGGGGTCCGCCGCCGACCTGGACCGTGCCGCCGCCGGTCGCACCCGACACGTCGATGGCGCTCGTGGACGCCAGCGTCACCGCCCCGCCCGTGACTTGGACGTTGCCGCCCTTGGCCTGCTGGCTCGACGCATCGAGCGTGCCCGCGACCGTGACGGCACCATCGCCGCCGTCCAGCACGATGTCGCCGCCCGAGACCGTGACGCCCTTGGCCTCGGTCACGCCCGACATGTTGATCGAA
>Ga0302311_10003771_pt1 | contig 16497 bp, 17 predicted proteins | sample III_Palsa_N1_3_FD_200449 | JGI IMG/M metagenome (GOLD analysis project Ga0302311, IMG submission 200449) | Peat permafrost microbial communities from Stordalen Mire near Abisko, Sweden - III_Palsa_N1_3 | ecosystem: Environmental > Terrestrial > Soil > Palsa > Peat permafrost | place: Sweden... | reverse complement strand
GCGGTCATCAGCACCGGCGTGAGGCGCTCGCTCGAGCCGCGCAGGATCAGCGCATCGCCGAAGGGCTCGCCCTGCCGCGCCAGTTGCAGGTAACGGCTCAGCTTGAGGATGCCGTTGCGCGCGGCGATGCCGGCCAGGGCGACGAAGCCGACCAGGCTGGCGACGGACAGCGGCGTATGCGTCAGCGCCAGGGCGGCGACGCCGCCGATCATGGCCAGCGGCACGTTGCCGAGAATGATCAGGCTGAAGCGCAGCGAACGGTATCGCGCATACAGCACCGCCAGCATCAGCAACAGGGACAACAGCGCCAACCCGCCGATGCGCCGCGCGGCAGCGGCCTGGGCCTGGAATTCTCCCTCCAGGTGCAGCTCGTAGCCGGCCGGCAGTGGCAGATCGGCCAGGCGCTCGCGCGCCGTCTGTACCGCCTGGTCGAAACGGCCCACGCCCGGATAGGCGGCAACGGCGATGCGCCGGCGCAGGTCTTCGCGCAGGATCTGGTTGGGGCCGGTGTCCGCCTCGATGTCGCCCAGCCAGCGCAGCGGCACCGCGCCGGCCGGCGTGTCGATGGGAATGTCGCCGATGGTGGCGGGATCGAGCGAGGCCTGCGGCAGGCGCACCACCAGGTCGAAGCGGCGCTCGCCTTCGACGATGCGCGACACGGTGCCACCCACGGTGAGTTCGCCCAGCGCGTCCTGCACCCGCGGCGGCGAGATGCCGTACTGCGCGGCGCGGCGCGGATCCACCCGCACCCGCAGCTGCGGTGTTTCCGCTTGCGGTTCGGCCTGCACATCGGCGAGTCCGGCGATGCCGCGCAGGCGCTCCACCACCTGGTCCGCCAGCTGGCGCAACTGGCCGAGATCGTCGCCATAGAGCTTCACCGCCAGCGGCGCGCGCACTCCCGACAACAAGTGATCCAGGCGGTGCGAGATCGGCTGCCCGAAGATCAGCGTCGCCGGCAGCGCCAACAGGCGCGAGCGCAGATCCGCAACCACCTGTGCGCGCGGCCGCCCGCCGGGACGCAAGGCGATGTCCAGCTCCGAGTAATGCAGGCCTTCGGCATGCTCGTCCTGCTCGGCGCGGCCGGTGCGGCGGCCCACGCTCGCCACTTCCGGCACGCCCAGCACCAGCCGCTCGGCCGCAAGGCCGATTTCGTTGGAAGCATCCAGCGATACGCCGGACTGCAACAGCAGGTTCAGGGTGAGGGTGCGCTCGTTGAACGCCGGCAGGAAGGCACGCGGCAATTGCCAGCCCGCCAGCAGCGCGCCGAGCAACAGAAAAGCGGTGAGCAGCAGGGGCATGCGCGGAAACTTCAGTACCGCTTGCAGCGCGCCGAGGTAGCGTGTCTTCAGCGCATGCAGCCAGGCGCGCTCCTGCGGCGCCGCGGCGCGGCGCGCAAATGCTAAATAGCTCAGTACCGGGGTCAAGGTCACCGCCACCACCAGGCTGGCGAGAATGGCCGCGATATAGGCCAGGCCCAGCGGCGCGAACAGGCGCCCTTCCACCCCCTGCAGGGCGAACAGCGGCACGAAGGCCAGCACGATCAGCAAGGTGGCGTAGAGAATGCCCGAACGCACTTCCACCGTGGCGCTGGCGATGACTCGCGCGGCCGCCTCCGGCACCGGCTTGAGGGCGTTCTCGCGCAGGCGGCGAATGACGTTCTCCACGCCCACCACGGCATCATCCACCAGTTCGCCGACGGCGATGGCCAGCCCGCCCAGGGTCATGGTGTTGACCGAAAGCCCGAACAGGCCCAGGGCCAGGATGGCGGCGGCAAGGCTCAACGGAATCGCCGCCAGCGAGACCAGCGTGGCCCGCCCGCCGGCGAGGAACAGCAGCAGCGTCAGCGCCACGATCAGGGCGCCATGAAACAGGGCCTGGCGTACGTTGGCAATCGATTCCTCGATGAAATCGGCCTGGCGGAACACGTTGACCGCCTGCACATCGTCCGGCAGCAGGCGCCCCTCGCGCTGGGCGAATACCGCGGCCACCGCCTGGGTCAGCTGCAGCGTATCCACGCCGGGCTGCTTCTGGATCGACAGGATCACCGCCGGCTTGCCATTGAAGCCGGCGTCGCCGCGCTTGAGCCGTGCGCCGACCGCCAGGTCCGCTACCTGGCCGAGACGGATCGGGCCGTTGCCGCGCCAGGCCACGGCAGCCTGCGCCAGGTCCTCCAGCCGGAACGGCCGCCCGATGCCGCGGATGGCGTACTCGCTGCCGCCGGCAAAAGCGACGCCGGCGCCGGTGTTGTTGCCGAAGCCGCGCGCCGCCTCGTTGATCTGCGCCAGACTGATGTTGTCGAGGCGCATGCGCTGCGCATCGGGATGAATCTCGTACTGCTTGACCTCGCCGCCAATGGCCAGCACCTGCGCCACGCCGGGCAGCGCCAGCAGCTTGGGCCGCAGCGTCCAGTCGGCCAGTTCGCGCAGCTGCTGCGGACTGGTATCGCCGCTGTGGGATTGCAGCGATACCAGCAGGATTTCGCCCATCAGCGAAGTGAGCGGGCCGATGCGCGGCTCGGCGATCGGCGCCAGTTGCGAGCGGATCGCATCGATGCGCTCGGCCACCAGCTGGCGGTCGCGCCAGGGATCGCTGTTCCAGTCGAAATCGGCATAGACCACCGACAGGCCGGGGCTGGTCACCGAACGGATCCGCGCCACGTCCTGCAAGCCGCTCAAGGCGGTCTCGATGGGAAAGGTGACGAGGCTTTCCACGTCCTCGGGCGCCAGGCCCGCGGTCTCGGCCTGCACCATCACCATCGGCCGTGTCAGGTCCGGTAATACATCGACCGACAGCTCGCGCGCCGCGCGCACGCCCAGCGCCAGCAACACCAGGGCGGCGGCCAGCACCAGCACCCGGCCACGCAGGCTGGCTTCGACAATTCGGGCGAACATCAGGCGTTGCCGAACCCTGGCGCCACGCCCCTCTCGTGCCTGCGCCTCAGCAACCAACCCCCGCCGAGCAGGATCAGGGCAGCCGGCGCGGCTGCGAGCCACCAGGCGTTGTGCGGAGCCGCTTCAGGCGCCCCGCTAGGCTGCACGGCGGCGGGCAGCACGGGCTGCAACTGCGCATCGATGTCGGCCCCATGCACCGAGATCTCCAGCGGCTGCTCGCCACGGCCATCGATCAGGTCACCCGCGATGCGGTAGGCGCCCTCGCCGCTCTGCGCCGCCTGCAGCGTCAGCGTGCCGCTGCGCACGCTGAGTTGCAGGCCGTTCAAGGGCGCATTGGTCGCGTAGTCATCCAGATACAGCACGATGTCGCCGCCCTCGCGCTGTGCCACCAACTCGACCTGCGGCGTATCCAGCGTCGCACGCGGAGCCGGCGGTGCCGCGGGAACAGCAGCCGCTTCGGGCTCGGCCTCGTGATGGCCTTCGTGCGCTGATGCCGCGCCCGCCGCGCAGCACAGTGAGAGAACAAACAGATACGACAAGGCAGCGCCGGACTTGGTCATGACGTCAATCGTGGGTCTCGGCAAAACGCCGGTCGTGAATGAAATTTTCATCGCTCAGGGTATCGAGGAAGGCCAGCAGCGCTTCGCGTTCCCCGGCGGTCAAGGGAACGCCATTGGCCAACAGCGGATCGAGTGTGGGCGAAGGCTGGATGCCGGCAGCATAGTGATCGAGCACCTGCTCCAGGGTTTCGTAGCGGCCGTCATGCATGTACGGTGCGGTCAGGGCCACATTGCGCAGCGAGGGCACGCGGAAGCGGCCCTGATCCTCGGCGCGGCCGCTGATGACCGCGCGCCCGGCATCGCGCGGCGCGGCGTCGAGACCGTTATTGCGATAGCTGAAATCGCTGAACAGCGGCTCGCGGTGGCAGGACGCGCAGTGCTGGCGGAACAGATCCAGGCCGGCGCGCTCCTGCGGCGTGAACGCCTGCCGCCCCTGCACATAGCGGTCGTAACGCGAATCCGCCGATACCAGGGTGCCGGTGAACTGCGCCAGCGCGCGCAGCAGGCGCTGCGAATCCACGCCGGGCGAGCCGAAGGCCTGCGCGAACAGCTCGGGATAACGCGCATCGCGGCGCAGCTTGTCCACCGCCAGCGCCAGGCTGCCGCCCATCTCGACCGGATTGCTCATCGGCGCCACCGGCTGCATTTCCAGGTGATGCACCGAGCCGTCCCACATCAGTTCCGGTTGCCAGGCCAGGTTGAACAGCCCGGGGGTGTTGCGCTTGCCGTTGACGCCGCCGATGCCATGGCTGACACGATGATCCAGGTGCGCAAAGGCGGCGAACTGCTGGTGGCAGCTGCCGCAGGCGACGCTGCCGTCGCGCGACAGGATGGGGTCGTAGAACAGGCGGCGCCCGAGGGCAAAGCCGGCCGGCGTCACCGGGTTGCCGGCAAAATCGTAACGCGGCGCGGGCCAGCCTTGCGGCACCTGCAGGCGCGGGGTGGCGTGCGCCACGATCATGGCACGCGCCAACGGCGCTGCCACCGCCGCGACGAGCAGCGGCACCCCCAGCAGCAGCACGAGCCTGGGCGCCGATCGTTTCACAGGCCCGCCGCAAGCCCCGCTTTCGGCAGCTTGTGCACATGGTCGATGCGGAACAGCCCGGCGCTGTTGTCCGCAACCTCGGCCGAGGCGGCCGCATCCATGGCGGTGGGCTGCGTCGCCGGATGCAGCACATGCGCGCCGTCGAACAGCCGCGCCAGATCGGCATGCAAGTGCAGTTCCGCGCTGTTCTCCGCGCTGATCTCCACTGGCGACTGGAATTGCAGGAATACGCTGCGCGCCGGTGCGCCCGTGCCGCCGCCGACGTGCCAGGTCAGCGCATGCTCGGCATCGCTGGATTGCGGCGAATGTCCCTCGAACTGAAAGAAGATATAGCCCGTGTTCCAGGTCCAGAACATGCCGCGCGCCGGATCCAGCGTGCCGGTCTGCGCGCCGGCGCCGTTGCGCGCCGCATCGACGCCGACCAGGAACTCGATGCCGCTATAGGTTCCCGCCGGCAGCGGCCCGATCTGGAACTGCTTCGATGCCGCATCCGCCTCGTCCACCAGAAAATAGCCGCGGCTGCTGTCCGCGCTTTGCGGATTGACGAACCAGCTGCCGTCGGCGCGGCGCAGGCGGAAGTTGCTCAGGTAATAGCGCAGACGCTCGGCGCTCCACACATCGCCGGCGGCGGTCTTGTAACTGTCGCCAAGCTGCAATGGTGCATCGCCAACCACATGACTGATCTCGATACGCAGCGGCAAGCCGCCCTGCGCCGCGCCATGACCGCAACCGGCGAGCAACAACAGCCACGCAGCGGCCAGCCGGCGCGCCGCCAGATTCATCTTTATTTTCATGTTCGGTTCCTGAGCCACTGCCGGCGACATGCGCGCGGCACGCAATCATAGGTTTGGCCGCCGCACGGCAAACACCGGTTTTCGAGATCGAATCGGGCTATTCATAGATGGTTTACGCAGCGGCACACCGGCCACATCGATGAGGCAAAGCCTCGGCGATAGAACGAACCGGCAGCACGTACGCATCCGCCGCGGGCACGATGGGCAGCGAAAGGTGCTGTAAACATTGGCGATTCCGGAAATGCGCTGGATCCGTGAGCGCTGGCGCGGCGGCGCCTGTCTTGCGTCGCGCGCGCTCCGCGGGCTTGCACCTGCCAGCCTGTTATATGCATAGACGCGCACAGCATTTTTTCCGCGGCCCGGCTTGCGTTATTACATGGCCACACAAAAAGGGGCGCCCGTCAGGGGCGCGTGCGGTTGCTGGCCCAGGGAACGATGCAGTGCATGCGAAGAATCACACCGCCGGCGGGGTTCGCCCGGCCTTGCCGGAGCTACGGCTGCAAGTCGTGGACCGGAATTTTGCGTTCCGCGAGTGCAACTACTCGCTGTATCCCTCGTGGCTGGCCTATCCCTGGGCCAACGCCCACCTGGTGATCCGCGGCACCAGCCCCTACTCGCTCGACCGCTGCGACCGCACCGCCCTGCGCGGCGAAGCCTCGGTCGTCACCTCCGCGCTGGAAGCTTCCACCCAGTACAGCGAGGGACTCGATGCCGCGGCGGTGGCTGCCGCCCTGTTCGAGTTCGCCGGCTCCTCGCCGCGCCCGGTGAAAGCGAAGATCAATCTCAATACCGGACCGAAAACCCGGCGCGTCACCGGCCAGCTCACGGTGCTCGGCTGCCGCATCGCCTCGGTCAGCAAGGCCGGGGAGCTGAGTACCCTGGGCGGTCTTGAATTCAGGCCCGCGCTGGGCTCGGAACCGGGCGGCCCGGGGCGCACCGATGGCCGGCGCGTGCGTCACCGCATCCTCATCCAGCCCGGCACGCGGGTCGAGTTCGCGGTGCCGTACGCACTGGCCGACGCGGCCCGCAGGCGGCCGCGGCCGGGACAGCGGATCGAGCAGGTCGAAACCCTGCCTTCCGTGTTCACCGACAGCACCAGCTTCCGCACCCTGTGGCCGGACGGGCCGCAGCCACTGCTGGGCGAACGTTACCGGCTTCGCTTCAGCGACACCGGCAGCGGACCGTTGGTCGATCTCCAGCCGATCGCGGCGGAGGATTGGCCCATGCCGGAGGAACCGGCGGAGCAGATTCTGGAAACCGATCCAGCCGCCTGAACGCGGCGCGGTGCGATCCGGGAACGGACACGAGATAAGCGTGATTACCGCTCATCTGCGAGGACGAGGCATTGCGCGATAAAATCGGCGAAGGTTGCACCCTTCCACCAACGCCAGACGCCCCACACTCCATGAGCTCCGCACCCGCCCCGACCCGCCCCTACGTCTCTCCCTGGATGGACGAAGACCTCGCCATGTTCCGCGACGCCGTTTCGCGCTTCGCCGAAGCCGAGATGCTTCCGCACGACGAGGAGTGGCGCAAGCAGAAGCATGTGGGGCACGAGATCTGGCGCAAGGCCGGCGCACAGGGCCTGCTGTGCACCGACATCCCGGCCGAATACGGCGGCGCCGGCGGCGACTTCCGCCACGAAGCGGTGGTGTACGAGGAAACCCAGCGCCGCGGCCTCAGCGGCTTCGGCCAGGGGGTGCACAGCATCTGCGCCCATTACATCCTCAATCACGGCACCGAGGAGCAGAAGCAGCGCTTCCTGCCGCGCATGGCGCGCGGCGAGCTGGTCGGCGCCATCGCCATGACCGAGCCGGGCGCCGGCTCCGACCTGCAGGGCATCCGCACCAAGGCGGTGAAGGACGGCGACGACTACATCATCAACGGCTCCAAGATCTTCATCACCAACGGCTACCTGGCCGAGATCATGATCGTGGTGACCAAAACCGACCCCAGCCAGGGCGCGAAAGGCACCTCGATCTTCCTGGTGGAGACGCCGGGGCTGAAGGGCTACCGCGTCGGCCGCATCCTCGACAAGATGGGCATGAAGGCGCAGGACACCTCGGAACTGTTCTTCGAGGATGTGCGCGTATCGGCGGACAACCTGCTCGGCGGCCGCGAAGGCCAGGGCTTCTTCCAGCTCATGTCCGACCTGCCCTACGAGCGCCTGATCGTCGCGCTCGGCGGCGTGGCCGCGATGGAAGGCGGTCTGGAAGCGACCAAGCAGTACGTGCGCGAGCGCAAGGCCTTCGGCAAGACCATCGCCGAATTCCAGAACACCAAGTTCAAGCTGGCCGAGATCGCCACCCACACCCGCATCGCCCGCGTCTTCATCGACCGCTGCATCCAGGATCACCTGGAAGGCAAGCTCGACACCGCCACCGCCTCGATGGCCAAGTACTGGATCACCGACACCCAGCAGCAGATGCTGGATGAGTGCGTGCAGCTGCACGGCGGCTACGGCTACATGAACGAGTACCTGGTCACCCGCATGTTCGCCGACTCGCGCGTGCAGCGCATCTACGGCGGCACCAACGAGATCATGAAGGAAGTGATTTCGCGCTCGCTGGCCTAGCCTGCAATGGTGAGTTGCACTTCGCTCCACCCACCCTACGGGCTCTAACGAGCGGCTGGTGGACATGGCGGCGGATCGATTCCCGGTCCGCCGCTTCCATCCAGCTCAGCCGATAAAGCGGCAAAACTGCTCCAGCGGAGCCCGGTCCGTCCGCAAGCTGTTGACTGCCGCAGCCGTATCCTCGTAGCCGATGGCCATGCCGCAGAACAGCATCAGCTCCTCGGGGGCGCCCAGGAAAGTCCGCACCGTCTGGTGAAAAATGGACCAGCATTCCTGCGGGCAGGAATCCACCCCGGCCTCGCGCAGCAGCAGCATCAGGCTTTGCAGGTACATGCCCAGGTCCGACCATTGCGGCGGGCCCATCTGGCGGTCGACCAGGCAGAACAAGCCCATCGGCGCGCCGAAGAAATTGAAGTTGTTGCTGAACCAGTTGAGCCGGGCGAACTTGTTCTCGCGCGGGATGCCGAGTACGCCGTAGAGGTCTTCGCCGTTCTTGAAGCGGTAGTCGCGGTAAGGCGGCTTGAGCGACTTGGGGTACACCTCGTATTCCAGCGGCGGCTCGCCCATCGGAGTCTGTCGCACCCGCCTGGCGATCAGCGTCTTGAATTCGGCCAGCGGCTCGCCCGACACCAGGTAGAGTTGCCAGGGTTGCACATTGCCGCCGGAAGGGGCGCGCGCCGCCTTGGTCAGCGCTTCCTCGACCAGGGCCCGCGGCACCGGCGTATCCAGAAACGCCCGCACCGAACGGCGGCCCAGCACGGCCTCGCTGACATTCATGTTTGATTCCTTCTGGCTTTGATGCGGATTCGCGGCCCGCGCGCGAAGCTGCTGCGAACATGATACAGACCCGGCCGCGGCTACTGCCGGGGAAGCCTTGAAGCCTTTCTTGCAATCCGTCTTAATAGCGGCTCCGCAAACGGCGGCGATCAGGCGATGACCCAACACACCAATGCACTCGGCCAGCTGCTGGACACTCCGCTGCCGGACTGGAAGGCGCCGCCGCTGCCTCAACGGGAGGTCCTGAGCGGCCGCTGGTGCCGTCTCGAACCCCTGGACCCGGAGCGCCACGCGCAGCAGCTCTATGAGGCCAACGCGACCGATGCGGAGGGCCGCAACTGGACTTACCTGCCCTACGGCCCCTACGACTCCTTCGACAGCTACCGCGCCTGGGTGGAGTCGGCCGGCAAGGGGCCGGACCCGCTGTTCTTCGCCATCGTCGATCAGGCTTCGCAGCGCGCGGTCGGCGTGGCCAGCTTCATGCGCATCGACCCGCGGCAGGGGTCGATCGAGGTGGGCGGCCTGAATTTCTCGCCGCTGCTGCAGCAGCGGCCCGCCGCCACCGAGGCGATGTTCCTGATGATGCAGCGCGCCTTCGCGCTCGGCTACCGCCGCTACGAGTGGAAGTGCAACGCCCTCAATGCCCCCTCGCGGACGGCGGCGCTGCGCCTGGGCTTCAGTTTCGAGGGCGTGTTCCGCCAGGCCACGGTGGTGAAGGGGCGCAACCGCGATACGGCCTGGTACTCGGTGATCGACGGCGAATGGCCGGCGCTGGAGCAGGCGTTCACGCGCTGGCTGGCGCCCGACAATTTCGATGCGCAGGGCCGGCAAAGACTGCGTCTTGCCGAGCTCACCGCCGCGGCGCTGAAGGCATCCGCCGCCGGCTGAGCGGGAACGGCGCCGGACTTGCACCCATCCGCCGCCTATCCGCCAGCTGGATTCCCCTATATAAAGGACTCACCCAGAGCCCATGACAAATGGGCCGCAGCTGTGCCTATTGGAGGAGAGGGACACCCATGATTGGATATCTGTTCGTCACCGGACTGATTTTCGCGCTGGTCGGCATGTACAGCCTGGTCGATCCCAATGCCGCCCTCGGCGTGCCGCTGGGCCTGCACATCGAGACGGTCAACAGCTTCAGCCAGGAACGCGGCACCGCCGGGGGCGTGACGCTGGCGGTGGGCATCCTGATGATCGCCAGCGCCCACTACCGCAAGCTGGTCCTGCCCGCGCTGTGGATGGTGACGATGGTGCTCGGCGGCCTGGAAGCCGGGCGGCTGGTCAGCCTGATCGTCGACGGCGTGCCCGGCAAGACGGTGTGGGTCTACTCGGCCTTCGAGATCCTCGGCCTGGTGCAGGGCATTTTCTGGCTGCGGCGGGAGCTGGCGACGCAGCACTAGGGTTGTAAGTCGGAAATTCCCTGACAAATTCATAATCGTCATTCCCGCGTAGGCGGGAATCCAGTTTGGGCTTTTGCGGAGGGAAACACAGCAAACTGGATCCCCGCCTACGCGGGGATGACGATGCAATTATTCAACGAATTTCTGACTCAAGAGCCCAGGACCGGGGGGCTCTCCCCCGCTCAGGCGGCGCTGCTGGTCAGCACGCCGCGGCCGGCGTCGGTCAATTTGTCGTGATGGTCGATCAGGCCGGCACGGCGCAGCGAGGCAAGGGTCAGCAGGCACTTGCCGTAGTCGCCGCGCATATGGCACTCACCGAAGGGGTCGCGCCCCGCGGCGATATTGTGCAAAGCCGACAGCTCCATTTCGCTGAATCCCGCATTCATGGCTTTCTCCTTTACGCCATTGCCTTCACGCCGTTGCAGATTAACCGCGATACCTTGTGCTTAGGAGTGGGTATAACAAACTATTACTGAACCGCGGCTGAAGAGCGGTAGCAAGCCGGGTGGCGAGCGGTCGGCCGTCGTCATCGTGCGGCGTTCGGAGAAGCCGCGGCCACACCCCTCTTTCGTACGGCTAGTTACGACCGGCCTCAGGCCGATACCACCTTCCACACGCGCAATGCCACCAGCCGGTCCTGCACAAAGGTTCCCGTCACCGTCACCGTGACGTTGAAGGCCCCGCGCGTCAGCAGTTCCGGCGAGTCCTTGAACAGGCCGCGCTCGTCCGCGCTGATCTTCTGCTCGCCTTCATAGAGACGCTGCCCCTCGTCTCCATCCCAGCGCACCGGGTCTCCGACCAGCGCCGCGAACTGCGCCTTGCTCATCCCCAGCCGCAGCCCCCCGATCTGCTCCGCCTCGGCGGCGTAGCGGCCATGCAACTCACGGCATCCCTGCGCCGTTCCCGTCACCGCCTCCCGCAACTCGAAACCGGACAGCTCCAGCCGCGGCGACGACGAGATGAAGCTCAACACGCCGTTCGAGCCCAGGTAGCACATCCTGGCCTCGTACTCGTCGCTGTCGCCGGCCTCGATCAGGCCGGTGCGGCCGAGCCGCGCCGCCACCTCATTGAGGGTGCCGATATTCAGGCGCAGCCCCAGAAAGGAGGTGAAACGCTCCCCGCCATCCCCCGCCATCGCCGGAGACACTCCCATCACCAAGGCCAGCGCCACCAAGCCTACCGCCAATATGCGCAAAATCACTTCCCTGCCCCCTACGATTACAATCCAAGCATAACCAAGCTGCCCGCCGCCTGTCTGTTGCCGCAGAACTTCGCGGCTCCGGGGCCGGTCAAAAGCCTCGTGGTCAAAAGCGGAGAACCGCAATGAAGCTCAGGAATCGCGTGATTTGGGCCCTGGCCCTATGCACCACCGCCAGCATTGCCATGGCGCGGGCCGACCAGCCGGTCAAGCCGCACGCCCCGGTGGTGCAGATGCCGCAGGATAGCGAACGCATCCAGATTTCGACCCCGCTGGGCGGCCCTGCCGTAACCCTGCCGGCCCGTGGGGGCATCCCCACCGGATCAGGATCAGCCCCGGCCACGACGGTAGCGTCGGCCGCGCCGATGGCGGCGGTCGCGCCGGCGCCCAGGGTTACCTTGCCAGCCCCCAAGGTCGCCTTGCCCTCAGGCACCGATGCCTGGGTGGTGCCCGGCCCCGAAAACGGCCCGGTGGTCGCCAAGCCGTAGTCGCGGTCACCGGGCGGTCAGCGGCAGCCGCGAGACCGCGACTGCCATCTCCGCCCTAGAGCGACTCGGCGACGACCCGCCCTACTTCGGCCAGTGCCGCGTTGCGCTCGACCAGGGGCGCGGGCGAATCAGTCAGGTAGGCAGCAACCAGGATCGGCGGACGACCGGGCGGCCACAGAATGGCGATATCGTTGGTCGAGCCATGCTCGCCGGTGCCGGTCTTGTCGCCGGCCTTCCAGCCTGCCGGCAGCCCCGCGCGCAGCCTGCTATCCCCGGTGGTATTGGCGATGAGCCAGGCCTGGAGCTGCCCGCGCGCAGCGGGCGACAAGGCCTTGCCGAGCAGGATGATCCGCAGGTTGTCGAGCATGGCGCTGGGGCTGGTGGTATCCCGCTCATCTCCCGGCACCGCTTCGTTCAAGCTCGGTTCCGTACGATCCAGCCGCGTCAGCGGGTCTCCCAGGGATGCGGCGTAGCGGGTGATGGCACCCGGCCCTCCCAGGACCTTCAGCAACAGGTTGGCGGCGGTGTTGTCGCTGTACTCGACTGCCGCGGCGCACAGATCGGACAGGCTCATGCCGCCTTCCTGCAGCCGCTGCCTGGCAATCGGTGCGTATTCGAGCAGATCGCCGCGGCCATAGGCGATGCGGCGCGCAAGCTGGTCCTGCTTCAGATCCACCCGCCGCAGCACGGCAGCCGCGAGCAGAAACTTGAACGTGCTGCACATCGGGAAGCGCTCGGCGGAGCGATGGTCGATGCGCCGGCCGCTGACGGTATCGAGCGCGGCAACGCCAAGACGGCCGGCGACACCCTTCTCGATTGCGGCGATGCGCGCCTCGATGGTTTGCACCGGCCCGGCTGCGGCCCGGTCATCGGCGGCGGCACGCAGCAGGGGTGCCAGCGCCGCGGCACCGATAAGGAAGGCACGGCGGGTCAGATGGGATTCTTGCATGGTGGGCAGATCCTGCGGGCTCGATTCGGATTGGACGATTGCGGATCTGGCTGCGCGCCATCCGCTGCCGGGACTTTAGCCCTGGCGCTTGCCGAATCTATGGCCGATTGGTGCAGATTCCGTGCAGCACCCCGGGCAGCCCCACCCGGCCAGGCCTGATCGACATTGAATCGACATCGTGGGCGGAGCATGATTGCGGCAAGAGCCACAGGGATGACAGCGGCTCGAACACAATCCAGAGCCAACCGAGGGGAGCTGACCATGAAGACGATGCATCTCGCATTAGGAACCGCCTTGCTCGCCGCTGCCGTGATCGCGGCGCCGGTTTATGCCGACACGGCTGCCAGTACCACCGCCGCAACCACGGTCACCTGCAAGGACGGCGCAAGCTCCAAGGGCGGCAAGGGCGCCTGCCGTGGCCACGGCGGCGTCGACAAGAGCGCTACCGCCGCGGCCAGCGCCGGCACGGCGGCTGCAGCGGGGACGACTCCGTCAGCCCCCGCGGCCGCCTCAACCACAGCGACGCCGGCGGCTACGGTCACCTGCAAGGACGGCGCAAGCTCCAAGGGTGGCAAGGGCGCCTGCCGCGGCCATGGCGGCGTCGACAAGAGCGGCGGCGCCGCGGCCAGCACGGCGGCGGCCCCGGCAGCCGCAACCACGGCAGCAGCAGCCGCTGCCCCCGCGGCAACGACTGCGGCGGCGCCCACCGTCACCTGCAAGGACGGCGCAAGCTCCAAGGGCGGCAAGGGTGCCTGCCGCGGTCATGGTGGTGTAGACAAGAGCGGCGGTGCCGCGGCTGCCACAGCAGCGGCCCCTGCCGCAGCTCCCGCAACCGCGTCCGCTCCGGCACCCGCTGCCGCCCCGGCTGCTGCTCCAGCTGCCGCACCCGCACCTGCCGCCGCCGCGGCGCCCGCCGCCGCACCGGCGGCGAGCAGCGGCAAAGCGGAAAACACCGACCCGACCGGCGCCACCGCCAAGTGCAATGACGGCACCTACTCGCACTCCAAGACCCACTCCGGTTCCTGCTCGCGCCACGGCGGCGTCGCGCAGTTCCTGGTCAACTAAGAAGCCCGGCTGATCCCGCTCCCTTCGGGAGCGGGATTTTTTTGCGGAGCGCTCAGGCTCCGCGCACAGTCTCGAAGAATGAAGGCGGATCGCGCCGCACGATCTCGATGTCCGCTCCGACATTGCGCCGCAAATAGTCGATGACGGGGTCAGCCTGCACCGGTCCCGGATGCCGCCGCAGCGCGCACTCATCCACCCGGCCATCCTTGCGCCGCACCTGCAGCACCAGATGATGCGCGGCGGGGTAAAACGAGATGGCCGCGACCTCGCGCAAGACGATTTGATAGACCTTCCAGCGGCGGTTGCGATCCACCAGCCGCAGTATCCCGTTATTGCAAGACAGCAGGGGACCCTGGAATCCCGCGATGCGCGCCCGGAATGCGAAGTCCACGGCCCACACCAGCAGCAGCAGCGCCAGCGCCCAGGGCGGCCTCCCGGTCAGCAGGAATACCGCGGCGCCGATCACCACGCCGCAGCCCAGCGCTACGATCAGGTTCGAGGTGGCGCGCGGCGAGTAGAGCCCGTCAGGCTTCTCCACCCATTTTGCAAAATCCGGTTTCATCCCTTCCCCGAAGCGCCGGCAGGCATCCGCAATCCTACTCTTCCATCTTCCCCAGCAGCCACTGCAAGCCGGCCAGATGCTGCTGGTCGTGGCTGCACAGGTAATGCGCCAAGCCGCGTACCGTCACGGCCCCATAACCCTCGAATATTCCCTGCCGCAGCAGCTGCGGCTCATCCAGCCCGCGCAGCAGCTCCATGGTCGCCGCCCGTGCCGTCCGGAACACCGCCAGCGCTTCTGCGGCATCGGCCTGCGCATAAGCGCGCTCCCGCACCAGGGCGTAGCCGTCGAGCGAGGGCAGCAGGGGATTGGCCTCGTCCAGCAGGCGCCGGAAGCGCGGCTGATAGCCATCGAGCTCGATGTCCCGCACGTGGCAGATCTGTTCCAGCGGACTCAGCGATTCGCTGGGGATGCCCTCCCACGATTGCGGCGACCAGCGGATGAAGCGGGTCGGCACCGCCTCGAAAAATTCCTGCAGCCGCTGCGGAAATGCAGCCAGCGCATCCAGGGTTGCCGCGTTCAGCATGGTTCGCTCCAGCAGACAGTATTGGCCGAATGCTAGTGGCTGTCCGGCCGCAATGCAGCAGCACGGGACGCTGGCACACAAGCGGCGGACTTTCGATCATGGGAGGAACCGATACCGCTGGCCCGGCGCCTTCATCGCCCGGTGGACCGGTCATCACTCCGGTACTGAGCAGGGCCAGCGACGCCAGCGCGTACAACACCAGCTTTCTCGGATTCACGGCAGCTCCCAGGCGGAACGGACGCCACCGATTCTGCGCTGGCCCCGTGCGCTTACCGCGATCCTGCGGTGCAGGATTGGTGCAATCCGTCGCATGCCCCCCCTGTCGCGAGACCCCAATAGTGTTAACGAGGCTGCCGTTCAGCCTGCAGTCAGCTACATTGAGGCGGAATAGGCATCGCGCATTCCGCCGATCCGGTCGCCGCACCACCAGGGAAGCACACCATGAAACGCAGCACTGTGATCCGATCCTTGTGCCTCGCCGGCGTGGCCGCACTGGGCATCGCCGCCAATTCCGCCCAGGCCGCGGTGCAACAGCAGCTGAGTGTTTATACCGACGCAGGCGCGCGCGAATACATCCTCGCCACACCCGCCCAGCCGGTCAGCGGCCCGCGCCCCCTGGTGATACTGCTGCATGGCCACATCGGCACCGCTGCCAATGCCCTGGGCCAGGGCAAGACGCCCTCGCCGCTTTCGGCCTGGCTCAATATCGCCGACCGCGAGCAGCTATTGGTGGTCGCGGCGCAAGGCCTCAAGGGCAGCGACAACCATACCGGCTGGCATGACTGCCGCCTCGACGCGACCGAGGACACCACCGCCGACGATGTCGGTTTCATCGAACGCGTGGTCGGCAGCCTGGTGCAGGCGGGCCGCGCCGATCCCCATCGCATCTATGTGATGGGCATGTCCAACGGCGGCATGATGTCCTACCGCCTGGCCCTGGAAATGCATCCGGCGCCCGCCGCCATCGCCGCCGTCTCCTCCACCATGGCCGGCCAGACTGCTTGCGGCGAAACGCCGCGGCCGCTGTCCGTGTTGATGATCAACGGTACCGACGATCCGATCGTCCCTTACGGCGGCGGCAAGGTCGGCCTGCGCGGCTACAAGACCGGCACCGTCATCGGCGCCGACGCCACCCGCGATTTCTGGCTGCGCGCCGACGGCCTCGGCGGCGCCCCCGCGGTCGGCTACAACTTCCCGCACCTGAATCCGTCCGATAACACCCGCGCCAACCGGCTGACCTGGGGCCCCGCCGGCGGGCTGCAGGTCGAAGTGATCACCATCCAGAACGGCGGCCATATCGAGCCCAGCCTGGTCTATCACTACGGCTGGCTCTACCACCAGCTGGTCGGCGCCCAGAACAGCGATTTCGAGAGCGCCGAGGAAGCCTGGTCCTTCTTCAGGAACAAGAGCAGCCGGTAAATCTGGTCGCTCCGAGCACATGGACGCCGCCGCACAATACGCCCTGGCCTACGCCCTCACCACCAGCGCCGGCCTGCGCGGCCTCCTGACCCTGGCGGTGGTCTCGGTCGCCGTTCACCTGGGCGTGCTGCATCCGCCGGCCGCCTTCGCCTGGCTCGGCTCCAATGCGGTGACGCTGGCGCTGGTCGCCGTTGCCCTGGTGGAAATTCTCGGCGACAAGGTGCCGCTGATCGATCACCTGTTCCATGCGC
>Ga0302311_10003769_pt1 | contig 16500 bp, 15 predicted proteins | sample III_Palsa_N1_3_FD_200449 | JGI IMG/M metagenome (GOLD analysis project Ga0302311, IMG submission 200449) | Peat permafrost microbial communities from Stordalen Mire near Abisko, Sweden - III_Palsa_N1_3 | ecosystem: Environmental > Terrestrial > Soil > Palsa > Peat permafrost | place: Sweden... | reverse complement strand
GCGTTGGCAGGCGCGATAGCCGGCCGCTTCGGCCTCGGCAGGACCGGCGAAGAATTCGACATTGGCGGGTTTCGGCAGCCGCGACGGACAGGCCGGACGGCAGTAGATTCCAGTGGTGCGAACCGCATAGACGAAGGCGCCGTCCTGAGCGGCATCGCGTTCACGGACCGCCTGCCAGCGGGGATCGGTTTCGATCGGCGTGATCATTTCGATAAGCATCCTACTTCTCCTTCCGGACATCGGATGCGTCTTTTTTAGAGAGGGCGCCCGACCGCCGCACTCCGCTCCTTGCGGTCAAATCCAGAGACGAGAATTTCCGTTGCGCCACGCGCCGCGCCCGGCCGGATCGCCTCCAGTTGCCGCGCGCCCTCCAGCATCACCAGGATGGCAGCGGCGACTTGGGGCCGTTCGGCCTCCACGACCCCGCCGAGGCGGCTTTCGATCCAGTCTTGCCATCCCATCATGATGGCCTGGGCCACAATCCGGAAAGGCTCCTCGCAGCGTCCGGCGCGGGCGACGAGATCGCCCCATACCGCCATATAGGGCGCCATGGGCCCGGACAGCAGCAGGTGGAGCGCCTCCTCGGCCAGGATCGCCGGAGCCCTCTCCCCCGATGGCAGAGAACCAGCCAGCATCGCCGCGAGCCGGGACGAGACGATGTCGAGTGAGCACCGGATCAGATCGGCCTTGTCGGCGAAATAATAGAGCAGCATTCGGTCGCTAGTGCCGAGCCGGGCCGCCAGTTCGCGTAGCGGGATCTGGGCGACGCCGCGCTCAAGCAGGCTATCGGCGATCCGTTCCGCTATGTCCATTCGTTTGGCGCGCATTTCCCGTTTGTAGCATTCGCTACAAATCCATGCTATGTAGCACAAGCTACATTTTGGAGGCTGCTATACTCACAATGACGCAGACGATCCGACTTGTGCTGTTGAGTCTCGCTCTCTGGATAGCGGCGACGCTTTATATACGCTTTCTTCCCAGTGCCCTGACCGATCCGCTACAGGGCAATTTGGGCTTCGTCACCACCCTTCCCGCCGCTTGGCTGAGTGTGTGGCTGGTTAAGATCTGCGGCAAACTGACAGCGGGACAATTGATGCCGGGCGTGGCCGTGGTCGGCGCCGTCGCCATGATGATCGACGGCGCGGCCTTGCGCTGGCTGCACGGCCTTTACGGCTCGGACGAATCAACCGTGCGGTTAGGCGCGGCCTGGCTGTTGTGGGGTTACGGCATCAGTCTCGCGGTCGCGCTGCTTATGACTCGGCGGGAAACGCGCGCACTCTAGAATTATTTCAACCAACCGCCGATCTTTGCTACGCTGCAACTGCGAGGTAGCGCATGCAGGGACATTCTCCGTCCGGCTTCGAAGCCATCCCCACCCTCCAGTGGGGAAGCCATGTCAGCCAGTTCTTCGAGACCGGCGACGATCTGCACGACCTGCTCGTTCCCTATTTCAAGGCCGGCCTGGAAAATGGCGAGAACTGCCTGTGGGTCACCGGCGCCCCATTCGGCGCCAACCAGGCGCGCTCCGCCCTGCGCAACGCCGTCGGCGATTTCGACGCCCGCGAAAAACGCGGCCAGATCGAGATTCGCGACGCCCATGAATGGTACGAGGCCGGCGCGAAACTGAAGCCGCACGAAATCGTCGCCGGCCTGGTGCAGCGCGCCGAGGACGCGCTTTTCAACGGCTATCAGGGCCTGCGCACCCATGGCAATTGCTCATGGGTCGAGCCCGGCCAATGGGAGGATTTCCAGCTCTACGAAACCCTGGTGCAAAAGGCGATGCGCGGCCGCCGCATGATCTGCATGTGCGGCTATTGCCGCGGCGAGATGCGGGGAGATCAGATTCTGGACATCCTCGAACGCCACGATTTCGTCCTTCCTCGCCCGGGCCGGGCCCTTTCGTTGCGCGAGGCGCGGAGCGAGCCCCTGCCGCAGGCCGCCGGCCTCGACAAGGGAATGGCGGGCTTGCTGGAAGCGATCCCCGCCGCCCTCTACACCACCGACGCCGAGGGCTATCTCACTTATTACAACCAGGCCGCCGCCCGGCTGTGGGGCTATTCGCCGGAGATCGGCAAGCAGCAATGGTGCGGCTGCTTTCGCATCTTCCTATTCGACGGTTCGCCGGTGCCGCACGACCAGTGCCCGATGGCCATCGTGCTGAAGACCGGCAAGGCCATCCACGGCGTCGAGGCCGAGGCCGAGCGCCCGGACGGCACGCGCGTGCCCTGCGCGGTCTATCCGACGCCCTTGTTCGACGATGAAGGCAATATCGCGGGCGCCATCAATCTGATCATCGACATCAGCGAGCGCAAAGCGATCGAGGACCGCACCCTGACCATGGCGCGCGAGATGCACCACCGGGTCAACAACACCCTGATGACGGTGCAGGCTATAGTGCGCGCCACCATGCGCCACGCCACCACCATGGAGCAATTCAAGCGCAGCCTCTCCGCCCGGATCGAAGCGCTGTCGCAGACCCACGCTTTGCTGACCGACCGGGTCCAACCCAGCGCGAGCCTGCGCCACCTGCTGGGCAATGAACTCGGCATGTATATGGATGACGAGGATTCCCGCGTCGTTCTCTTCGGCCCCGACCTCATGCTGCCGGAACGGGTGGCGGTGCCGGTCGGCATGGCCCTGCACGAACTGGCGACTAACGCGGCGAAATATGGGGCGTTGTCGGCGCCCAATGGCGCGCTGTCGGTCCAATGGACGCGCGTCGGCGGCGATATCTCGATCTATTGGCGCGAGCGCAATGTGCCGATCGCCGGGGAGATTACTCGCACCGGATTCGGCACTCGCCTGCTGACCGAGATATTGCCGCGCCAGCTCGATGCTCATATCGAGCTGCGCTTCGAGAGCGATGGGTTGGCGGCGCGGCTGGTGATTCCGGGGTAGAACGGGGTTCTTTCTGTAATTCCTTAGGTCTAACGGGATCCGCAGCCTAAGCGGCCTGATTGTAGAACACGGCGCTCGTCAGCGCTGTGCCGCCCACAATCGGGCGCGTCGGCGGAATGATTTTCGCTCTTGGGCGAAAATCGTTTCGACGAGGCGCAAGGGGTGGTACGGAGGGGACTCCCTCTGTTCGCCCCCTTAGGGGCGACCCTCCACACTCAGCCCTCAGACCTTCTCCATCAGCGCCATCGCCGCCGCCGGATTGTGCTGCTTGGCCCCACTGATCACATAGAAGAACACGTCGCGACCATCCGCAGCCCACCCCTTGGCGCGCTTGGCCCAAACGTCCAACTCCTCATCCGAATAGCCCTTCGGCTCGTCTTCGCGCGTCCCCATGATGCGGACATAATGAAACGGCGCGGTGGCTTCTTCGATCTCGGGAAATTTCGAGTCCCCCGCCTGAATAATCGCCACTTCATGCTGGCGGGCAAGATCGTAGAATTCCGGCACCTGGAAGCTCTCATTCCGCACCTCGACCGCGTGTCGCAGCGTGCGGCCTTCCACCGATTTCGGCAGCAATTTAAGGAACGCGCCGAAATCCTCGGGATCGAACTTCTTGGTGGCCATGAATTGCCAATTGATCGGGCCGAGCTTGTCTTTCAGCTCCAGCAGCCCGCTCATGATGAACTTCTCGATCGACTCGCCCGCGCCGGCCAGCACCTTGCGGTTGGTGCAGAACTTCGTCGCCTTCAGGCTGAAGACGAAATCGTCCGGCGTCTCGTCATGCCATTTCTTGAAGCTGTCCGGCTTCATGAGGCTGTAATAGGTGCCGTTGATCTCGATGGAATCGAGTTTCGACGACGCATATTCCAGCTCGCGCCGCTGGACCAACCCCTCCGGATAGAAGACGCCGCGCCACGGCTCGAAGGTCCAGCCGCCGATGCCGAAGCGGATTTTCGTATTAGACCGGGTCATCGATCGACCTCGCGAAAGGGGTGAAGCCCTGCGGCCCCGTCTCGCTCATGAACCAGCAATCCTCCAATCGGATGCCGAATTCGCCGGGAACATAGAGGCCCGGTTCGTCCGAGAAACACATGCCGGCTTCGAGCGGCGTCTCGTCGCCATGCACCAGATAGGGCGATTCATGCCCATCCATGCCGATGCCATGGCCGGTACGATGCGGCAGGCCGGGCAAATGATAGCCGGGCCCCCAGCCCTCCTTCTCGTAGAAACCGCGCACCGCGTCGTCGATAGCGCCGCATTTGACGCCCAGCTTGGCGGTCTCGAAGACGATCTGCTGACCGCGCCGCACCGTCTCCCACATCTTGCGCTGCTTGGCCGATGGCTCGCCGAATACCCAGCTGCGGGAGATATCCGATTCGTAACCATGCACCTTGCAGCCGGTATCGATCAGCACCGTCGAGCCTTCGCGAATCTCCTGCGGCTTGTGCGATCCATGCGGGAAGGCGCTCGCCTCGTTGAGCAGCACCAGCGCCCCCTCATCGTCGCCGCCGCCCAGCGCCACCGTGGCGGCAGAGATCAACGCCGCGATGTCCGACGCCTTCATGCCGGCCTGGACCTTGGAATGGGTATAGCGGATGGCCTCCAGCGTCACCTGATTGGCGACGCGCAGCAGGGCCAACTCGGCTGGCGATTTATGCATGCGGCAGGCCCGCACCAGCCCGTCGCCCGAGACGATCTTCAGCTTGGGTGACGCTTCGCGCAGCTTGTCGATGATGAAGAAACGGATGGTCGGCTCGACCGCCACCCTGCCCGGCGGAACGGCCTTGGCCAGAAGCTCGAACGGGCTCTCATGCTCGTTCCACGGCCGCACTTCACCATTGATCTGCAGGGTCTCGCGGATCGACGGTTCCTCGAAGGCCGGCGTCACCACGATCACGTCGCCCTTGGCCGGGATCACCGCGGCGGTGGTGCGCTCCGAGCGCCACCAGCGGATGCCGGTGAAATAATCGAGCGAGGAGCCGGACTCGATCAGCATCGCGGCGATCTTCTGGCGGCTCATCAGCTCCTGCAGCTTGGCGATGCGGGCGCGGCGTTCCTCGACGCCGATCGGCTGAGCATTCGTGGTCAGGCTGGCAAGGCCCGTCTCGGCGGTCGTGGCCCTGGCCGTCCCTCCCGCGGCGAGGGTCAGCGCCGGTGCGGCGGCGGCGGTTCCGAGAAACAGGCGACGTGACAACATGCGGAGGTCCTCCTTATCTTTGACGTCACCCTAGCAAGAGTAGGGCAGGACCGAAAGACACCCCGGGGAAAGAAATGACCGACAGCCTGAAGATCGAATTTCCCGGTCATTCCGGGCAGATGCTGGCCGCGCGGCTGGACATGCCGGCGCATCCGCGCGCCTTCGCCCTGTTCGCCCATTGCTTCACCTGCGGCAAGGACATCTTCGCCGCGGCCCGCATCGCCGAACGGCTGACCGCGCAAGGCATCGCCGTGCTGCGGTTCGATTTCACCGGCTTAGGCAGCAGCGAGGGGGAATTCGCCAACACCAATTTCTCCTCCAACGTCCAGGACCTGCTGGCGGCGGTCGAATTCCTGCGCACTCAGTATCGCGCGCCTTCGCTGCTGATCGGGCACAGCCTGGGCGGAGCGGCGGTTCTGTCGGCAGCCCCGCACGTGCCCGAACTGGTCGGCGTGGCGACCTTGGCCGCCCCCTCCTCGGCGGCCCATGTCACCCATCTCTTCACCGGCAGCGTCGAAGAGATCGAGAGGACCGGCAAAGCCGAGGTGATGCTGGCGGGCCGCCCCTTCACCATCGAGAAGCAATTCCTCGACGACGTCGCCAGCCACGACTTTCTCAGCGGCCTCGCCCATATGAAGAAGGCGCTGCTGGTTTGCCATGCCCCGCTCGACGATACGGTCGGGATCGAGAACGCCAACGCCATTTTCGCCGCCGCCCATCACCCCAAGAGCTTCGTGTCGCTCGATACCGCCGACCATCTGCTGAGAAAGCGCGCCGACGCCGTCTACGCCGCCGACATCATCGGCGCCTGGGCATCACGCTTCCTGCCGGAGATCGCGACCGAGGAGGCGCCGCTCGAACCCGGCCTCGTCACGGTGCAAGAGACCCGCACGGGCCGCTACGCCAACGAGGTCCGCGCCGGGCGCCATCCTCTGCCGGCCAGCGAACCGGCCGAGATCGGCGGCGACGATTCCGGTCCCGGCCCCTTCGATTATCTGCTGGCCAGCCTGGGGGCCTGCACCTCGATCACGCTCCGCATGTATGCCGAGCGCAAGCAGATCGCGGTCGAGCGGATCGGCGTCAGCTTGCGGATGAGAAAGCTCGAAGGCGAGGAGGTCACCGAGATGAGCCGGGAGATCACCCTGGAGGGCAACCTGTCGCAAGAGGATCGCGACAGGTTGCTGGCCATCGCCGAGCGGTGCCCCGTGCACCGCGCCCTGACCCATGAGATCAGGATCGTCTCGGCGCTGGCCAACCCTGATTAATGCTGATTCAGCAGGCGGGGATTTAACGTATAGGTGCCGGTGAACCGGGCCTGGGCCAGCATATGGCCGTCGATGGCGCGGCGCACCACCGCGCCGGTCGGACGTCCGAGAATGTCGAGCTTGGCGATGTCGAGCGCGTACAGGATGAAGACGTAATGATGCAGCCGGGCGTCGTTCCAGGGCGGGCACGGCCCGTCATAGCCGTAATAATCACCCTTCATCCCGGCATCCTCGGCCGTGAAGCTGGTGTAGTCGTTAAGCCCGTGGCGCAAGCCGTCCGGCGCTCCCGGTCCCGGTTTGCCGTGCGGCACCACCCCGTCGCTGTGCTGGCCGGCGCGGATCTCGCTGACGGTCTTCGGAATGTCGTACAGCAGCCAATGGAAGAATTCAGTGCGCGGCAGGGTGGTCGGCAGTTCGTGTCCGTCGCGGTCGATGTCCGTATGGTCGAGCGGCACGTCGGGATCGTAGCAGATCAGCGCGAAAGACTGCGTGTTGCGCGGCGCCCCGCTCCAGGACAGATGCGGATTGCGGTTGGCGCTGAACGTCATACGCGCGCTGGGATCGGGAACGGCGAAAGCGAATTCACCGGGAATGGTCCCGCCATCGTGGAAACTGTCACTCGACAGGTACATCGAAAATCTCCTTGCGCTCTGCCCGCCCTCGCCTTCCAAACACCTCAAGGCGGGATAGGTTGACCGGAAGGAGTTCCCCCCTTCATCGACTTTGCTAAAATCGCTTAGGCCGTTACTCTGTCCGCACCCCGCTGTCAGGGACGAACGAGGCCGATCTGTGACGAACGCGACTCTCCGCTTTTTCTCCGGCCGACCGATCCTGTCGCAATTTTTCATTTGCAGCGCGGTGATCCTGGCCGCCTGCCTGATCAACGCCCTGTCGATTTTGTTCGATGCCGCGCGCTACGGCGAAGGTATCGCGCCTTGGAAACCTTACGCGCAAGAACTGAGCAGCTGGGTCGGCTGGTCCGTAACGTTCATGCTGCTGCTGCCTTCGGACGACAAGGTTGCCCGGCAAGGACTGGGCGTCCCTGCCCGGCTCGCCGTCTACGCGCTCAGCAGCGTCTTATTCTCGGCCATCCATGTCGTGGTCATGGCCGGCCTGCGCTATCCGGCCTGGGCCCTGGCCGGCGCGCGCTACCATTTCGATTGGGGCTTCGACACTCTGTTCTACGAATATCGCAAGGATCTGCTCGGCCTGTTCCTCGCCGCCGGACAGGCGGCGCTCTGGCGCAAGGGAAGCCGGAAGAAGGAGGAACGCGTGACCGCCCCGCCGGGCGCCGAACCGGCCTTCCTGGTGCCCGGCCGCGGGGGCGAGATCCTGGTGCGGGCCGGCGAGATCGACTGGATCGAGGCGCAGGGCAATTACGTCGCCCTGCATGTGCGCGGGCAGGAAAGATTGCTACGCCAGCCGCTCAAGGAGATCGAGGCGAAGCTGTCCGACATGGCCTTCATCCGCACCCATCGCTCGGCCCTGGTCAATATGCGCCGGGTCAAGGGCATCACCCGCACCGAGCTGGGCGAGAGCCGCGTCGAATTCGACAATCGCGACTCCGCCCCGTTGTCCGCCAGCCGCCGCGCCGAGGTCGTCAGAGCCCTGGCGGCGCACTGACGGACGTCAATCTTCCCCGGTCTTCACTGCGCCGCGCTCACCCGCCAGATGGTGTTGCCGACATCGTCGGCGATCAGCAGCGCGCCGGTCTTGTCGAAAGCCAGCCCGACCGGACGCCCGCGCGCCGTGCCGTCCGGCCCGAGAAAGCCGGTCACCACATCCTCGGTCTTGCCGGAAGGCTTGCCATCGGCGAAGGGGATGAACACCACCTTATAGCCATGGAACTCGATGCGGTTCCAACTGCCATGCTCGCCGACGAAGGCGCCGTTCCGGTATTTCTCCGGCAGGCTGCTCTCCTTGGCGAAAGCAAGACCGAGCGGCGCCACATGCGAACTCAGCGCATAATCCGGCGGAATCGCCGCCGCCACCAGATCCGGGCGCTGCGGTTTGACGCGCGGATCGACATGCTGACCGTAATAGGAATAGGGCCAGCCATAGAACGCACCATCCTTCACCGAGGTCAGATAATCGGGCACCAGATTCGGCCCGATCTCGTCGCGCTCATTGACCACCGTCCACATCGCCCCGGAGTCAGGCTCCCAGCTCATTGCATTGGGATTGCGGAGCCCACTCGCGAAGATGCGGGTGCGGCCGTTGGCGCGGTCGATTTCGAGGATGGCGGCGCGGTCCATTTCGGCTTCGATGCCGTTCTCGGTGATGTTGCTGTTCGAGCCGACACCGACATAGAGCACTGTACCGTCCTTGCTGGCCAGCAGGCTCTTGGTCCAGTGATGGTCGATCGGCCCGCCCGGAATCTGCGCCAGCGTGGTCGGCTGGGCGTCGATCTTCGTGTCGCCCTCATTATAGGGATACCGCACGACCGAGCCCGACTGCGCGATGTAGAGATCGTTGCCGACCAGCGCCATGCCGAAGGGCGAGTTCAGATGCTCGATGAAGGCATTGTCGACCGAGGTGCCGTGCCCGTCGGGATTTTCGCGCAATAGGGTCAGGCGGTTGCCCGGTCCGGCATCGCCGGCCGAGGTGGCCAGCTTCTCGACCCAGCCCATCACCAGATCCTTGGGCCGCTTGATCGGCTGCGGATAGGGCGCCTTCGACTCGGCGACCAGGATATCGCCATTGGGCAGCACATAGAGATTGCGCGGATGCTGCAGGCCACCGGCCAGCTTCTCGATCTTGAAGCCCTGCGGCACGGTCGGGGCCTCGCCCTCCTTCCAGCCGGTCACCTTGGCCAGATGCATGGGCGGGAACAGATATTGATGGATCTCCGGCAGGGCCGGATTGGGACCGATCTGGCTGTTGGGATCGGTCTTCTCGTCATCGTCGCAGGCCGCCAGCGACAGAGCGGCGACGGCCAGCATCAGGGCGGAAAAGCGCTTCATTCCACCACCTCCGTCACGGTAGTCCGCTGCGCCAGGCTCCAGCCCAGCCAGCCGGTCACCAGCATTACCAGCACCGTCGCCGTCGACAGAATCAGCCCGAGTGGCACCACCGACGTCCAGGCGTCGCGGCTATGCACCATCGTGTTGAGCACCGCCAGCGCCAGTACCACGATATTGCCGAGCGCATGCGGCCACGCCAAGCCCGGGGCGCGGGCGGCCCGGCGGGAGACAAAATCGAAGATCCCGGCGATCGCGGCCAGAATGCCGAGGATCAGCCCGGCGGACACCAGCCAGGCCGAGAAATCGGCCCACATCATCTCTGCCGTGCCCCAATAGGTGAGATCGGTCAGCAGAGCACCCACGAAACAGGCGATCGGAAAGGGAATCAGCATCGGATGGATCGGCCGCCGCACGACAATCGCGGCGGGCGGCACGGGACGGAAGGGATAGTCGGGCATTGCGCAGTCCTTGTCTTCTCCACCTCGCCCCCCAAAACACCTGCCCGCGGAGAAATCGCTGTGACATTTCGGGGACGGCGCGAGTTTAACTCCCGTTGACCGGGGAATTTCCGCATAACAGAGACGGAGAGATCGAGGGGCGCTCACGGTACGGAGATCAGGTCGCGATGTTAGGGCTCCAGGCGCTGGAAAAAACCGGCAAGCCCAAAGACGGTGGTGAAGTCCTTCCCTCCCGCCAGACAGGCAATGAACGCAGGACAATTCTGGTCATCGACGACGAGGTGGCGCTGCTCGCCATCATCGCCGACGTGCTGGAGGAAAACGGCTTCATCGTGCTGACGGTCGCCGATGGCCCGGCCGGCCTGGAACTCCTGCGCTCGGACCGCGCCATCGACCTGCTCATCACCGACATTCGCCTGCCCAAGGGCATGAACGGCCGAGAAGTGGCCGAGGCGGCCCGGATGACGCGTCCGGACCTGAAGGTCCTGCTCATGACCGGCTATGCCGGCTCGGCCCTGGATGGCGGTCCTCTGGCGGGGGGAATGGAGGTCATGACCAAGCCCTTCAACCTGATCCGGCTCGCCGACCGCGTGACCCGCCTCATCGAGAGCTGACACTTACGTATAGATCGTCACATAACCGCCGGTTCACCTTGCCGGGCCAGCGCAACCTCCCTACGATGAGGCGCTTTTCGGCGGCCTGCCGGCAGGCTAGTGGTGCGTTTTTGAAATTCCGAAAATCGCGAGCGGCAAGTTTGTCGGAATTTCAAAAACGCACCACTAGATGATTGTAAAACCTAGTGTTCTGATCGTTTCCGAAATTCCATCGGCGCTGGGACATAGGGATTGGAATTTCGGAAACGGAACATTAGCCACGGCTTTCGGAGACAAGAATGGCGCTGGTAAAAACGTCCGAGTTGGCCAACCGGCGCGGCGCGCGCAGGGCAGCGGAGCCCGCCCCGGCCGCTCTCGTCAAGACCGCGCCGCCCAAGCGCCGCAAAATCATCGCCAAGTCGCAATCGGCGGCGGAACGTTTGGCCGCCGCCACCCAGGAACTCGCCGGCGGCGTCACCGAGGCCGCCTCCGCCGCCGAGGAACTGCAGCGCGCCATGCAGCAGATCTCGACCGCCGCCGAGGAATCCGCCGGCGCCGCACAGGAATCGCTGGCCTCGATCACCGCCATGGCGGCCTCCTTCGCCCAATCGCGCGAACGCGCCGATCTGTCGCAGAGCCAGGCAACTGCCCTGCAGGCGCAAGTCAGCGAGGCGGCCGGCTTCATCGAAACCTCGATCGCCGCGATCAAGGCCAGCGCCGCCCGCCAGGTCAAATCGGTCGCCGCCATCGGCACGCTGGAGAAGCAGGCCGACGCCATCGGCGATATCACCGTCTCGGTCGCCGACATTTCCGACCAGACCAATCTCCTGGCGCTTAACGCCGCCATCGAGGCATCGCGCGCCGGCGACGAGGGCCGCGGCTTCGCGGTGGTCGCCGACGAGGTGCGCGGTTTGGCGGAAACCACCGAGGCGCGCTCGCGCGAGGTCCAGGATATCGCCCTTCGCATCGCCGAGGAGGTGCGCGCCATCGCCAAGCGCCTCCAGAGCGCCGCCGTCAACGCCGAAGCGGAAGCCAATGCCGGCAGCGAAGCCGGCGAAAAGCTGCAATCCATCCGCGCCTCGCTGGCCGGCCTGGTCGAGGGCAGCAAGGCCATCCTGGCCGCCGCCATCGAGGCCGACGGCGCGATGCGCGAAGCCCAGAGCGGCGCCGAGATCATCGCCAGCGCCGCCGAGGAGCAGGCCTCCGCCTCGGTCGAGGCCCAGCGCGCCGTGCAGCAGCAGAGCGCCTCGCTCGACCAGAGCGAACAGACCGCCGAGGAGTTGGCGGCCCTGGCCGACAGCCTCCAGGACGGCGACCGTGGTGGGCTGGCCGAGCAGGTCGGCTCCGCCGCGGAAGAACTGTCCTCGACCATCCAGGAACTGGCCGGAGCGGCCAGTCAGATCTTGGCCGCGGTCGATCAGATCGCCCGCGGCGCCCAGATCCAGGCATCCGCCACCCAGCAGGCCGGCGCCGCCATGGAACAGCTTCAGAAGGCGGCCCGGTCCGCCAACAAGGCGGCCTCCGACTCGGCCGACAAGGTGAGCGACGCGCAGGAGATGCTGCTCGGCAGCCGCGCCGCCGTCACTCGGCTGTCGACCGGCGTCGCTGCCGCCACCGGCGAGATCCGCGCGGTGATCGAGCTGCTCGATGCGCTGGAAAATTCCGGGCTGGTGATCGAGCGCCACGTCGAATCGATGTCCCTGATCGGCGTGCAGACCACCATGCTGGCGGTCAGCGGCTCGGTCGAGGCCGCCCGCGCCGGCGAGAACGGCCGCGGCTTCGCCGCCGTCTCCGGGGATATCCGCGCGCTGGCCAATGATTCGGTCTCCAGCGCCGACCGCGCCAAGGAAATCGTCCGCCAGATGCGCAGCCAGACCGTGCAGGTGCGGCGCGATCTCGATCAGGCCCTTGCCGTGCTGGACGCCGAATTCGAGAAGAACCGCCAGATCGACACCCGCCTCGGCATGGTCGCCGACAGCGCGGAAATCCTGCGCGGGATCAGTCTCGATATCGCCAAGGCCGCCGAGGGGGCGGAGCAGTCCGTCAGCGAGATCCTGGCCGGCATCGCCGAGATCGCCGCCGCCGCCGAGGAGGCCACCAACTCGGCCTCCGAAGCCGGCAGCGCCGCCCACCAGCAAGCCCAGAGCGCCGAGGATCTCGCCGCCTCGATCGAGGAAATCGCCTCGCTGGCCGACGAAATGCGCCAGAGCGAGAGCGTCGCTTGAGCGCGGCCGCGCCCATCCGCAAAGTCCTGACCTTCTTCGTCGGCGGCGAGCAGTTCGCCGTCACTGCGTCCGATATATTGGAAATCCATCGGCCACCGCGCCTGACCCGGGTGCCTAACGGGCCGCCCAGCCTGCTCGGCATCGGCTCCTTGCGCGGCATGCCGGCGCCGGTGATCTCGCTGGCCCGCCTGCTGGGCCGAACCGAGCATCCGGGGCCCGACTCCCGCCTGCTGCTGGTCGACGGCGCGCAAGCGATCGGACTGGCCGTCGACAAGGTCGGCACGCTGACCGGCATGCCGGCCGACCAGCTCGAGTCCGACGGCCGCCGCGAGGGCTTCGGTCGTCTCTATCAGCTCGACGACCAAAGCGTGCGGGCGCTCGATCTCGACGCCTTGCTGAAAACCGAATTCGCCGCGAGCCGGCCAGTCTCTGGCCCTTCCATTCCCCCCCATTCCGTCGCCCCCCAGGTACAGGCGCGCCACGCCGAGCGCGCCTTCCTCGCCTTCGACCTGGCCGGCCAGGCCTACGCCCTGCCGATCGGCGAGGTCGAGGAGGCGCTGCCCCTGCCTCCCACCATGGCCGATCTCGCCCAATCCGCCGAAGCGGTGTTGGGCGTCGTCACGCTGCGCGATCGCTTGCTGCCGATCGTCAGCTTGCGCAAGCTGCTCGGCCTGCCTGTCGAGCATAGGCCATCGGACCGCGTGGTGGTGGCGCGCATCGGCACCGCCCGGATCGGCTTGGCGGTGGACAGGCTGCGCTCGATCCTGCGGGTGCCCGAGGAGTCGATCGACGCGGCGCCGGCGGTGCTCAATCGCGGCGCCGGCGAGGCTCAGGTGCAGTCGATCTGCCGTCTGGCCGGCAATAAGGGCCTGGTCGCGATCCTGTCGGGCGAGCGCCTGTTCCGCGACGAGACGGTGGCCCATATCCTGGCCGATGGACGGCAAGAAGGCGGCGCGATGACGATAACCACTACCGACGAGGGCGCGGAGCGCTTCCTGATCTTCCGTCTCGGCGCCGAGGAATATGGGCTGCCCCTCGATGCGGTCGACGAGGTGATGCGCCTGCCGAAGCAGATCACCCGGCTGCCCAACGCGCCCGACTTCATCGAAGGCATCGTTACCCTGCGCGGCAAGGTGATTCCGGTGATCGACCAGCGCGTCCGATTCGCCAGCGCGGCGGATGGAACACAAGCGCGTCCCAGGATCGTCGTCACCACCGTCGAGGGCCGCAAGGCCGGTTTTATCGTGGACTCCGCCGCCGAAATCACCGACCTCGCCGCCGACAGCATCACCGCCACATCCGAACTCGCCGCCGAGGCCGGCCGCCTGTTCAGCCGCGTCGCCAGCCTCGAGAACGGAAAAAGACTGATCCTGCTGATCGAGCCTAAGGAGTTGCTGGACCGCGCCGAACGGGACGTCCTCGCCCGCCTCGAAACCTCGATGGATCCGCCGCAAGCGTGATCAAGCTGCTCGCCGTCGATGATTCAGCGCTGATGCGCAGGCTGCTGGCCGAGATCTTTTCCGGCACGCCGGACATCTCGGTCACCTTCGCCCGCAACGGCGTCGAGGCGCTGGCCCTGCTGCACGAAATCAGACCCGACGTCATTACCCTCGACATCACCATGCCGCAGATGGACGGGCTGACCTGCCTCGACCGCATCATGATCGAGCGGCCCTGCCCGGTGGTGATGTTCTCGACGCTGACGGAAACCGGCGCCAAGGAAACCCTGGAGGCGCTGGCGCTCGGCGCCGTCGATTACGTGCTGAAACCGGGCGGCGCGGTATCGCTGAAGCTCGACGAATTCGGCCCGCTCCTGGTCGAGAAGGTGCTGATCGCCTCGAAGGCGCGCCTGCGCGGCACCCACCGCCTGGCGGAGCGCATTCGTCACAAGGCCGGCGCTTTGTCCGAACCGGTCGGCAAGGTCAGGACGACCCGCAAAATGACGACCAGGGTCGAACCGCTGACCGGAGGCTCGCCATCGGAGCGGCTGGTGCTGGTCGGCTGCTCGACCGGGGGACCGCCCGCGCTCGACGCGCTGCTAGAACCGCTGCCGGCCGATTTTCCCTGGCCCATCATCATCGCCCAGCATATGCCGGCCAGCTTCACCGGCGCGCTGGCGGACCGGCTCGACCGGCTGTGCGCGCTCGACGTGATCGAGGTGACCCGACCGACCCCGCTGCGCGCCGGGCGCGTCCATGTGGCGCGCGGCGACGCCGACATTCTGATCAGCCGCCGCCGCGGCGATCTGGTCGCCCTGTCGGCGCCGTCCGACGCCGCTCTCAATTGGCATCCCTCGGTCGACCGCCTGGTCGACAGCGCCTTGCACGCCGCGGCCGCCGCCGGACTGGTCGGCGTGCTGATGACCGGCATGGGCTATGACGGCGCCGCGGCGATGACGCGTCTGCGCGACTTGGGCGGCCGCACCATCGCCGAATCCGAGGAGAGCGCCGTGGTGTGGGGCATGCCTGGCGAGCTGGTGCGCGCCGGCGGCGCCGAATTCATCGTTCCCGTCGAAGAGATAACGCCGATATTGCTGCGCCTGGCGGAAACGCCATGAGCCATCTCAGCATCGAGGAGCTGCGGCAATTTTGCGAGTTCCTCTATGGCCGCGTCGGCATCCAGCTCGGCGAGAGCAAGCGCTATTTCATCGAACGCCGCCTGTTCGAACGCTTCGCCAGGACCGACAGCCCCTCTTTCAACCATTACTACCAGCTGCTGCGCACCAACCCCGTCGAGGTGGCGGCGGTAATCAGTTCCTTCACCGTCGGCGAGACCTACTTCTATCGTGAGGACCATCAGTTCCGCTGCCTCACCGACAGCATCCTTCCCGAAGTCATCAAGGAGAAGCGGCCCGGCGACAAGATCCGCATATGGTCGCAGCCCTGTTCGACCGGCGAGGAGCCCTATTCGATCGCCCTCTGGCTGCTGGAGAATTGGCGACTGGTCGACGCCTATCACGTCGAGATCGTCGGCTCGGACGTCGATGGTGAGTCGTTGGCCACGGCGCGGGAGGGCCGTTACGGGGCCCGCTCGCTCAACCGCCTGCCGCCAGAGGTGATCCATGATTATTTCGAGCCGCTGCGCCACGGCACGCGCTACATCATAGAAGATCTGCGCGAATCGGTAATCTATACCGAGGCAAACCTTGTAGATCCCGTCTCGATGCAAGCAAACGGCATCTTCGATGTCATCTTCTGCCGGAATGTCCTAATCTATTTCGACGATGCTTCCCGCGCCCGGGCCACCAGGAACTTGTGGTCGTGCTTGCGCCCCGGCGGCTTCATTTGCCTCGGGCACACGGAATCGATGTCCCGCATGAGCGACCTGTTCGAGCTTCGGCGCTTTCCCAGCGCGATCGTCTATCAGCGGCCGCCACCTGCGATGGCAGGGGCGCGCTGATGGAGGAATTGCTGGCCCAGTTCCTCATCGAAGGCCCGGAGCTGGTCCAGCAGGGCAGCGACGCCCTGTTCGCCCTCGAACGCAATCCCGAGGACCGCCCCAGCCTCGACGACGCCTTCCGCGCGCTGCACACCCTCAAAGGCTCGGCCGGCCTGTTCGACATGCCGCCGCTGGAGAACGCGCTGCATGCCGCCGAGGACGTTCTCGGCATCGCGCGCGAAGGACGGCGCGGCCTCAGCCAGGCCATGCTCAACGCTCTGCTGGCCACGCTGACCCAGACCGAGCGCTGGCTAGCCGCTCTGCAGGAGACGGAGCAACTGCCCGCCGACGCCGTCCAGACGTCGGCTTCGCTGGTGCGGGCTCTGGCCGATCCGGCCGGCGGACAGACGCGGCGCGAGGCCGGGCTGACGGCGATCCGCTATCGCCCCGACCCGAAATGCTATTTCCGCGGCGACGACCCGATCCAGTTGATGCGGGGCGTGCCCAAACTGATCGAGCTGAA
>Ga0302311_10003768_pt1 | contig 16500 bp, 13 predicted proteins | sample III_Palsa_N1_3_FD_200449 | JGI IMG/M metagenome (GOLD analysis project Ga0302311, IMG submission 200449) | Peat permafrost microbial communities from Stordalen Mire near Abisko, Sweden - III_Palsa_N1_3 | ecosystem: Environmental > Terrestrial > Soil > Palsa > Peat permafrost | place: Sweden... | reverse complement strand
GGGTCGAGCAGTGGCTAAAGAGCGAGTACCCGCGGATCCGCGCGCTGGCGAAGCGGGAAAAAGCGGAGATTTACTTCGAAGATGAGTCCGGGGTGCGCTCTGACTTCCACAGCGGCAGCACCTGGGCAGTCCGCGGCCAGACGCCGATCGTGCGCGTCACGGGCCAACGCTTCAGTCTGAATATGATCTCGGCGATCAGTCCCCGCGGAGCGCTGCGGTTCATGGTCGTCAAAGGCGGCGTGGGTGCGCAGGTGTTCATTCAATTCCTCAAGCGCCTGATGCACGGTCAGCGCCGACCGGTGTTTCTGATCGTCGATGGCCATCCGGCGCACCGCTCCAAACTGGTCAAGGCGTATATCGAGAGCCTCGCAGGGAAGCTGCGCTTGTTCTTCCTGCCACCGTATTCTCCCGAACTGAACCCCGACGAACTGGTCTGGAACGACGTGAAGAACAATGCCGTCGGCCGATCCCGTCATGATGGGCCAGAAGATCTGCGTCGCGCCGTCCTCGGCAGGCTTCGTTTCCTACAGAAGCGTCCCGACCGCGTCCGCAGCTTCTTCCAGGCTCCGGAGACTCGCTACGCCGCTTGAAGCATGAAGATACTTATGAACTGCTTAGTACCAACAGAAGGCATTTGCTTGCGACGCTCGGATTGAGGCCGTGCTGAAAGAACTCAGCGTCTGTCGTGGTCGCAAAGGAGGTCAATTGCCAGCAGCACGTCAGAATAGATCCCGTCAACAGAATTCATTGCTCTTTGATGTCCGCGCAGCGCTCTTCGCACTACTCGGCAAGGACCTTACCCAGATCAACGGTCTCGGTTCCTATCTCGCGCTTAAGCTCATCGCCGAGTGCGGCGACGACCTCTCCGCTTGGCCGAGCGCAAAGCATTTTACCTCCTGGCTCTGCCTGGCGCCGAGCAATAAGATCTCCGGTGGCAAAGTGCTATCGTCGCGCACACGCCGCTCGGGCAGCCGGGCGGCGGCGCTCCTTCGGCTTGCTGCGGTAACTGTGGGACGAACCGATACCGCGCTAGGCGCCTTCTACAGACGGCTCTCGGCGCGCATCGGCAAGGCCAAAGCAGTGACTGCCACGGCGCGCAAAATCGCAGTGCTGTTCTACAACGCGGTCCAACACGGGATGGAATATGTAGACCCTGGCGCGTCCTCCTACGAGACCCGATACCGCGCACGAGTAATTGACAATCTGCACCGGCGAGCGAAGGCCTTCGGCTTTGCGCATCGCCGTTTCTTAGGAAATCCTTGTAAGAAGAGTGATGGATTGCCGGGTCAAGCCCGGCAATGACGACTTTCCGCAGCCTAAGCCATCATTGTTCCGGAACTCGTCGTTGAACTCCGAGCCTGTGCGCCGGGCTGCACCTGCCGCGCGTCATCGTCTTCCGCGTGAGCGTTCGACAGGAACACGGTGTTCCGGCCGCAGCGCTTGGCGTCGTAGAGGGCGTCGTCGGCCCATTTCGCGACCGTGTCGGGCGCGGCCGCTTCATGCGCGAAGGCGACACCTAGGCTGATCGTCACCACGCCGGCATAGTCGTCGGCCGGTTCTGTTCCGGGATTGACGATGGCGAGCGCTTCCACCGCGCTGCGGATGCGCTCCGCGATGGTCCAGGCGAGATCGGGCGAGGCGTGGACCAGGACAATGAGGAATTCCTCGCCGCCATAGCGAAACACGGTGTCCTCGCCCAACCGCACCGATTCCTCGATGGTCCTGGCGACCCGTCTGATGCATTCGTCGCCGGCGGCATGGCCGGCGGCGTCGTTCAGCCGCTTGAACCAGTCGATATCGGCCATGATGAACGCGATACAGGCTTTCGGGATTGTCAGGTCGCGCCACAGTTTCTCGATCAGATCGGTCGCCGAGCGGCGGTTGCCGAGCCCGGTGAGAGGGTCGCGTGTCGCCAGTATTTCCAGTTGATGATTGGCGCGTTCCAGCGCCTCGCTGCGATACTGGTTGCGCAAGGACAGCAGGAAGGCCTTCTGACCGAGGATCGACTGGGTTTTCCGCGCCACGGCGGCCGCATAGATTCCCATCGCAAAAAATACCGAGGTCCCGAACGCTTCCTTGAGGTTGATGACGGGATTGAATATCTCGAAACCGAAAAACATCCCGGTGGAGCAGACCATCAGGCACAGCGACCAGGCATGGCCGACATTGAACACCACGATCGCGATCGTGTTCACATACATGATGCAGATCAGGAAGCGCTCATAATTGCTGCCGCCGGCCGCGACCGCAAGGATGCCGTAAGCGATCATGACGCTGTTCATCAGCAGCATCAGCGACAGGGCTTCGACAGCGGTGCTGCGGGGCTTTCGCCAGACCAGATAGGCGCAGCCATGCAGCGCCGGAACCAGCAGCCCGGCGATGGCGATGGTGAGCCAAAGCGATTCGGGAGCGAGCAGGAAGCTGATCGGCACGAAGGCCATGCTGATCAGCGAAACCCAGACCATCCATGCGCGCGCGATCTTGCTGCGCTGCGGCCAGTCCTTTTTGCGATACGCCCGCACCATCTCCGGAGAAAACCGGATGTCGCGCGTGCGTTGTGACAGCAGCCGCTCCGTCTCGGCTTCGAGAGCGGGCGTCATCGACACGCTCGCCGTGTTGTCGAGCGGTGTCGGGCTCAGGCTGCTGGCACCCGATTTCAAGACGTATTCTCCCTCCCGTCGCGCTGCCCGCGGCGTGGTCCGTCATAAGAGCCTGAATTGCTAAATTTTCGCTGAGGGGGAAGAGCGGGGAGAGTACGGCTCACATCGGAAAAGAGGTTATATAGTACCTATCGCGGCTAGACCCCGCCCATTTTGCAGACGATCTTCCATTCGTCAGGGGTCACCGGCTGCACCGACAGCCGTGAATATTTCACCAGCGCCATGTCGACCAGCCGCTTGTCGGCCTTGATCGCGGCCATCGTCACCGGCGTCTTTAGCGGCTTGTCGGCCTTGAGGTCGACGCAGACGAACTTGCCGGTCTTGTCGGTGGCATCGGGATAGGCCTCCTTGATGATCTCGGCGATCCCGACGATCTCCTTGCCTTCGTTGGAATGATAGAAAAAGGCGCGGTCGCCTTTCTTCATTTTCACGAGATTCTGTCGCGCGGTGAAATTGCGCACGCCGGTCCAGGCCTCGCCCTTGGCGCCCTTGGCGACCTGCTGATCCCAGGACCAGGCGGAAGGCTCGGATTTCACCAGCCAGTAATTCATGTCGACCCATCTCTTGGTTGTGACCTGCTCACTACCAAGACGCAGATATAAGCGGCGTCAAGGGCGAAGCCGTGCCCGGCGCCGGAGCGCGGGCATCACGAGGTGAAACTATCCCTCGGCCTTGAACGGCCGCGTCAGCAGGCTTTCGATCGCATCGTCGATGGTCACGGCTCCGTTCAGGATCGCCGCGACCGCATTTGAAACGGGCATGTCGACATCCTGCGCCGCCGCCAGTTCGATCAGCACCGGTGCGGTGAATTCGCCTTCGGCGAGCTTGTCGCGCGGCCGCGCTTGGCCGCGCCCGAGTGCCGCGCCGAGCGCGAAATTGCGCGATTGCGGGCTCGAACAGGTCAGGATCAGATCGCCGAGGCCGGACAGTCCGGCCATGGTTTCGCTGCGCGCGCCGCAGGCGCGCCCGAGCCGCGCGAGTTCGCTGAAGCCGCGCGTGGTCAGCGCCGCCTGCGCCGAGGCGCCGAGTTTCTTGCCGGCCACGATTCCCGCCGCGATCGCCAGCACGTTTTTCGCGGCGCCGCCGATCTCGACGCCGCGCACATCTGAGGTGTGGTAGGGCCGGAAGTTCGAGGATCCCAGCGCCTGCACCAGCGCGCTGGCGAGCTCGCTTTGATGCGCCGCCAGCGTCACCGCGGTGGGCAGGCCGCGCGCGACGTCCTCGGCGAAACTGGGTCCTGAAAGAATCGCAGGCCGCGCCTCGGGCGCGGCTTCCGCGATCACCTCGGTCATGAATTTATGGGTGCCGCGCTCGATGCCTTTGGCGCAGGCGATCACCGGCGTTGCTTTGGCGAGATGCGGCGCCAATGCCGTGACGGCCGCGCGCAAACTCTGCGCCGGCGTGGCGATCAGGATGATGTCCGCCTGCGCCGCCGCTCCGATATCGTCGGTGACCTGGATGTTCGCGTCCAGCCTGATGCCGGGTAATTTCGGATTGATGCGGGTGGCGGCGATCTCGGCCGCGGCCGCGGCACTGCGCGCGCACAGCACGACATCGCGCCCGGCGCGCGCGGCCAGCGCCGCCAACGCCGTGCCCCACGCGCCGGCGCCGATCACTGCGACTTTATCGAAGGCCGTCATCGCGAATTCTTCCCTAAAAGCCCGCGCGGGTGTTGGCGAAGCCGGCGGGCGCAATGGCGTTTTCGTCGAGCAGCCAGCGGGCCCGCGGCGGCGTGTCCATGGTATCGCGCAGCCCGATCGCGAGCCGCTCGGCGCCGGCCCAGGCGATCATCGCGCCATTGTCGGTGCATAGCGCGGGCGGCGGAATGATCAGCGTGGTCTGGGCCTTGGCCGCGACATTCTGCAGCGCGCCGCGGATCGCCTGATTGGCGGCGACGCCGCCGGCGGCGACCAGCGCGCGCGGCGGACCGAATTGTTCGTGAAACAGCCGCAGGCCGACGTTCAGCCTGTCCGCCGTCGATTCCAGCACCGCGGCCTGGAAGCTGGCGCAGAGATCGGCGATGTCCTGCGGTTCCAGCGGATTGATCCGGCTGGCTTCGTTGCGCACCGCGGTCTTCAATCCCGACAGCGAGAAATTGGCATCGCTGCGCCCTTGCATCGGCCGCGGAAAGGCAAAGCGTCTGGCGTCACCGCCGCCAGCGGCGCGTTCGACCTCTGGTCCGCCCGGATAGGGCAGCCCGAGCATTTTGGCGACCTTGTCGAAGGCTTCGCCCATGGCGTCATCGACCGTGGTGCCGAGGCGCACATATTTGCCGACGCCGGTGACGGCGACAATCTGGGTATGGCCGCCGGAGGCGAGAAACAGGCAATAGGGAAACGCCAGCGCGCAAGTCAGCCGCGGGGTCAGGGCATGGGCCTCGAGATGATTGACCGCGATCAGCGGCGTTTCATGCACCATCGCAATCGCTTTGGCTGTGGTGAGGCCGACGATCACGCCGCCGATCAGGCCGGGGCCGGCGGCGGCGGCGACGCCCGAGAGCTGCGCGAAGCCGACGCCGGCTTCCTTCATCGCGCGGTCGACGATGCCGTCGAGCAGGTCGACATGGGCGCGCGCCGCGATCTCCGGCACCACGCCGCCATAGGCGGCGTGCTCCTCGGTTTGCGAATGCACGATATTGGACAGGATGCGGCCGATGCCGTCGCTCTGGCGCTCGACCACGGCGGCCGCGGTTTCATCGCAGGTGGTCTCGATGCCCAGAACCAGAGTTCGCGTGTCGTTACCCAATTTGAGCCTTGCGTTATCGGCGAAACCGGCGTTTTTCCTGCCCTGGCTGGCCGATCTGGCTCTAGCATTATGAGGTCTCGAAGTGCAATCGCCCGTTGATGCGAAACCCCTGTCGGCGGCGGCGTGAAGCATGGCCATTCTCGTCACACGCCCGCGTCCGGACGATGAGGCCACCGCCGCGGGCCTGCGCGCCCGGGGTTTTGAGGTTCTGCTGGCGCCGATGCTGCGGTTCGAGCCGGTGGCTTTCGAGGATGACGCGGATCGGGATCAGGAGGTGCGCTACGGCGCTGTCATCGTCACCAGCGCCAATGCGTTGCGCGGTATCGAAGCTCAGCTCAGGGACAGCCCATTGCTGAAGCTGCCGCTGTTCGCGGTCGGCGAACACACCGCCGCCGCCGCCCGCACCATCGGGTTCGAAACCGTGATTCCGGCAACCGGGGGTGCCGCGGGCCTGCGCGATCTCGTGCTCGCCAGCGTCAAGGCGAAAACCCTGAAGAAGGCGAGCCCGCTGCTTTATCTGGCCGGGGCCGATCTGGCCCGCGACCTCGCCGGCGAACTCGGCGAACGCGGATTCACCGTCGTCACGCAAACGACATACCGGATGGTTCCGTTGTCCGGCCTGCCCCGCGAAACCTGCGACGCCTTCGCCGCCAACCGGATCGAGGCGGTGCTGCACTACTCCCGGCGCAGCGCGCGCGCGTTCCTGGAATCGGTCCGCGCCGCCGGGGTCGAAATATCGGCGCTGGCGATCCCGCAATGCTGTATTTCCGCCGCGGTCGCCTCGGTGGTCCGCGACGCCGGGGCGACCCGGGTCATGGCGGCGGCCTCGCCGGATGAAAATGCCCTGTTCGAGCTGCTGGACCGTGCTTTGCGGCCCTGATTGGCGTAAGAGGACGGGCCGATTCTGGTAGATTTCGGCTCGAGCCAAAGAGGAACCGCGGAATGGACGAAGACAGGCCCGAAGATACGCTGCCGCCGGATTCGGGCCGCGCCAGGCGCGCGCCGCCGACCATCGATCTCGAGGCGTCGGACGTGTCAGGCGAAACCCAGGCTGCTGCGGGTGGAACCGCCGGCGAAAGCGCCGGCAGCCAGTCGAGACGATCCTGGCGGGGGCCTTCGGCGGCGACGATCGCCGCGGTGGCGACGTCAGCGGCGACCGGCGCCGTCACCGCCGCGCTGGTGCTTGTGGCCGCCTGGTATCTGGGCTGGCCAACTGAGACGGCTGCGCCGCCGGCCAATGCCGCTGTCATCGATACGCTGACGTCGCGTCTCGCCGAGATCGAATCCAGATCGGCCGGGCCTGCGGCGGTCGCGCCCGACCCGGCCGCGATGGGGCGGGTTGAAGCGCTGGAGAAATCGATCGCATCGCTGCGCATGGAACTCGCGGGTGCCCGCGCGCAGTCGGAGAAACTGGCTGCGGATGTCAATGCGGTGAAATCAGCACCGCGCGAATCGACGCCGCCGGATCTCGCCGGGATCAACGAGCGCCTCGGCCAGATCGAACGCGCCACCCGTGCGCAGAGCGCCGCGATCGCGCAGCAAAGCAGCAAGCCCGCGGACGATGCCGCGCTTCGCCGCGTCGTGGTGGCCTCGACGCTCGACATTTCGGTGCGGCAGGGAGAGCCTTTCGCCGCCGCGCTCGCCGCGGCGAAATCGCTCGCCGCCGATGCGGATGCGCTGAAGCCGCTCGATGATTTCGCCGCGTCGGGCGTGCCGAGCGCGGCCCTTCTCAGCCGCGAATTGTTGACGCTGGTGCCGAAACTGTCGCCGCCGGCACCGGAGACTGCCACCACCGGTTCCGGAATTGTCGATCGTCTGCAGGCCGGTGCCGCCAAGCTGGTTCGCATCGAGCGCACCGACGCCGTCGGCAACGACCGCAGCGCTGTGATCGCGCGGGTCACGGCGGCGGCGCTGCGCAATGATTCCGCCGAGGCAAGACACGAGCTGAACACGCTGGCGCCCGCCGACCGCGCGGCGGCGCAGCCATGGCTCGACAAGGCGGATGAGCGTGACGCGGCGCTCGCCGCCTCGCGTCAATTCGCGGCCGACGCCATGGCGGCGCTCGCCAAACCGGCGCCATAGGATTTCGATGTACCGGATCATTCTGTTTCTGCTGTTGATCGCGCTCGCAGGCTGGGGCGCGGCGTGGGTGGCCGATCAGCCCGGCGAGGTCTTGATGTCGTGGGGCGGCTGGCGCGCCCATCCCCCGTTGCCGGTGTTCGTGCTGTTGCTCGGCATTGTCATTGTCGCGGCGATGCTGGCCTGGACGATATTGCTGATGCTGTGGCGAATGCCGGAGCGGATCCGGCGCAGCCGGCGCGAACGCCGTCACGCGCGCGGCCGGCACGCCATCACCCAAGGCCTGCTCGCGATCGGCCATGGCGATTCGTCGGCCGCCCGCCAGCATGCCGACGTCGCGCGCCGTCATGCCGCGGATGATCCGCTGGCGCTTTTGCTGCATGCGCAGTCGGCCCAGCTCGACGGCGACCGCGAAGGCGCGCGAAGGGCGTTTCACGCCATGGCCGGGCGCAAGGATACGCGGCTACTGGGCCTGCGCGGCCTGTTCATCGAGGCCCAGCGCGCCGACGATCCGGTCGCCGCGGTCGGGATCGCCGAAGAGGCGCTGAAGCTGGCGCCGGCCTCGACCTGGGCCTCGCATGCGGTGCTCGGATTTCGCTGCGCCAAGGGCGACTGGAACGGCGCGCTGGCGATCCTCGACAACAATCTGGCGTCGGGCCTGATCGACAAACATGCGTACCGGCGCCAGCGCGGCGTGCTGTTGACGGCGCGCGCGCTGGAGCTTGAAAAGGTCGACCGCGATTTGTCGCGCGACAGCGTGATGGAGGCGATCAAGCTGGCGCCGACCTTGGTGCCGGCCGCGGTGCTTGCCAGCAAATATCAGAGCGAAGCGCATCAGATCAGGCGTTCGATGCGAATTGTGGAGGCGGCGTGGCTGGCGCATCCGCATCCCGATCTGGCCGACGCCTATGCGCATGTGCGGCTCGGCGATTCGGCGCGGCAGCGGCTGGTGCGGGTCGAGACGCTGGCGGCGAAGGCGCCCGGTCATCTCGAGGGCGCGCTCGCGGTGGCGCGCGCCGCGATCGATGCCATGGAATTTGCCCGCGCGCGCGAGGTGCTGGCGCCGTTCATCGCCGCGCCGACGCAGCGGGTGGCGATGCTGATGGCGGAAATCGAACGCACCGAACATGGCGACAGCGGCCGGGCGCGGACCTGGACCTTGCGCGCGGTGCGCGCGCTGCACGATCCGGTGTGGACCGCGGACGGCTATGTCAGCGATCGCTGGCGCCCGGTGTCGCCGGTGTCCGGCCGGCTCGATGCCTTCCAGTGGCAGATGCCGCTGGCGGCGCTGCCCTCGGACAAGGATGCCGCGATCGAATCCTCGCCCTTCGAGGAGGCGATGCTCGCCGCCGCCCCGCGCCGCGTCGAGCCGCCGCGCGAACCTCCCCAGGAGCTCCCGGCCGACGCGCCGGCAGCGCAAGATAATGTGCCGGTCAATGTGACGGCAAAACCCGCGATCGAGCCGGCCGCGGTGGTGGCGCCCGTGCCGCCGCCGACCGAAGCCGTCGCCGCGGCGGCGCCGGCATTGTTCCGCGCGCGGCAGGATATCCCGAAAGCCGCCGGCAAAGCGGCTGCCGCCGTCATCCCCGCGGTGATCCCGATCGTCCGGGCGCCCGACGATCCCGGCATCGACGACGAAGGCGTCGCCGACGAATTCACCGAACAGATCCATCCGGTGCCGGGCCAGGCCGGCGGCTGGCGCGGCTTTCTGTCCCGCTGGGGGAGTTAAACCAGACGTTTTCGGAGAATCAAGCTGCAGCGTTTTAGTCTATGGCTAGAGCATGATCCGGAAAAGTGGGAGCCGGTTTTCCGAAAAGATCATGCTCTAGTTAGGGAGCGATGCCTTTGACACAGAGGTCCGGATTGGACCGCAGTCTATTTCTTTACGCCACTTCCTGTCGTCGGCGCCGCTGGCTTTCCGCCACTTGGAGCTTGGTATCCACCTTGAACTTTGCCAGGAGTAACTGACGGTCTGGGCGTTGGACGAGGCTGATGTCCGTCGTTGGCCATAATAGGTTGGTGTCCCCTGTTCGCGGGGGTGTTTGATGATCGGGTATCGTCGGCCATGTCGCGCTCCGCTCCTATGGTTCCCAAAACTCGATGTATCGAACTTCTTTAACAGGGATCAGGACTCCAACTTTAGCTGGGCGGGTTTCCAAGCTGGTGATTAAAGCTTTTTGAGACAAGTCTCGGCGAGATCACGAGCCCCGATCGGCCACGACTGCTCCTCATCATTTTGACCGCATATTGTTCCCGTTATGTTCTTTTGTCAAACACGAACGCTTCTCTGCGACATCTATGTGATCTTTAACCCGCTCTCATCGCACCAAATGTCTCGGGTCGGTGTTTCGGAACATCGATACCACTGGGCCGACAGTCCACCCCTCGTTCGCCTGCGTTTTTCTTGCAAAATCGGGCGTTGCCCGATATCAGGGGCACGCGTTTTCAGGCCGTTTCTGAGCGCGCTCGATGGTCCGCCGCAATAGCTCAGTTGGTAGAGCACGTCATTCGTAATGACGGGGTCACAGGTTCGAGTCCTGTTTGCGGCACCAGCGATTTCAAACACTTAGCCCGCAGCTGTTTAGTTCAAATTCGATTAGGTACGCTGTAGGTACGAGCCGGGTCCGTTAGTGGTCAGTCGCGTCGCCGTCCCTAACGGGCAACTCTACGAATTCGCGCTTCGTAATGACGGGGTCACAGGTTCGAGTCCTGTTTGCGGCACCAGCATTTTCCGATCGATTAACTGCGTGATCTTCCTCACAGAACCGCGCGTTCGCCTGCCCTAGTTTCCCCGGCATCAACCACCCAGGGGAAACTCACATGCGTCAATTCATCCTGATCGCGGCCATGGTTCTGCTGTCCGCGTCAGCACAGGCCGGCGTGTCGCGCGGCCTGACACTGGCGTCGAGCGAGGAGCCGGTTGTTGCCGAGCAACCCAAAACCGTCGACACGCCCAGGGTTGTCGAATCTCCCAAAACCGTTCAGCGGCCTGCGATTGTCGATACGACGACCGACCAGCCAAAAGTCGATTCGCCGAAACCCGCGCCCGACAAGAATGCGGAAAAGCCAAAGCATAAGCGTGAATCAACCGAAGCGCGCGTGATTTACGAACTGCATCGGCACGGGATCTATTGGTAGGGCGGGCGCTTTATTGCCAACGCACAAGACGTGGATGGCCGGGACGAAGCCCGGCCATGACGGAAGCGCCGAGTAACCCGCTACTGCGAGACCGTCTGCACCACGCTGTTGACCGGCCGCAGGCTGGTCGCCGGCAGCTTCATGTCCTTGACCATGGCCTCGTCATATTCGGGCAGGGTCTGGAACGGCGTCTTGGCTTTCATCAGCACGATCTTGTAACCGCCGGCCTTGAGGCGGCGCAGCAAAGCGGGCAACGCTTCGGCGGTGTGCTTCTGGAAATCATGCATCAGGATGATGCCCTTGCCGAGTTTGTCCATCTTGGTCATGACGGTGTTGATGATCTGGGCCGCATCCTTGGCCCTGAAGTCGAAGGAATCGGCGTCGCAGGAAAATATCGCGACGTTGCGCGAGCCGAGATAGGCCATCGCCGCCGGGCCGTGCTGCAGTTCGGGGAAACGAAAGAACGGCGACGGCGCCGTGCCCAGCGCCAGCTTGACGGCGCTGTAGCCTTTTTCGATCTCGTCCTTGGCCTGCTGCTCGGTGATCTTCTTGCTGTTGAGATTGGCGTGCGACCAGGTGTGGGCGCCGATGGTGTGACCGGCCGCGGCCACCTGGCGCAGAATCTCGGGATGATAGGTGGCGTGCTTGCCGATCGGGAAGAACACCGCCTTGGTGCATTCGTCGGCGAGCGCCTTGAGCACGGCGGGGGTATTGGCCGGCCACGGGCCGTCGTCGAAGGTCAGCACGACTTCCTTGTCGGCCAGGAAGTCGAGCTGCTTGAAATGCTCGAAGCCGAAGCCCGGTCCGCCGGTGGTGTCGATCTCGACCACGCGGCTGACGCCAAGCGCATCCGGATTGGCGCATGCGGTCTTCGTTGGCGCCGGCGCGACAACCGGCTTTTCCGGAATCGCACCGGTGACCTCAACATCGTCCCGGGGCGCGCCGGCTTTGGCGGGAGCGGCAGGTGGAAGCTGCGCGGCGCTCATGGCCTGGGGCGGGGTCAGGTCGCTGCGCGGCGCCGCCGTCCAGAACCACACACCGGCGATGACGAAAGCCGCCACCAGACTAGCCAACATCAGACCTGCTGCATTCCGCATGGTTACGCTTCCTCAACGACGTCAGATAAAATTGGAGCCAGGTCATTTATGGGAAATAGTTATTAACGCCGCACCAACGCGGCGCTGTTTACGAAGCGCTAATCAGCGCGGCTCGTAATGCGGATCCGGGGCGGAACAGGCCGCCCGAGTGATGAAAGTCACAAGGTTCCGGTGGAGTGACTGACGTCACAGTCCGTACCAGGCCGTTGAGGCACTAATAGCCATCAACAACGCGCCGCAGGTACGGCGAACCAACAGGAGCCGAAAATGACCGCTTCTTTCTCCAGGACACTTCGTCAGGCCGGTTTGGTGCTGGCTTTTGCCGTCTCGCTGTCGGCGCTGTCGTCGACCGCGAGCTTTGCCTTCAGCGCCGAGGCGCAGCAGATGTGCACCGGCGACGCGTTCCGCCTCTGCAGCTCCGAAATCCCCAATATTCCGAAAATCACCGCCTGCATGGTCAAGCATCGGGCTGAATTGAGCGCCGGTTGCAGGACCGTGATGGACAAGGGCCTGGCTGAGCGGTCCAGCAAGGTCGCGGCTGAGTAATCAAGAAGTTGCGCTTTGATGGCGCCGGGCCGCGCAAATGCGTGCCCGATGACCGGGTCCACGACGACGGCTTCTGCCACGGTTTTATCCCTGTGTATTTGCGTGCTTCCGGCGCATTGACATCACCGGCGCGGCAGAATTTGATCGCGCGGCACGGCTGAGGTAAGGCGTCACCGGATGATCAGAATTCTTTTCATTGTTCCATTTGTCGTGATGGCTGGCGCGGCGTCGGCCCAGCAGGGCCACGATGCCTGCGCGCGGGATGTGTCGCGCCATTGCCGGGCCGTGATGAATGACGGTGATTCGGCCGTGCTGGGCTGCCTCAAGCAAAACCGCGCCCGGCTCAGCAAGGCTTGCGAAAAAGTCCTGACCGATAACGGGCAGTAGCTGGCATTCGTCATTCCGGGGCAGCCCCAACGGGTCGGCGCCTCGCGCCGCCCGATGACAGGCTCCGGGCTGAACCCGGAATCTCGCTATTATTATTTCTGGATTCCGGGTTCGCGTCTGCGACGCGCCCCGGAATGACGACTCTCCCTAAGATTAGGTACTGCTGCTGCCCGCCGCGGCGGAGGCGACCGGCAGCACTTCGCGGGCGGCGCGGTCCGGCGAGTCTTCCTTCCAGCGCACCGATCCGAACGGCCGCTCCAGCATGCGGCGGATACGCACCGGGTCGGGGCCGAGATGAAACGCAATGGCCTCCTGATGCAGCGCGCGCTCGGATTGCGTCGAGCGGTTGCGCTGGCGCAGGTAATCCAGCCAGGTCGGACAATGATAGCGCTCGGTCCACAGTTCGGGATCGGCGATGTCGCGTGCGATCGACCAGCCATAGGCGCCGTTGCGCTGGCGGCTGAGCTGCACCTGCTGCATCACGGTGTGGAACGGGCGGGCATTGTCCTGTGCGACGCGATATTCGATCTCGACCACCAGCGGCCCGCTGCGCGCGGTCAGCAGCAGCTGCACCTCGGGGTCGGCGAGGACTTCCGCATCCTCGTTGCGCCCGCCGATCCGCGGCATCTGCAGCCACAGGCCGAGCAGCGGCGAGGCGAACATCAGCGCGGCGGAAACCAATAGCGCGGCCTCGACGCCGACCGCGTCGGTCAGATGTCCCCAGCCCCAGCTCCCGATCGCGATGCCGCCGGCAATCGAGGCCTGGAACGCCGCCAGCGAGCGGCCGGCGACCCAGCGCGGCGCCGAGAGCTGCACGCCGATATTGAACAAGGCGACCGCGAGCATCCACACCGCGCCCGCGATCACCAGCGCCGCTGCGGTCAGCACCGGCTCCCGGCTCAGCGCCACCGCCGCGATGGCGCCCCCCATCGACAGCGCACAGGCGCGGATCGCGGATTCGCCGCTCATGCGCTTGCGCACTTCGGCGATGTTGAGCGCGCCGATCACCGCGCCCATGCCGAAGGCACCGAGCATGATGCCGTAGGTTTGCGCGCCGCCATGCAGCAGGTCGCGCGCCACCAGCGGCATCAGCGCCGATACCGAACCGCCGAGCGTGCCCATCACCAGCGTGCGCGCCAGCACGATGCGGATCGAGGGCGAGTTGGCGATGTAACGCACGCCCGAGACGATGGCGCGGTTGAGACGCTCGCGCGGCAGCCGCGACGGCTCGTGGGTGCGGCGCCACAGAAACAGCACCACCAGCAGCGGGATATAAAGCACCGCGTTGGCGGCGAAGGCCGCGACCGCACCGGCGGTGGCGACCACGATACCGCCGATGGCCGGGCCAAAACTCCGCGCGATGTTGTAGCTGATGCCGTTCAGCGCCACCGCGGACGGCAGGGTTTCCGCCGGCACCTGCTCGCTGACCGAGGATTGCCAGGCCGGACCGAACAGCGCCATGCCGCTGCCGACCACGAAACAAAACGCCAGCAGGGTCGACGGCGTGATCAGGCCCAGCCATGCCAGCACCGTCAGCGCCGTTGCGCCCGACAGCGCGATCGCCAGCGAGACCAGCGCCACGATGCGCCGGTCGTACATGTCGGCGATGGCGCCGGCCGGCATCGAGATCAGCATCACCGGCAGCATCAGCGCGGTCTGCACCAGCGCCACCTTGTCGGCCGATGAGGTCATCTGGGTCATGGCCCAGGCCGCCCCGACCCCCTGAATCAACAGGCCGAGGTTGGAGAGCAGGCTCGCCAGCCAGATCCTCCGGAACGCGGAATGCCGCAGCGGCGCGGTGACGCCGTCGGCTGCGAAGCGTTTTCGCTGTTCGGTCATTGCCCGTTCCGTTGACGCCGGTCGTGGCCGGCCCTGATTCCCTGCGGGCCAGTGATGCCCGCGAAAGTCCTTGGCTGTCCAGTGGTTAGAGCATGATCCGGAAAAGTGGGAACCGGTTTTCCGAAAAGATCATGCTCAAACAAATGCTCTCGGCCGCGGCCCAAAATACCTCGAAGGCCGGGCGGCCCCAAAACGGGCCGGTCGCGGCCGATATTCCGCCGGGTGGCATGGGGCGGCGTGCCGCGCCTTCGTGGCGCCCGGATTCCGGAGCTGATAGGATGGCCAGACACAGGTCCCGTCACAAAGCTTTTCGCGAGGACGTCCGTGAGCATAGCCGAAGCCTGGGATATTCCGGTCACGCGTCAGCCGCTGGTGCCGCCCAGTCCACCGCGCGCATCCGAAACCATGACCTCGCTGCGGCGAATGGCGTTGATGCGCGAAAGCATGATCGCCACCTGGGGACAACCCGCTTACGAAGAGGACGTCATCCAGGGCCGCTTCCTCGGGCGCAGCAGCTTTATTCTCAACACGCCGGACGCAATCCGCCACGTGCTGGTCGACAATTACGAGAACTACACGCGAACGCCGGCCGGGATCCGGGTGTTGCGTCCGGTGCTTGGCGAAGGCCTCCTGATTGCCGAGGGCCGCGCCTGGAAACATCAGCGCCGAACGCTGGCGCCGGCCTTCACCCCGCGCGCGGTGGCGCCGCTGGTTCCGCACATGATCGCGGCGACCGATGAAACGATTGCGAAGCTGCAGGCCATGAGCGGCGGCCCGGTCGATCTGCGCGAGGCGCTGCAGCGGATGACGCTCGAGATCGCCGGGCGCACCATGTTCTCGTTCGAGATGGGCCGTCACGGGGCGACGCTGCGCGATTTCGTGATGGAATATGGCGCGCGGCTGGCGCGCCCGCATTTTCTCGATCTGCTGTTGCCGCTGGGCTGGCCCAGCCCGCAGGATTTTGCCCGCGCCCGTTTCCGCAAGCGATGGACGCAGTTCATCGGCACCCTGATGAAAGAGCGCCGCGCCGCCGGCAAGAACGAGGGGGCACCGGCGCGCGATCTGTTCGACCTGATGGACGCGGCGCGCGACCCGGAGACCGGCGAAGCCTTCAGCGACGAACAGCTCGGCGATCAGGTGGCGACGATGATTCTCGCCGGCCACGAGACCACCGACACGGCGCTGTTCTGGTCGCTGTATCTGCTGGCGCTTGATGGCGCCACCCAGGATCAGGTGGCGGCCGAGGTAAAGGACGCGACTACAGACGGCGCGCTCGATCTCGAGCGGCTGAAATTCACCCGTGCGGTGGTCGATGAAACCATGCGGCTCTATCCGCCGGCGTTTCTGATCGCGCGCGCGGCCTATGCCGCCGATACGGTCGCAGGCCGGCCGGTCCGGAAGGGCGACGTTCTCCTGATCGCGCCATGGCTTCTGCATCGCCACGAAAAACTCTGGCACAATCCGAACGCCTTTATTCCCGCGCGCTTCATGCCGGGGACGCCGGCACCGGATCGGTTCGCCTATTTGCCGTTCGGCGTCGGCGCGAGGGTTTGCATCGGCGCGCATTTTGCGCTGGTGGAAGCCACCCTGGCGCTCGCCAAGTTGATCGGCGCCTTCCGCGTCGAGTTGCTCGACCAGGAGCCGGTGATGCCGCTTGGCGTGGTGACGACGCAGCCCGACCGCTCGCCGATGTTTCGTATCACACGCCGCTAATTCAGCCCTTGCGCGGCCGCGCCGGGGCACTCATTTAACCTCGGCATGAGCGACATCCAGGCCCAGTTTTCAGTGTTGAAGCAGACCGCCGATGCCGCGGTCGCCGATGCCATCTTGCGGCTGATCGAGACCGGTGAGGATCACGAGCTCAACCGGATCAATGTTCTGGATTTTTCCAGGCATAGCGGCCTTGACGAGGAACGGGTGATTTCCGGCTTCCTGCACGCGTCGCGGCTCGGGCTGTTCGATCTCACCTGGAACGTGCTGTGCCCCGGATGCAGCGGTGTGCTCGACGC
>Ga0302311_10003762_pt1 | contig 16515 bp, 15 predicted proteins | sample III_Palsa_N1_3_FD_200449 | JGI IMG/M metagenome (GOLD analysis project Ga0302311, IMG submission 200449) | Peat permafrost microbial communities from Stordalen Mire near Abisko, Sweden - III_Palsa_N1_3 | ecosystem: Environmental > Terrestrial > Soil > Palsa > Peat permafrost | place: Sweden... | reverse complement strand
CCATGCCCCAGCCACGCCGGTCGGCAGTTGCAGGCCGCGGGCCAGCAGCGGCAGGGCGAAGATCGCAACAATGGCCCAGAAGATCACCAGCGAAATCGCGATCGAGGCGTGCTCCTTGCGGGCGCCCACTGCACCGGCGGTAGCGATCGCGCCCGATACACCACACACGGCGCCGCCGGTGCCCAAAGTGGCCGCCAGCCGTCGATCCAGTCCCAGGCGCGTAGCCGTAAAGTAGATGACGCCGAAGGTCGCCAGCGACACGATCGCCGCCTGCACGATGGCGACCGGCCCGGCCCAGGCAATCAGCGTCAGCGGCAGGCTGGCGCCCAGCAGTACGATGCCGGTCTTGATGTATAGCTCGACGCGTAGCCCGGCGTCGGCCCACTGCGGCACGCCGACCGTGTTGGCGACCAGCAGCCCAAGCAGCAGCGCGACCAGCGGCGGCTCGAGGTTGTAGTGTGCCGCCTGGTCCCATTGACCGAGCAGATACAGCCCGAGCGACACCACGAACACCAGCGCGAAGGCCGGCAGAAAGCGGGACAGCCTGTACCCCAGCGCACTGACACCGATTCCGAACAGCGTCGCCCACAGCGCAAACAGCGCCAGGTACTGCGCGGCATGATCGCGCACTTGGGTCACGGCCTGGGGCCAGGTGGTCCATTTTTGTGGGGCAATAGCCAGCCACTTGAGGCTGCTGCCGTTCACCACCAGCCCGGCGGCGACTACGACCAGCCCGAGCCCGATCCAAATCGCCCACCAGTCATCCTTTCTGATGAATTCAGCCCAGACCGAATCGCGTTTCGGAACATGGACCTGGCTGTGTGCAATCTCTGTCATGTGATCTCCGCTCGTCGTTATGCGTGGTCCCGCCTTGTTCGGCGCTGCAGGCCAACCACGATAGACACCAGGCCATTGACGGTCCAATAGCGATTTGCCATGACGAATTTTTATTTCGCTATATGGCCGGTTTGTCAGCCCGGGCTACGGCCCGGGTCGGCGGCGGCGGCGGCGCGGTCGAATTCTAGGCGGCGGCCGATTGCCAGATCCGACGCTTGGGCGCCGGCGCTGAGCTGCGGCGGAACGCGTCGATCGACGCCAGCAGATCGAGCGGCGACACGCTGCTGCGGCCAGCGCTGTATTTCAATACACCGCGCCGCGCCAGTGCCTCGTCGATGATCAGTACGAAGCGCGGCGGCAGGGCCAGGATGTCTGCGCGCAGGTTGCGCGCCGGCAGATCGATCACGCCGTCATCCGCGGCGGCGGACTGCAGCCGCAGCAGCCGGTAATCGCAGATCAGCTCCCCGGCCCAGCTGTCATCGGCGCCGGCGTCTGCTGCGGGGCCGGCCGATTGACTGCATGCGACGGGCCGTACGCCGCGCGCCCGGAACTCATCACGCAGTATTTCCAGCCAGCGATCGCGTTCCAGCCCCTGGTCCTGAAAATCCGCCGGATGAGAAAACAGCAGCGCCCAGTCGCCGGCAAGCCAATCGCGCAGCAGTGGAGCTGATCCATCGACCTCGCCGAGACTTAGAATCGCCATCGCCGCTCTCCTTCGATATATCGCCGTTCTTCCGTTGCGACCGATACTAGGAGCGCTCGCCATGACAATGCAGTCGCCGTCGAGTGACATCCGGGTTATATAACCAATGGCGCGATTCGCAGCTGCGCGCAAAGTCGCTTTTATTTCGCGGTGCGCGCGCCGAAAAATGCCGCCGCCGCCGCGGCGACAAAAAGAAATGTAGAAATAACCAGCGATATATGAACACCTGTCATGAACGCGTCCTTGTGCTCCAGCAGCGATCCGAATAGCGCCACCCCAATGACGCTGCCGGTCTGCCTGGTGGAATTGAGAACGCCAGCCGCGACTCCGGAGCGCGATTTCTCGACGCTACCCAGCAGCGTCGAAGTGAGCGGTGGAACCAGTAATCCCAGGCCCGCTCCCATCGCGACCAGCTGCGCACCAATCTGCCAATAGCCGCTACCACGCTCGACACCGAGCAGGGCAATGCAGCCCGCAGCTGCGATGCACGCACCCGCTGCAATCATCATCAGGGCACCAAATCGCTCGGCGGCGCGGGCAGCGAACAGGTTGACCACGAGCACCGCCGCCATCATGGGCAGGAAGGCGAGACCGGTCGCCAGTGCCGATAGACGGTTGATCTGCTGAAAATACAGACTGAGCACGAAGATGAGGCCGTAGAAAGCCGCATTGACCAGCAGACCCACCAGCGAGGTCAGCGAAAACAACCGATGTTTGAACAGCGATAGCGGCAGCATCGGCTGGCGCGTTCGCCGCTCCTGAAAAACGAACAGCGCAGCCAGGACAACGAAGCCCGCAAAACCCAGCAGCACCCACGGATTGCTCCAGCCTCGAACCCCCCCCTCGATGATCGCGCCAGCCAGGCACCCGAGCGCACCGATCGCTGCGGCTTGACCGGTCAGGTCAAGCTCATGCTGGCGCGAGCGGGCGGTCTCACTCGCGTAACGCCAGGTCAGCCACAGACCGGCCAGACCGATCGGCAGATTGACGAGAAATATACTGCGCCAGCCGACCAGCGCGATCAGCCCGCCGCCCGCCAGGGGACCGGCGGTGAGGGCAAAGCTGGCGCCTGCCGCCCAGATGCCGACCGCTCTGCCACGTTGTTTCTCATCCCGATACGCATGGTTAAGGAGTGCCAGTGAATTCGGAACCAGAATGGCGGCTCCCACCCCTTGAATGGCTCGCGATGCAATCAGGAGCGCGGAACTCGGCGCCAAGGCGCAAGCCACGGAAGCCAGCGTAAAGAGTGCGAATCCCAGCATGAAGATCTTCTTTGCGCCCACGCGATCCCCGATCGCGCCAGCCGTGAGAATCAAAGCTGCAAAGCCGATCGTGTAGGCGCTGACGATCCACTGCAGCTCCGACACCCCGCCACCCAGCGAGCGGCCGATGCTGCTCAAGGCCGTATTCACGATAGTGACATCGAGTTGAACCACGCCAAAACCGAGACTCATGGCGGCAAGAGTCAACGACGTCGCGCATGAAGGGCGGTTATCGGTCACGAGCGCGGTTCAAGGCGGCATGTCCGCGCTCAGGCGATCGAACACCGTCTTCATCGCCTCGATCCGCGCCAGATACGCCCGCACCTCGTGGTCGCCGCAGCGTTGAGCGGCGGCCAGCTGAAAACCGCGGCGCGCATAGTCATCAGCCGCGCCCGCGCCGCACAGGTGAATTATCGCGGCCAGCTGCTGCTTGAGTTGCAGCGACGCAAACGCGATTCGGTGGCGTTCAAGGATCATCGACACATTGCGGTCGAGGTACGCCGATGTCAGTTCAACGGCGTCGCCTGGCAGCACGCGGGCATAAAGACTGTTGAACCAGCACGATCGCCAGTCATTCCATGGCCCATCGTCCTCGACGACGTGCTTACGGATGCACAGGCGCCGCGCTTCGGTAAAATTCCCGTCGGTGATCTGATACATCCCGACCGCGCTCGAAGCCGGCCGGTAGACCTCGAACGGCTGGGTCGTGGTCCACGACCAGCGCCAGTAGGTGCGCACCACCGGATTACCGGAACCTTCCACCTGTGCCATCGCGGCCAGCAACTCCGGGGTCATCACGCGCGTGGAGTACTTGCTGAATATCGGCGCGTATTGCTGCCAGGTTTCAGTCGGTGTCTTATAGAGCGTGGCGCTAACCGGAAAGAACAGCTCGGTCGGCTTGCGGATCACCTGATAGATCCAGTTGATGACCAGCGCCAGTATCAGGACCACGGCCGCACTGATGAGCAGCTGCATCGCCGAGGGCGCGCGTTGGAAAGCGCGCCACCAGCGCCGTCGCACGCGTGCGGGCGGCCACAGGCGGTAAAGCCGGGAGCGACGCTTGCGCCTGGTAGCGGGCTTGCCGGGTGTGCTTCGGGTGCCGATGCGGCGCGGCCCGATCATCCTCCGCGAAAGGATCGGGATAGCTGGCCAGATGCCGCGTTGCGGCCTACGACCCTGATTCCCCTTCCTCGTCTTCGTCGTCGGCAATCGGCGGCGGATTTTCCAACGCGCCGGTACGATCATCACGGTTCACGGATGGATTGAGCTCTGGCTCGCGATCTATCCTCGGCTGCCAGGGTTTCTCTTCACGCTTGGGCTTTTCTGTCATCGCGCTTCTCCTAAGCGGCAGTGGTGATCGGGTATCGACGCTGCAGGATACTCCACGTCAAGCTGCTGTCACACTGCGAGCAGCGGCGCTGTCGCGGGCCAGCAGCCGATCAGCGCTCTTCGCTTCCTGTGACGGCGAAGAACCCAGGTGAGCCATTACGAATGATACGAAGCAGCAACGGCTGGCCGGACGATGGCCTGCTGACCGTCGCAAGATCCGCAACATCCTCCAGGCGCTTGGTTCCGGCATGCGTGATGAGATCACCGACTTTCAAGCCGGCCAGTGCTCCGGCCCCATCGTGGCGCAGCTGCGTGACGACCAGTCCGCCGGGCTCGTCTGCTGCCTTGAGGGCCTTGCGAATATCTGGGGTCGCCTTGGCCACACCCAGCTCAAGATTCGGCACCCAGGTGTCCGGACCACCGGCCTGCAGGGCATCGTCGGGTGGATCGGGCAACTGACCGGCCGTCACCGCCATCGGCAGCTCGCTACCCTCGCGCATCACCGACACGTTCACCGTGCTGCCGGGCCTCAGGCGCACGACGATTTTCCCAAGCGTTGCAACGGTGACAGCGGTGGAACCCACGCTCAGCAGTACATCCCCGACCATGAGCTCGCCCGCTGACGGCCCCGTGGGCTCGACGGCCGTGATCAGTACGCCTGTAGGAGCATCCCGCCCCAGCAGAACTCGTGCCAATCCCGGCGTCATCGCTTGTACTTCAATTCCAAGATAACCCCGGCTTACCTTGCCATGTGACTGCAGCTCTGCGACGACGGAGGTGACGGTTTCGGCCGGAATTGCGAACCCGAGACCTACCGAGCCCCCGCTCGGCGAAAGTATCGCCGTGTTGACACCCACGACCACTCCATCCGTCGATAGCAGCGGGCCTCCCGAATTACCAAGGTTGATCGCCGCATCGGTCTGCAGAAAATCGATGTAGGGGTCCTCTTCGAGCACGCGACCGCGCGCGGAAAGGATACCGGCGGTGACCGATTGACCCAGGCCGAACGGATTGCCGATCGCTACCACCGGATCACCCACGGAAACCTTGTCGGAGGATCCCAGGTGCAATGCGGGCAGTCGACCTGCGCTCACTCGTAGCAGGGCAATATCGGTCGTCGCGTCAACGCCAATGACCTGGGCAGGGACTTCCCGACCGTCCGGCAGCTTTACGCGCACCGAACGGGCTCCCGCGACCACGTGGCGATTGGTCACGATCAGTCCGTCGGCACTGATGACGAACCCCGAACCCAGCGCAGATCCGCTCGCGCCAGGCGGCGGATTGCCGCCACCCGGCCCCGAGAGCATGCGGCGCATGAACGATCGCGCGTCGCTATCCTGATTGTCGGCGGTTGCCCGCTCTACCGCGCGCTGAGCGGCGCTTTCACCATGCTCTTCAACCAGGACGGTGACGACGCTCGGCCCCACCTGTTTGACCAGCGCCGCGTAACCGCCATTGGCGGCATCGGCCAAAGGTTGCAGCAACAACAGCAGCGCACAGACCACAGCCGGGCTGGTAACTCGATTCGGTAACATTTTCAGAATTCGCGATGCAGCTACTGACACCGGATGATACGCCCGAGCAATCACACAAAGTGGGCTGCACGCCAATAGTCACCTTCATTGGCCCTTAAGACTGACCTCGGGGTAGTACGTCCCCAGCAAATGCCGGTGCCACCACCGGCCACTGGCCTTTTCCGCACTGTCGGAGAAGCGGTAATCGTAGAACTGCGCGCGCACAAAGCGCGGCGGCTGGTCCGGAAACGGATTCTTTTCCATCAGCGCCATCACCGCGGGTCGATTCTCCAGCAGCGCCTTGAGAAAGCTTGCAAACCATCGCAGGCGCCGCGGATCCTCGAGTGCCGCGAACCACATCTGCCAGTCCAGGCGCGGCTGGTGCGCGATGTTCCAGCGCGGCCGGCGCGCCAAATCCCCGGGCTTGTAGCGGAATTCGTATTCGCGCCAATCGGCGCCATCGGACGAGCCTTCAATGACGATTTCATCGCGCTGCGTGGTCATGACGGCAAACAATCCGTATCCACTGACGATATGCAGCGGCTCGAAAATGCTATCGACGCTCTGCGCTGCCGCCGGCGGGCTGCCGCCGAAACGCAGGTCCATCTGTACCAGGCTGCAGAACACGACCAGCAGCGCCAGCGCGCCGACGATCAGCCGCATCGCCCTCGGTGGCGATGCCCGCTGCGCGCCTGCGGGTGTCAACCGCAGCAGGCGCGAGGGCAATATCCTGCGCAACGCCGCGTCGTCGAACAGCAGCAGGCACAGCAGCATGGTCTGCAGGTTGAACCAGTTGTAGTTGCCGGTGATCAGAATGCAGCCTTGCAGCACCAGCATGCCGAAGGCGGCGAAGAAGCGCAGCCGGCGCGGACAGAAGATCAGGAACGGCAGCAGTAGCTCGACAAAGAATGTGCCGGCGGTGAGGAATTTCAGCGTGCCCAGGGACAGATGCGCCGCGTACCAGGCCAGCGGCGTTGGCAGCGGCTGCGTCACGAAATGATAGGACAGCGCCGTTAAGTTCCACCAGTTGGGATCGCCGCTCAGGAGCTTAACCATGCCGGACATGAACATGAACCGGAACAGCAGCCAGCGCAGCAGCCAGACGCCCGGCGTCGTGGCGCAGCTCATCAGCAGCGCCAGAATCCCGGCCTCCAGCAGGAACGTGTCCCACTGATAGGTCATGAAGTCCTGTCCGCCGTAAAGCAGCGACAGATAGAGTACGTAGAGCAGCAACAGGGCCACGCGCGGCAGCAGGTTGAATACCAGCAGCAGCGACAGGGCGGCGCCAACCCAGCACACCGCCTCGATGGCGACGTCGCTGGCGTTCCACCAGAACAGCATCGGCATCCAGTAGAAGCGCACCGGACCGAGGCGTGCGCCAAGGTTATCGACCAGTTCTGCCAGCGGCAGGATGCCGTGACTGCCGATCAGCCCCATCGCCTGCACGCCAAAGGAGACGAAGGCCGCCAGGTAGATGAGCCCAAACAGGCGCAGGAACAGGAATGCGACCAGCTCGTGTCGCGGTGGCTGGTAATCCCTGCCCCACAGAAACACACTGATGCGATGGAACGCCGGGCGGTGCGCGGCGATGAAGGCGTAGGCGCGCTCCGCGATGGCGGCGAAGCCGGGAAGCTTTCTGTAGAGCGCGAGCCAGAACGCCTTACCGGGCGCATGACTTAGCGTCAGGAAACTGGCCTCGGCCGCGCTGGCTCGCTGTCCATCGGGCGCAATGTATTGCACGGCGCGCTGATAGTCGGCCAGTGGGATCTCGGGATATTCCGCCGCGACCTCCTGATACGGCCGGTAGCAGACGCTGTCGCCGGTGAGCCGGTGCCAATAGCGCGCCCAGTAGCCGCAGAATCCGCAGTCCCCGTCATACACCAGCGTCGGCCGTGTGTGGCGCATGGCTACACCTGGTGGACGATTCCGGCGGCCGGCCTCGGCTCGATCCACAGGGCGCGCGCGCGCGCGCACAGGTCGCCGTCATAGTCGAACAGCGCGGTGCCGACTTCGTACTTGCGCCCGCTGACGCCGATGCGCCAGCCGAGCACGATGCAGGGTTCGTCGATATGCACGCAGCGATCGACATGCGCGCTGAATTCCCCCAGCAGCATCGCCACCCCGTCGCTGCGGGCGGCGAAGTAGCCCGGGCAATCCAGTGCTGCACTCATGAACTCCGGCCTTACCTTGCCGTTGCCCGCGGACAACGACTCGTCGGGCACCCAGGTCGCCGCGACCCGATCGTGGCCGCCGAGCTCCCCGGCGAAGATCCGCAGCCCGTCGCCACGCCCGCGATTGGTGCCGCAGACGAAGCAGTCCGGAAAGGAGTGACGGCCGAAGCCGATGAAATGGCGTGAAGCATCCAGCGCCCGCAGATAATCCGGCGGCTGCGGGACCGCGAGTTCGAATGCGGTGGGCTGCGCCCGCGCCAGAATCTGGTCGTCGCGCTCCAGCGTAAGCCCGCCGGCGTCGGCGCTGCGCACCTCGAGCGCCACCTGCAGCGGAATCGGCCGTTCGATCCGCACCCGCACCGGATCCTGGGAAAACTGCGCCAGCAAGCCGGCAAAATAGCCGCCATTGGCACATCCGGGTGGACCGCAGAATCGCTCGTTGACCGTAAGACTGGGCACCGCGCGACCTCCGGTAGCTCAGGCGCTCAACGGCGCGCCGGCCGCAGCGTCGCCAGCCACTGCTGCGGTGATTCTCCGCGTTCCAGCACTTCCACCAGTGCCGAGCCTACGATAACTCCGTCCACCATGCCGCGCAGCGCCTCGACCTGCTCGCGTGCACGGATGCCGAAACCGGCGCACACCGGTACGCTCGCCGCGGCGCGCACCCGTTCCAGATAGTCGGCGATGTCCTTTGGCGCCGCGACGCTGTTGCCGGTGGTGCCGGTCATCGTCACAGCGTAAACGAAGCCCTGGCTCGCGCCGGCCACCTTGACGAGCCGCTCGGGCGGCGTCACCGGCGTGACCATCTGCACCAGCGCCAGCCCGTGCGGCGCCAGTGCCGCGCGCATCTCCTCGCTCTCGTCGAATGGCAGATCCGGCACGATGAAGCCGCAGACACCGACCCGCACGGCGCGCTCGGCCAGCGCCGCCAGGCCATACGACAGCAGCGGATTCATATAGCTCATCAGCAGCAGCGGCGTCGCCAGCGGCGGCAGCGCGCCGAGCTCCTCCAGTATCCAGTCGAGTGTGACGCCGGCGCGCAGCGCCTGCTCGCTGGATCGCTGGATGGTGACGCCGTCCGCCATCGGGTCAGAGAACGGAACTCCAATCTCGACCACATCGGCTTCGCTGGCCACGGCGGTCAGATGTTCGCGGAATTTCGCGCGGCTGGGAAAGCCCGCGGTCAGAAATGCGACCAGCGCCGGCTGGCCATGTTTCGCCGCGGCGCGCAGCGCCGACACGATGCGCTCGCGCGGCGCGGCCGCCAATGCCTGCGACGTTGCGGTCATGGCCGACCTGCCTCGACCTGCGACAGCAACGTCTGCGTCAGCGTCAGCATGTCCTTATCGCCGCGCCCCGACAGTCCGATCAGAATCCGCGCCCCCGGATGCAGCGCCGCCCAGCGGCGAGCGCCGGCCAGCGCATGCGCGCTCTCGATCGCCGGCAGGATGCCTTCGCACTCACAGCATTCGCGCACCGCCGCCAGCGCCTCATCATCGCTCGCGGATTCGTAGCGCACGCGTCCGATCGAGTTCAGCAGCGAGTGTTCCGGACCGACACCGGGATAATCCAGTCCGGCCGAGATCGAATGCGTCTCCTGGATCTGCCCGTGCCGATCCTGCAGCAGCATCGAGTAGCTGCCGTGCAGCACTCCGGGACGGCCATTGACCAGCGTGGCCGCATTCTCTCCCAGACCCGAGCCGCGGCCGCCGGCCTCGACGCCGATGATGTCGACGCTGCGATCGCCGAGAAATGCATGGAACAGGCCGATCGCATTGGAACCCCCGCCAACGCAGGCCACCAGCGCATCGGGCAGTGCGCCGCTGCGCTCCAGCAGCTGCGCCCGCGCCTCGCGTCCGATGACCGCCTGCAGCTCACGCACGATGTACGGATATGGATGGCCGCCGACCGCCGACCCCAGCAGATAATAGGTGGCGGTCGGATCGGATACCCAGTCGCGCAGCGCCTCGTCGATCGCCGCACGCAGCGTGCGATCACCGCTGGTGACCGGGATCACGGTAGCCCCAAGCAGCCGCATGCGGCCGACATTCGGTGCCTGGCGTTCCATGTCGACCGCGCCCATGTAGACCGTGCACGGCAGTCCGACGCGTGCGCAGGCTGCCGCGCTCGCCACTCCGTGCTGGCCGGCACCGGTTTCCGCCACGATGCGCTTGGCGCCCAGGCGCCGCGCCAGCAGTGCCTGGCCGATGGCGTTGTTGATCTTGTGGGCACCGGTATGCGCCAGGTCCTCGCGCTTGAGCCACACCTGCGCGCCCCAGCGCTTCGACAGATGCGGCGCCGGACTGAGCGCCGTCGGCCGGCCGACCCAGTCGCAGAGCTCGCGATTGAGTTCCGCCTGAAACTCAGGGTCCGCCAGCCAGCGGCGCGCGCCGCGCTCCAGCCGCTCATGCGCTGGAATCAGTGTCTCGGGCACGTAGCGGCCGCCAAATGGCCCATAACGTCCGCGCTCATCCGGGTAGCGACCCGCCAGCAGCGCCGCCAGCACGCGTTCGTGTTCCGCCGCCGTTTCAACCTTCATCATTGGCCATCCCCTGAAATGCCGCGCGCGCGGCTTCGACAAATTCCGCAATCATCTGCGCACTCTTGCGCCCCGGTGCCGATTCGACCCCGCTCGATACGTCCACGCCGTGCGGTCGCACGGCGCGGATCGCGGCGGCGACATTGTGCGCGTTGAGGCCGCCGGCCAGAATCAGCTCGCTCATGCGCGCCAGCCGCGAGGCGGTATTCCAGTCCGCGGCTTCACCGCTGCCGCTGCGGGCGCCTTCGAACAGCATGCGGCGCGGCAACGCGGCGCCGGAGCCGACGCCGGCGCGCAGCACCGGCAGGCGCGCCAGCGTGTCGGGGAGAGTCAACACATCGAAATCCTGCAGATCGGTCTGCAGCACGTCGGGTTGGAACACACGCAGGATCTCATCCACCAGCTGCTGGTCCGGGTGCACTGTCACCGCGATCAGGCTCACATGCCCGCGCGCCGGAGCCGCCAGCTGCGCTGCCTGCTCGGGTTCCAGCCGACGTACCGACGGCGAAAATACAAAGCCGATGGCATCGACCCGCGCCTGCAGCGCCGCCGTCACCGCATCGGCACTGGTCATGCCGCAGATCTTCAGCCACATGCGCGCGCTCTCGCGGCAGCGCGCCCGGCCGCCAGCATGGACGTCGCCAGCGGCAACGGATCGGCGGCTTGCATCAGCGCGCTGCCCACCAGCGCGACGTCATAGCCGGCGGCCGCCACCCGCGCCGCATCGCCGCTAGTCGTAACGCCGCTTTCGGCCACGCGCGGTACGCTGTCCGGCAGCAGCGGGGCCAGCGACTCGAGCCGGCCGGGCACCACCTTGAGCGTCACCAGATCGCGGCAATTCACACCCACCAGCAGCGCGCAACGCTGGCGGTAGTCGCGCACCAGAGCGGCGGCCAATTCAAGATCGGCGGCGTCGAAGGCTTCCAGCAACGCGAACAGCCCGAGCTCTGCCGCCGCCTCGATCAGCGCTTCGAGTTCGGCGCGCGCCAGCATGCGCAGGATGATCAGTACGCCGCCGGCACCTGCCACCCGCGCCTCACACACCTGGTAGTCGTCGACCAGAAAATCCTTGCGCATCACCGGAATGCGGCCTGCCAGGCCGGACACAGCCTGCGCCAGATGCGCCAACTCGCCGTCAAAGCGGCTGGGCTCGGTCAGAACGGAAATCGCCGCGGCGCCGGCATCGGCGTAGGCGGCCACGCGCGCCGCTATGTCCTCGCCGCCGTCCTTGAGCTGTCCGGCCGCCGGCGAGCGCAGCTTGACCTCGGCAATCAGATCGAAACCACCGGGTGACAGTGCAAGTCGCGGGGCGGCTGGCAATGCTCTTGCCCGCGCCTGCAGTTCCTGGCGCGGACACAGCTCGCGCTCGCGCGCCACCCGTTCGCGGCTCGAGCGCGCCATCGCCGCCAGAAAATCCGCGTTCATGCGCGCTCGCTCCCGCGCAGTTTTTCATCCGCACCGAAACGTTCCAGGCGCGACAGCAAAGCGGCGGCCACTCCGGTGTCGATCGCCTGCGCCGCGCGTGCCACCGCCAGCGTGGGCGAATTTTCGCGGCCGGTGACCTCGAGCGCCAGGGCGGCACCCAGCAGCAGCGCGTCCCGATGCGCACTGGCGGTGCGGCCGCCGAGCACGCGCCTGAGTTCGAGCGCATTGTGAGCGGCGTCGCCGCCCGCCAGCGCGCCGGCCTCGCACAGCGGCAGTCCATAGTCAGCCGGCGTTCGCAGTTCGCAGTGCACGCCGTCGGCACCGATATCGAACAGCGTGAAGCCGCCGATCGGTGTCGGCTCATCCCAGCCTTCCGCGCCGTGAATCACGAATGCGCGCAGCACGCCGCTGCCGATCAGCGCATTTGCCATCAGTTCAGCGCTCGCGCGGCTGAAAGCACCGATCACCAGGTACGGCGGGGCCGCTGGGTTACACAGCGGCCCGAGCAGGTTGAACACCGTGCGCACGCCCAGCGCCGCGCGCACCGAGGCGATGTTCTTGGTGGCGGCGTGATAGTACGGGGCAAACAAAAACGTGAACCCAAGCGCCGCAAAGCAGCGGCCGGCCGCGGCTTCATCCAGCGGCAGCGGCAACCCCAGGGCCTGCAGCACGTCGGCACTGCCGGCGCGGCTGGAGATGGCACGGTTGCCGTGCTTGACGACCGGCAGGCCGCAGGCGGCGGCGAGCAACGCCGCGCCGGTGGAAAGATTGAGGCTGCCGGAACGATCCCCACCGGTGCCCACGATATCCACCGCATCGAGCGGTTCCGGCAGTTCCGGCCGGCGCGCCAGCGCGCGCATCGAGCCGGCGAAGCCGCGCAGTTCGTCGGCCGTGAGGCCCTTGGACCGCAACGCCGCCAGCAGTGCGCCGGCCAGCGCCGGAGCCAGATCGTCGGCGGTCAGCGCCGTCATCAAACGCGCGGCTTCGGCCTGCAGCAGGTTCTCGCCGTCGAGCAGCCGATCGAGCATCGCGCGCAGCATTTCCGCGTCAGTCATGGTCGTGACCGTCAATCATCGCGGCGCTCGCCGCCGGAAAAGCGCAGGAAGTTGCGCATCATGGCCGGACCGTCCGGCGTCAATACGCTTTCCGGATGGAACTGCACCCCCTCGACCATCATGCGCCGGTGCCGCACGCCCATGATCTCGCCTTCGGGAGTGCGGGCGCTGACCGTAAGCTCAGCCGGCATCGAATCCGGTTCGGCGATCAACGAATGATAGCGGCCGACTTCACAGCCGGCGGGGATGTCCTCGAACACGCCGCGCTCGTCATGGTCAACCAGCGATGTCTTGCCATGCATCAGCCGGCCGGCGCGCACTACGTTGCCGCCGAACACCTCGACGATCGACTGATGTCCGAGGCACACGCCAAACACCGGAATCTGTCCGGCGAATGCCTGCACCATCGCCATCGATACGCCGGCGCGCTGCGGGGTGCCGGGACCCGGCGAGATGCACAGGTGTGTCGGCTGCAACGCGCGCGCGGCATCGATCGTGATGGCGTCGTTGCGGTACACCCGCACGTCGGCGCCGAGCACCAGGAACGCCTGCACCAGGTTATAGGTGAACGAGTCGTAGTTATCGATCAGCAGCAGGCGCGCGCTCACAGTCCTTCCTCCGCGAGTTTCAGTGCTCCGCGCAGTGCCGCACTCTTGGCGAGCACCTCGTCATGCTCGGCCGCCGGGATGCTGTCGGCGACGATGCCGCCGCCGGCCTGGTAGCTGTATTCATCGTTATGAAACACCAGCGTGCGTATCGTGATCGCCTGATCCATGTCGCCCTGGGCGCCAAAGTAGCCCACCGTACCGCCATACAAGCCGCGCCGCACCGGTTCGAGTTCCTCGATGATCTCCATCGCCCGCACCTTGGGCGCACCGACCAGCGTGCCGGCGGGAAACGTCGCGGCAAACAGGTCGAAGGCGTCGCGCCCTGCCGCCAGCTCGCCGCGCACCCCACTGACCATGTGCATCACGTGGCTGTAGCGCTCGATCGAACGGTATGGTTCGACCCGCACGCTGCCGGCACAGGCGACGCGGCCCAGATCATTGCGCGCCAGGTCCACCAGCATCACGTGCTCCGCGTTTTCCTTGCCATCGGCGCGCAACTCGGCTTCCAGCCGCGCGTCGAGCTGCGGGTTATCGGCCCGCGGCCGGGTGCCGGCGATCGGCCGCAGCTCCGCCTGGCGGCCATTGAGCTTGACCAGCGCTTCGGGCGAGGAGCCCACCACGGTCAGATCGCCCAGGCGGCAGAAATACATGTAGGGCGAGGGATTGATCAACCGCAGCGCCCGGTAGACCTGGAATGGATCGAGCGCGTGGCGGCCGGAAAAACGCGATGACAGCACCAGCTGGTAGACATCGCCGGCGGCGATGTACTCCTGCGCACGCAGCACGCCGGCGATGTGCTCATCGCGCGTGAGCGCCGGGGTCGGCACGCTGAAGCCGCCGCCCGAACGAATGAACGGCACCCCCCCACGCAGCGCGCGGATCACTTCGCGACGCAGCGACTCCCGCTCGGCATCGCTGCCCGCGTGCAGCAGAGCGATGCCACGGCTGACGTGATCGAACACCAGCAGCGAGCGCGGCGCCACGTAATGCAGCAGCGGCACGCCGGGCAGCAGCGGCAGGCGCTGCGGCAGGCGCTCGAAAAAGCGCACCGTGTCATACGAGGTAAAACCCACCAGCCCGCCCGCCAGCGGCACCTGCCCCAGCGCCGGCGTCGGCGACGGCAGGCGACGCAGCGCCGCACGCAGCCCGTCGAGCAGCTCCGCCTGATTGCGCGGCACCGCGCGGCGCTCGTCGCCGAGCACGAACGACTGCTCATCGAGCCGCACCTGCAGCACGTCGCCGAAGCCGATGAAGGAATAACGCCCGATGCGCTCGCCGCCCTCGACGCTCTCGAGCAGAAAGCGCGGCTCGAACGGCGCGAGTTTGGCGAACGCCGACACCGGAGTGTCGAAATCGCCGGCAATGTCGAAAGGCGGCTTCATAATAATAAAAAAACCCATCCCGGATCTTTCCGGAGATGGGTCTGGTGTTTGCTTGTACCTTTAGATGCGATTTAAGACATGCAGCAACGCCCAGCGACCACTCCGCTAGCGAAGTTGCGCCACCACCCCGGACCGGCGGACAGGACGATTGCTGACATAGGCCGCAGAGTATGGCCAGCCCCGCCGCCGCGCGTCAAGAATTTGGCTTCGGAGACGTCTGCGGCTGAGGTTGGCGCAATGCGCGGCACAGATCCTCCGCCGCATCGACGATGCTCGGCCCCAGGCGGCTCAGGCGCTGGTCGGTCCAGGACACCACGCGGCCGGAACGCACCGCCCGCATCGATGGAAAGGCGCGCCAGGCGGCCACCCAGTCGCGGCCGGAGTTCGCATCCGGTGGCAGCGCCAGGATGATCTGTGGATCACGCGCCAGCACCGACTCCAGCGTCACCGCGGGTCCGGGATCGGTCAGATCCTCGTACAGACTGCGGTAGCCGCAGGCATGAATGACGTCGGTCATGATTTCGGTGCGGCCTACGGTATAGATCGGGCGATCCCATACCTGGATCAGCACCGTCGCCGGCTCCGCCTGCAGATAACGCTCGCGCAACGCCGCGATGCGCTGCGTGAACTCGCCGGCGGCCGCGTCGGCGGCGGCTTGCGTACCTGCCAGACGGCCCAGGCGCGCAAGGCTTGCGGGAATGTCGTCGAGTCGCGCCAGGCGGTGCCGATAGATGCGCAGGCCCACCCCTTCCATGCGTGCCAGCTGGGTCGGCGAGGTGCCGCCGCTCCACACCACCACGACGTCGGGACGCAATGCCAGGATGCGCTCCAGGTCGAAGCTCTGGGCATCGCCGACGCGCTCGATGTGCGTAGCCGCCTCCGGCTCGTTGGAGTATGCGCTGGTGCCCACCACGTGCTCACCAGCTCCGGCCGCAAACAGCATCGCGGTGGCACCCGGGGCAAGACTGACGATGCGTTGCGCCGGGCCCATCAGCTCAAGTGTGTGCTGATCATCGTCAAGCAGCCGCAGCGCGGCCAGATCCGCGGCCTGCGCATGCGCCAGCAGCAGTGCCGACGCTGCCAGCAAACCCAACAGGGCTGCGCCGAGGTACTTCAATCGAAAAAGGTGGCGCTGAACACGGCGCCCAGCGCGGCCTGCACACTGGCATCCGGCAGCACCGCCGGCATGCAGGCGTTGTAGAAGCGCATGCCATCGATCAGCGCCATGGTGGCAAAGGCCAGATCGCCAGCGGGAGCCGGTGGTGGCTTGCCGATCACCTGGCTGAACTGGCCAATGAAGTAGGCGATCATGTCGCGCTTCTCCAGCAGCAGCGCGTTCAGCCGGACGCGGAACCTGGCATCGCGCAGCGCCTGCAGCCTGGCTTCGGCCCACAGCACGTAGCTGATATTTCCGCGGTACACCTGGCTGTAGAACATCTGCAGCTGGCGCTGTATATCCTCAACCGACAGACCGGCACTCAATATCTGCTGCAGATGCTCCTGAATGTCGTGGTGATCGCGCTTGAGCAGCTCGATGAACAGATCCGCCTTGCTGCGGAAATTCGAATGAAACGCGCCGCGCGTGTAGCCGGCGTGGGCCGCGATGTCTTCCACACTGGCGCCGTTCAGTCCCTTCTTGGCGATGATGACCGCTGCTGCTTCCAGCAGGCGCACTCGAGTGAGGTCACGG
>Ga0302311_10003750_pt1 | contig 16533 bp, 1 predicted proteins | sample III_Palsa_N1_3_FD_200449 | JGI IMG/M metagenome (GOLD analysis project Ga0302311, IMG submission 200449) | Peat permafrost microbial communities from Stordalen Mire near Abisko, Sweden - III_Palsa_N1_3 | ecosystem: Environmental > Terrestrial > Soil > Palsa > Peat permafrost | place: Sweden... | reverse complement strand
TCTTTTCACGCTCCGGCGCGGGTAGTTCGAGCGTCGGCTCCGCAGGGCGTTCCTCAGGTGCAAAGGTTTTTGGCACAAGCTGTCCGGGCGACGGCACATTCGTCTGCGCGCCGGCGGTCACGGCCCATACGAGGCCTACCAGCGTTGTCGAGAGGACATGACGGGTGGTGCGGTGGCGGCCGGCGCGACACGCACGCAGAGCCTCCTCTCGCATACTCTCGCTGAATACTAAATTCACTGTGACTGCTTCATATCGCACAGTCTACTTGCATCACACGGGGGCAGACTCGGTTGCACCCACAGAATAAGCAAGTAGGTGCGGCAACGCGCTTCTGTGACGGAACACAGCCCGCCCATGTTCACATAATGAAATGCTGCGCCAGTTCGTGTAACTCCATTTTGCTGCAGCTAGCAAACCGATACTTGTTATGGTGCAGCGCGGAAGCTCTAGTGTCTTGGTGCAGCGGCTGGTGGACTCGGTCCTACGCCGGCGCGCGCCGTTGACGTTAGTCTGCAGCCTCCTCGCCGCACCCCTGCTCGCCCAGACCTTGCCGCAGGGCGGAAAGGTCACGGCAGGCGGCGCGACGATCGGTAAGGCCTCTGCCACAGGACTCACGATCCGGCAGTCCTCGAACCGCGCCGTTATCGACTGGAACTCGTTCTCGATCGGACTCGGCGAGACCGTTAATTTCGTACTACCCAGCGCGACCTCAGCAACATTGAATCGGGTGACCGGCTCAATGACCTCCGTCATCGCCGGCGGGCTGCATTCGAACGGGGAACTGTATCTTATCAACCCGAATGGCATCGAGATCACACCGACAGGCGTGATCAATACGCGGTCATTTGCGGCGTCGGCGCTCGCGATTTCGAACATCGATTTTTTATCCGGTAAGAATTTATTCACCGGCAACGGCAACTCCGCGTTAGTAACGAACCAGGGACTCATCTCAGTAGCTCCCGGCGGCTCGGTCTTGCTGCTGGGCAGTACGGTGACGAACTCGGGGTCGATCATCGCTCCGGGCGGCAAAGTGGGCTTGGGCGCCGGTGAATCGGTGTCGGTGGATCTCGAAGGCGACCAGTTCCTGACCGTGAGCGTGCCCAGCGCGAACGTACCGCTCCTGCAGGCCCTGATCACCCAGTCCGGTCGCATCCAAGCGAGCGGTGGGCAGGTGTCGTTGCGAGCGGCGACGACCGCGGACGTGGCGCGCGCGGCGATCCAGGTGAGCGGCGAGATCGACGTCGGCAATGTGACCCAGGGCGCCGATGGGGTCGACTTCGGACGGGTGAACGCGCCCGTTACCCAGGGCGGCACCGTGTCGATCGACGGCGGATCGGGTGGTAGCGTCGAGGTGACGGGTCAGATCAGTGCCTCGAGTGCGTCGGGGACCGGCGGCTCGATCAGTGTGACCGGAGGACGGGACGTGAGCTTGCTGGGCGCAGCGCTCGATGCCTCAGGAGCGAGCGGGGGCGGTGCGATCCGGGTCGGTGGGGGTTTCCATGGGCAAGGGGCATTGCCCACCGCCCTCACCACCGTCGTCGATGGCGGCTCCATGCTGCGCGCCGATGCCACCGAGAGCGGCAACGGCGGCTCCGTCGTCGTGTGGTCCGAGGACTCGACCACGGATGCGGGCCAGATCTCGGCCCGCGGTGGCGCGCAGGGTGGCAACGGCGGTCAGGTCGAGGTGTCCAGCCACGATCTGCTGAACTTTACCGGGGTTGTGGATTTGCTGGCACCCCACGGGCAGACCGGCAACCTGCTGCTCGACCCCTATAATGTGACCATACAGACCGCAGGGGGGCTGACCGACACGTGTACGTCGGGAACCTGCACACCGACGGGCAGCAACTCGGTTCTGACCGTCGCGGCGCTGCAGACTGCGCTCGGCAGCAGCAACGTCACCGTCACCACCGGCTCCTCGGGTACGGATGCCGGCAACATCATCGTCAACAACGCCGTGACCTGGTCGAGCGCCTATGGGCTGACCTTGAGTGCCGCCAACAACATCAATGTGAATGCCTCGGTGACCGCCACTGGCAGCGGTAACCTCGCTCTCACCGCCGCAGCGGGCGCGGTATCCGTCACGAGCTCGACACTGTCCACCAATGGCGGGAATTTGACGGTGAGCGCGCCTGCTTCCGGCTCGGCCAATGCCGTCAATCTCACCGGGGCCACCATCAACGTGGGCGCAGGCAGCGGCTCGATCTCCGGTTCGACGACCACCGGTCAGGGTGTGGTCTTCAGCGGCGCCAACACCTTGACCAACGGCGGTGGCGGCACGATCACGGTGAATGGCACCAGCAACAATGACACCGGCATCAACTTCGTCAGCGGCGCCACCTTAACCACCTCCGGCACGGTCACTCTGACTGGAATCGGCATCACAACCGGTGCCTATTACACGGGTGTTAACTTCGCGGGCAACAATACGATCACCGATACCGCCGGCAATCTCGGCATCAGCGGATCGGACACGCCGGGCTTTTCCACCATCGTGCAAGGCACCTTGACACTGACGAACTCGGGAGCAGGCTCCTTGACCGTCAGCGGTACGGGCGCCAGCCTCGGGATGGCTGTCGACGCGGCGACTACACTCACTAACTCAGGGAGCGGAACCCTAGCTCTCAACGGGACCAGCTCCGGCAGCACCGGCCTCAATATTGCAGCAGGCATCTCGAGTACCGGTGCGGTCTCGGTGAGCGGCACTTCCACCACAGCAAACTACAACGGACTGGTCATCCTGGGCAGCCCACAAATCCTGGACAACTCCGGCAACCTGACCATAACGGGCAGTACCGTAGGCGGCGCTTCCGGACTCTGGTTCAACGGATCGCCAACCCTGACCAATGGCGGCAGCGGGAGTTTGGCGTTCAATGGCAATAACTCCACGGGCAACGGGGTTGCTTTCGGCAACGGAACACAAAACATCGCCACGTCCGGGTCCATGTCGATTACCGGAACGACCACCAGTTCCGGCACTGGTCTTAACCTCATCGGCGCCGCCAACCTATTAACCGATTCGAGCGGTACGCTCACCGTCACGGGCGTGTCCGCGACCGGCATCGGGCTTCTGATCAGCAGCTCGACGACGACGCTCACCAATTCGGGCGCCGGAAACCTCACCCTTTCCGGCACCCACACCGGCTCCGGGAACCAGGACGGGATAGAGTTCTTGACCGGCGCAACCGTGAATACCTCCGGCACGGTTACGCTCTCGGGCAGCAGCAGCGGAGCCGGCAACGGCAGCAACGGTGTTCACTTTGCGGGTACCAGCGGGCTGGTGGATTCGAGCGGTAACCTAACGGTGACCGGCGTGGGAGCGAATCTGGGGTCCGGCGTGTGGCTCAATGGCGGCACGACCCTGACCAACAGCGGGTCGGGCGCGTTCAGCATGAGCGGTTCCAACGCCAACAACGCCAACGGAAGCATCGGCATCGCCTTCGGTAACAGCCTCACGACCTCGGGTCCCATCTCGCTGTTGGGAACTGAGAGCAGCAGCGGCGGCGGTATTGAGTTCTTGGGCACGATCACGATCACGGATTCCAGCGGCAACCTGACGATGACCGGCGCTTCGACTTCCGGCCCGGGTATCCAATTCGGCACTGCGAATACCCTGGCCAACAGCGGCGCCGGAAGCTTCGCCCTGAACGGCACGTCGACCTCCGGGGTGGGCACGCAAATGACCGGAGCGACCACCCTGACCAACAGCAGCACGGGGACGTTGAACGTGTCCGGAACCAGCAGCGGTTCGGTGGATGGGCTGCAATTGGCGGCCTCCACCACCGTGAGCACCACCGGGCCGGTATCTTTGTTCGGCTCCTCGAGCAGCGGGACGGGCATCGATTTCCTCGGCTCCAACACCGTGACCGACAACAGTGGTGCGCTGACCCTCAATGGCAATTCGATGACCCTTGCCGGGACGATCAATGGCACCAACTCCGGCACCCTGACGATCCAGCCGATCACCGCATCGACGAGCATTGGCATTGGCGCGAGCCAGAGCGGGACCTTGAACCTCTCGGCCACCTCGCTTGCCACGATCCAACCCGGTTTCGCGTCGATCACCATTGGCTCACCGACCGGTACGGGCGCCGTCAATGTAGGCGCGTGGACTGCCAATGCGCCGCTGACCATCCAGTCTCCCGCAGGAGCCGGCAGCATCACCTTGAACGGCGCTCTTGCCACGGGTTCGAGTACCTCGGCCGGATCGATCACGCTCTTGGCAGGGACCTCGATCACGGGGACTTCGGGCGCCTCGATCACGACTCAAGCGCAGCCGCTAACGCTCACCGCGGATGTGGCCAACAGCGGCACCGGTGCGATCTCGCTGACCAGCGACACCCTCGCCACCAACGGCGGCAATCTCACCATCAGCGCGCCCAATGCGGGCACCGCCACTGCGCTGACCCTGTCGGGCGACACCATTTCTGTCGGCGCGGGCACGGGCACGATCAGCGGCACTGCGCCAACGGCCGGGGGTATCCAATTCTCCGGTACGAGTACCCTGACCGACGCTGGCGCCGGAAGCCTCGCTCTTACCGGCACCCACAGCGGCTCCGGGGCCATCGATGGGATCGAATTTTTGACCGGCGCAACCGTCACCAGTTCGGGCACTGTGACGCTCTCGGGCAGCGGCGGCGGTAGCACCAACAGCAACGGAGTTCACTTTGCCGGTACCAGTGGACTAGTAGATTCCAGCGGTAACCTAACGGTAACCGGTGTAGTGACCAGTGGGGGCTCCGGCGTGTGGTTCAATGGCGTTACCACCCTGACCAACAGCGGGTCGGGCGCGTTCAGCGTGAGTGGCTCCAACTCCAACGCCACGGGCTTTGGCATAGCCCTCGGGAATGCTACCCAAAGCCTCACGACCTCAGGCCCCATCTCGCTGTCGGGAACCGAGAGCAGCAGCGGCTACGGTATTAAGTTCGTGAACACAAACACGATCACCGACTCCAGCGGCAACCTGACGATGACCGGCACCTCGGCTTCCGGCGAGGGTGTCCAATTCGCCACTTCGAATACCCTGAGCAACAGCGGCACGGGGAGCTTCACGGTGACCGGCACGTCGAGCTCCGGGGTGGGTACGCAAATGAATTCGGCGACTACCCTGACCGACAGCATCACGGGGACATTGAGCGTGTCCGGTACCAGCAGCGGTTCTGCGGACGGACTTCAATTGGCGGCCTACGCCACCGTGAGCACCACCCGGCCGGTATCTTTGTCCGGCTCCTCGAGCAGCGGGACGGGCATCGATTTCCTCGGCTCCAATACGGTGACCGACCACGCCAATGGGCTGACGACCTCGGGGACTTCGACGTCGGGCAGCGGCGTGAGCTTCTCGGGCGCGATTACCCTGGCCAACAGCGGCACGGGAAGCTTCGCCGTGACCGGCACGTCGGCCTCCGGCGTGGGCACGCAAATGACCGGTGCGACCACCCTGACCAACAGCAGCAGCGGGGCATTGAGCGTGTCCGGTACCAGCAGCGGTTCGGTGGATGGGCTGCAGTTAGCCGCCTCCGCCACCGAGAGCAGCACCGGGCCGGTGTCTTTGTCCGGCTCCTCGAGCAGCGGGACGGGCATCGATTTCCTCGGCTCCAGTACGGTGACCGACAACAGCGGTGCGTTCACCCTCAACGGCAATTCGATGACGTTTGCCGGGACGATCATTGGCACCAGCTCCGGCACCCTGACGATCCAGCCGATCACCGCATCGACGAGCATTGGGATTGGCGCGAGTCAGAGCGGGACCTTGAACCTCACTGCAGCCTCCCTGGCCACGATCCAACCGGGATTTGCGTCGATCACCATCGGCTCGCCGACGGGCACCGGCGCGATCGATGTCGGCGCATGGACCGCCAATGCACCGCTGACGATCCAGTCTCCCGCCGGGGCCGGCAGCATCACCTTGAACGGCGCTCTTGCCACGGGTTCGAGTACCTCGGCGGGATCGATCACGCTCTTGGCAGGGACCTCGATCACGGGGACTTCGGGCGCCTCGATCACGACTCAAGCGCAGCCGCTAACGCTCACCGCGGATGTGGCCAACAGCGGCACCGGTGCGATCTCGCTGACCAGCGACACGATCACGACCAATGGCGGTAACCTCACCATCAGCGCGCCCAATGCGGGCACCGCCACTGCGCTGACCCTGTCGGGCGACACCATTTCTGTCGGCGCGGGCACGGGCACGATCAGCGGCACGAGTTCAGGGGGAAACGGCGTAGCATTTTCCGGCAGTTCCAGTCTGACCGCCGGCAGCGGTAGCGCTCTCTCGGTCAGCGGAACGACCACCGTGTCGACTGGCTTCGCGGGTGTTCAGATGCTATCGAATGCCAACGTTACGACGGCCGGCAGTGTCACGCTCTCCGGTACCTGCGGCAGTTGCGCCGGGATGAACTTCTACGGCAGCAACGCGCTGACGGCCTCGAGCGGTACTCTTACCGTGAACGGCACCTCGACTTCGAACAATGGGGTACTCATTTCGGGTACCGACACGGTGACCAATTCGAGCACAGCAACGCTTTCAATCACCGGCACCAGCAGCTCCTACCGGGCGGTGGAGTTTCGAGGAAGCCTCACGGTGACGGGGAACACTTCGATCTCGGGCAGCGCCGGCTCGAGTGGCACCGGCACATTTTTCGATTCGACCGCTACCTCCACCGTGACCAGCGGCAACGTCTCGATCACCGGCAGCGAAACCGCCGGCGTAGCGACGCGGTTCGCCGGAACAACCGTCACCAATTCCGGGTCGGGTAACGTATCCATCAGCGGCACGAGCAATTCGAATCAAGGCTTCCTGTTCACGAACGCGAATACGGTGAGCAATACCGGCGGCGGGACCCTGACGCTGAGCGGAACCAGCGGTTCGAACTTCGGGCTGGAAATGAGCAGCGCGAGCCTGACCGCCTCGGGAAACTTGAGCATGTCCGGTACCTCGACCAGTTCGTTGGGCGTCGAATTATTGGGCAGTACGCTCACCACATCGAGCGGAAATACAGCCTTGAGTGGTAGCTCGGGCTCCAATGCGGGTATTTATTTCTCGGGCAGCGACAGCATCAACAACAACGGCGCCGGATCGCTTGTTATGTCTGCCACGAGTGCCAGTTATCGGGCTTGGGAACTGGCCACCGGTGCGAGTCTCGCGACTGCCGGCAACATGACGGCGAACGCGACCACGAGTACCGGAACTGGGGTGTACATGGACGGCAGCGATACCCTGTCTGTCTCCTCCGGTACTTTGAGCCTGTACGGGACCGCGACTACCTCGGGGCTGGGGGCGGATCTTCTCAACTCGGACACGCTCACCAATTCCGGCTCGGGTGCGTTGAACATCAGCGGCACCAGCAACTCGGGCATAGGCATGAAGGCGGTGGGCAATGCGAGCCTGACCACGTCGGGCAGCGTGACGCTGTCCGGCACTTCCAACAGCGGTAACGGCCTATTCATTCAGGGCGCCAATTCGTTGACCGTATCGAGCGGAACCCTGACGCTGAGTGGAAACTCGACCTCCGCCGCCGGCGTCGACATTCAGGGAGCTAATACTTTGAACAATGGCGGTAGCGCCATTGCCATCACCGGAACCAGCGGCAGTGGCAACGGTGTCCAACTCGAATCCGGTGTGAGCGTGGCGACGACGGGAAACCTCAGTGTCACGGGCGCGTCAGGGAGCGGCTACGGCATCAATCTCAGCGCGGGCGACAGCATAACCGCTTCCAGCGGCAATCTCACGCTGTCAGGCGCTTCCTCATCGAGTTTTGGTCAAGAGTTGATGGCCGCGGGATCCATCACCAACAACGGAACCGGCACGCTTACCTTGAGTACCTCGGGCGGGATCGATTTGAATGCCTCTATTACCTCGACGAGCGGCCCGGCGGTGATCACCGGAAGCGGCAACATTACGCAGTCCGCAGGAACAGTTGCTGTCAGCAATCTGTTACTCAGCGGGACGAGCGGCAATTTCACCTTGAACGCGTCGGGCAATCAGCTTGGAACCCTCGCGGCCAATGCCGCATCCGCGACCGTGAATGACCAGTCTGCACTCACGATCGGCAGCGTACTCGGTACGGCCGGAGTGACGACCTCCGCGGGCGTGACGCTCACGACCGCGAGCAACCTCACGATCGCGTCCGGGGCCCCGGTGAGCGGGGCGAGTCCGGTCCTAGCGGCGATCGGCGCTTTCATCAACGATGCCGGCAGTGGTGCGGTAACGGCAACATCCGGGAATTGGCTGATCTATTCTAGCTCCCCAAGCTCCGATACGTTCGCGTCGCTCAATAGCGGAAACACGGCGCTGTGGAACGCCACCTATACGAGCCTGCCGCCATCCAGCGTGACCGCCGCTGGAAATTTTTACTTGTTCGCATTTCAACCCACTCTGACATTGACATCGACCAGTGCGTCGAAAACCTATGGGACGAATGACACGTCCTCCGTTGCGGGGAATTACACGGCGTCCGGATACCAGAGCGGCGTCGCCAACGCCTTTCTCGGTGATACCGCGGCCAACGTCTTCGGCGGGACGCCATCGGTCACCTCGACGGGTTCCACACCGACGGCCACGGTGAGCGGCGGACCCTACGCGATCACCATCGGTCAGGGTTCCGTAACGTCTCTTGATAGTTACGCGCTGAGCTTTCAGAGCAGCGGCGTGCTGACAGTGAATCCAGCCACCTTGACGGTGACCGCGTCAAATCAGTCGACCGTCTACGGCACCACGTTCGCTTTGGGCACCACGGCCTTCACCGACAGCGGCCTAGTGAACAGCGACACACTCACGGCCGTGACGCTCGCGAGCCCCGGCACGGTCGCCACCGCCACGGTGGCGGGCGGTCCGTATGCCATCACGCCGACTAATGCGACAGGAACCGGCCTCTCGAACTACACCCTCAGCTTCGTGAACGGCGCATTGACGGTCAATCCGACCACCCTCACCGTCACCGCCTCGAATCAGTCGAAGACCTACGGTACGACCCTCGGTCTGGGCACCACCGCCTTCACCGACACCGGACTAGTGAACAGCGACACGCTCACGGGCGTTACCTTGACGAGCCCGGGAACCATCGCCACCGCCACGGTGGCCGGCGGTCCGTATACCATCACGCCGACTAATGCGACAGGAACCGGCCTCTCGAACTACACCCTCAGCTTCGTGAACGGCGCATTGACGGTCAATCCGACCACCCTCACCGTCACCGCCTCGAACCAGAGCAAGACTTACGGCACCACACTCGCTCTGGGCACCAGCGCCTTCACCGACAGCGGTCTGGTCAACAGCGATACCTTGAGCGCCGTGACGCTCGCGAGCCCAGGGACGGTTGCCACTGCCACCGTCGTCGGTGGCCCCTACGCCATCACGCCGAGCAATGGCGTGGGCACCGGCTTGTCCAACTACTCCATCAGCTATGCGAACGGCGCATTGACAGTGAACCCCGCAACGCTCACCGTCACCGCCTCGAACCAGTCGAAGGTTTATGGCACGACGCTCGATCTCGGTACCACGGCCTTCACTGACACCGGTCTGGTGAACAGCGACACGCTCACGGCCGTGACGCTCGCGAGTCCGGGTAGCGTGGCCACTAGCACAGTCGCGGGCGGTCCCTATGCCATCACGCCGAGCAATGGCGTGGGCACCGGCCTGTCCAACTACTCCATCAGCTATGTGAACGGCGCCTTGGCGGTGAATCCCGCGACCCTCACCGTCACCGCGTCGAATCAGTCGAAGACCTATGGTACGACACTCGATCTTGGCAGCTCGGCGTTTGCCGACACCGGTCTGCTCAACAGCGATACCTTGAGCGCCGTCACCTTGGCGAGTCCGGGTGCCGTGGCGACTAGCACAGTCGCCGGTGGTCCGTATGCCATCACCCCGAGCAATGCCACCGGTTCCGGCCTCTCGAACTACACCCTCAGCTACGTAAATGGCGTGCTCGCCGTCAACCCCGCGACCCTCACCGTCACCGCGTCGAATCAGTCGAAGGTTTATGGCACGACGCTTGATCTTGGCGGCACCGCCTTCACTGACAGCGGTCTGATGAACAGCGATACGCTCACGGCCGTGACGCTCGCCAGTCCGGGTACCGTGGCCACTAGCACGGTCGCCGGCGGTCCCTACGCCATCACACCGAGTAATGGCGTGGGCACCGGCTTGTCCAACTACACCCTCAGCTACGTCAACGGCGCCTTGGCGGTGAATCCCGCGACCCTCACCGTCACCGCCTCGAATCAATCAAAAGTTTACGGCAGCACACTCGATCTCGGCAGCACCGCCTTCACTGACACCGATCTGGTGAACAGCGACACGCTCACGGCCGTGACGCTCGCGAGCCCCGGCAGCGTGGCCACCAGCACGGTCGCCGGCGGCCCCTACGCCATCACCCCGAGCAATGCCACCGGTTCCGGCCTCTCGAACTACACCCTCAGTTACGTGAACGGCGCATTGACGGTCAATCCCGCAACCCTCACGGTCACCGCCTCGAACCAATCGAAGACCTACGGTACCACCCTCGCTCTGGGTACCACGGCCTTCACTGACAGCGGTCTGCTCAACAGCGATACCTTGACCGCCGTCACCTTGGCAAGTCCGGGCACCGCGGCCACCAGCACAGTCGCTGGCGGCCCCTACGCCATCACGCCGAGCAATGCGACAGGTTCGGGCCTCTCGAACTACACGCTCAGCTACATGAACGGCGCATTGACGGTCAATCCGGCCACCCTCACCGTCACCGCCTCGAATCAGTCGAAGACCTACGGCACCACGCTCGACCTTGGCACCACCGCCTTCACTGACACCGGTCTGGTGAACAGCGATACGCTCACGGCCGTGACGCTCGCCAGTCCGGGGACGGTGGCCACTAGCACGGTCGTCGGCGGCCCCTACGCCATCACGCCGAGCAATAGCGTGGGCACCGGCCTGTCCAACTACACGATCGGCTACGTCAACGGCGAGCTCGCCGTCAATCCCGCAACGCTCACCGTCACTGCGTCGAATCAGTCGAAAACCTATGGAACGACACTCGATCTTGGCAGCACCGCGTTCACCGAAACGGGTTTGGTCAACAGCGACACCTTGAGCGCGGTGACGCTCGCGAGCCCCGGCACCGTCGTCACCGCCACCGTCGCCGGCGGCCCGTATGCCATTACGCCGAGCAATGCCGTAGGCAGCGGACTCGGCAACTACAGCATCAGCTACGGCAACGCCGCATTGACGGTGAACCCCGCGACTCTCACCGTCACGGCTTCCAACCAAAGCAAAACTTACGGTGTTTCCGCCGATCTGGGCACCACCGCTTATACGGAGGCCGGACTCATAACCGCGAACGGCGACGCCGTCTCGGCGGTGACCTTGACGAGCCCGGGTGCCCTCTCGACGGCCACCGTAGCCGGCGCTCCCTATGCGATTACGCCGAGCAATGCGCAAGGCGCGGGTCTCGCCAACTACACGATCGACTATGTAAACGCTCAGCTCTCGGTGAACCAGGTGAGCCTCACCATCACGCCGTTGAATCAAGCCAAAACCTACGGTCAGCTCGGCAATCTCGGCACCACGGCCTTTACGGAAATCGGGCTCGTCAGCGCGAACGGTGATGCCCTCGCCGGCGTGACCCTCACCAGTTCCGGTACGCCCGTCACGGCCACGGTGGCAGGGGGGCCGTATCCGATCTATGCGAGCAATGCCCAGGGCAGTGGCCTGTCGAATTACCAAATCACGTATGCCGAAGGCGCCTTGACTGTCAATCCGGCGGGACTTACCGTCTCGCCCCTCAATATCACCGCCGCCAACCAATCGAAGGTCTATGGCACCACTCTCGACTTGGGGACTACGGCATTTACGGCGGTCGGATTGCTCAACTCAGACACAGTCAGCGGCGTGACGCTGACCAGCGCCGGCGCTGCCGCGAGCGCGACGGTGCTAGGCGGCCCGTATTTAATTGTCCCGAGCAACGCTCAGGGCAGCGGACTATCGAACTACACGATCAGCTACATTGACGGCGTCCTGACGGTGTTATCGGCGCCGCTCACCGTCAGCGCTTCGAATCAGTCGAAGACCTACGGCTCGGTAAGCCTGTTGGGCAACTCCGCGTTCTCTACCAGCGGCCTGCTCAACGGAGACAACGTTACGAGCGTCAGCCTGAGTAGCCCGGGAAGTGCCATCGGCGCCACTGTGACAGGCGGCCCCTATACCATTACCTCAAGCAACGCGCAGGGCTCGGGGCTCTCCAACTACAGCATCAACTACGTCAACGGCGTGCTCACGGTACTCGCGGCGCCGCTCACTGTCACCGCCTCGAATCAGTCGAAGAACTACGGCACCTCGCTCGATCTCGGCAGCACGGCGTTTACCGACTCGGGTCTCCTGAACAGTGACTCCATCACCGGAGTCACTTTGTCCAGCCCGGGTACTGCCGTCACCGCCACGGTCGCCGGCGGGCCCTACGCCATCACCCCGAGCAATGCCCTGGGAAGCGGTCTGTCCAATTACACCATCAACTACGCGAACGGCAGCCTCGCTGTCAGTCCCGCCACACTTACCGTCACTGCCTCGAATCAATCGAAGACCTACGGCGCCATGCTCGCTCTGGGCACCACCGCCTTCACCGATACGGGCCTCGCGAACAGCGACTCCATAACCGGCGTGACTCTAAGCAGCCCCGGCACCATCGCCACCGCCACCGTGGCCGGCGGACCCTACGCCGTCATCCCGAGCAGTGCGGTGGGGACGGGCCTCTCCAACTACACGATCGACTATGTGACTGGCGCGCTGATAGTGAATCCGGCCACCCTCACGGTCACCGCCTCGAATCAATCCAAGGTCTATGGCACGACCCTGGATCTGGGTAACGCCGCGTTCACCGAAACCGGTCTGGTCAACAGCGATACCTTGAGCGCTGTGGCGCTCTCGAGCCCCGGGACGGTGGCGAGCACCACGGTGGCGGGTGGTCCGTACGCGATCACGCCGAGCAGTGCGGTGGGGACGGGGCTGTCGAACTATGCGATCGACTACGCGAATGGCGCGCTGATAGTGAACCCGGCTGCCCTCGCGGTGACTGCTTCAAATCAATCGAAGACCTACGGTACCACGCTCGACCTGGGCACCACCGCCTTCACCGAGACGGGCCTAGTCAACAGCGACACGCTGAGCGCCGTGTCGCTCTCCAGCCCCGGCACCATCGCCACCGCCACCGTGGCCGGTGGTCCGTATGCGATCACGCCAAGCAATGCAGCTGGTTCCGGTCTCTCGAACTACAGCATCAGCTACACGAAGGGCGCACTGACGGTCAATCCCGCAAGCCTCACCGTCACTGCCTCGAATCAGTCGAAGACCTACGGTGCTGCGCTCGATCTCGGCAGCACGGCATTTACCGATACCGGACTCGTGAACAGCGATACGCTCACGGGCTCCACTTTGGCGAGTCCGGGCACCGTTGCCACCGCGACCGTGGCCGGCGGACCCTACGCCATCACACCGAGCAATGCCGTGGGCACCGGCCTGTCCAATTACACGCTCAGCTACATTAATGGCGCGCTGACGGTGAATCCGGCCACCTTGACCGTGACCTCCTCGAATCAATCGAAGGTCTACGGCACCACGCTCGATCTGAGCGGCGCCGCGTTCACAGAGACCGGACTCGTGAATAGTGATGTGCTGAGCGCCGTCACCTTGGCGAGTCCGGGCACGGTGGCCACCGCCACCGTGGTCGGCGGACCCTACGCCATCACGCCGAGTAATGCCGTGGGCAGCGGCCTGTCCAATTACACCCTCAGCTACACCAATGGCGAGCTGATAGTGAATCCGGCCACCCTCACGGTCATCGCCTCGAATCAGTCGAAGACTTACGGCACCACGCTTGATCTCGGCACCACCGCGTTCACCGAGGCCGGCCTCGTGAATAGCGATACGCTCACGGGGGTGTCGCTCGCGAGCCCAGGCACCGTCGCCACCACCACCGTGGCGGGCGGACCCTACGCCATCACGCCGGGCAATGCGCAGGGTACCGGCCTGTCCAACTACTCGATCAGCTTCGTGAACGGCGTGCTCACGGTCAATCCGGCGCTCCTGACCGGTGTCGTCATCGCCGCCAACAAGGTCTACGATGGCACTACCACCGCCACGCTGACCAGCGAAACCCTATCAGGCGCGATCTATAACGCTGACGCGAACCACCTCAAGCTCACCGTTGGGGCTGCCAACTTCAACAGCGCCGACGTGCTGACAGCAGACACCGTGACGGCAACGAACCTGGCGCTGTCCGGCTCCGCTGCGTCGAACTATGAGCTCAATACGTCGATGGCCACGGCCTCAGCCAGCGTTACACCTCGGCCACTGACGATCTCCGCAAATCCCGAATCACAGATCTACGGCAACCTGACGCCGATTTTCGCCTACGCGATCGGCGGCCTAGGACTGGTCAGCGGCGATAGCTTGTCCGGCTCGCCTACCGCCGGCACAACCCAGACCTCACCAGTCGGAAGCTATTGGATCAGCCCAGGGGCGGTCACGGCGTCCGCAAATTATGCCGTGACCTATGTCGGCAATACGCTGCAGATCGATCCGCGAGCTCTGACGATTGTCGCCAATCCGGAGAGTCAACTCTTTGGCAACCCGACGCCTCCGCTGACCTACACCGTCGGCGGCCTCGGGCTCGTCAACGGCGATCATTTGGCCGGTGCGCTGAGCACTCCAACGGACGCCAATGCGGCCGTCGGCAGCTACCCGATCACGCAGGGTACGCTCACCGCGTCCAGTGACTATGCCCTCTCCTATGTCGGAGCAACGCTGAGGGTTCTCTCGCCGGGCTGGCCAATGAGCGCCGAACTCGCCGCGCGCACGTACATCGATGACCAGAAGTTATCTGCGGTGTCAGCGGATTTCGATGCCACGGCGGGCACGGCCTACGTTGACCGGAGTGCAGCGTGCATGGCCGCCGCCCACGCCGCGCAAGCTGGGCCTGCAGCAGGTGTGATCGACCCTACCCTGGCATTGCACGCGCAGTCACGCTGCGCCGGTGCCTGGGCGCGCGCGGGAGAGACGATCGACTGGTGGGCGATCGCCGCCGGTCGAACTGCCATGGCCATGCCTTCGAGCCCGAAGAACGCATCACCTTGATTTCAGTGCCAATGGTGCCAGTCAGGAGACCGGCCATTTTCTCATTCGTAGGTACTTTTCATTCACGTCTGTCGTGCGCTTGCTCGTGCAAGGGCATGCTGCGCACCAAGTTGCGCAGCACGAGTATTCTCCCTCGCTGCTGCACCGCAACGAACCGGGGGCCGGGTAACAACAAGGCCTGCGCATCTCATCGGTAACTCGGCTCGCGCTGTGGTCATCTCACCCAACACCTGTACATCCGTGTGTTGCCGCTTGCTCGGAGTATTGTGCGTCACGTCCTGTGCGTTTCGCAGAACCAGATTTATGATCCCCCGCACGTTATGCTTTCTATTCTCCCTGAGCGCCCTATCCGATGCGATTCTACGCGCAGTGTAGCGCTTCATCTGTTCGAATCTGAGGAGGAGCAAAGGCGGCCATTTGAAGTCCGCAGAAGTTTGGCCAAGCTCCTGTTCGGCCGCGCGTCGAATGTTCTAATGGTCGGGCTGGCTGGGCTCCTCTCTGGCATTTTCGCCTACGTCCGCAAAGATCAAACATGGGTGTTGGTGATTTCAATTGCCGGCTTCTTGCTGGTATTGATGCGGTGCGCACTGATAGTCATCTTCAAATACCGCCTATCGAAGGGCATACATGTCAAGCCGGACAAGTGGACCTTCAGCTACGGCGTGACCGCCGTTAGCGCTTCGATATGCTGGGGCGCCGTTTCGTTTTGTTGCCTTGCCTTTTCCCATGACATGGTTCTTTACATGGTTTCGGTCGTCTGCAATGTCGCGACATCGGGCGCTGTTGCGGCCCGTAGTGCCGCGGCCCCGCGCATAGCCCAGCTTCAACTTCTGACGAGCTTACTCCCGGTGATGGCGGGGTCGGTTTTCGCGGATGACAAAGGTTTCATGTTTCTCGTGATCGCGGTACCTGCCCTGATTTTCGGCCTCGTTGTTCTAGTATCTGAAATCAACCAACAGCTCGTCGAGCTGTATATGTCCAGCCTGAAAGCCGAAGCGGCTAACCGCGCCAAAAGCGCGTTTCTGGCCAACATGAGTCACGAAATTCGCACCCCCATGAACGGTGTTATCGGGATGATCGAATTGCTTCTCGAGACCAAGCTGGACGACATGCAGCGTGACTACGCCGAAACTGTGGGACACAGTGCGGGCGCCCTGCTGACAGTCATCAACGACATCCTGGATTTTTCTAAAATCGAAGCCGGTAAGCTCGAACTTGAATGCATCGACATGAATCTCGTCGACACGGTTCGGGACGTAGCCCGACTACTGACCATTCAGGCAAACGCCAAGAAACTCGAACTGACGATAACGATCCATCCGCATGTGTCCGAGATTGTTCGCGGTGACCCGGGTCGACTGCGACAGGTGCTGCTGAATCTGGGCGGAAATGCGGTCAAGTTCACCAAACAAGGGGAAATCGCCATCGA
>Ga0302311_10003743_pt1 | contig 16541 bp, 14 predicted proteins | sample III_Palsa_N1_3_FD_200449 | JGI IMG/M metagenome (GOLD analysis project Ga0302311, IMG submission 200449) | Peat permafrost microbial communities from Stordalen Mire near Abisko, Sweden - III_Palsa_N1_3 | ecosystem: Environmental > Terrestrial > Soil > Palsa > Peat permafrost | place: Sweden... | reverse complement strand
GAACAGGCCCTTCAGCTTGGGGATCAGGATGTCGTTCAGGCTGGTGGCCGCGCCCCAGATGAAAAACAGGCTAACCACCAGCACCACCAGCCAACCCCCGGTCTGGCCGGCGGCGCTCGGGCGCGAGCGTTCGGGTGCGGCGGGGACGGTCATGGGCGGCTTTCGAAGGCGACCGGTCCGAGGCGACCGTCCTGGCGCGGCGAAGCTATGCGGCGGGCTGAAACGGAGTCAAATCGGTTCTGTGAATAGCTGGAACAGGGGTTGATCCTCAGCCGGCCGCTCGCCAGCCCTAGTCGGAGGAGAGAATGATCGAAGGGTCCTGTCATTGCGGGAAGGTGCGGTTTCAGATCGAGGCTCTGACGCCGACCGTCACGTCCTGCAACTGTTCGATCTGCCACCGGTTGGGCGCGCTCTGGGCCTATTACACCGCGGGCGAGGTCGCCTTTACGGCGGGCGCCGGCGTGACGATCCCCTACGTCCAGCAGGGCGAAGGGATGGGCGGTCTCGCCATCCACCACTGCCCGGGCTGCGGCTGCACGACCCACTGGTCCAGCCTCAAGCCGGACATTGACCGGATGGGGATCAACGCCCGCCTGCTCGATCGCGCCCTGCTGGACGGCGTCCGCATCCGTCGCCTGGACGGTGCGGATACGTGGAAGGAGCTGGAGTAGTCTCGCGCATTTGTAAGCACAATTGACTAGAAGAACGCCACGCCTACAGTGCCGCCCAAAATCAGGGAGGCGACCACCATGTCATCCAACGAGTCCAAGTCCGCGGGCGCGAGCCGGCGCGATATCCTGTCCGGCGCGCCGCTGCTGGCCGCCGCCGCCGTCACGGCCGTAAGCGCCACAACGCCAAGCGAAGCAGAGGCGCAGGCCGCGCCCGCCGCCGCACCGCGTCCGGGCCTGGGCGGCGGCGCGCAGGGCCAGATCTTCTGGACGGTGGAGACGACCGCCGGGAAGGTCCAGGGGATGCAGAACACCAGCATCAAGGAGTTCAAGGGCGTGCCCTACGGCGCCCCCACCGGCGGCCGCAACCGCTTCATGCCGCCGAAGAAACCCGCGCCCTGGACGGGGGTGAAGGAGTGTTTCGACTTCAGCCAGATCAGCCCCCAGACCCTGGCCGACCTGCGCAGCGAATACGGCATGATGATCGAATGGGACCGGCACGTGGGCGGCATGGGCGAGGACGTCCTGACGCTGAACGTCTGGACCCCGGGCGTGAACGATAACGGCAAGCGGCCGGTGATGGTCTCCTTCCACGGCGGTGGCTGGGCCACCGGCTCGGGCAATGCGCCGGGCTTCGACGGCGCCCAGCTCGCCCGGTTCGGCGATGCGGTGGTGGTGACGGTGAACCATCGCCTGGCCAGCTTCGGCTATATCAACCTGGTCGATGTCGGCGCACCCTCCGAGTTCGCCTACGCGGGCGTGGCCGGCGTCATGGACATGACCGCCTCGCTGGAATGGGTGCGCGACAACATCGCCAATTTCGGCGGCGACCCGAACCGGGTGTTCATCTTCGGCCAGTCCGGCGGCGGGGCGAAGACCACCACCATGCTGGCCAACCCGCAGGCCAAGGGCCTGTTCCACCGCGCCGCGGTGCAGAGCGGCTCGGCGCTGAAGCTGCAGAGCCGCGACTCCGGCGCCAAGGCCGCCGACGCCCTGCTGACCACCCTGGGCCTGAAGGGCCGGGCCGCCGACCTGCAGAAGGTGTCGTGGAAGGAGATGCTGCAGGCGCAGTCGGTGACCCTGGGCGCCAACTTCTCCCCGGTGCTGGATGGCAAATACCTGCCGCACGATCCCTGGGACCCGGCCGCGCCGGAAGAATCCGCGGACATCCCGGTGATCATTTCCACCACCCTGGAAGACGCCGCCCTGGCCCTGACCAACTTCGACCTGACCGAGGCGGGCCTGAAAGGCATCGCCGAGCAGCGCTTCCCCGGCAAGGCGGACGCGATCATGGCCCTCTATCGCAAGTACGAGCCGAACAAGACGCCGTTCGCGGTGCAGGCGCAGATCTTCACCGACAGCGGCGCCCGCCGCGCGGCGGTGACCCAGGCCGAGCGCAAAGCCGCCCAGGGCAAGGCTCCGGCCTATATGTACATCTGGTACGCGCCCCTCGGCGGCAAGTTCGGCGCAGTGCACGGCCTCGACGTCGGGGCGACCTTCAAGAACGACCGCTCCGATCCCCTACGCAAGGTGATGAGCGACCGGATGGCCGCCGCCTGGGTCGCCTTCGCCAACACCGGCGATCCCAACTGTGACGCCATCCCCGCCTGGGCGCCCTACGAGCCGGGCCGCCGCCAGACCATGATCTTCGACATCGACACCCGGCTCGAGAGCGATCCCCGCAAGGCGATCCGCGAATTCTGGGACGGCGTGCCGATGATGCGGCGGTAACTTGGTGCGTGCTTCGACGCGCCGCTTCGAGTCGGCTCAGCATGACGTGGAATTTTAGAGCCAACCCAAACACGTCATCCTGAGCCGGCCGCAACGCGGCCGTGTCGAGGGACGCACGCACGCGCCGCTGCTAAACCCGCGCCGCCTCTGCCACCCCGGCGTCCGCCTTCACCGGCGGGCGCTGAATCAGTTCGACGAAGTAGCCGTCCGGGTCCTTGGCCAGGCCCAGCAGGGCGCCGCCCATGTTGGCCATGGGCGCGGGCTCGCGAACGATCTCCAGGCCCTCGGCCTTGATGCGGTCCGAGATTTCCTTCGGGTCGACCACATAGAAGACCAGCTTGACCGGGTTGTCCTTGTAGTTGCGCGCCGAGCCGTCGGTGTAGTGCATCAGCACCACCGCCGTGCGGCCTTCGAAGGCCAGCACCACCTCCTCCATATAGTCCAGGCTGAAGGTCTGGGTCTGGGTCATGCCGATGACGCGGCTGTAGAAGTCGACGGACTTGGCGAGGTCGCTGACGCCGATGCCGACCGCGCCGAGCAGGTTGGGTGAACGGACCATGACTGCGTTCCTTTGAAGCGTGCGATCGCCCTAACGCGCGCCCGCGCGCGGGGGTTGTGATTGGCAATAGAAGCTCTAACCTCAGGTCCAGGCAACAGATTGTTTGTCGGGGGCAGCCATGGCGTCCGCGCGCGCAAGCTTGTGGGGACAACGAATCAATCGCCGCATTTATTGGTTGTGGCTGATCATGTTGGTTCTGGCGGAAGTCATCGTGCGGGACGTCTTCAAGATGCCTCTCCTGATCGTCGGTCTGCCCTTTGAAATCGCACTGGTCTTTATTTGCCGTGCTAGGCTGCATGACTTTGGCGCCAGCGGTTGGTGGGCCGTCCTTATCTGGATCGTGCAATCAATCCTGCTGGGTGCTGCACTGGTCATTGTCCCGGCGCTGCGTCCTTTGAATGCGAGTGGGCAAGCCGATACAGCGATGAGCCAGGTCTATGTCTTTGCGCCGCTCGTGGGTCTCGCGGTCACCGGCCTCCAAGTCGTCTGGCTGGTCTGGCTCGGGATCAAGAAGGGCGCGGCCGGCGATAACGCCTATGGCCCGCCCATGGGCCGGCGAGCAGAGCTCAAGCCGTCGCTGGTCCTGTAGCATTGGAGTTTCGATCGCTGGATCAGCGAGGCAGTTCGCCTTTGACCAATAGAGCAAAGCTTGCGAGCTGGACGGCCAGAAAGGCTCCCGCGACCACAAAGATGATCAAAGGGATCAACAGTCGCGCCACGCGAGCCTTCCAGAAAGCCCAGAACCTCGCGGCGTCTACCGACCGATCAATCTTGGATCCGCTATAGCCACGGCTGACGATTACGCCAGTCCGCAAGGCGATGAGCAGGCTGATCGACTGCGGCGCCAAGATAATTAGAGCAGCCAAGGTCGCGCCGGCCGTGGCCAATATCGCCAGCATGTCTCCCCCCACTCGACTGCGAGGCGCTTATTGAGTCTCGCAAGCCGGGGCTAGCTTAGACTACCGTGACGGTGTGCTCAATTGAACGTCCGCGGCCTGCTCCGGTGCATGTTTCACGCCTTCACGGTCGCCGGCCCACTCTCGCCGATTAACCGCACGAAGTCGCCGCGGTAATCCGGAACCACCTGCATCTCTGTGTCGAAGATCATGGTCGCCCGCGACCGGGGTTCATAGGCCGGCCAGTGCGGAATGCCCTCGTGGTTCGGGTCGCCCGTCTTCGCAAAGGCGACGAAGGTCCCGGCCATGCGGTCGCACATCTTGCGCCCGCCCGCGATCCCCGCGCCGCAGATCGGGCTGCGGTAGAGATGGAAGGAGGCGTCCACATCGTGGCCGTGCACGGCGCCGAACTTGGAGTCATAGGCCGGCGTCGCCCAGTCCCAGGTGTAGAGCCAGGCCGGCGCGCCGCCGAGCTCGGCCTTGCGCTGGGCCTGCAGCATGGCGTTGCCACGCGTGGCGTCGGTGAAGGCCTTGGCCTGGATGCGGAATGGCGACTCGGTCGGACTCTCCTGGCGATAGGCGGCAAGGATAGTGTCGCCCCGCGCGCCCCAGCGTTGGGTGAAGATCGCGCGCAGGCCCGCCTCATCCAGGTCGAAGTTGGACAGCCGCAGGGCCGCGTCATGCAGGGTGGTGGAGATGATCACCGGAACCTCGGCGGACTCCCGCGGGCCCGCGGGATCGAACGGATGGTGCGGCAGGACCTCGGTCCCGATCACGGGACGGAAGTTGCCGCGGCTGGCGATCTGCGCCTGTAGCAGGTCGGTCCAGGCGACCTTCTGGATGTCGGCGATGTTGGATTTGCCGATCCCCAGCGCGGCCAGCAGCTTGGCCGCCTCGGCGTTGGCCTCTTCCCGCGTGGCCTGGCGCAGGGTCGAGCCGGACTGCACCGCCGCGCGATGGAACAGGTCCCTGGCGGGCGGCGTCGCCAGCAGCGTGGAAACCTTCGAGCCGCCGCCGGACTGGCCGAAGATGAACACCCGGCCCGGGTCGCCGCCGAAATTGGCGATATTGTCGCGCACCCATTCCAGCGATGCGACCATGTCCATCAGGCCGCAGACGCCCGAATACTTGAACTCCGGCTGCGCGCTGAGAGCGGCGAGGTCGGCATAGCCGAACGCGCCCAGCCGGTGGTTGACGGTCACCACCACCACGTCGCCGAATCTGGCCAGCTGGGCGCCGTCGTACATCGGCCCATTGCCGGAGCCGGTGGCCCAGCCGCCGCCGTGGAAGGAGACCATCACTGCCCGCTTGCCGCCGTCGTTCACACCGGGGGTCCAGACGTTCAGATTGAGGCAGTCCTCGCCCATGCCGCCGGGCCCCACATGCCGGTCCCAGGCGATCAGCATGGGATAGTCGCTGGCCAGGTCGGCTGGCGTCTGAGGCGATATCTGCCCATAGCCGATGCAGTCGCGCACGCCGGCCCAGGCGACCGGCCGCTTCGGCGGCATGAAGCGGTTGCGGCCGCCGGTGTGCGCGCCATAGGGCACGCCTTTGAATTCCTTGATGGCGCCGTTGGCGATCCCCATCACCTTGCCGGCGGTGGTGTCGGCGGTGAAGAAGACCTGACCGGCCGCGTTGTTGCCCAGGCCTGGGCGGGGCGGGGGCGCGGCCTGGGCGTCGACTGGCGTTGGCGCGGCGCTCGCGGCAGCCACGCTGATCCCCGCCGCGGCGACGGCGACGCCGGTAAGAAGTTCGCGGCGGCTCGCGCCCGCGCGGATATGCTCGGTCATGGCGTCCTGCCCCTGTTGAGCGCGGTCGTCGCTGCGCGCCTTGTCGCCACTATCGAGCCGAACGCGGCTTTTGGTCAACGCTGACTAGAGGCGATCCCGTTCTTGAACCCTCGCCCCATGAAATGGGGAGAGGGGCTGCTTCAGCCGCCGCTCACCTCTCCGATAGAGCTCGTCACGCGGATAGACCCCTCTCCCTGCCCTCTCCCCGCAAGCGGGGCGAGGGTTCAAAAGGTGACCTACGCCGGGTCCGGCAGCCCAAGAATCCGTTTGGCGATGATGTTGAACTGCACTTCCTGCGAACCGCCGGCGATGGTCCCGGCCTTGGAGTGGAACAGGTTGCGCACTGCTGCCAGCTCCTCGCGCGTGAACGGATCGCCGTCCCAGGCCACGCCGCGATAGCCCATGATCTCCGACGTCAGTTCGGCCCCGTCACGGCGGATGAAGGAGCCGACATTCTTCAGGATCGATGTGGTGGCCTTGGGTCCCTGGTTGCTCCGCGCCTCGGCGGAGGAACGCGTTTGGGTCAGGCGCAACGCCTTGGACTCCATCTCGAAGTCGATGATCCGCCTGCGAAGGTCCGCGTCGCCGATCCGGCCGCTCTCGTCGACGCCGACATACTGTTTGGCCAGATCCGGCATCTGCACCTTGGCCTCGGCCCGCGCGGCGCTGATGGCGGTCGATAGACCTGCGCGCTCGTGCTGCAGCAGCCGCTTGGCGATGGTCCAGCCGCCGTTCAGCGGCCCGACCAGGTTTTCCTTCGGCACGCGCACGTCGGTGAAGAAGGTCTCGCAGAAGGGCGAGGCGCCGTTGATCAACAGGATCGGCCGGGTCTCGACGCCGGGGCACCGCATGTCGATCAGCAAAAAGCTGATGCCGTCGTGCTTGCGGCTTGTGTCCGTGCGCACCAGGCAGAAGCACCAGTCGGCCAGGTTGGCGCCACTGGTCCAGATCTTCTGGCCGTTGACCAGCCAGTGGTCGCCCCTATCCTCGGCCTTGGTCTGCAGGCCCGCCAGATCGGAGCCCGCGCCCGGCTCGGAGAAGCCCTGGCACCAGCGCAGCTCGCCCCGCGCCACGGCCGGCAGGTGACGCCTCTTCTGCGTCTCGTCGCCATATTCCAGCAGGGTGGGGCCCAGCATCATCACGCCCATGCCGCCGATGGGATTGGCCGCGCCGATCCGCGCCATCTCCTCCCGCAGCACCCGCGTCTGGCCAGGCGTAAGGCCCCCGCCGCCGTAGGCTTTCGGCCAGTCCGGGACGCCCCAGCCCTTCTCGCCCATCCGCTCACGCCAGAGTTCGTCGTCGGCCGTCGGCTCGCGCATCACCGCGCCGGCGAAGGCGGACGAGGCGGTATGCGCCAGGCTGGGCGGGAAGTTGGCGGCCAGCCAGTCGCGCACCTCGCCCCGAAAGGCGTCCAGCTCGGCGCCGAAGTCGGCCATCGTGTTTCTCCCTGTCGCTGTACCTCTTGCGGGTCCGAGGTGTCGCGGTCCCAAGCCTCCATCCGCGCGCCGGCCCCGTCAACGGCCTTGCCAAGGCCGCGGCGCCGGGTCGATGCTGGCGGGTCAAGAAACGAGGAGGAAGGCGATGAGCGATGTCGCGACCGTGCTCAAGGGCGAGTTCCGCACCCCCCGCAACCTGCATCAAGGCGCCGGCGGGTCGATCCACAATGACGCCACCGCGTCCAAGCTGGGGTTCAAGGGCGGCACGGTGCCCGGCTCGGTGCACATGGACCAGTTCGTACCCATGATCCTGAAGACCTACGGCGAGGCCTGGTTCGAGCGCGGCGACATCTCCACCTATTTCACCCAGGCGACGGTCGATACCGAGGCGGTGCGGGCGGAGTTGGCGCCCGGCCCGGAGCGGGCGCGGTTGACCCTGTTCAACGAGCCGGGCGCGGTGATCCTGGAAGGCACGGTGAGCCTCGCCGCTCCCGACACGCAATCGGAACTCCTGAAGCGGATGGAGATGCAGGAACCTGCGAAGCCCAGCCGGCTGCGCATCCTGGGCGAGATCAAGGTCGGCGATGAGAACCGCGACCTGATCGTGCAGGTCCCGATCGAGCACCTGAAACGGACTCTGGAGACCATTACCGAGACCATCCCCGCCTACGCCGAAGACAACATCCTGCCGCCGTCCCAGGTGGTGCATCTGGCCCACCTGACCCGCACCTCGGCGATGGCTAGGCAGAAGCCGGCCGTGGGCCTGTTTGGCGCGCTGCAGGTTCAGCACCTGCGCGGCCCGCTCCGCGCCGGCGTCGACTATCGCGCGCGCACCCGCATCCTGAAGCTCACCGAGAGCCCGCGCACCGAGAACGTCTGGTACGACGTCACCTTCCAGGCGGCGGCGGGCGGCGATGATGTGGGATCGATGCTCTACTGCCTGCGGTTCATGAAGGCGTCCTCGCCGCTTTGGGCGGAGCAGACAGCCTGACAAGCCTTGTGGAGCGCGGGTGAGGCCAACGACCGTCATCGTCAACGACCGGATGCAGCGGAATTTCCGCTACGAGCTCACCGAATCCGAGGGACGCAATTTCGACCCTGAGTTCACGCCGGATCTGTCGCCGAAGGAGATGCTCGAACTGGGCGTCTTCGGCGGCAAATACATGACGGACACGCGCGCTGAGTTCCCGGCCGCCTGGTTCGAGAACGCCAAGCTCGCCTCGGCAGAGGCCGACAAGGCGCTGAACTATTTCGGCGTCCACGCCAGCCAGCCGCTATCGGTCTGGCGCGACAAGGGCTGGATCCATCCGGACGACCCCCGCGGCTGGTTCCAATGGTACTGCCGCTACTACAGGGGGCGGCGGCTGGGAGACGAGGATCAGCGGCAGATCAAGCGCTGGAAGGCGATCCGCCGCCACGCTGGCCAGATCAGGCGCAACTGCGAGCCGGGAGACATATTCTGCCGTCCGCGCCAGCGGCAGGCTCTGATGCACTGGGCCTACGACGGCCGCCTGATCTGACGGAAACCTCTCTTTTACCCAAATTCGGTACAGTATTGGCGAATGTCGCGCTGTCTCCTCGACGGCGAACGCAGCATAATGCCGCGGATCGACTGATGGTCATGTTGGGCAGCCATGGTCGACCGCAGCGTCAGAAGCCTGGAGCACCTTGAGCGGTCCGCATCCACCTCTCGGGTGCTGAACCTGCGCTCGATCGCCCTGCGCTCGGGCCGGGACCTGGATTACAAGCAGCGCCCATTCTTCCGGAACAGCGCGCTGAACGGCGGCATCATCGTCAAACACCGGCTGCGCGGCGATGAGCCGGATCTATTCTCCTCGCCCAGGCGGGTGGCGACCAAGGTTCTGGTGCCGCTGCAGTCCACCGATTTGCGTCTGGGCGCCCGTTACGCCTTCGTCGGTCAGAGGGGATTCAACGAAGCGCTCTATAATGCCTTCGGCATCGCCATCGGCCCTGACAGCGCCGACCTGCGCACCCTTGCGGTGCTCGATGAAAGCCCGACGCTCGACCCGTTTCTCTTGCGCGAACTCCTGCTTCGCCATGGGTTCGCCCCGGCCCGGTGCTATTTCGAACTCTCGCAGGCCGACGCCGCGCGGATGCTTGAATTCGCCCAGCGCGAAATCGCGCCGCTGGTGGAGTTGACCGGCGGGTCGGCGGATCCCAACTCGCCCCACACCGTCAAACTGACGCGCAAGATCCTGTCGAACGCGGGCGACGCCGAACTGGAGCCTCTGCGGCGCACCCTTCAACTGGACCACCATCAGTTCGAGGAGGGCGTGTTTTCTTGGAAGGCGTTCCTCTATTACAAATGGAAGCTGGTGGACCTGCTGCCGCGGGTCCAGCCGGTGATGCATCAGATTGAAACCATCCGGCCCCGCGGCGGACTGACGAGCGACAACAAGGCCTACCTTGCGGCGACCCGCGAAACGCTTCGGGCAAGCCTTGCCGACGCCGCGCGGAAGGTCCGCGGCACGCTCGAGTTTTATGAGAACGCCTACCGCGCCCTGACGCAGAACAGCAACTCCGTCGCATTCCGCGACTTCATTCTCGGCGCACCGCGGCTGTTCAACGAACTGGGCGATCGGCTGGGCGCCATCGATCACATGGTCAGCTTCTGGAGCTTCCGCTTCCCGGGCGATCGGTTGCCGGTGGTCACCGCGGACGAACTGGCCGACATCTTCGGCGATTTCGAGAACGGCTTCAGCGCCGAGCGCCTCGCCCCCGAGCGCCCACGGCTGCCCGCGCCCACGACGATAGACTTTGTGGCCAACACCTCGGTCGAGTCCGGGCGCGAGGTCCTGGCGCTCTAGACCTCCGCCGATCCGCCGTCGCAGGGGATGGTCGCGCCAGTGGTGTAGGCCGACGCCCGCGAACCCAGGAAGATGGCCACGCCGGCGATGTCCTCGGGTTGGCCGATGCGGCCACGGGGATTGGCCCTGGCGATCGCGTCGCCGGCCCTGGCCAGGGTCGCGGCCATCATCTGGCTGGGGAAGGGCCCGGGCGCGATGGCGTTGACCAGGATGTGTTCAGCCGCCAGCCGCTTGGCCAGATGCCGCGTCAGCATGATGCAGCCGGCCTTGGAGGTCGAATAGGCGTAGGTCTCCAGCGCCGGCGGCTCGATCCCGTTCACCGAGGCGATGTTGATCACCCGCGCGGGACTGTCGGCGCTGGCGGCGGCGCGCAGCTGCGGCAACAGCTTCTGGGTCAGGAAGAAGATCGATTTGACGTTCAGGTCGACGGTCTTGTCCCAGCCGTCTTCCGGATACTCGTCGATGGGCGCGCCCCAGGTCGCGCCGGCATTGTTGATCAGCACGTCCAGCTTCGGCTCGCGCGCCGCCACCGCGGCGGCGAGGCCGACAATGCCCTCCATCTTCGACAGGTCGAAGGGCAGGGAGGCGCAGCTGCCATATTCCGACAGTTCTTCCGCCAGCCGGTCGCAGACCTCGGCCTTGCGGGAGGAGATATAGACTCGCGCGCCGTTCTCCACATAGCCGCGGGCGATCATCTCGCCGATGCCGCGGCTGCCGCCGGTGACGACCACGGACTTGCCTTCAACGCTGAACAGATTGCGCACGTCGCCTCCCGAGCTTGGACAATTGGATTTTAGAAGCGCTAGGCGCTCAGCGGCCAGCTGGCGTCCTGCAGGGCGGTCTCGATCGCGTCCGCGGCGGCGACGACGCCGTCCTCCCGCGCCAGCTGCCGCGCCATATAGGCGGTGCGGTTGAGGTGAGCGGTGTTCAGGACGCTGGCGAGCGCGCGCGCCGCGCGGGTGGGGCTGTAGGCGCTCGGCGCAATCATGCGGCCGATTCCGAGGCGCTCGACCCGATTGGCGTTGTCGGGCTGGTCGCCGAAATGCGGCACCACCAGCTGCGGCTTGCCGGCCCGCATGGCCTGCGCCGTCGTGCCGATGCCGCCGTGGTGGATGATGGCCGCCGCGTGCGGGAACAGCACCGAGTGAGGTGCGTAGTCGGCGATATGGACGTCCGACGGCGTGCTCATGCTGATCAGCGCTTCGGCGTTGCCGGGGCCGACCAGCAGCACCGCGCGCCGGCCGACCTTGCGCGCCGCGGCGATGCTGACGTCGTAGAAGTCTCCCGGCTCCATCACCAGCGCCGATCCCAGGGTGAACACCAGGGGCGGCGCGCCGCGATCGATGAAGCTCTGCATCTCCGGCGTCAGGCTGGTCGGCTCGCCATGCTGGCGGTCATAGAAGCAGAATCCGGTGAGGGTGCAGCGGGTCGGGAAGTCCGGCTGGGCGGCGCCGAACAATGGCGAATAGAGCGCCAGCGAGCCCAGGTTGGAAAACTGCCCGTCGAACAAAGGGTTGTCGCAGCGCGGCAGGCCGAGTTCCGCGCGCAGCTTCTGAAAGGTGCCGGTCCACAGTACCGAGGCGGCCTTCACGAACTTTAAGAGCGCCATGTCCGAGCGGGCGTTGGTCATCTCGCGCAACACCTTCAGCGCCGGCATGGCGCTGAGGATCGGAGGATCGTAGTCCGACATGAAGGTGAAGGGCGACAGCGCCGCCGACAGCCAGGGCAGGCCGCGGGTTTCCGCCGCCAGCCTTCCAGCGAACGCGGACGTGTGGGTGATGACCAGGTCGGCGCCGGCGGTGGCCTCCATCATGTCGTCGAAGGCGCGTTTCAGGAACGGCATGGCGATTCGGCGAACCGCGAACTCCAGGCCGATGCTGCCCCGGGTGGCGCGCTGGACGATTTCCGGCGTTTCCAGGCCCAGCTCTTCGCGAATGTCCTCAATGCCGGGGCGCAAGGGGTGGAATTCCACGCCTTCGCCTTCGATAGTGGCCTGGAATTCCCGTTGCGCGGCGATACAGGGCTCATAGCCCCGCGCCTTCAGCTCAATCGCAATGGCGACGAAGGGGTTCAAGTCCCCCGCAGTCCCCGCCGTTGACAAAACGATTCTGGCAGCCATTCACAATTGTCGCGACTAGGGGTGGGTCAGCGCAATATCGGCGGCGCGCCAACCACATCGGAGGCCGATTGTGGTCGTGGCGAGGACGCCGAAGGAAGCCGTTTCGTTGACGAACACAGCGATTGCGAACCCCCCACAACAGCTTTACGCCGCCACCACCACGATCATCCTGTACGCCATGGCGGCGATGAATGATAACTATAGCAGCGCTGATCAGCGTCAACACCCCCAAACCGCCGAGCGAGCCTCGTCGTTCCCCTTCCCACCTGCCAGACCCGCGCGGCTGAATGCCCAAATCACCACTTGTTAGCGCTCCCCAGCTGGCCGTCTTACGTCACTGGGCCATCCGGGTTGCGCCGTTCGTGCTTATTGTGATTGCCGCCTTTGTGCTGTGGCGCGCGGTGCATGGGCTTTCGCCGGGCCAGATCCTTGCGGCGATCGGCCGCTGGAGCGGCGCGCGAATCGCCACCACGGTCGGACTGGTGGCCTGCGGATACGGTCTGTTGGCGACCAATGAGCAGTTCGCGCTTCGGTGGGCCGGCGCCAAGGTGCGGATTCGCGACGGCATGCTGGCGTCCTTTATCACCTACGCCTTCGCCAACAATCTGGGGATGGGCGTGCTGATGGGCGGGGCGTTGCGCGCCGGCGTCTACACCCGCCACGACGTAGGCCTGACCCAGGTCGCGCAATTGACCTTCTATGGGCTCGTCACCTTTTCCATGGGCGCCGCCGCGCTCTGCGGGTTCAGCTTCCTCACCGCCCCGGGCGCGGCCTTCACGGCGCTGAACCTGAGCGTCGAGGCGGGCAGGGCGATCGGCTTCCTGCTCGCTGGCGCGCCGTGCGTCTACATTCTGGCCTGTCTGGTCCTGCGCGGCTCGGTGACCCTGTTCGGGCGGACGATTCGGCTGCCCAACGCGGGCCTCGCCCTGCTGCAGCTGGCGTTCGGGATCTGCGACGTGGCGGTCAACGCCGCCATCGTCTGGACGCTGCTGGGGTCCGCCGCGCCCCGTTACGCCACCTTCCTCGGCGGCTATCTGGTCAGCGTGGTCGCGGGCCTGGTGTCGGGCGTGCCTGGGGGCGTGGGCGTGTTCGAGAGCGTCATGCTGACGCTGCTGCCCGGCGTCGACCGCGCGTCGATGACCGCGGCCCTGCTGGGCTACCGGCTGTTCTACTACTTGACGCCTCTGTCGGTCGCGGCGCTGGCCCTGTTCTGGCGCCGCAGCCATCCGGCGAAGGCCTGAGTCGCCGGCTTCGCCGCTTGACCGCCTTGGCCCTCTCTTGCGGGGCTCGCTCCGCAGGTGTTTTCTAAGCTGCGGTATGGGTTCCACAAATATCACAATCGTCGGGAAACATCCGAACTCCATGGAACGGCCCCTCATGGCCATTCGTGGCCATTTTGAGGCTGCGGATTTCATAATATCTAAGGATTTCAGATAGATAACCAGTTGGTTGCCTAAAACAACCCGACATATTCGGGGCGGTTCGTTACTGGAGCGACATTTTGTCAGCCGTACATTGATCTTGACGTTTTGCGCCCATCCCCTGACTGCCTAACACGAGCCGGGAATCTGGTCGGCCAACAGGGGCGTTTCGGACGACGGTAAAGGTCGCTGAAAGGTCTTAGAGGGTAAGGAAACGGTCGGGCTGCTTGCCTGGCTTAGTCTAGGTGCACACCGGCATTCGCTGGTCATGGGGAACAATATGACGAAGAAACTTCTACTGCTGACGTGCGCCGTGGGCGCCATGGCCGGCGTCTCCGCGGCGGGATCGGCGTCCGCGCAATCGACCGGCGGCGGACAAAGCGCCACCGAAGTCGGCGCCGTGATCGTGACCGCTGAAAAGCGCGAACAGAACCTGCAGAAGGTCCCGATCGCCGTCACCGCCTTCACCGCCAAGCAGCGCGATACGATCGGTATCGAAACGCTGCAGGACATGACCAACTTCGCGCCGGGCATGACCTACACCTCGACGACCGACCACCTCTATGTGCGGGGCGTGGGCCGTCAGAGCATCAACCTCGCCGTCGACGCGGGCGTCGCCTCATACACCGACGGCTTCTACAACCCCGACCCGGTGCTGATCGTGCTGCCGCCGATGTTCATCGGCGCGACCGAAGTTCTGCGGGGCCCGCAAGGCACCCTGCAAGGCCGTAACGGCATCGCCGGCGCCCTTCTGGTCGACTCGCGCAAGCCGACCAGCACGCCCTACGCCGAAGGCCGCGTCACCGTGGGCAACTACGGCGTCAACAACTACGAAGCGGCGGTGTCCGGTCCCCTCGCGGACGGACTGAACTTCCGCGTCGCGGCGTTCGATGAGAACCAGGAGCAGGGCTACTTCAACAACGTGGCCGGCGGCCCGACCGAAGGCGGCCTGATCCACACTTGGTACATCGAATCGATGGTCACCGCGAAGCTCGGCGACAACACCGACTTCTTCGCCAAGATCTTCACCTTCGGCAACAACAGCCGCGGTGGTCCTGGCGCCCGGGCCGGTTGGAACACCAACCCCTATTCGACCTTCGTCAACGACGATACGGCGGGCCTGTCGTTCAACCCGGCGGCGGGATATGGGCCGCAGGGCTTCCTGCCTAACGGGCTCGACGTCATCCCCGGCAGCCTCCATCAGACCAACAACGCGATCACCGGCAACCCGGCGACGACCAACAAATATGACTTCTCCGGCAGCTTCCCGCTGCAGGTGAAGAACCACAACGACGGCGACATCAACTACGTCCTGACCCACCACTTCCCGGGCATGGACCTGAAGTATACCGGCGGGTATCAGCAATATACCTACCAGACGATCCAGTCGTCCGCCACCTTCGGCCAACAGACCGACGTCCTGTCGTATGAGATGCCGGACGCGGCCAACCCGACCTGCGCAAATCCGGCGCCGAAATGCCTGACCATCAACCCGGAAGTGGTCACCAACTACATTCAGTCCGACGCCTGGTACAGCCACGAACTGACCCTGGCGTCCACCGACCACGGGCCGCTGCAGTGGATTGGCGGCGTCTACTATTACCACGAGCTGTTCAGCAACCCGATCTACGCCAACATGCCGGATCAGAGCCAAGTGGGTTCGCCGTATTCCTATGAAGGGTTCAATCCCATAACTTTTGTGGGATTCGGCACCACCGGCCCTCTTCACGCATTCTCTCCGGCGGCGGCGAACCCGAACAACAACCTCTACTCCGATAACTATCACGTCCAGGACGAGAGCAAGGCGGTCTTCGGTCAGGTCGACTACAAGATCACCGATACCCTCAAGCTCACCGGCGGTCTCCGCTACACCTCCGACCACAAGTGGGGCGACGAAGAGGAGCGCTTGGTGGTGTTCGGTGGTTCGACCCTTACAGGATCAGGCCTGAGCGCATTTGGGGTGAACAACCCCGCCGATAGCGGCCTGCTGGGCTTCGCGGGCAGCTCCACGCTTCCGGCCATCGACCTGACCAATCAGATCTGCTCCGCGGCCACGCCTGTCGGGAACGGCGCGCTCTCGCACTGCGTCATCAACTCAGCCGGCGTCGGTAGTCGGTTGATCGGCGGCACCTCCAGCGCCGTCACCGGCACTGCGGGTATTGAGTGGACGCCTGACAGCAGCACGCTTGCCTACGCACGCTACAGCCGTGGATACAAGGAATTGGGCTTGAATGCGGGCGCCCAATTCGCCAGCCCGTCGAACGGCGTTGGCGGCGCCTTGGTCTTGCCGGAAACCATAGACGACTACGAACTCGGCTATAAGAAGACCTTCGGCCACAACCTCGTCGTCGACCTGGATCTGTTCTACGAAAACTACGTCAACGCCCAGTTCCCGGTGTCAGTGCAGACAACCAACGGCACCGTCACCACGACGTCTTCGCAATTCCTCAACATCCCGCTCTCGCGCTCGGATGGGGTGGAACTGGAAACCATCTGGACTCCGATCGATCACCTGCAGCTGCTGGTGTCCTACAGCTTCGATGACACGGCGTTCGAGACGAAGCATTGCCCGAGCAATACCAGCGTTGCCGCGGGCTGCTATGTCGACACGGTCAACCCGAACCTCGGGAGCCAATCGATCCGCGGCGATGAGCTGCCGAACGCCCCGAAGAACAAGGTGTCCTTCAACGCCAACTACACCCTGGTGTTCGATGCGGGGGACCTGACCCTCTCCGGCACCTATCTGTGGCGTGACAAGCAGTACGGCGCGATCTTCGGCCAGAGCTACTGGGCCTCACCGTCCTGGGATCAGACCGACCTGCGGGCCACCTGGCGCGGCAAAGGTGATCGTTACGAGATCATCGCCTTCGGCCGCAACGTGTTCAACGGCTCCGGCTATCCCAGCGGCGCGGACGCCTTCGATGCCGGTACAGCGGCGGTCGGGTCGGCGTACTCACCTTCGCACCTCGGGGTCTACTCGATCGAAAAGGGCTACGTGACCAACCCGCCGGCAACCTACGGGATGGAATTCCACTACAAGTTCTTCTAGGCGCTACTGCGCTCTGAAAGAATCGGCGGCCCGGGCGAATACCC
>Ga0302311_10003741_pt1 | contig 16542 bp, 17 predicted proteins | sample III_Palsa_N1_3_FD_200449 | JGI IMG/M metagenome (GOLD analysis project Ga0302311, IMG submission 200449) | Peat permafrost microbial communities from Stordalen Mire near Abisko, Sweden - III_Palsa_N1_3 | ecosystem: Environmental > Terrestrial > Soil > Palsa > Peat permafrost | place: Sweden... | reverse complement strand
TCTGCACGGCGAAGCGGCCGCCGGCGCCGGCCTTGCCGTGCAGCATCACCCTGGTTGCGGGCGGGTAGCGATCGACGAGCCACGGCTGGTTGAAGAAGGTCACGCGGAGCGAGCCGGTGGCGTCGGCGACGGTCGCCTCGACGAGCGGGCGCATCCCCCGGCGCCGCACCGGGCGGGCGGCGATCCGCAGCACCTCGACGACGACCGTCGCGGTCTCGCCGGGCTCGAGCTCGGCGACCGAGCGCGCCTCCCGGCGGTCGCGCGGGAGGTGCTCGAACAGGTCGGCGATCGTGCCGAGCCCGAGCGCCTCGCCGCCGGCCGCCGCTTTGCGCCCGTCGAACCGGAGCGCCCGCCGCAGCCGCGCCGGCGCCGGGTAACGCACCGGGGCGGCCTGCAGCTGGCTCGTGTCGAGCGGCTCAGTGGTCGAGAAGGCGGTCGGCTGGGTCATCGCGACGGCGCTTCATATGGTGGCGGAGCGGTCGGTCGGCGCCGCCGGGCGCTGCCGGGTTTGGGGTAATGGCAGGATTAACCGCATGAACGAGCGCGTCATCTACGTGTCACGGGTCACCCGCCTGCCGCTGATCGCCGCCGACGGGTCGGACGTGGGCCACATCGTCGACGTCGTCCTCGACCTCGGCGGGCGCCCACCTCGCGTCAACGGCTTCGTCGTCGGCGGCATGCAGCGGCGGCGGGTGTTCATCGGCGCCGGCCGCGTCGGGGAGATCGACACCCGTGGCGTGCGCCTGCGGCGCGGGTCGATCAACCTCAAGCAGTTCGAGCTGCGCGAGGGCGAGCGCCTCGCCGCCGGCGAGGTGGTCGGCCGCCGAATCGGCGACCGCCGCGTGGTCGACATCGGCTTACGGGCGGCGCCGGAGCGGTTCGCTTGGGAGGTCGCGACGGTCGCCCTGCTGTCCGGCCGCCGCATGCCCGGACTGAAGCGCACTCCGGAGGTGGTCGACTGGAGCGAGGTCGGCGAGCTGTTCTCGGGGGAGCGCCCGCTCGACCGTCAGGCCGCGACGCTCGAGAGCTTGCACCCGGCGGAGATGGCGCAGGCGTTGCGACGCCTGCCGGTGAGCCGCCGTCGCATGCTCGCTGAGGCGCTCGAGGACGAGCGCCTCGCCGACCTGCTCGAGGAGCTGCCCGAGGACGAGCAGGTGCATCTGATCGAGGGAATCGACCGCGACCGCCTCGGCCGTGTGCTCGACGAGATGGAGGCCGACGATGCGGCCGACCTGCTGGGCGAGATGCCGGCCGCCGAGCGCGCCGCGCTGCTGGCTGCGATGGACCCCGAGGAGGCCGAGCCGGTTCGGCGTCTGCTCTCCTACGAACCGGATACGGCCGGCGGGCTGATGACGCCCGAGCCGATCATCGTGGCGCCGAGCGCGACGGTGGCCGAGGCGCTCGCGCGGGTCCGCGACCCGGACCTGCCGGTCCCGCTCGCCGCGCAGGTGTTCGTCTGCCAGCCGCCGCTCGAGACGCCGACCGGGCGCTTTCTCGGTGTAGTCGGCTTCCAGCGCCTGCTCCGCGAAGCGGCTTCCAAGCCCGTCGGGCGCTGCATCGAGGAGGAGTGGGACTCGCTGCGCGCCTATGTCAGCGACCGCGAGGTGGCGGGTCGGCTCGCCGCCTACGACGTCGTGGCGATCCCGGTGACCGACGAGGCGGGTCGCTTGGTCGGGGCGGTCACGATCGATGACGTGCTAGACCGCGTGCTGCCCCGCCAGTGGCGGGTGACCCATACCCCATCGGCATGAGAGGCTGAAGCGATGCCGGCCACGGACAACCTGAGCAAGCCCAAAGGCGCATCGGTCCGCTCGGGCTACGACTCCGATTCCTTCGCTCGCTGGGCGGAGTCGGTCGCCCGGTTCTTCGGCACCGGCCGCTACCTGGCCGCGCAGACGATCGTCGTGATCATCTGGCTGGCGTTGAACGGCACGGTCTGGGCGCTGCAGTGGGACCCGTACCCATTCATCCTGCTGAACCTCGTGTTCTCTACGCAGGCCGCGTACGCCGCACCGCTGATCCTGCTCGCCCAGAGCCGCCAGGCCGATCGCGACAAGGAGGAGGTCGAGCGCGACCGTGAGACGAACGCCCGGGCGCTCGCCGAGACCGAGTTCCTCGCCCGCGAGCTCGCCGCGGTGCGCTTGGCGCTCGAGCAAAAGCCCGATCGCGACGACATCGTCGAGCCGCTCGAGCGACTCACCCGTGCGCTCGAGGCGCTGCACGGCGTTAGCCTGGGACAGGCGCTGGACCCGGGCGGGCTATACCAGGCGAGCGACGACTACTCGGACGAGAGCAGCCACCAGTAGCTCTCTTGGCCGCCGGCGGGCAGCTCGAGCTCGACCTGGCCATTGATCAGGCCGCGGACGGTGGCGTCGTCGAGGGGCGCGCCGATCCCGCGCAGGCAGGTGACCAGCTCGGCGCCATCGGCGATCCGCTCGAGGATCTCCCGCAGCGTTGCGGCCGGCTCGCCCCAGGCGACGAGCTCGTCATCGACGAACCCGACCGCGTCGCCCTCGCGGAAGCGGCCCCGGGCGTCATCCCGGGCCGCCGGTGCGACCGCCCCCGTGCGGATCCCGTCGAGCACGCCGGTCATCGCTGCCGCGTTCGCCTCAGCGGACCGGGACGGGTCGAGGCTGACCGCCGCGGCGAGCCCCGCCTGCGGGGAGCGCGAGGGAACCACCCGAACCGCCTTGTCGGACAGCTCGGCTGCGCGCTCGGCGGCCATGAACACGTTTGAGCTGTTCGGCAGTACGACGATCTCCTCCGCGGGGATCCCGTGGATCGCAGCGAGCAGATCGTAGGTCGAGGGGTTGAGCGTCGGCCCGCCGTCAAGCACCGCCACGCTGAGGCCGGCGAACAGCTCCTTGAAACCCTCGCCGTTGACTACCGCGAGCGCGCCGCAGATGGCGTTTGGCCCGGTGGCCGGCTCGGAGCCCGTCGCGAGCCGGGCGGCGCGGTCCTTGATCTGCTCGCGCATGTCGGCGATGTCGATGTGCGAGACCGTCCCGTCTGCGGCGAACATGCCGGTGGCGGCGTCGGGGTCGTCGGTGTGGACGTGGACCTTCAGCGTCGTCGAATCGCCGACGACCAGCACAGAGTCGCCGATCTGCTCGAGCCGGCGAATGTACGCTCGCTGATCGAGGTCGCGGCCGCTGACGGCGAAGTTCGTGCAGTAGCGGTAGGTGGCCGAGCCGTGCTGGGGATGGGTCACGCGAGCGGGGGCCTGGTGCTCGAGCGGCAGTGGCTCGGCGCCGCGCAGGGCCCCGACGATCCCCGATAGGAGCACGGTCAGCCCGTAGCCGCCCGCGTCGACGACGCCCGCTTCGCGCAGCACCGGCAGCAGGTCGGGGCCGCGCTCCACGGACTCCTGTCCCGCTTCGAGCGCCCGTTCGATCACGTCGGCGGCGAGCGCATCCTGCTGCTCGTCGCTGGCGTCCGGGCCGAGCCGGGTTTCGGGCATGTGGGCGAGCTCGGAGGCGACCTTGTGGGCCATCTCGCGCACGACCGTCAGGATCGTGCCCTCGGCCGGCTCGCGCACCGACCCGTAGGCCTGATCGGCGGCGCGCGCCAGCGCAGCGCCGATCAGCACCGGGTCGATCAGCTCACCCGGGCGGCTGGCGAGCTCCTCGGCGGCGCCGCGGATCAGTTGGGAGAGGATCACGCCCGAGTTGCCGCGGGCGCCGAGCAGGGCGGCGCGGGCGACCGAGGCGACGATCTCGTCGCGGCCGATCTCATCGATCGTCCGGTCGGCCGACGCCTCGATCAAGCGGTCCAGCTCCTGAAGCACCGAGCGCAGCGTGAGGACCATGTTGTCCCCGGTGTCACCGTCGGCGACGGGAAATACGTTGAGGTCGTTGACCTCCTCGCGCCGGTCGTCGAGCGCCGACAGGCCCGCCTCGACGAGCGTGCGAAAGCGGACGATCGCCGGATCGGTCACGCCTGCCCTCTACCCCGGTCGGTGTGCGGCGGCACCAGTCGGAGCAGGCGCTAGCGCGCCTTGGTGACCTTGCCGGCCTTCAGGCAGCGCGTGCAGACGTAGACGCGGCGGGGGGTGCCGCCGTCGTCGATCCGGACCCTCTGCAGGTTCGGATCGAAGCGCCGGTTCGTGGCGACCATCGAGTGGCTGCGGCTGTGACCGAACGACGGGCCCTTGGCGCAGACGTGACAGACCTTTGACATACGGCGGTCGAGTATACGCAGGCAGACCTGGCGTGCACCGATCACTCGACCGCAAACCCGGCTTTGCGCGGTCTTTCGGCGAGCTCGCGCTTGATCTCGAGCGTCGCCAGCACCGCCTCGGCCGCGTGCACGCCCGTGTCGCGCTTGCTGCCGCCACGGACCCGCGCCCGCGCCTGCTCGATCGTGTCGACGGTCAGGACCCCGAAGCCGCACGGGACGCCGGTGTCGAGCTGCACCTGGCTGATCCCACGCGCCGCCTCGGCGCACACGTAGTCGTAGTGGTCGGTCTCGCCGCGGATCACCGCGCCGAGGCAGATGACCGCCGCGTACCTGCCGCTCTGCGCCGCGTACTTGGCCGCCAGCGGCAGCTCGAACGCGCCGGGCACGTCGAACCGGTCGCTCGCCTGCAAGCCGGCCGCGGCGAGCGTCTCGCGGGCGCTCGCCTCGAGCGCGTCGGCGAGCTCCTCGTAGAAGCGCGCGACGCACAGGGCGACCCGTCCGTCAACCTCCATCGGCGCTGTCCTCGAGGATCAGTTCCTCGTCGAGTGCCAGGCCCTGGTGATGGAGGATGTGGCCGAGCTTGTCCCGCTTGGCGCGCAGGTACGCCTGGTTGTGCGGGTTGGCGACGTGCGCGATCGGGATCTGGTCGGTGACCGACAGCCCGTAGCCGGCCAGGCCGGAGATCTTCTTGGGGTTGTTGGTGAGGATGCGGATGCTCGTCAGCCCGAGGTCGACGAGAATCTGGGCGCCGATGCCGTAGTCGCGCAGGTCGGCCGGCAGCCCCAGCTGAAGGTTCGCCTCGACCGTGTCGAAGCCCTCCTCCTGGAGCTTGTAGGCGCGCAGCTTGTTGAGCAGGCCGATCCCGCGGCCCTCCTGACTGAGGTACAGCAGGACGCCGCAGCCCTCGGCCTCGATCATCGCCAGCGCCGACTCGAGCTGCTCGCCGCAGTCGCAGCGCAGCGAGTGGAACACGTCGCCCGTGAGGCATTCCGAGTGGACCCGGACGAGCACGTCGCTGGCGCCTTCGACGTCGCCCTTGACGAGCGCGACGTGGTGCTTGCCATCGACCAGCGAGCGGTAGCCGAACGCGACGAACTCACCGAACGCCGTCGGCAGCTTCGTGGCGACGACGCGCTCGACCAGCTTCTCGTGCCGGCGCCGGTAGGCGATCAGGTCCGCGATCGTGACCATCTTCAGACCGTGCTTCCAGCAGTACACCGCGAGGTCCTCGCCGCGGGCCATCGAGCCGTCCTCGTTCTGGATCTCGCAGATCACGCCGGCCGGGTTGAGCCCGGCGAGGCGCGCCAGGTCGACCGACGCCTCGGTGTGTCCGGTGCGCTCCAGGACGCCGCCCGGCTTCGCCTTCAGCGGGCGCACGTGACCGGGCTTGACGATGTCCTGCGGGCCCTTCGTCGGGTCGATCGCAACCTGCATCGTGTGCGCCTGGTCGTGCACGCTGATCCCGGTCGTGACCCCCTCGCGCGCTTCGATCGTGACCGTGAAGGGAGTCTGGTGCGAGCTCTCGTTCCTGGCCGTCATCAGCTCCAGGTCGAGCTCGTCGCAGCGCTCGGGAGTCAGCGCCAGGCAGATCCAGCCGCCGGCCTGGCGGGTCATGAAGTTGATCGCATCCGGCGTCACGAACTGGGCGGCGATCACCAGATCACCCTCGTTCTCGCGGTCCTCGTCGTCGACGACGACGACCATCTTGCCGGCGGCGATGTCCTCGATCGCCCGCTCGATCGTCGCAAACTCCGTCTTGATCGCGCTCATCGGTTCACCAATCTCTCGACGTATTTCGCCAGCACGTCAACTTCGAGGTTGACCGTGTCCCCCGGCTTCGCCGAGCCCAGATTGGTGCGCTCCAGCGTCTCCGGTATTAGAGAAACGGTAAAGGATCCATTATTTGTGCCCGCAACCGTCAGCGACACGCCGTCGACCGCGATCGATCCCTTCGACACCACGTAGCGCAGCAGCTCGGCCGGCGCGTCGATCGTCAGCCGCCGCGCGAATCCGTCCGGCTCAACCGCCGCGACCGTCCCGGTCCCGTCCACGTGTCCCTGCACAACGTGCCCGCCGAGCCGGTCGGTCGGGCGCAACGGCAGCTCGAGGTTGACGTGGCGCCCCGGCTCGAGCGCCGCCAGCGAGGTCGTGCGCACCGTCTGGTTGATCACGTCGGCGAGGAACCGCCCGGCGCCGACCTCGGTGGCGGTCAGGCAGACCCCGTTGACCGCGACGCTGTCGCCCTCCGCCAGCTCTGACGCCAGCGCGGTCGTGACGGCGATCCGGATCCCGTCGGGCGTCTGCTCGAGCGAGACGACCTCGCCGCTGTCGGCTACCAGCCCCGTGAACACCTACCACTCCCTGATCCGCGCTGTCACGAGCAGGTCCTCGCCGATCCGCTCGCAGCCGAGCGTCAGCGACCGCACGGCGTCGGCGACCTGCTCGACGCCTTCGCCCTCGAACGGATCGCGCGCCGTCCGGCTGCCGAGCACCAGCGGCGCGATGAACAGGCGGATCTCGTCGATCTCGCCGGCGTCGAGGAACGCGCCCGCGAGCTTCGGCCCGCCCTCGAGCAGGATCGAGGTGATCCCGGCGGCGCCGAACTGGTCCAGCGCCGAGCGAACCCGCGCCTGCTCGTTCTCGCCGGTCGCGAGGATCACGTCGGCGCCGTGGGTCGCAAGGCCATCGGTCGCCGCGCGCGGGGCCGCGCGCGAGACGACGACCGTCAGCGGGATCGTGCGCGCGTCGGCGACGAGCTTCGACGCCAGCGGCAGTTGCGCCAGCGAGTCGAAGACGACCCGCCGCGGCTGCCTGACGCCGCCCCCCGCCTCCGCGAGCCGCGCGGTCAATAGCGGGTCGTCGGCCAGCGCGGTCCCGATCCCGACGGCGACCGCGTCGCAGCTGGCGCGCCATTGGTGGGCGCGGTGGCGGCTCGCCTCGCCCGAGATCCACTTCGAGTCGCCGCTCGAGGTCGCCACCTTGCCGTCGAGCGACATCGCCGACTTGAACAGCACCCACGGCCGGCCGGTCCGGGCATGCTTGCGGAACGGCTGGTTGAGCAGCCGCGCACGGGCCGCGAGATCGCCATCGGCGATCACCACCTCGACCCCCTCGTCGCGCAGGATCCCCAGCCCGCGGCCGTTGGCGTGCGCCGACGGATCGTCCGAGGCGACGATCACACGGCTGATTCCGGCTTCCCTGATCGCGTCGGTGCACGGCGGCGTGCGGCCCTGGTGGCAGCAAGGCTCGAGCGACACGTACAGGGTCGCGTCCGACAGGTCGCGCTCGCCGGCGGCGCGGATCGCCTCCACCTCGGCGTGCGACCCCCCGAGCTCGCGGTGGTAGCCCTCGCCGAGGGTCTCGCCGTTCAGCGCGATCACCGCGCCGACCTGCGGATTCGGGCTGACGCGCGCCCCGCCGAGCTCGGCCAGCTCGATCGCGCGGGCCAGGTAACGGGCGTCGGAGGGGGCGATCGGAGTCATCAGGATGAAGCATATGCCGGGTATCCCGGTACCGTCCGTCGTCATGAAGCTGATCATCCAGATCCCCTGCTTCAACGAGGAGCGCCAGCTGCCGGTGACGCTGGCAGCGCTGCCGCGCGAGGTGCCCGGCTTCGACCGCGTCGAGTGGCTGATCATCGACGATGGATCCACCGACCGGACGATCGACGTGGCCCGCGCGGGCGGTGTCGACCACATCGTGCGCCTGACCAACAACAAGGGCCTCGCGGCGGCCTTCCAGGCCGGGCTCGATGCCTGCCTGAAGCTCGGCGCGGACGTGATCGTCAACACCGACGCCGACAACCAGTACGACGGGCGTGACATCCCGAAGCTGGTCGCGCCGATCGTGGCCGGCCACGCGGACATGGTCGTCGGCGACCGTCAGATCAGGACGATTCAGCACTTCTCCCCCGCCAAGAAGCTGCTTCAGCGGCTCGGCTCATGGGTCGTGCGCCAGGCCTCCTCGACCGACGTCCCCGACGCCACCTCGGGGTTCCGCGCCTACAACCGCGAGGCGGCACTCCAGATGCAGGCGGTATCGAGGTTCACCTACACGCTCGAGACGCTGATCCAGGCAGGCAAGCTGACGGTCGCGATCGAACACGTGCCGATCCGCACCAACCCCAAGACGCGAGAATCGCGCCTGTTTCCGTCGATGGGGGCGTACGTACGCCGAAACGCGCTGTCGATCTTCCGCGTCTATGCCCAGTACCAGCCGCTGAAGGTCTTCTGGAGCGGCGCGGCGGTGCTCGGGCTGGCGTCGCTCGCGATCTTCATCCGCTTCCTGGTGATCTTCATCGAGCATCCGTCCGGCGGCGCGCGGGGCCACATCCAGTCGCTGATCGCCGGCGGGGTGCTGTTCAACGCGGCGATGCTGCTCGGCGCGCTCGGCGTGATCGGCGACCTGCTCGACGCGCAGCGCACGCTGTCGCAGCGGACGTTCGAGCGCGTGCGGCGGATCGAGCTGCACCTCGGGATCACGCCATCCCACTACGAGCCCGGGCACCCCCTCGACCAGGACGGGGCGGGGTCCGGCGGCGCGCCTCCTCCTCCGAGCCGTTCCGAGACCGAGGACTGGGAGAAGCTCGAGCTGTGACGGGGACAGGCAGCAGCGCCGTTCCGACCGGCAACACGTTCGACAAGTACGGCTCGACCAACCCGGTCGTGCGGCGGCTGATGGCCGGCTTCGAGCTCGCGCTCGACGAGCTGTTCACGCTCGCGGGGCCGCGCTCGATCCTCGACGTCGGCTGTGGCGAAGGGGTGCTGACCGAGCAGTGGGCGGCGCGGCTGCGCGACGGGCGGGTCATCGGCCTCGACCTCCCCGATCCCAAGCTCGAGGCCGAGTGGGCCGGACGTTCGCGGGCGAACCTCGAGTTCGTCGCCGGGGATGTCTCGGACGGGCTCGCATACGCCGACGGCGAGTTCGAGCTCGTGTGCGCCACCGAGGTGCTCGAGCACGTGCCGGCGCCCGAGCGCGCGGTCGCGGAGATGGCGCGCGCCGCCTCGCGCCATCTGATCGTGTCGGTCCCGCACGAGCCGTTGTGGCGGATCCTCAACGTCGCCCGCGGTGCCTACCTGGGTCAGCTCGGGAACACGCCGGGGCACCTCAATCACTGGTCGAGGCGCGGGTTCGTCCGCTTGCTGAGCCGCCACGGGGAGGTGCTCGAGACGCGCTCGCCGTTCCCGTGGACGATCGTCCTCGTCCGGGTCGGGTGATGGCGCAGACACTCGCGCGCGGGCCGTCCACGGCCGACGCACCCGCCTCGGGCGAGCAGTCGTTCGCCAGGGGCGCGCGGATCCTGTCGATCGGGATCGCCTCGACCGGCGTCTTCACGTTCCTGTACCTCGCCACCGCGAGCCACGTGCTCGGCAGGCAGCAGTACAGCCGGATCTCGATCTGCTGGGCGGTCATGTTCGTGATCCTGTCGGTCATCTACCGGCCGATCGAGCAGCTGCTGAGCCGCACGATCGCCGACCGTCATGCCCGCGGGCAACACGGCCACATCCTCCGCACCCCGGCCCTCATCCAAGCCTCGTTCGCGGTGCTTTTCCTGTGCGTCGCGCTCCCGCTGCACCACACGATCGCGAACCGGCTGTTCGACCACTCGGACGGCTTGTACTGGATCCTCGTGATCGGCGTGCTCGCGTACGCGGCGAGCTACTTCGCCCGCGGGTGGCTGGCCGGGAACAAGCGGTTCGCGCTGTACGGCGGGCTCGTGTTTCTCGAGTCGACCAGCCGCTTCCTGTTCGCGGCCGCCGTCGCGGTTGGCGTCAGTACCGGGCAGAACGCGGTCGGAGCCGGCATGGCGGTCGCGCCATTCGTATCGCTGTGTGTGATCCCGTTCGCCTTCAGCCGGGTCCGCGTCCGCGCCTCGCAGACGATCGAGGTGATCGACGCAGGGAGTGAGGGCCCCGCCCACGCGGGCGTGGAGGAGGCCGCGACCGATCTCTCGCTCCGCCACGGCGCCGGCTTCGCCAGCGCGGTGGTGGCGATCATGCTGTCCGAGCAGACGCTGATGAACGCGGGCGTGATCGTCGTCGCGGCCAACTCGGGGTTCAACCTCACGAGCGGCCTGACCGGCTTCGTGTTCAACGTCCTGCTGATCGTCCGGGCGCCGCTGCAGCTCTTCCAGGCGATCCAGACCTCGATCCTCCCGCACCTGGCCGGCATGGAGGCGCGCGGCTCTGCCGCCGAGTTCCGGCGCGCGATCCGCGTCACCGTGCTCGTGATCGCCGGATTCGCCGGGGCCGTGGCCCTCGGCCTCCTCGCGATCGGGCCGCTCGTCATGAAGATCGCGGTCGGCGACCACGGCTTCACCTACAGCCGCTACGGCCTCGCGATCGTCGGAATCGGGATGGGGCTGCACCTCACCTCGGGCACGCTCAACCAGGCGCTGCTCGCCCGCGGACGCGCCCGGATGGCCGCCGGCGCCTGGCTGATCGCCGCTGCCGCCTTCGTCCTGTTCGTCGCGACCCACACGCTGTCAGACGAGGTGGCCCGCGTCGAGGTCGGCTACTGCGGCGCGGCCGGGCTGCTCGCGCTGCTGCTCTGGCTGCTGTACCGCCGTTCGGACACGAGCGGCGGCTGACCTCGCTGGCTCAGCTGGCCTCCTAGGAGAGACTCTGGCAGGCTGGCGTCCTGCTGGCTGCGCGCTCGAGCTGGGTCGTCTCGAGCCCCGACAGGCTCGAGCCGAGATCGCTCATCGATCCCTCCACGCCCCGTCCTAGTGCCGCGTCGGCGGCCCTGAACGCCTCGACACTCCCGGTCGGCAGGCGCTCCGCCCGCCGCGCCGCCACGCGCATGCCGCTGTCGATCCGCTTGAACAGCGCCAGGAAGGCGGTCGCGATCGCGCGCCCGCGCTTGACGTTGGGGTGCTTCGCCGCCTCCAGTTCGCCCACCGCCAGCTGCGCGTCGGCCGAGACCGAGTGCAGGTAGCCCTCGAGCATCCGCTTGCGCTGGGCCGGAGTGCTGGTCGCGGACGGGTCGAGCACCGCGGCGCCCGTGGCGATCTCGCGCTCGAACGGCCCGACCGCCCGGCACACCGAGGTCACGTAGACCCTCGCCGAGACCGCCCCGGGATCGGAGCTGCCCCCGCAGGCGCCGACCCCGGCGGCGAGCGCCGCGGCGCAGCCGATCACCGCGAAGGTGGCGCCTTTGCTCGATCGGCAGCCGCTCATCAGCCCGTTCAGGTGCCCTGCGAGAGCGATGCCTCGAGCGCCTGCCACGCCGCGCCGGGATCGCCGGAGTCGAACACGGCCGAGCCCGCGACGAGCAGGTTGGCGCCCGCCTTCACGCACGCCGCGGCGGTCTGGAAGTGGACCCCACCGTCGACCTCGAGCGCGACGCTCGCGGGCAGCGCGGCGCGCAGGCGCGTGAGCTTCCCGTACGACGCGGGGATCAGCTGCTGGTTGCCCCAGCCCGGGTCGACGCTCATGCACAGGACCATGTCGAGCGCGTCGGCGGCGACCTCGTCGACCGAACCGGCGGGCGTGCCCGGGCAGATCGCGGCGCTGGCGGCGCAGCCCGCCTCGCGGACCGCGTGCAGCGCGTAGTGAAGAGCCGGGGTCGCCTCGACATGAACGGTGATGCTGTCGGCGCCGGCGCTGGCGAAGTCGGCCACCGTGCGCTCCGGCCGCTCGATCATCAGGTGGACATCGATGATCCCGCCGCTCGAGTGCACCGCGTCGGCGACCGCGCTGACCGCGACCGGGCCGAACGTGATCGGCGGGACGAAGTGGCCGTCCATCACGTCGACATGGATCACCCGCGCGCCGGCGTCGAGCAGTTCCTGCACCTGAGCCCGCAGACGCCCGAAGTCGGCGGACAGGATCGAGGGCGCGACCGTGCGGGCACGCAGCAGCTCAGGCCCGGCCACCGTCAGAGCGCCCGCAGCATGCTGCCCTTGCAGTGGTTGCAGATGACGATCGCCGTCGTCGACATGCGCACGATCGTCGAGTGCTCCCCGCAGTTTGGGCAGACCGACACGAGCTCGAAGCGCCGCAGGCAATACAGGCACCGGTACCGGCCCGGAACCGCCGACGGCCGCAGCCACGGCTCGCCGCAGCCCGGGCACTCGGGGCCCAGCTTGACAGGGGCATCCTCCACGCCTCTAGGGTAACGGGGCAGCCTGGCGTCGACGGATCCGAGCGATGTAGAAGCCGTCGGTGCCGTCGCGGTGGGGCAGTAGCTGGCGCTCGTCGTCGAGCTCGAATCGATCCCCCTCCGCGATGAACCGCGCAACGAGATCGCCGCCCTCGGCCCGGCTGATCGTGCAGACCGAGTAGACCAGCGTGCCGCCCGGCGCGAGTGCCGCCGCCCCGGCGCGCAGCAGCGCCGCCTGCCGGGCGACCAGCTCGCCGATCTGCCCCCGCCGGTCCTGCCAGCGCAGGTCCGGGCGTGACTGCAGCGTCCCGAGCCCGCTGCACGGCGGGTCGACGAGGACGCGCTCGAACCGCGCGCCGGCGTCGAGCTCCCGGCCGTCGCGGGTCGATACCTCGACGTTGCCGGCGCCCATCCGCGCGCACGTCTGCGCCAGGGCGGCGGCGCGGCCCGGGTGCACCTCCACCGCGACGAGCTCTCCCTCGCCGCCCATCAGGGCGGCGAGGTGGGTGGTCTTGCCGCCCGGGGCGGCGCACAGGTCGAGCACGCGCTCGCCCGGCTGCGGCGCGAGCATCCGCGCGACCAGCATCGACCCGCGCGACTGCGGCATCACGAGCCCGTTCCGCCACTCCTCCGAGCCGAACACGTCGAACGGCTCGTGCAGCACGCGCCCTTCCGGGAGCTCGGGGCCGGCGGGCCCCGAGCTGACAGGCAGCGGCAGGTCGAGCGGGGCTCTCAGCGCGTTGATCCGCAGGGCGGACTCGGCGGGCCGGTTCGCGCACGCGAGCAACTCCCGAGCCTCCGCCGGGCCGAGCTCACGCCACCACAGCTCGGCCAGCCAGTCGGGTACCGAGTGAACGATCGCCGCACCCTCGGGCGTCTCGTCGCTGAGCTGGTCGAGCAGACCGCGTCCCTCGCGCGCGACCCGGCGCAGGACCGCGTTGACGAACGCTGCCCCGCCGCGGCCGGTCGCCTTGACGAGCTCGACCGACTCGTTGACGGCGGCGTGCTCGGCAGCGCCCTCGACGAACAGCAGCTCGAACGCGCCGAGCCGCAGCGCCGCGAGGACCGGCGGATCGAGCCGCTCGAGCGGCCTCGAGCAGAGCTGGGCGAGCACGTGATCGAGGGTGCGCCGGCGCTGGACCGCGCCGTAGGCCAGCAGCATCGCGAGCCCGCGATCGCGGGGATCGAGCCCCGCGGCCTCCGCGTGCAGCGCGCGGTCGGCGAACGCTCCGGACTCGGACACCCGCCGCAGGACCCGGAACGCGCACGCTCGGCCCGGCGAGGCACCGCTCATCTGCGCAGGCCGCGGAGCCAATCCTCGGCGGGCATCGCGCGCTTGCCCGGCGGCAGCACGACGAGCAGCTCGAGCGCGCCGGCTCCGCAGCCGAGGACGGGTCTCGGCGGATCGAGGGCGAGCTCGCCCGGGGCGAGCCCGGGAACATCCGTCTCCCGCGCCTTGAGCACTCCGAGCCGCTCGCCGTCACGCTCGAGGTAGGCACCGATGTGCGGGGTCAGCGCCCGCACCCGCCGCGCCAGCTCGGCGGCCGGATCTGCCGGGTCGAGCCGCCGGTCGGCGGCCGTCAGCTTGTCGGCATAGGTGACGCCCTCCTGCGGCTGCTCCTCGCAGCCGGGTCGCTCGTCGAGCACGCGCACGAGCAGCTCGCCGCCGATCGTCTGAAGCCGGTGGGCGAGGGTGCCGTAGTCGTCCTCCGGGTCGATCTCGGTCGCTTCCCGGCCGCACACGGGGCCGCTGTCGAGACCGGCCGTGAGCACCATGATCGACACGCCGGTGCGCTCGTCCCCGGCCAGGAGCGCGCGCTCGATCGGCGCCGCGCCGCGCCAGCGCGGCAGCAGCGAAGGGTGGACGTTGAGGATCCGGTGCGCCGACAGGAGCGGTTCCTTGATCAGCGCTCCGTAGGCGCACAGGCAGACCGCGTCGGGGTCCCGGGAGGCGATCAGGGCGCTGGCCGCCGCGGCGTTGATCGATTCGGGCTGGACGCACTCGACACCGAGCTCGGCGGCCATCTCCGCAACCGGCGGTGAGGCGAGCCGGCGGCCCCTCCCCCGCGGACTGTCCGGGCGGGTGACGACGAGCGAGGGCCGATGCGGCGAGAAGAACAACCTCTGGAGCACCCCCGCGGCGAACTCGGAGGTGCCGATGTAGACGGTGCTCACTCGGCGACTTGGGCGGTTTTTGTGCCCGTGGAGGTCACTTTTCCCGCCCAAGTGACAATGCAGATCACTCCGCCCCGGCCTGGTCCCGCCACTCGCGCAGCGCTTTCGCCGCCTCCTTGCGCTGCTCGCGACTCGTGCGGTTGAGGATCAGCACGCCGTCGAGGTGGTCCATCTCGTGCTGGATCACCCGCGCTTCCAGGCCCGAGGCCTCGACCAGGACCGGCTCGCCGAACGGGTCCTGCGCCGCGACCCTGATGTGCAGGGGCCGCTCGACCTCGACCAGCACGGTCGGGAGGCTCAGGCATCCCTCCTCGGCGATCTCCTCCTCGCCGCTGTGCCACTCGAGCTTCGGGTTGATCAGCGCCGACACCGGCGCCTGCGACTGCACGCGGTAGACGAGCACTCGGTGCAGCACGCCGACCTGGGTCGCCGCCAGGCCGATCCCGAGCGCGTCGTGCATCAGCACCCCCATCCGCTCGATCTCCTCGCGCAGGGCGCCGTCGAAGCGGTCGACCGGCCGCGCCTTGGTCTTCAGAATCGGGTCGCCCCACTTGCGAACGTGCGCGAGCGCCGCCTTGCGACGCGCGGCGATCTCCGGATCGAGCTCCTCGTCCCCGGCGAGCTCCTCGAGCTCGATCTCGCCGGCCGGCTCGTCATCGGCGAGCGGCTGCTCGCCGTCATCCAGCTGTTCGAGGGCCTCGGACACGATCGAGAGTTTAGATCGCGTCCTGGCGCGGCTTTCACTGCGGGTCGACGTCGACGGCGACCGCGACGGCACGGTGATCTCTGACACCGGCGAGGCGGTCGACCGCGTCCCCGACCGCAGCGATCGCGGCAGCGCGCTCACCCGCCTTGACGACGAGCTGGGAGCGAGCCTTGCCGCGCAGCGTGAACAGCGGCGCCGGCCCCAGCACGACAGCTCCCGGAGGATCGATCAGCGCCCTCAGCGCGGTGGCGGCGGCCGTCGCCTCGGCGGGGCGCTCAGCGCTGCAGACGATCCGGATGAGCGCGCAGTACGGCGGGTAGCCGAGCGCCCGGCGGCGCTCGAGCTCGCCCGCCAGAAAGCGGTCGGAGTCGTGCTCGGCCGCCAGCACGATCGGGCGGGCGTGCGGCGCGATCGTCTGCACGAGCACGCTGCCGCTGCCCCGGCGGCCGGCGCGACCGGCGAGCTGGGTGACGAGCGAGAAGGTCCGCTCCTCGGCGCGGAAATCGGGGAAGCGCAGGGTCGCGTCGGCATCGAGCACGACGCCGAGCCGGACGTCGGCGAAGTCATGACCTTTGGCGACCATCACGCCGGCGGGGGCGGCGGCGAACCGCTCGAGCGTCCGCGCCCGGGCCTCGATCCCGGCACTGTCGGCGTCGAGCCGCAGCACCGGAAAGTCGCCATCGCCGACGGCGGCCAGCAGCTCGTGCTCGAGCCGCTCGGTGCCGGCCCCGTGACGTGCGACCGAGACCGAGCCGCAGTCCGGGCACCGCTCGGGAATCGCCTGACGGTGGCCGCAGTGGTGGCAGGCGACGCTCCGGCTGGCGAGGTGCAGCACCAGCGCCACCTCGCAGTTCGGGCACATCCAGACCCGTCCGCAGTCGCCGCACGACAGGAAGTTCGACCACCCCCGCCGGTTCAGCAGCACGATCGCCTTGGCACCCTCCCGCCTGACGTCGGCGAGCGCGAGCCGGGTGCGGGGGTGCAGCGGGTTGTGCTGGCCGCGCATGTCGAGGATCTCCACCGCCGGCAGCGGGCGTCCGTCGACGCGGCGGGCGATCCGCAGCCGCTCGTAGCGCTCGAAGCTCTCGGGCCGCGGCGTCGCGCTGCCCGCGACCAGCACCGCGCCGTGGATCGCGGCGCGCCGCTCGGCGATCGTGCGCGCGTCGTAGCGGGGGTCGCCCTCGTGCTTGTAGGAGCTCTCGTGCTCCTCGTCGACGACGATCAGCCCGATGTTCGCAAGCGGCGCGAACACGGCCGAGCGCGCCCCGACGCACACCCTCGCCTCGCCGCGCGCGAGTCGCTCCCACTCGTCGCGGCGACGGCCGTCCGACATCCCGGAGTGCAGCACCGCGACGATCTCGCCGAACCGGGCCTCGAAG
>Ga0302311_10003738_pt1 | contig 16547 bp, 9 predicted proteins | sample III_Palsa_N1_3_FD_200449 | JGI IMG/M metagenome (GOLD analysis project Ga0302311, IMG submission 200449) | Peat permafrost microbial communities from Stordalen Mire near Abisko, Sweden - III_Palsa_N1_3 | ecosystem: Environmental > Terrestrial > Soil > Palsa > Peat permafrost | place: Sweden... | reverse complement strand
GGATCGCCGGGTGCAGGAAGATCATCAGGTTGCGCTTGGTGCGGCTGATCGAGCGCGACTGGAACAGCTTGCCCAGCCAGGGAATATCGCTGAGCCCGGGGATGCGCGTCACCGTGTCGTTGAGCTGATCGTCGATGAGGCCGCCGATCACCAGGATCTGGCCGCCTTCGACGCTGACCGCATTGCTCACCGTGCGCTTGTTGGTGATCAGGTCGGAAGTGCCGGCGGTGCCGCTGGCGATGGTCGAGTTCTCGAATTCCAGCTTGAGGCGGATGGTGTTGCCTTCGCCGATGGTCGGGGTGATGCCGAGTTTGAGGCCGATGTCGGTGCGGTCGACGGTCTGGAACGGATTGACCGAGCCGGTGCTGGTGGTGCCGGTGTTGGAATACGAGCCGGTCAGTTCCGGCACCGACTGGCCGACTTCGATCTTGGCTTCCTGGTTGTCCAGCGTGACCAGCGAGGGCATCGACAGGATGTTGGTATTGGCGTCGCTCGCCAGCGCCTTGATCAGCGCGCCGTAGATCGAGCCGTTGGAGGTAGTGGTGCCGATCAGGGCAGTGGCGCCGCTGCTGATGGCGCTGGCCGCGGCTCCGGCCAGCGTGCTGGTGCTGAGGGTGGTGCTGGTGCTGCTGCTCAAGGCGCTGGCGGCGGTGGACAGGGCACTGGAGGTGCTGGAGTTGAGAATGCCCGCGGCGGCGATGGCATTGGGGTTGTAGGCCACCCAGTCCACGCCGATCTCGCTGGACTTGCTGGCGCTGACCTCGGCGACGATCGCCTCCACCAGCACCTGGGCGCGGCGGATGTCGAGCTGGGCGATGACGTTGCGGATCTGCTGCATGGTCTTGGGCGGCGCCGTGATGACCAGGGCATTGGTGTCCTTGTCGGCGATGACGCGCAGGTCGGCGTTACTGCCGCTGCCGTTGTAGACGGTCGCGGCGGAACTCGGGGATGCGCCCGAGGGGCTGGCGGACGTGCCCGCCGATTTCGATGAGGCGCCGAATGAGGAGGAAGAAGAGGAGCCGCTGCTGCCGAACATCGACGAGCTGCCGGATGTGGCGGTCTTGTTGGCGGGCTGGCTGTTGCCGGTGAGGATCGGCGCCAGGCTTTCGGCGTCGGCGTACTTCAGGTACACCACCTGGGTATCGCCCTTGTTGTTGCCGGGCTGGTCCAGCTGGCGGATCAGCGCCACCAGCTTTTCGCGGTCCGGGCGGTCGCCGCTGACCAGCACGCTGTTGGTGCGGGTGTCGGCCATCACCCCCGGCGGCGTCGTGCCACTGTCGGCTTGCCGGGCCTGCTGCGTCAGGCCGGCGACAATGCGCACCACCTCGTCGGCGGTGGCGTTTTCCAGCGTCACCATCTCGACGTCGTGGTCGCCGCTGCGGTCCATCTGCTCGATCAGGCGCTGCAGCCGCTCGACGTTGGCGACGCGGTCGGAAACGATCAGGCTGTTGCTCGAAGCGTAGGCGGCAAGCTGGCCGGACGCCGCCACCAGCGGCCGCAGGATCGCCACCATCTGCGTGGCCGAGCCGTTGTGGATGTCGAACACCCGCGTCACCAGCGCGTCGCCGGCGAGGCCGTCCCGGCCGGCTGGATTGCCGCCCTCGCTGCGGGCGTTGGCGTCCGGCACGATCTTGATCGAGGCGCCGGAGGGAATGGCGGCGTAGCCGTTGACCGCCAGCACCGACAGGAAAGTGGCGTATACCGCATCCGCGTCCATCGGACTGGAGGACACCACCGTGACCTTGCCCTTGACGTGCGGATCGACCACGAAGTTCTTGCCGGTGACCTCGCTGACCGTGGCGATCAGGGTGCCGATGTCCGCTTCCTTCAGATTGAGCGTGACTTCCGCGCCGTTGCTCTCTGCCAGCACCGCGCCGCAGACCAGGGAGCACAGCGCCAGAGGCAGAAGGTAACGCAAGGATATCGGGGGGAAGCGCATCGGCGGATGTTTGGGTGCTGGTTTCAGGCGGGGGAGTTCAGGCAGTGGCGGATGCGCGGGCGCGCATTCACGGCGGCGCGCCAGTGCCTGCTGCGAGCCCGATCGGCGCAGGTGCCGCCTTCGCCCGGCCCGGTGGCGGGTCGTTGTCACGGAAGAACAACCCACATCGGCGGGGCACAGGGCCAGGCGAAGAGCGGCGTGATATTGATAGCACCCGGGGCGCAAGGCCCCGCCTGTTTTAACCATCCCTTTACGTCGCCGCATGCGATGCGCGCTGCCGCCGACGCGGCATGTAAACCCTTCGTAAAGAGTCGCTGCGTGCCTGTGCTGGTGCGCCAGAGTACCGCGCGAAACACCAATTCCACCGTGACCGATCGGCCTGCCGCATGCTGCCAGGCGGCTCCGGCTCTCTCCCATACCAAGGAAACGATTTGATGAAACACGCTGCCGGGAAGAATTCTTCTCCTGCCCTTGCACGCCGCATGGCGCCGCTGCTGCTCGTTGCCGTGCTGACCGGATTGGCCGACTGCGGCGGTTCCTCCACCACCTGCTGGAACCTGCCCATCGCCGACGGGCTGATCGGCCAGATCGCCTATACCAGCGCCACCGCCAATCCCGATGGCGTCGACAGCCAGTACATCAGCGGACCGCGCGGCTCGGTGGCGATCAGCGGCACGACCATGTATGTGGTGGACACGCTCAACAGCCGCATCCTCGGCTACGACAGCATCCCCAGCGGCATCGCCGGCACCGCCTCGTTCGAACTCGGACAGGGCGACGACACCGGCACCGACTTCAGCGACAACAGCACCAACGGCGGCGAATACGGCCTGGCCAATCCGAGCAAGGTGTCGATCGCCACCGACGACAGCACTACCTATTTCGTGGTAACTGACACCGCCAACAACCGCGTGCTGATCTGGAATTCCCTGCCCACCGCCAACACCGCCGCGGACGTGGTGATCGGCCAGACCGACTATGACGGCGATTCGCCCAACCAGGGCAATTCGGCGCCGACCGCCGCCACCCTGAGCAATCCCACCTCGGCGATGATCGCCAACGGCAAGCTGTTCGTGGTCGACCAGAACAACAACCGCGTGCTGATCTGGAACAGCATTCCCACCAGCAACGACACCGCCGCCGACCTGGTGCTGGGGCAGTCCGGCTTCACCACCGCCACCGCCAGCATCGACACCTATTCGTCGACGCTGCTGAGCTACACCATGGCGATGAACCAGCCCTCCGACCTGTGGACCGACGGCCGCGGCAACCTGTTCATCGCCGACACCGGCAACAACCGCGTGCTGTACTACTCGGTGGTGCCCACCGGCGACAACCCGCAGGCTACCTACGTCATCGGCCAGACCGCGTTCGGCCAGAACAGCGCGGCCTCCGGCGCGGCGCACCTGGACGCGCCCTGGGGCGTCTACTCCGACGGCTCCAATCTCTTCGTCGGCGATACCGGCAACAACCGCGTGCTTGAATTCTCGCTCAGCTCCCTGGCTTCCGGCGTGGACGCCGAATACGTCTTCGGCCAGGAGGACTTCACCCACACCGCCTACAACGACGACGACCAGAATGGCGAGAACGGCGACCAGCAGAACAGCCAGACCAACACCGATCCGACCGACAATACCCTGCACAGTCCCAAGGGCGTCTACGCCACTTCCAGCGGCTCGCTCTACATCGCCGACTCCGGCAACAACCGCGTCATGCAGTTCGCCAGCGATGCCGGCGTCAACGGCACCGACACTGGTCTGTGCCAGCAGTAAGAGCTTTATGAAGCAATCGTAAAAGGCGGCGGGGCGGGGTGCTTCGCCGCCTATGCTGGCTCTCGCGTGCCAGGGCGGGTGTGACCCTGCCGCGCCCCCGATCTCATCCGACCGGAATCGAGTCCATGTCCGCATTGTTCCGCAGCACGTTGCTGCTGGCCGCCGCGCTGCCGCTCTGCGCCTGCCAGAAAAACTACACCGCCTATGCGCTGACCAGCACCGGTTCGATCATCGAGTTCGATACCGGCTCGCCGACCAGCATCATCGCCACCGAGACGGTCAGCGGCCTCGCCAGCGGCGAGACCCTGGTGCAGATCGCCTACCGCCCCGAGGACGACACGCTCTACGGCATCACCAGCGACAACCTGCTGTGCACCGTCGATCCCGGCACCGGCGTGGCGACGTTGGTCAGCAGCACGGCATTCAGCAGCGACACGCTGTCCAGCCCGGCGATCGATTTCGATCCGGTGCTGGATCAGTTGCGTGTCATCACCACCGAATACAACCTGCGTGTCGCCAGCGACGGCACGCTGGTCGAGTCCAACACCAAGCTGGCTTTCGACAGCGACGACACCTACAGCGGCGACACGCCGCAGATCGCGGCGATCACCTACGCCAACCCGGACTCCGGCGCCACCTCCACCACGCTCTACGCGCTGGACGTGACCACGCAGAGCCTGCTGCGCGTCGGCAATGCCGCTGTCAGTACCAGCAGCAGCGCCGACAGCGGCGACCTGCACACCATCGGCAGCATCGGCGTCAGCTTCACCGCCGATGCCGGGCTCAGCATCCGCTCCGGCAGCGACACCGCCTACGCGGCCCTGCAGCAGAGCGGCAGCGGCGCGGCCTTGTACACCATCGACCTCAGCGACGGCGCGGCGGCGGAAGTGGGACTCATCGGCGGCGGCGACCAGACGCTGATTTCGCTGGCGCTGGTACCAGGCAGTTGAAGCGTGCGCCGCAACGTTTGTAAAGCTGGGGTAAAGATGCCGCATCGCCAGCGTGCTTGGCCTTAGTATGGATGCGTCGACACCAACCCGGAACGACACGGCGGAAACATCGAGCAGATGTCAGGCCGGCGCTCCGGATCCGTCGATGAGTTGCAGGAATTTTCGCAGCGGCTGCGCCGGCCGCTGCGAGTCGAACTCACCACTCGGTATTCCCTGCCGGTGGTGTGTGGCCCGGTTGACGTCTTCCCCATTCGTCAACCACAGCGGAGGCGCCAGTGCAGGTGGTCCCCCTGCCTCGCTGGCGCCTTCTTTTTTTTGCCCGCGGCCGCAATGAAAGCCCCGCGCCGGCTTCTCGTGATCCGCGCCGCTCGCGCAGCGGCGCCAGCCGTCCATCGCTCCCGGCTTTGCAATCCTTCTCCGCACGCGATCAAATGAACCAGCTCAATCCTTTCCTGTCCGGTCCGATGAAGCACGAAGACAAGTCCGCCGCGGCGCGCATCCTGCTGATCGACGACGATCGCAAGCTGCTGCGCATGCTGGCGGAATACCTGGAGGTGCAGGGCTATGTCGTGGCGGCGGCGCACGACGGCGCCGAGGGCGTGGCGCGCGCACGGGCCGAGTCCTGGGACCTGATCGTGCTGGACGTGATGATGCCCAACGTCAACGGCTTCGAGGTGTTGCGGCTGCTGCGCCAGACCTCGCAGCTGCCGGTGCTGATGCTCACCGCGCGCGGCGGCGACGAGGACCGCATTCACGGCCTGGAGGGCGGGGCGGACGACTACGTGCCGAAAACCGCTTCCTCGCGCGAGCTGCTGGCGCGCATCCGCGCCCTGCTGCGGCGCGCGGCGCTGGCGGCGCCGGCGGCGGAGCAGCCGCGGCAGATCGCGGTCGGGGACCTGTGCATCGACAGCGCGGCGCGCAGCGTTGCGCAGCGCGGCGTCCCGCTGAGCCTGACGCCGGTGGAGTTCGACCTGTTGTTGGCCCTGGCGCGCTACCGCGGCAGCGTGCGTTCGCGCGAGCAATTGCTGGAGCAGGTGCGCGACCGCGAGTTTGCCGCCTTCGACCGTTCCATCGACGTGCATATCGCCAGCCTGCGGCGCAAGCTGGCGGACGATCCGCGCACGCCGCGCTATATCCGCACCGTGCGCGCCGCCGGCTACCTGATGGTCGACGCGCAAGCCGCCGCGCCGTGACCGCAGCCACGGCGAGGGGGCGCCGGTGAAAATACGCAGTTCGCTTTACGCCAAGATGCTGCTGTGGCTGGTCTTGAACCTGCTGCTGATCGTCGCCCTGTTCCTGGCTCTGCCGGGCCGCTCCGGCATGGGCTGGAACGTGCTGCTGTCCGAGCCGGTGCGCGACCGCCTGTTGACCGTCGGCGAGCGCGTCGGCAGGGACCTGTCGCTGACGCCGGAAGCGGGCTGGGACCAGGTCCTGGCCAGCTATGCCGCGGAATACGGCGTCGGCTTTGCGCTCGATCAGCCCGGTCCGCCGGGCGGGCCTTACCACGGCGGCGCGGGGGATGCCCCGGATGGCGCAGGCGCTCCGCCGCCACCGCCGTCCGGCCCCGGCGGCCCGCCGCGCGGCGCGTTCGGTTCCGGCCCGCCGCCCGATGCGCCCACGCCGCCCGCCAACGGCGATGGCCCCGGATCGCGCGGGCCGCCGCCCTTCGCCGATCGCCGCTTGCGCGGCGACCTCATCGCCATCAGCCATCCGCGTTCCTTCGACGGCTACGAACTGCGCATCCCGGCCCAGCTGGAACGCAGCGGCCAGCCGGCGCGGCCGCTGCTACTACAGGTGCGCGCGGCGGGCCTGCACGAACTGCTGGGCTTTCTCGGCGTGACCGAATGGCTGCTCTTCGCCGTACTGGTAATTACCTTGTCGGCGCTGCTGTGGTGGCCCTTCATCTGGGGCATCACCCGCACCGTGGTACGGGTCACCGCCGCCACCCGCGACATCGCCGCCGGCCGCTTCGAGACGCGGGTCGGCACGCGCCGCAACGATGAGCTGGGCCGCCTGGCCGATTCGGTGAACCGCATGGCCGAGCGCCTGCAGAGCTACGTTTCCGGGCAGAAGCAGTTCCTCGCCGACGTCGCCCACGAGGTCACTTCGCCGCTGGCGCGGATGCAGATGGGCCTGGGCATCCTCGAGTCGCGCCTGGGCGAGGACGCCCAGCACAGCCTGCGCGACGTGCAGGAGGAAGCGCAGCAGATGTCGCGCCTGCTCAACGAATTGCTGCTGTTCTCCCGCGCCGGCATGGAGGTCGAGCGCGGACCGCTGGCCGCGGTGGAGCTGCGCCCGCTGCTGCTGCAGGCGCTGCAACACGAGGATCCGCGGCAGCGGCTGCGGGCGGACATGGTGGCGGGCTTGCGCGCCATGGCGCGCCCCGATCTGTTGCAGCGCGCAGTCGCCAACCTGGTGCGCAACGCCCTGCGCTATGCCGGCGATGCGCCGGTGGAGCTGAGCGTGGCGCGCGGCGGCCAGGCCATCCACATCCTGGTGCGCGATCGCGGGCCGGGCGTGCCGGAAGCCGCCCTGGCGCGGCTGGGCGAGCCGTTCTACCGCCCCGAGGTGTCCCGCGACCGCGACAGCGGCGGCACCGGCCTGGGCCTGGCGATCGTCAAGCGCTGTGTCGAAGCCTGTGGCGGCAACGTGGTCTTCCGCAATCGCGAGGGTGGCGGCTTCGAGGCGGAAATCAGGCTCGATGCGGCGGATTGAAACCGCCGGCGGCTTGTTAAAGCTTCGAGTATTCCAGCCTGGCCTGCTGCAGGATCGGCACGTCGGGATCGGCGTTCTTCCAGGCGGCGAAGAATTTCTCGTAGTCGCCGCGGCAGGCCGCCAACTTGCCTTCGAGCCGTTCGGCGCGGGCCAGCCCGAGCAGGGACAGGTCGTACAGATGCGAAATCGGCTCGACGCCGGGATTGTCGAGAATCTTGCGGAATTCGACCGCGGCATTGGCGCCGTCGCCGGCGGCCAGGTAGGCGCGCCCGCGCACATAGGGCACATCGTAGGTGCGCAGCTCGTAGAGCAGGGCAGGTTGCAGCTCCGTCACCGCCGCCGCCGGCTGGCCGCGGCGCAGCGCCAGCGCCGCACGCGTTTCCGGCGCGAACACCTGGTTCAGCAGCGTGTCCGCGGGCCGCTGCTGCAAGTCCTTGCGCAACTGCTCCTGCAAGCGGTCGACATCGCCGATTTCGGCCGTGGCGAAAAGATAGTCCGCTGAATCGAAGCCGGCCGGCACGCTGTCGAGCAGGGTGTGAGCCCGCTGCTCCATGCCGAAGTCCAGCAGGATGCGCGCATTCGGCGCGGCGGTGAAGTTGCTCAGGCCCTGCTGCGCGCCCTGCGCCACCACTTGCTGAAACAGGCTGTCGCCCTGGGCGATGCGGCCCTGACTGTAGGCGATCAGGGCGGTCTTCAGCAGGATGTTGCGCTCCGCCGGCTTGCCCTTGGCCCAGGCGATCTCCGCGGCCACCGCCGCATCGTCGCGCCGGGCATAAGCCAGCTCCAGCAGTTGGCCGTGGGTGTCGTCGCCGGCAAGGCCCCTGGTCACGGCCTCTTCGCAGGCGGCCTGCGCCAGCGCGAACTGGTTGGCGTGCTTGTACGCGCGGCACAGCACCACGTAACTGGCTTCCTTGTCCGGATTCAGCGCCAGCGCGCGCTTGCCCGCTTCGATGGCATCCGCATAGCGTCCGACCCAGTTCTCCGCATTGGACAGATTGGTCCAGGGCACCGAGTCCTGCGGATAGGTCTCCGCCCACACCTGGAAGTTGCGGATGGTCTCCTCGAAATCCCGGGTCAGGATCTGGTGGTAGCGCGAAACGATCAGCAGTTTTTCGCGCTCGCCGACACCGTCGCGCAGCGCATAGGCCTTGGCGATGTTGTCGGTGTCCTGCGGGCTTTGCGTGAGGCTATTGTAGACCGCGGCAAGATCGGCATAAGCCGCCGCGAAATCCGGGTCCAGTTCGATAGCGTGCTGGAACAGCGGGATCGATTCCGCGCGCTTGCCGTGGCCATAGAGGTCGGCGCCCTCCGAATAGGCCTTGAGCGCGTCGAACGAAACGGTCCTCTGCTGCTGCAGCGGCACGTCGAAGCGCTTGATCGAATCCAGCGACTCGCCCAGCCTGGCGCGCATGCCGCTGGCCAGGCCGTCCAGTGTCGCCAGGGTTGCTTCCTTGCTGTCGGCTTCCCCCTTCTCCTCGGCCAGAATCTCGCCCGTGCCGCAGGCGCTGGCAGTGAGGGTCAGCAGGTATTTCTGGCCCAGGGCGGCAATGGAGCCGCCCAGCACCGCCTTGCCTTCATTGCGCGCGCAGACCTCCTGCGCCAGCGCCGGCGTCAGTTTCTCGTCCCTGGCATGGGTCATCAGCAGCAGGGTGCTTTGCACTTGCTGCTCCGGCAGTACCGTGAGAAACGGCGACTGCACCAGGTCGATCTCCAGCGCCTTGGCCAGGGCCTGGTCGAAGGCTGGGTCCGGGCTGAGGTTCTGGAATTCCTCCAGCACGATGAGATTGTGTTCGGTCGAATGAGGTGAGCCGCGCCATTGCAGGAAGCCGTAGAGCAGTCCCACCGCCAGCAGGGGCAGGGCCGCAACCAGCAGCATGCTTCGGCTTGGCAGGGCCGAACGCTGAAGCGATCGCGGGGCCGTGGGCGGTGGGCTCGGTGCGGGGATCTGCGCCGGTGTTTGTGCCGGGGGAGCGATGTCCGCATCCGCCGCGGCCGGGCCGGTTGGCGCAGCAACATCCTCCGTCTGCCGCGATACGCGCTGCACCGGCGCGGTGAAGCGATAGCCGCGCCCGGGGGCGGTGACGATAAAGCGGTCCAGCTCGCCAGGACCGCTGAGCGCTTTGCGCAGGGCAAAGATGCTTTGGCTGAGACTGCCTTCCTCGACGATCCGGCCTGGCCAGATCGCCTCCAGCAACTCGTCCTTGCCCAGCACGCGGTCGGGATTTTCGATCAGGTACAGCAGCGTGTCGAAGACCTTGGGCGACAGCGAAACCGTGGCGCCGTCGCGCAGCAGGGTGCGTTTCAGCGGGTCTACCCGGAAAGGGCCGAACGCGTACAAGCCCTTGTCCCGTAAGGAGGTATCCACGCTTTAAGAAACCTTCAGAAGTCTTGAGGACGATTTTGAGGACTTGTGAGAGACCGATCTTTTAGAACTTGACCCCAGGGGACTGTAGCCGGACCCGATCGGCGCGGCAAGGAATAACTGTGTGCCCAATCACACAGCTGCCCGCTCAATGCCGCCGGCGCCGTACCCCGCATGGATGGATGCAACCGGAATTGCGGATATAGGGAGTCGAGATGAAAGCGATCTTCAAGGGATGGAACCTGTGGAGCGTGGCGACATGGGGCCTGTTCGCCGTCGCTCTGGTCTGCGTCGAAGCGGTGCGCGCCCAGGACATCGGCACGGAAACAGTGCTGCATTCGTTTTCCGGCACCTTCAACGACGGCAGCGAACCGACCGGCCTGGTGCAGCTTCCCGACGGCTCCCTGTACGGGGTCACGGTCGGCTATGTTTATCAGAACTCATCGGTCAATGCGGACAATGTTTATTTCAAAATCACCACGAGCGGAACCTACACCCCGCTGGCCAACGGCTGCGGCACCGCCACCGGCTGCACCACCGGAGCGCAGATCGGCAGGGATGCGAGCAGTTCGCTGATCAACGGCGGTGACGGCAATCTCTACGCCATTGCATCGATCAACGGTTACGACCAGTTCTATCAATTGACGCCCCAAGGGGTCTTCACCGCGCTCTACAGGTTCTCGAGCTATTACACCAATAACGCGGATTTTCCCGGCGGCAGCCAGCTGATTCCGGGCAGCGACGGCAATTTCTACGGCACGGCGTATGGCGGCCCGTCCAACGGCGCCATCTTCCGCCTGACTCCCGGCGGCGTCTTCACCCAGCTCTATGCCTTCACCAAGCTGGGCTCCGGCAACCCCCAGGTCAACAGCGACGGCGCCTACCTGAATGCGCCCCTGGTCGAAGGAACCGATGGCAATTTCTACGGCGTGGCCTTGTATGGCGGCGTGAACGGGTCGGGCACCATCTTCAAGATCACGCCCGGCGGCGTGTTCAACGTGCTGTACACCTTCAGCGCGGACGGCGACGAGGATCTCAGCACTTCCCACAATGCCGACGGCGCGGCACCGGGCGCCGGGCTGGTGCAGGGTAACGACGGCAATTTCTACGGCACCACGCAGTTCGGCGGCGCGTACGGCGTCGGCACGATTTTCAAGATCACGCCTGCCGGTGTCTTCACCAAGCTGCATGACTTTGGCAACACGCCGCAGGCTTCGATCACCATTTCCGCCACCCCTTCCACCATCACGGCGGGACAGAGCGCAACCCTGGACTGGGCTTTCGCGGGCACCAACGACTTCTACGAAGGCGGCACACCCGTCAGCAAGCTCACCCTGGGCACCGACGGGAACCTCTACGGCGTCGCCGGATCGCCGCTCGCAGGGCCCTCCGGCGGTGAAGCTGGCGGCGGGCAATACGGCAACGGCATTGCTTTCCAGATCACGCCCGGCGGCAGCTTCACCATCCTCTATTCGTTTGGAAGCAATGCGCAGGATGGGACTTTCCCCTACGCCAGCCTGGTTCAGGGCAGCGACGGCAATTTTTACGGCACCACTTACGCCGGCGGCGCCGACCCCGCCTTGAGTGGAGATTTCGGCGGCACCGTCTTCAAGCTCGCCGTGGGCCCGGCACCGGCGTCGGCACCGCCCTGTACGGCAAGCGGCGCCTGGAGCGGCGCCGAACCGGCCAGCGGAAGCTTCATCGCCGCTCCGACGACCCCCGGTAACTACACCTACACCTTGACTTGCACCAGCAACACCAACCAGGTCATTGCGCAAGACGTGACGCTCACCGTGACCGCGGCCGCGGCACCGCCGGTTGTCACTATCGCCGCCAACCCCACCAGTCTGGTCCTCGGCAACAGCGCCACCCTCACCTGGTCTTCCACCAACGCCACCAGCTGCACCGCCAGCGGTGCCTGGAGCGGCAGCGAAGCTGTTAGCGGGACGCAGAGCGTGACGCCCGGCGCCACCGGCACCAGCAGCTACGCCCTGACCTGCACCGGCAGCGGCGGCAGCGTCACCAGCACGGCGACGGTCACCGTCACCGCGCCCCCGTTGCCGACCGTCACCATCGCCGCCAACCCCGCCAGCCTGGTCCTCGGCGGCAGTTCCACCCTGAACTGGTCTTCCACCAACGCCACCGCCTGCACCGCCAGCGGCGCCTGGAGTGGCACTGAAGCCACCAGCGGCATGCAGAGCGTCACGCCCACCGCCACCGGTACCAACAGCTATGCCCTCACCTGCACCGGTAGCGGCGGCAGCGTCACCAGCACGGCGACAGTCAGCGTCACCGCGCCCCCGTTGCCGACCGTGACCATCGCCGCCAACCCCGCCAGCCTGGTCCTCGGCAACAGCACCACCTTGAGCTGGTCTTCCACCAACGCCACCAGTTGCACCGCCAGCGGCGCCTGGAGTGGCACCGAAGCCACCAGCGGGACGCAGAACCTGACGCCCGCCACCACCGGTACCAACAGCTATGTTCTGACTTGTACCGGCAGCGGCGGCAGCACCACCGGTACGGCGCGCGTGACGGTCACCGCAGCGGTGCCCACCGTGATGATCGCCATCAACCCGACCGCAATCACCACCGGTCAGAGCGCCACCCTCAGCTGGTCCTCCAGCAACGCCACCGCCTGCACCGCCAGCGGCGCCTGGAGCGGCAGCGAAGCCACCAGCGGCACCCTGTCCGAAAGCCCATCTGCCGCGGGCACCGACGTTTACACGCTCAGCTGCACCGGCAGCGGCGGCGCCACCAGCGCGTCCGCCACGCTCACCGTCAGCGCTGTAACTCCTCCGCCTCCGGCCGCGCCGACGGTAACCATCGCCGCCAATCCACCCGACATCACCCGGGGCCAGAGCACCACCCTGAACTGGTCCTCCACCAACGCCACCAGCTGCACCGCCAGCGGCGCCTGGAGCGGTGCCGAACCCACCGGAGGCAGCATGAACGAAAGTCCGGATGCGGCGGGCAGCGACACCTACACCCTGAGCTGCTCCGGCGCCGGCGGATCGGCCAGCGCTTCGGCCCGCGTTACCGTCACCGCGCCGACACCAGCGGCACCGACGCTCAGCATCACGGCACAACCGGCGGCCATCACCCTGGGCCAGAGCACCACCTTGAGCTGGTCTTCCGCCAACGCCGGCAGCTGTACCGCCAGCGGCGCCTGGAGCGGTGATGAGGACACCGCAGGCGAACAGGCGGAAACGCCCGCCGCCACCGGCTCCGCGATCTATACGCTGAGCTGCTCCGGTCCCGGCGGCAACGTCGTGGCGGCGGTCACGGTGACGGTTGCCGCGCCGGTGACCACCACCGAGCTGAGCGGCAAGGCCGGCGGCGGCGGCTTCGGCTTCGGCAGCCTGTTCGGCCTGGGGCTGTTTGCCCTGCTGCGGCAGCGCACCATCCGGCGCCGTCTCGGTTACCTCCTGATGTTGTTCTGCGTGCCGGCCTTTGCCCAGGGCCTGGATTTCGATATCGGCAAGACTTACCTGGGCGGGCGCGGTGGCGTCGCCACCTACATCATCGACCGCTCGGCGGTGAACGGCAGCCTGGCCGCTTCTGGCGATGCCGCCAGCGTCAGCTCGATCGATCACCGCAAGGGAGCCGGCGTGCTGTATGCCGGCGTGCCTTTCTATCACGGTCTTTCGCTCGAACTGGGTTATGCCGACCTGGGCATCTACCACGTCAGCCTGTCCACCAGCAGCGCCAATGTCGGGCAGGTGGCGACGGATACCGTCGGCCAGCTCAAGCCGGCGGGCCGCGGCATCACCCTGGGACTGGGTGGCCCCTACGACCTGGGGCGCTGGTTCGCGGTCGAGCCGCATCTGGGCGCGCTGATCTACCAGTCCAAACAGGAGGTATTCACGCCCGGCGGCACCTACTCCAAGGGTGATTACGGTGTGGGTCTGGATGCCGGAGTCGCCTTGCTGGTACATCCGTTCCGCCCGGTCTATGCCGGAGTGGGATTCGAGTGCTTCGATACCGGCGGCGGCTGCAATGTAAGGCTTGCTTCGCTGCAACTGGAGTATCACTTCGGGCGGTAGCATCGAAGCGAAATCCGGCCGTGCGGTGCCGGCGGTGCGCTGCGCGTCGGGAATTTCGCGGCCCGGCCGGAGCTGCCGCCGGCTTGGTAAACCTTGTGTAAATCTTCCGGGGTGCGGTGCGGCCCGCGGCGTAATGTCGCGTACTCGAATAAAACGGAAGGAAAGCTCATGCACCAGAGAATCCTCGTCGGATTGCTGTTGGCGATGCTCGGCCCGCTCGCCTGCGGCAATGTCGCCCTGGCCGATGGCGGGCCCGGTGATGACCGGCCGCCGCCACCGGCCGATGCGCCGCTCGACGGCGATCACCCCGACGCGCCGCCACACGGCCATGGTCCGGGCGCGGCTCCCGGTCCGGAGTTCGGGCCGCCGCAGGAAGTGATGCAGACCGCCAGCGAGATCGAACGCCTGTACCGGGAGCAAGGCAAGCCCAGAGAGGCGATCGCGCTGTACCAGGAACTGCTGACCAAAACCCGGGACCCGCTGGTCCGCCATTTCGCCTACGACAGCATCGCCCGCATCGAATTGCAGCCCGCCGATGCCGACAAGGCCGTGGCCACGCTGAAGCAGAGCCTGGATGAAAGCCTGCAGCATCTGAACCAGCTGCCGCCTGCGGGCCGGCCGGGCAAGGACGGCCAGCTGCCCTGATATTGTCGCGGGCGGCCCGCGCAGCGCGGGCTGCCGCCCGAGCTTCAGTCTAGGCTTCCTGCCGCACTTTCCCCGGCGCGAAGCCCTGCACCCGCTTGAAGGCGCGGCGGAACGCCGCCTCGGTCTGGTAGCCCAGGCGCTCGGCGATGCGCGCCACGCTCTGGTTGGGATCGCGCAGCAGGCGCACCGCCTCGGCCATGCGCCACTCGGTCAGGTATTGCATCGGCGCCACGCCGAGCACGGCGGAGAAGTGTTCGCAGAAGGCGGTGCGCGACAGCAGCGCCGCCTCGGCCAGATCGGCGATGCTCCAGTTGCGGCCCGGATCGTCGTGCATCGCCGCCAGCGCGCGCGACAGGCGCGGATCGTTGAGCGCGGCGAGCAGGCCCTGCCGCGGCAGATCCTTCACCACATGGCTGCGGATCGCCAGCACCAGCAGCGAATCGGCCAGCTTGTTCAGCACCAGCTGGTTGCCGAACAGCGACTGGCTCGACTGCGCCGCCATCATCTGGCCGAGCGCGCGGAAGTGCCCGGCCTCGTCCGGCTCGTGCACCACGAAGAACTCGGGCAGCGAATCCAGCACCGCGTTGCGCTTGCCGCCCTGCGAGGTGAATTCGCCGCAAAGCATGGCCGTATCCGCCGGTTGCTCGGCCCCCGTGCGCATCACCTGGCACAGCGTATGCGGCCCACCGCGCGGGAACACGATCAGATCCCCGGCGCCGAGCGTGAGCGGCGTGGGCAGGTAGCGCGCCTCCACCCGGCAACTGCCGCTGCTGATCAGGTGGAAGATGCCGCGATCCATCTGCGGCTCGCGTTCGATCCACTCGCCGCAGTAGGTGACGTTATCGGTGACACGGGCGGAAATCTGGTACGCGCCCATGATGGAGGCGAATACTTTTTCCGCGGACTGTTCGAGCATGCCCTAATTTAGCACGCACTCCATGACGCTCCCGTAGCGCTCCCTGATTCCAGCGCCGAATGTTCCCCACTCCCGCTGCGACCGCAGGGAGTCCCCGTGGGACGGGAGAGGGGATTGCCCTTCAACACCTTGAAAGCTTACGAGACCTTGGGAAAATCCAGGGGCGTATCGTTGACCCGGTTCACCATATTGGTGAAGAGGATCGCGCTGATGGCGTAGATCGCCTCGATGATCTGGCGGTCGTCGTAGCCGGCGGCGTGCAGGCCCTCCACCGCCTCGGCCGGCAGCGTGCCGGAGGTCTTCACCAAGCTCGCGGCGAAACGGACCAGGGCGTCGATATTGGCGTCCTCATCGTAGGTGCCGGCGCGCAGCTTGCGGGTCTGCTCGAGGCTGTAACCGGCCGCCTTGGCAGCCATGGTGTGCGCGGCCACGCAATAGTCGCACTGGGTGGCCTCGCTGACGGCCAGGTTGATGGCTTCGATCCGGCGCGCGCCCAGCGTGCCTTTCTTCAGCACGGCGCTACCCTGCAGCACCTGGCCCAGTACTGCCGGGGCGTTGCTGCCGACGGTGGTGTAGGCATTGGGCACCTTGCCCATGGCCTGCCGGATGGCGGAAAACAGCGGCGCGGCTTCTTCGCCGGCCTCGGCGACATTGACGGTGTGCAGACGGTTCATGACGGTGGCTCCTTTCGTTGCTGCTGCTGTCGTTGCAGCGGTAGGCCATCCTAGGGCAGCGGAGTGCTACCATTCGCACATAAAAGTCTCGATTTAGCACTGGATCGTCTCACGCCCTGCTCATGGACAGCCTCAGCCACCTGGTCCGCATGCTCGCGCCTTCCGGCTCGGTGGACCTGCGCTGCCGCTTCGCCGGCGACTGGTTCGTCGCCCACGACCCGGCGCCGCCTGGGCAGGTGCCGTACCACGTCATCCTCGAAGGGCGCGGCCGCGCCGGTATCGGCCGGGACTTCCTGGAACTGGAGGCCGGCGACGTGCTGCTGTTCCCGCGCGGCGCCGCCCACACCCTGCGCGGCATCGGCGGCGGCGAGGACCCGGCGTACAACAAGCTGCCGGCGCGGCATTTCAACGGCGTGCTGACCGAGGTGACGCTGCGCGGCGAGGGGCCGCCGCTGGACATGCTGTGCGGCACCTTCACCGTCGGCGGCTCGGGCGGGGCGCTGCTGCGCACCCTGCCGGAGGTGCTGTGCG
>Ga0302311_10003736_pt1 | contig 16555 bp, 14 predicted proteins | sample III_Palsa_N1_3_FD_200449 | JGI IMG/M metagenome (GOLD analysis project Ga0302311, IMG submission 200449) | Peat permafrost microbial communities from Stordalen Mire near Abisko, Sweden - III_Palsa_N1_3 | ecosystem: Environmental > Terrestrial > Soil > Palsa > Peat permafrost | place: Sweden... | reverse complement strand
ATGCGCAGGGCGTGAGCAAGCGCTTTGGCGCAATGCCCCTTTTTGAAAATCTTTCGTTTACTGTCTCCGATGGCGACCGCATTGGGTTGATCGGGCCTAATGGCGCCGGAAAGTCTACGCTGCTGGCTGTGCTGGCAGGCGAGACCGAGCCGGATACAGGTGACCTTTCCGTGCGGAAGCGCGCGAGTGTGTCGTATGTGAAGCAGGTGTCGGAGTTTGCCGAGGGTGCGACGATTCGCGGTGTGCTGGAAGAGGCGCTGGAGAATGGGCGCGTGCCCGAAGGCGAGCGCGAGCAGCGGTTGCGCGAGACGCTGGGGCGGACTGGCTTTGAGGATGTAACGGCCGAGGCGGCGAGCCTTAGCGGTGGATGGAAGAAGCGGCTGGCGATTGCCGAGGCTGCCGTGTTGCGGCCGGATGTAATGCTGCTGGATGAGCCTACGAACCATCTGGACCTTGAGGGCATTGAGTGGCTTGAGGGGATGTTGCGGACTGCGCCGTTTGCCTGCGTGGTGGTCACGCACGATCGCTACTTTATTGAGAATGTGGCGAGCGAGGTGGTGGAGCTTAGCCGCGCATATGCCGAGGGAATGCTGCGCGTGCGGGGAACGTACTCGAAGTTTCTTGAGGGGCGCGAGCTTTACATGGAGGCGCAATCGAAGATGCAGGAGGGGTTGCGCAACCGGGTGAAGACGGAGATTGAATGGTTGCGGCGTGGGCCGAAGGCTCGTGCGACCAAGGCGAAGGCGCGGATTGATAATGCGCATGAGCTGATTGGGAAGCTCGCGGAAGTGGATGCGCGGACGCGGACGTCGAGCGCAGGGATTGAGTTTGCGGCTACGGATCGGCAGACGAAGCGGTTGATCGAGATGGAAGATGTGACGATCGTGCTGGGTGGGCGCGAGATTGTGCGCAACGTGAACTTTGGGCTGACCAACGGCATGAAGCTGGGACTGGTGGGGCCGAATGGCAGCGGGAAGACTACCATTCTGCGCGCAATGACGGGTGAGCTGGAACCGACCTCAGGGACAGTGAAGCGGGCGACGGGGTTGAAGATTGTCTACTTCTCGCAGATGCGCGAGTTGGATGCGAACCTCACGCTGCGGCGGGCACTGGCGCCGGATTCGGATGCGGTGGTGTATCAGGACCGCGTGGTGCATGTGGCCAGCTATGCGGCGAAGTTTTTGTTCAGCGGCGACCAGTTGAATCAGCCAGTGGAGAGATTGAGCGGTGGGGAGCGGGCTCGCGTGTTGATTGCGCGGCTGATGCTACAGCCGGCGGACGTGCTGGTGCTCGATGAGCCGACGAACGATCTGGATATTCCGACGCTGGAGATCCTGGAAGAGTCGCTGCTGGAGTTCAAGGGCGCGCTGGTGTTGGTGACGCATGATCGCTACATGCTGGATCGGGTGTCGAATACAGTGCTGGGGTTGGATGGCAAGGGAAATACGCGGATCTTTGCGGACTACTCGCAGTGGGAAGAGTGGAAGGGTGTTGCGGTTGGCGGCGTGAACACCGAGCAAGGGACGCGCGGTGGAGAGAAGAAGCCTGCGGCGGCGTCTGGTGGGGGAAAGAAGAAGCTGTCGTATTTGGAGCAGCGGGAGTTTGATGGGATCGAGGCGAAGGTGGATACGGCGGATGTCCGGATGGCCGCCGCGCATGACCGGCTGGAAGATCCTGCGGTGACGAGTAATGCGGAGGCGTTGACCGCGGCGCTGGCGGAGATGGAAGCCGCGCAGGCGGAGCATGATGCGGTGTATGAACGGTGGGCGGAGTTGACGGAGAAAGCTGGGTAGGGGCTTTCTCCGTTAGCGCTGTTGTGTTGGTGGCTTGCGGCGGACGATTTCGCCGTCTTTCATGACGAAGACCGGGTGCTTCAGGACGCTGATGTCGGTGAGTGGGTCGCCGGGGACGGCGATGATGTCGGCATTGAATCCGGGTTTCAGCTGGCCGATGGAGTCGGACCAGCGGAGGAGCTTGGCGCCGTTGAGCAGGTCGGCGCGCAGGGCTTCGAGGGGCGTCATGCCGTACTGAACCATGAGCTCGAACTCACGGGCCTGGGTGCCGTGGGGGAATGGGCCAACGTCAGTGCCGAGAGCGAAGGGGACGCCGGCGGCCAGTTGCTTCTTGAACTGGGCAGCGTGGTAGTCGAGCTCGGCCTGGTACTTGGCGGCGTCGGTGGCGTGCTCCGGGTGCTGGGCGAAGAACTCCATAACGGTGAAGGTGGGCACGGCGTAGATCTGCTTTTCGCGCATGAGGCGCATGGTCTCAGGCTTGAGGAAGTAGGCGTGGTCGATGCTGGCGACGCCGGCCTGTGCGGCGTAGGTAGCGCCGGGTTCACCGGTGCAGTGGACGCCGACGAACGAGCCGGTGCGGTTGGCTTCGGCGACGGCGGCGGCTAGCTGGGCCTCGGTGTACTGGTAGGGCGTGGTAAAGGTGTCGCCGGCGAGGTGGTCTGGGCCAGTCTCGTATATCTTGGCGAAGTCGGCGCCCTCTTTGTGCTGCTGGCGCATGACTTCGATGATCTGGTCGGTGGAGTTGGCGTAGTCCGCGTTGGAGAGGACGTGCTGCGCGGGGTTGAAGCCGATGGCGTCTTCGTGGCCGCCGAGGATGTCGATGGCGTTGCAGGAGACGCGCATGTGGGGGCCGGGGATTTCGCCGCGGTCGATGGCGTTGCGGACGGCGACGTCGGCGCAACCGGCGCCTTCGGTGCCCATGTCGCGCTCGGCGGTGAAGCCGGCCATGAGGTCGGCTTTGGCGGCGGCGGCGGCGGAGAGGACGCGCTCGGGGACGGACTCTTCGACGGTCTGGAGATCTTCGGCGCCTGGGTGCAGGAAGAGGTGGGTATGGGCGTCGATGAGGCCGGGCATCAGGGTGGTGTCGCCGAGATCGATGACAACGGCCCCGGCAGGATGCGGGACCGAGGTGCCGCTTGCGCTGATGCGATCGCCGACGATGAGGACTTCGCCGGGGGAGAGTATCTTCCCGGCTTCGATGTCGAGGATGCGGGCTGCACGCAGGACTGTAGGATTGGCATCCAGAACCTGGGCGTGGGTTGGCACGGCGAGGGCGAAGGCGGCGAGGGTTGCCGGGAGCAGAAGTTTCATCGTGAGAGCAGGATACTCTACGCGCGAAACTATTTGGGTGCCCATTGCTCGTCGGCGGAGGGGCCGTAGAGCGCGGGGACGGGGATGTTGTTGAGACGGAGGTAAACGCCCAACTGCGCGGTGTGGTGGATGAGGTGGTTGAAGCACATGATGCGGAAGGTGGCAACGCGGTTGACGTTGGAAATGATGTGCTCGCCGAAGGCGAAGGGCCAGAGCGCGGCGAGGTGCTCGTCCGAGGCCGAAGCGATGGCGGCGCGGCAGAGCGGGGCACATTCGTCGAGACGGGCGAGCGCGGCTTCGCGGGTGGTGAAGGTGAGGTCGGCGTGCTGGCGTTTGGGGTTGGGGTCGGCGAGGTTCATACCGTCGTCTTCGAGGATGTAGAGGCCGAAGAGCGGCATGGTGGCACAGTGCATCGCCAGTTTGCCGAGCTTCATGGATTTCTCATGAGGCGCGTAGTCGGGGAGATTTTCGGGGACGCGCTCGAGGGTGCGGCGGGTGTTGGAGATCTCGACGTCGTAGTCGGCGAGGAGGAGTTCAGCGGCTGTCATTGTGGTTTGGTCCTTTTGAGAGGATGGCGGTCTTTGAAGAGTGGGGCGATCCAATCCGCGAGAAAGGGAAATGCTGCGAGTTCTACTACAAAAAGCTGTCCTGCAAACCAGGTCGGCCGCAACGAAGGAAAGTGTCGTAGAAGCACTGCCCAGAATATTGCGTGAAGCGTGAGTAATGCGAGGGAAGTGTACCAAAAGCTATGTCGCCGCCAGAGAGGGCGGCACATCTTTAACCAGTAATAGAAGATTAGGCAGCTGCCTAAAGCCAGCGCGACCCAACGGCTCCAGCCGGTACCCCACCCGTTTTCGGCAAAGATCAGAATAACAGCAACAACAAGAAGGCCGATGACGACGTAGAGCCCGACATCGCGAAGCAGGTGTGGGCGTCTCTCGAACACTGTGTCTCCTGAATGTTAAATTCCAGTGACGTTGAAGCCACAATCAACGAAGGTCACCTCGCCCGTTATGGCGCTGGCGAGGTCTGAGGCGAGGAATAGCGCAGTATTGCCGACTTCTGCCTGCTCGACGTTGCGGTGGAGCGGCGCGCGCTGGGTCACCGTGTCGAGGATGGTGGAGAAGTCGCCGATGCCGCGGGCGGCGAGGGTCTTGATGGGGCCGGCGGAGATGGCGTTGACGCGGATGTTCTTCGGGCCGAGCGAGGCGGCGAGGTAGCGGACCGTGGCTTCGAGTGCGGCCTTGGCTACGCCCATGACGTTGTAGTTGGGGAAGACCTTGTCCGCGCCGTAGTAGGTGAGCGTGAGGAGCGAGCCGCCCTCGGTCATGAGTGGGGCCACGGCGCGGGCGACGGCGATGAAGGAGTAGACGCTGACATCGTGGGCGAACGCGAAGTCGGCGCGCTTGGTGAGCAGGAAGTCGTTCTTGATGGCGTCGGCGGGCGCGAAGGCGACGGCGTGGACGAGCGTGTGGATGACGGGGAAGGCTGCGGCGATTTCTGCAAAGGCGGCATCGATCTGCTCGTCGGAGGAGACATCCATCTGGATGGCGCGGGCTTTGCCGGTCTGGCCGAGGGATTCGATAAGCTCTTCGGATTCAGCCTTCAGGCGTTCGGATTGGTAGCAGAGAACGAGCGTGGCCCCGGCGTTGGCAAGCTTTTCGGCGATGGAGTAGGCGATGCTGCGCTTGTTGGCGACGCCGAGGACGACGGCGACTTTACCCTTCATGTCGATCATAAGTTTAAGGTGTTCCTTTCTTCAGGCGCGGGCCGAGCGGCGGATGCGAGATCCGGCGGCGGGCGCGGTGCAAGGGTAAGGATAGCAGTTGGGAAACGTGTCTGCCGACCTGCGCGTGGCGGGCGCGGTGCGCGATAATGGACGAGCTTGCATACGGATATCTTGACGACCCTGGCTGAGAACTCGACGGCGATTGTTAGCTGTGTTGTGGTGAACTGGAACGGCGTGGCCGATACGCTGGCGTGCCTGACGTCGTTGATGGCGCAAAATTACCCGTTGCTGCGGGTGATTGTGGTGGATAACGGGTCGACGGACGACTCGGTTGTGCGGATTCGTGCGGCGTTTCCTGCGGTCCTGGTGGTGGAGGCGGGGAAGAACCTGGGGTTTGCGGGCGGCTGCAATGTGGGGATCGACCGGGCGCTAGCAGATGGCACGGACTTTGTGTGGCTTCTGAACAACGACACGATTGCGCCACCTGATACCTGTGAGAAGCTGGTGGCGAAGGCCGCGCAGGAGCCGAAGGCGGGGTTGATCGGCAGCGTGCTCTATTACATGCACGATCCGGGCAAGGTTCAGGCATGGGGTGGTGGGAATCTCACTGTTTGGCTGGGGCAGAGTTCGCACTTTGTTGCGCCTACGAAGCTGGGGCCGATTGCGTTTCTTACGTTTGCCAGTGTGCTGATTCCCCGCGAAGTGCTGTTGCGGGTGGGTGTACTGTACGAAGGCTTCTTTATGTATTGGGACGATGGGGACTTCGCGCTGCGGGTGACGGCGGCGGGGTATGGCCTGGCCGTCGCCGGGGATACAGCGGTGCTGCACAAAGAGGGCGGCAGCGTCGAGCGCAGAAGTCCGCTGATGGATAGGCTCAATACCGCGGCTGGATTGCATTTTCTGAGGCGCCATGCTGCTGTGCCGTGGTTCAGCATGGTGGTTTTTCTTGGACTGAGGTTGGCCAGACGGGTGGTGCGGGGCGAGTGGAAGAACGCGCGCGCCGTGTTTGAGGCGGTGGGAGATTATCGGCGGCAGCGGAAGATCGTCTATCGCGAGACGGTGTAGATGGCCTCACCCGTTCGCGAGGGATGCGAACGGGTGAGGCCGGTGGGAGTTAGTACTTTGTGACGCCGGCCTGCGACTCGTCGGAGATAGTCGTGGCGGCGAGAGTAGCGGCGATAGGGTTGCTGACGGTGGCGTTGCCTGTGATGTAGACCCCGAGCTCGCGGTTTGCGGTGAGCGAGGCGTTGGAGTAGTTGATGGAGCCCATGTAGACGGCTTCGGTGCTGAGGCCGAGATCGGCGACCACGGATTTGGCGTGGACGTAGAACCCGGTCGAGCTGGAGTAGTAGTAGACGTGGGCGCCCTGGGCCTTGATCGTGGCGTAATCGGAGGTGTAGGAGTTGCTCTCATTCTCACCGACAAGAACGACGTTGACACCGCGACCGGCGGCTGCGGCGACAGCGCTGACGATGTTGCTGGCGCTGAACTCTTCGCACTCGATGTAGAGCGTCTTGGTGGCGTTGTTGATGATGGCCAGCATGTCAGTGGTCGCAGTGGTGGGGCTCCAGACGAGGTCTGTGCCCTGGCCGGGCTGGTAGCTGAAATCACTGGCGCCGACGGTGCCTCCTGAGGTGGTGCCGGCCGCGTAGTCCATGCTGAAGGTGGCTTCATCGGCAGCGTAATCGTTGCTGTCGTTGTCGACGAGGGCGTAGTCGCGGGTGGTGGAATAGTACTGGCTCTGCAGGTTGAGGGACATGACGACATCGATCGTGCCGTCGATCATGATGCTCTTCTCGTGGGTGACGGAGAAGGCCTTGTTGGCCCAGACGGCGCTGCAGTTGGTCTGCGCGTTGAGCGAGTTGAAGGCCGAGGTGTTGCCGCTCTTCTCGCTGTTCTGATCGAGGATGACGCGAACGGTGACGCCACGCTTGCAGGCGGCGACGAGGTCGCCGGTGAAGGCCGTGTCTTCGAGCGCGTACATGGTCATGTCGATGGTCTTCTGCGCCGCATTGACAAGGGCGTAGAGCGGGGTGACGCTGTTGTCGCTCTCAGGGATGACATAGAGCGTGTGATAGGTGGTGTTCGTGCCGCCGGTGCCGTTGAGCGTAATGGTCTGGGTGGAGTTGGCGACGTTGTTGTTGTTGTCGGTGAGGGTGACGGTGGCGGTATAGGCCTGGGCGACGGCGGGGGTGAACGTCGCCGAGATGGCGCAGTTGGCGCCTGCGGCGAGCGTGGAGCCGCAGGTGGTGGTCTGGGTGAAGTCCGCTGCGCCAGTGCCGCTGGTGACGATGCTCGCGATGTTGAGAGTCGCACTGCCGGTGTTGGTAAGCGTCGCCGACATGGACGCGGAGGTGGTGGCGGGAACCGTAGTCGGGAAGGTGAGGCTGGTGGCGGAGAGCGTGGCGATCGGCGCCGGTGCGGTCTGGCCGGTGCCGGTCAGGGTGACGGTCTGTGGGGAGCCCGGGGCGTTATCGGCCACGCTGAGTGCGGCGGTGAAGGTGGTGGCGGTGGCCGGCGTGAAGTTCACCGAAATGTTGCAACTGCTGCTCGCCGCGAGTGCCGAGCCGCAGGTGTTCGCAGTGATGGCGAAGGCAGCGGCGCCCGTTCCTGTGATGCTGGCCGAGGTGATGTTCAGCGTGGCGCTGCCCGTGTTCAAGAGCATGACGGTCTGTGCCGTCGCGGAGGTGTTAATTGCGGTGCCGGTGAAGGTGAGCGAGTTGGCGCTGAACGAAGCCAGAGGGCCTACTGCGGTTCCGGCGAGGGTGATGACCTGGGTGGAACCGGCGACGTTGCCGGCGTTGTCCGTCACGGTGATGGTTGCTGTGAAGGAACCGATTTGTGTGGGTGCGAAGGTTGCGTTGATGGTGCAGAAGGCCCCAGCAGCCAGCGAAGTGCCGCAGTTATTCGTAGTGGAGAACTGGTCGAGATTGACGCCGCCGAGGGTGATACTCGCGATGTTGAGTATGGCGTTGCCACCGTTGGTAAGGGTGACGCTCTGGCTGGCCGAGAGTGTCCCGGCGTTGGTGCCGGTGAAGGTGAGGGTGGTGCCCGAGAGCGTGGCCTGCGGAACAGCGACGCTGCTGCCGGTTCCTGTGAGGGTGAGGCCCTGGGTGGCGCCGCTGACGTTGCCGGAGTTGTCCACGACGGTGACGAGCAGGCTGACGTTGCCCGAGGCCAGTGGGACGAAGACGATGGAGAGGGTGCAGGTGGCGGAGGCGGCGAGCGAGGCGCCGCAGGTGGTGGCCGTCTGGTTGAAGCTGGTGGCATTGCCGGTGAGTAGGATGCTGGACAGCGTCGCGGTGGCGCTGCCTGTGTTCGAGACGGTGACCGTGATGGGGGCGCTGGTCTGCCCGACGGTGGTGGTGGGGAAGGTCAGCGAAGTCGCCGAGAGGGTGATGGTGGGCGAGCCCGTGGGGCCTGTGCTGGTGGTGCTACTGCCGTTGCCGCAACCGGTGAGAAGAGGGAAGAGTGAGAGAGAAAAAACTGCAACGGCAAAAGACTTACGGAGCATAGGGAACCAGATCCTTCGGATGATGGGGAAACGGTAATTATACGGTTGCGGGGAGCTTCCGGAGGTTGGGAGAGAAAGAATTCGTCGACGGAGCCCGGCTGGGGAGTTAACCGTGCACGAGCCAGTCGAACTGCTCGGCGGTGAGCGGGACGACCGAGAGGCGGAACTGGCGGAACATGATGGAGCCCTGGAAGACGCCGGCATCACGGATCTCGGCGAGCGGTTTTTCGCGCTTCAGGCGCTTTCCGGCTTTGAGGCGAACGATGGGGGTCTTCGGATCCGCGGGGTTCGTGGTGACGGAGATGATCCTGGCGGTGCCGACCGCGGCCTTGCCCACATTGGAGTGGTAGAGGATGCACTGCTCGCCGGGCTTCATGTTGCGTAAGGTGATGAGCGCCTGAGGGTTCTTGATGCCGTCCCAGGTGGTCTCGCCGTCGCGGAGGAGGTCGTCAAAGGAATATTTGTCGGGTTCGGTTTTTAGAAGATAGGGCATAGGGGCAGGTCTAGTTTAGCCGCCGATGTCCAAAAGTTGCACATGGTCGATAGGATGATCGAGGAATCGGCTGCCGAGGAGGCGGAATTTCTCTACGGAGTCGGTGGCGTAGCACTCAAAAGTCGCATGGGTAGGTTTGTGGGCGTCGGGTGAGACGCCCAGCGCCGCGGCAACTGCGCTGGCCGTCGCCTGGGCGGAGTCGATTACGGTGGCCTGCGAGCCCAGATCGCGGAGCATCTGCTCGATGGGCGTGGCGATGAGGGGGTAGTGGGTGCAGCCCAGCAGGACGGCAGTAGGATTGCAGGTGGTCAGGGCCTCGGTGAGGTAGATACGCAGCACGTCCTGGGTTACGGGGTGGTCGATCCAGCCCTCCTCGACCAGCGGGACCAGTAGCGGACAGGCCTTTTCGGTGGCTTTCAAATCGCGGCGAGCGCAGGCGTCAAAGTAGGCGTGGGACTGGACCGTAGCCTGGGTTGCCAGAACCAGGACCTCACCGTGCCGGCGACCGTGTTGCGCCGTTTCGACGACCGGCTCAATAACGCCTACGACTGGAATTCTGACGGCCGCAGTGATCTCAGGCAGAGCCAGCGCGGTCGCGGTGTTGCAGGCTATGACGAGGATATCGGCACCCTGTTTTTCGAGAAAACGGGCACTTTCCACCGCATAACGAGCAATAGTGGCCTGCGATTTAGCCCCATAAGGCAGACGCGCGGTGTCGCCCAGATACACGTAGTGGGCATCCGGAATGAGCGGCAGCAGGGCGCGGAGGACAGTGAGGCCGCCGAAGCCGGAGTCGAATACACCGATGGTGGGGGGCATGGGCTAGGGTGCCACGTCGGGCACGGTTGTGTCGCGAGAGGGGTAGGTGCGGAGCAGGTCGGCGTGGCCGGCGAGGGTTTCGCGGGGCTGGCCGTCTACAAGGAAGCGGACCTGCTCGATCTGCGGGAGATTGGCGTGGAGTGTGCCGATGATGGATTGCAGGGTGAGGGTTTCGACCTCGACGCCCGAGGGATGTGCGTTGACGAAGTTGGAGCGAAGGTCGATGACGGCGAGCTCGCCGCCGGGAGATTGGGGCTGGAGGGCGTTGGGATCGGCCACAAGACTGGTAGGCGTGGCGCCGGTGGGCGTGGGATTGGTGGAGGTCTGGATCGCGTGACCGTTGAGAGGCAGCGGCAGAAGGAAGACATCGTCGATGGCAGCGCCGGATTGGAGCGGATGTGGTGAGCCGGGGAGGGCGTACTCGGCGACGAGGTGCTCGAGGAGCGCGCGAGCGCGGGCCGTGGCTTCGTCGGGGAGAGCGATCTGCCGGGTGACGCCGGTGATGGAGCCGTCGGAGTCATTGGCGAGGTCGAGGGTGATGGACTCGGTATTGGTGTAGGGCGCGTCGATGGGTGTGGCATCGGCGAGGGCGCTGACGCGATCGCGGGCACGCTCTCGCTCCCAGAAGAGAAGGCTGGCCATAGCCAGGATGCAGCCGATGAGGACCCAGAAGAGGATGCGCTGGTGGCGGGAGATCATGGGCGCGCTCCTGTGGGGTCTGGAAAGGGTGCGGCGGGGATGGCTGCCGGAAGGCGATCGGGCGGTTGTGCCTGGTTTTTCCAGAAGACGAGGGCCGTGGCGAGGGCTTCGGCGACGCGCTGCTGATAGGAGGCGTCGCCCAGCGAGGTGGCATCAGAGCCATCGGGGGCCAGCTCCACAACGAGCGCCGGGCAGGTGAGGGAGTCCACCGGGCGAACCGAAGCGCGGCTCATGACGAGGGGAATGCCGGCGCGGGTGAGGGCCGTTCCCAACTGCTTCTGCAGCCGCTGGCTCTGGACAACCCAGGGAGCCTGCGCGGTGAGCCACGGATTTGCAGTGGGCTCGCCGGCTGTTGGATTGAGCTCCGAGCTGTAGAGGTGGACGCCGTTTCCGGCGGCCGTGGCGTGGAGCAGCAGGCAGGCGACGGGGTGGGCATGGTTGGCGATGCCGGCGCGGTCGTCCAGGGTCAGCGGGTTGGGGCTGTTGGGCTCCGTGGCCGAGTCGCTATCGTGGGTCATAACGACGTTGAATCCGCGAGCGGCCAGCAGGGAACGGAGCTTGAACGCGAGGTTGAGGGTCACGTCCTTTTCTGCGATGGAGTCTGTGATGCGGGAGCCGCTGTCTACACCACCGTGAGCGGGATCGAGGAGTATCACGCCTCGATTGAGAGGGATAGGAGGCGGCGCGGCCAGACTGGGCGCGGGTGCGACGGCCGGGACTGAGGGTGTCTGGGCGAGGCACGGTAGCGCCGCGAGAGCGAGGATACAGGCGATGACCGGTTTCGTGTGCGCTGAGGTTGCGAGCTTCAAGGCGAGATGGCTTTCGTAAGCGGTGTGGTCGGTCTGATTGTAATGGTTTGATGCGCGGCGTTGCGTAAGCGGCGGTAGACTCTGGATTATGCGGGTTTTCGGTGTGGATTGCGGGACAGAGTTTACCGGGTACGGCGTGGTCGAGGTGGACCACGCGGCGCGGACGCCCAAGTTGCGGTTTCTCTGCGCCGGCGCGGTGAAGCTGAATAAGAAGGATTCGACCTCCATGCGCCTCGCGCAGGTCTACCGGGAACTCATCGCGCTGATGGAGGTTTGGCAGCCGGAGATGGTGGCCATTGAAGAGGTCTTCTTCTCCGCGAATGCGAAAAGCGCGCTGAAGCTGGGGCAGGTGCGCGGGGTGGCGATGCTGGCGGCGGCGAACTGCGGGCTGCAGGTCGCCGAATATGCGCCGCTTTCGATCAAGAGTGCGGTGGTGGGGTACGGGCTGGCTGCCAAGGAACAGGTGCAGTTTATGGTGGCGCGGCTGCTGGAGCTGGAGGAGGCTCCGAAACCGGCGGACGCGGCGGATGCGCTGGCGATTGCGATCTGCCACATCCACCACGCGGAGACGGCTGCGGCGTTGCGGCGGTAGATTGCGCGGAAAGAATCATGTAGCCTGAGGGCGTTAAACCAGGAGGGCAGAATGCCCACTCTCTCGACCGTTATGGCCGACCTGAAATCGAAGGCCTCCGAAAAGACTCGCGCCACCTACATCCGCCACGGCGCTCCTGCCGATCGCACGCTCGGAGTCAGTGTTGCGGACATGAAGCTCATCGCCAAGACCCTAAAGAAGCAGCAGGCGCTGGCCTGCGAGATCTACGATACGGGCACGTTCGATGCGATGTATCTTGCCGGCATGGTTGCCGATGGCGCGCTGTTGACCCGGAAGCAACTGCAGGCCTGGGCCGATGCGGCGGCCGATATGCCGATGATCTCCGAGTACACCGTACCGTGGGTCGCCCTCGAAAGTAGCGATCCTCGCGCCGTTGCGATGGAGTGGATCAAATCGAAGAAAGAGCGCGTTGCCGCTGCCGGCTGGTGTACGTACTCGGGCATTCTTGCCACCACACCCGACGACAAACTCGATCTCGTAGAGATTGAAACCCTGCTCAAGAGCATTCCGGCGAAGATCGGTGCTGCGCCCAACCGTGTGCGCTATACGATGAATAACTTCATCATCTCTGTCGGCACGTATGTCATGCCGCTTCTCAAGCAGGCTAATGCCATTGCCAAGCAGGTCGGCAATGTCTCCGTGGATGTCGGCGACACGGCCTGCGAAGTCCCGCTGGCAACGGAACGCATTGCGAAGACGCACGCGAGCGGACGCGCGGGTGCGAAGCGCAAGACCATTCGCTGCTAACAACAGGATGAACAATGGCCCGCACGATTGTGCCGGCCATTGTGTTGTTGGCTAGTAGAAGTGGACGATAGCTGCCTGGGCTGCCGGTAGCGTGAAGGTGTACGTTCCGTTGGTGAGCGACGAAGCCGGGCCGTAGCCGCCGGTCCAGGTTCCGTCGCTGTTCATGGGCTCGCCGCCGAACGTGATGCCGCTGGTTGCGGTGACATCGTTGTTCGCCTGCTGAAGCACGATGACTTGTGCGTGCGTGTAGCTGCCACCAGGAGTGATGGTCGCCGTTACGTTGACGGCGCCGGAACCGAACGTCTTGTTGATGATATGCACGGTCTCCCCTCCGCTGGTTTCGAGCAGTCCATAGGCACTGACGTTCGCTCCATTTGGATTGGAGAGGGTCGTTTGCAGCGGCTGGCCCTGGCTGCCGTAGTGGAACGCCCATAGACCGTAGCCCGGACCTTCCAGCGTGTAGGAAGAGGCGGCGCCCACCGGAGAGATGGCGTTGTATGAGCCGGAGTTAGAGCCAATTGGACCGGTATGCAGGTTCATGCCTTCCATGTTGGTGTTGTAGGCCATGTAGCAGAAGTAATCCATGGCCCAGAGCGCCGCGGCGTAAGAGTTGGTTACACCGTTGTTGGTGCCACCATAGGCGCTGTTAGTCTCCTCGATACGGATGCTATAGCCCTCGTTGCTCGCGTTGTCATTGAAGGTGTTGTAGAAGCTTTGATAATTGGCGTCTAGGGTGGAAGCGAGGATCTTGTTGTCGCCATCGTTGACGGAGGTGAAGCCGGTGGCCGCTCCCAGAGGATAGTTGTGCACCGTCACGAAGCCGATAGTGGACTTCAACGAGCCCGTATACGTGGAATCGGTTTCGAGACCGTTCGGATAGGTGCAGCAACCTGCGCTGGAAGGGCCGGTGGAGAGAATGCTGCTGTTGATCTGCGAACGAAAGGCGCTGGAAAAGCCATCGTAGCGCGACTGCCAGGTGGCATAGGAGATGGCGCTGCCGGGGACGTCTTCACTGTTGTCGGGTTCGTTCCCGATCTCAATGTTGGTGGGGAAGCTGTAGTTGTGCGTCACATGCTGGTCGGTATACATCGACTGCACAAAGGACACGCTACTGGCCTGGTTGTAGAACTGTTTCACCGGCACGTTCCAGATGAGATTCGCGCCAATGAGGTTGGCGAAGGCATCGACGTTAGCGGCGTCCGTGGTGGCGGCATAGGGCTGACGCTCGGAGGAGTTGCCGCCGATGCGTATGTTCTTGACGCCAATCTTGCTGACCATGGTGCTGTAGGCGCCGGAGGTTCCGCTGAGCCATGCAGAGCCGCCGTTGTTGGCCGCCATGATCGAACTCATCTCCAGCGAGAGGCCGAGGAAGTCGAGGGGAATGGTGCGTCGTAATGTGCCCGAGTTGAGCGTGATGCTGACGCTGGCGGTCGATTGGGCGGCGAGCGGAGCGGCCAGAAGCAGGGCTGCTCCAAGCACAGCGAAGGCGCGAAACGGTGTGGTTGACGAAACGAATGGGACGATTCTGCTCTTCATGAAATCTCCTAGATCTGATTTGCTTGAAGGTTCTGCCGGGGTCGGATCTGAGAGAGTTTTGCGGGCGTATCTTCGAAGCGCGAGCATCCTATGCTGGAAGATAAGCGTTTGTCTACAGAAGAAAATGAAATAAAAATGCAAACGGTTGCTCGTAAGCTACCTGTCTGACAGGGCCACGCGACTGCAATTACAGATCGTTGTGGGATGAAAAGATTGTTTGTTCGAGCGTGAGGGCGCGGTAGAGCTCTGCCATGGCTTCGAGAGGGACAGCTTCGGAGCGTGCCAACGGTGGGATCGTGCCGGGCCATGCGGCTCCGAGTTGCGCTGAGGTGAAACCGGCGGTGCGTAGGTTGTTGGCGAGAGTTTTTCTTTTTTGCGCGAAGGTGGAACGGAGGAACTTGTTGAAGCCTTCGGGGTCGACTTGCAACTCAGTGAAGCGGGGCGCGAAGTCGAGGCGGAGGACGGTGGAGTAAACGTCCGGCGGTGGGTTGAAGGCCGAGGGCGGGAGCGTGAAGAGGTTGGTGACGTGCGCGTGTAGCTGCGTGAAGGCTGAGAGCGCGCCATAGTCGCTGGAGCCGGGCAGCGCGGCGATGCGGTCGGCGACCTCACGCTGCATCATGAGCACGGCGCGGGCGATCAGGCCCTGACGGGCAAAGGAGTAGAGGTGGAGGAGGATGTCCGAGGTGATGTAGTAGGGGAGGTTGCCGAGGATGTCGAGTTGTTGGTTGTCAGTTGTTAGTTTGCTGAGATCGGTCTGGAGGATGTCGGCGTGGTGGATGGTGACGTGAGGGTCGTTGCGGAAGCGGAAGGTTAGTTCGTGGGCGAGGGCGGGGTCGTATTCAATGCAGTGGAGGCGGGCGCAGTGCGGGGCGAGGATGTCGGTGATGGCGCCGTGGCCGGGGCCGATCTCAACGACGGTGCGGGTGGTCGTATCGCCGAGCGAAGCGACGATGCGGCGGGAGGCATCTTCGTCGATGAGGAAGTTCTGGCCGAGCTTGGGTTTCTTGGGCACAAGACAGAGTGTAGAGGATAGACAGTAGACAGCGTAAGACGATGGCTATGCCGTGCGGCGTTGGTAGAGCAGATGGATGGGGATGCCGCAGAGGATAACAGTCGCTCCGATGGTGGAGTTCAGGGGTTGGTCCATGAAGCTGAAGACCAGCAGGACCAATGCTGCGAGGATAAAGAGCGCCGGGACGACCGGGTATCCGTGGACGCGGTAGGGGCGCGGGGTGTCAGGTTCGCGGTGGCGGAAGACGAAGACGGCAGCCGTGGTGAGCGCGTAGAAGGCCCATTCGGAGAAGATGGCCAGAGAGAAGAGGGATTGGAACTTGCCGATGGCGAGCAGCAGCAGCGTGCTGATGACGGCTTGAAGGATGAGGCTGGCGGCGGGAGTTCGGAAGCGCGGATGGATGGCGGCGAGCGGCCGGGGAAAGAGGCCGTCCTGCGCGGCTGCGAAAGGGACGCGAGCGCCCGAGAGCGAGCTGCCGACGAAGGTAGCGCAGATGCTGACAGCCATACCGATGGAGACGAGCGCGGCGCCCGCGTGCCCGGCGACGAGCTGGAGCGCGTCAATCGCGGGGCGCTCCGAGGTGGCGATGACAGAAGCCGGAAGAACGTATTGGATAGCAGCGTTGGTCAGCATATAGAGCACGCCGACGGTGGCGACTCCGCCGACGAGCGCAAGGGGAAGCGCACGCTGAGGGTTCTGGACCTCGCCGGCCATCTGCGAGACGTCGGACCAGCCGTCGTAGGCCCAGAGCGCGGCAGTGAGAGCGATCATGAACCCGGCAAAGCCGCCGCGAGCGCCCTGGAAGCTGGTCGCAAAGTTGTGCCAGTTGCCATGCTGGATACTCGCGAAGCAGAAACCCGCAATGACGATGATCATCAGCACCTTGAGCCATGTGAGAGCGGTCTGCACATTGGCGGATTCACGAGTGCTGACGATGTTGAGCCCGGTGATCAGCCACGTGGCGGCGATGGCGAAGAGTTGGCTCCAATACAGGTGAGCGAATGCCGGTTGCGCGAGGAACGAAAATGCAGCAAACGTTCCGAGGATCCGGATGAGGCCCGCAGCGATCGACGCGATGGTGGCGGGCTTGGCGATGGTGGTCCACGTCCACGTGTAGAGAAACGCCGTAAGCGGCCCGTAAGCATCGTGGAGGAAGGCATACTCGCCACCCACGCGTGGCTTCATCGCGGCGAGTTCCGCATAGGACATCGCTCCAAAGAGCGAGAGCAGGCCTCCGGCGATCCACACCGCGTAGACCATGTAAGAGCTGCCGACGGCGGCCATCATCTCGCGCGGAACCAGAAAGATACCCGAACCGATGATGATGCCTACGACGATGGCTGTCGCATGGGTGGCCGTAAGAACGCGGGGGAGTTCGCTGGATTTTGTCGGCATTGCAGGTGAGGGTAACAGAGGGGCGTGCTGCCGCGATTGCTTTCTTGGGTGAAATTAGAAGTAAAAGCGTTTGTCGGCCCAGTCG
>Ga0302311_10003734_pt1 | contig 16558 bp, 7 predicted proteins | sample III_Palsa_N1_3_FD_200449 | JGI IMG/M metagenome (GOLD analysis project Ga0302311, IMG submission 200449) | Peat permafrost microbial communities from Stordalen Mire near Abisko, Sweden - III_Palsa_N1_3 | ecosystem: Environmental > Terrestrial > Soil > Palsa > Peat permafrost | place: Sweden... | reverse complement strand
TTTATTGCGCCGAGCGGCGGCCCTCCGCCCTTCAAGATGAAGTGCGTCACTGGCAAGCCTTACTCGCTCGCATCGAAGACCAGCAGCTCAAAACGGCTCGCCGACGGAACCTGGACGACCACGGTCCCTGAAGAACGCAAGATGCGCGACTCTGAAGGCCGGGAGCGCACCGAATTGACAAACGGCTCCGGGGGTCCACCGACAGTGAGCCTGAGCGACCCTGGTGCGCAGACAATCGTTACCCTTTTCCTCTTCAACAAGACCGCGATCCTTACGCACATCTCTCTTCCCAAACCACCCACGCCGGAGCAGGAGACCCGCTCCGCAGAGATTCGTGCCAAGGCCGCAGAATACCGTGCTGCCCATCCCTCAGGCGACACAACCGCTCTTCCTCCGAGGACCATTGCTGGAATCTCCGCCGAGGGAGAGAGGCGGATCATTACTCTGCACGCCGCGACGCTAAGCAATGGCGACCCCGTCCGCGTGGTCGAGGAAACGTGGACCTCACCCGATCTTGGAATCCCTCTCGCCTCCACCTCAGACGATCCTCGCGGGCTAAAGATCACAATGACAGTCACCGACCTTCAGCGTACCGAACCTGAACCTTCTATGTTCAGGATCCCGGCGGATTATCAAATAACCGAACGGCAAAACTGACACAGCACAACACATCCAACGTAGTCATTAGGGTTGAACCGCCTGCGAAGTCGGGTTTTCGGCAACCACGATTCTCGGTTGTTGCGGATAAGCCGATGAGGTCGCTGGTGTTGCGGCGGGGCGAAGGTTCATCCTCACAAAACGCTAGAGGGATTGGTCTTTGGTTTCGCGGATGATGAGGAGGCCGAGGGTGGTGAGGACTGCGGAGAGAGTGACGTAATAGCCGACGAAGGGGAGGCCGTAGGTCTTGGCTAGCCAGGTGGCGATATAGGGAGTGAGCGAGGCTCCTAGAATGCCGGCGGTGCTGAAGGCTAGCGAGCTGCCAGTGTAACGAACGGGGGTGGGGAAGAGCTCGGAGATGATGGTGCCGAGAGGGCCGTAGCTGAGGCCCATGAGGGTGAGGCCTACGGTCATCATGACGATGGCGCCGTGGATGCCGGAGGTGAAGAGAGGGGCGAGGAAGAATCCGAAAACGCCGATGAGGGCGGTGATGATGAACATGACGCGGCGGCGGCCGTGTTCAGCGAGCGATGCGGAGAGGGGGATGGCCGCGGCGAAGAAGAGGATGGCGGTCATTTGGATGAGGAGGAAGCTGGAGCGGCTGTAGTGCAGCGCGGTGGTGCCCCAGGAAAGGGCGAAGACGATCATGAGGTAGAAGAGGACGAAGGTGGAGAGGGAAGCGAGGATGCCTCCTATGAGTGCGCGGGTGTGGTTTTTGAAGACGGTGAAGATGGGGACGGCGACTTGCTCGGAGCGGCGGGCTAGCTCGGCGAAGACAGGGGTTTCCGTGATGGTGAGGCGGACCCAGAGGCCGAGGAGGACGAGGACGGCAGAGGCGAGGAACGGGAGACGCCAGCCGTAGTTGAAGAACTGCTTGTCAGTGAGGAAATGGGAGAGCAAAAGGAAGGTGGCGCTGGAGAGGGCGAAGCCGATGGGCGCGCCTAGCTGGGGAAACATTCCGTAGAGGGCGCGCTTGTTGGGAGGAGCGTTTTCGACAGCGAGAAGGACGGCGCCACCCCATTCGCCTCCCAGGCCGATACCCTGGCCGAAGCGACAGAGGGCGAGGAGGATGGGGGCGGCGATGCCGAAGGTCGCGTAGCCGGGAAGGACTCCGATGATGAAGGTGGAGAGGCCCATGGTGGCGAGGGCGATGACCAGGGTTCGCTTGCGGCCGATGCGATCGCCGAAGTGTCCGAAGAGGGTTGAGCCGATGGGGCGCGCGATGAAGGCTACGGCGAAGGTGGCGAGTGAGGCGAGGGTGGAGGTGGTGGGGTCGGAGTTGGGGAAGAAGAGTTTGGGGAAGACGAGGACGGCGGCGGTGGCGTAGATGTAGAAGTCGAAGAACTCGACTGAGGTGCCGACGAGGGAGGCGAAGAGGACCTGGCGGGTGGTGTTGATTTGCTTTTGAGTCGTGGGGTTCATCGGGAGATTGGATGGGGAGGAAGGCACGAGGTTGAATTCTATTTGAATTCGAGGGCGCGGTCATGTGCGGCGTGGGTGGGCAGGGCGCGGATCCGTCCGCTTTGCGGATGGCTGCGAAAAACAAGCAAAGGCAAGAGCCTTGACGCAAAGGGCGCTAAGGCTGCGACGTTTCGCGACGTAGAACAAGCACGGCAAGGTAAGAAGCAGATTCCCGGAGGGAATGACAGAAAGAAAGACAAGGGCAACAGCAACAGCAACAGCAAAAACAAATACAGGGATGATCCTTCGCTACGCTCAGGATGACGGCGAAAAACGAGCTGCGGCAGGAACAGATCGTTGATCTCTGTTGCCTGCCTTTAGAAGTGGCGGAGGCGGGGTGGGGTGTCCGGGTCGGAGCGGGAGGGGACTTCGGTGGGGGGGGGGGGGGGGGGTTTCTCCATGGTCTTTTCGATGGAGCGGCTGACGAGGTCGCGGGAGCCGAGGCCGATGGCGAGGGAGAGGGTGAGGACGATGCCGCCGAAGAGGATGCCGAAGGCTAGCTCGACGACGGTACCACCGATCTGGAGGTGGTCGAGCGCCATGGCGGCGGAGAGGACGAGGACGAGCCACTTGATGCCGAGGGAGAGGAAGCGGGCGTATTGGAGTTGGGCGTTGACGGCTCCGATGAGGACGGAGCGGGCGAGGAAGCGGGCGATCAGCGTGCCGACGAGCAGGATGAGGATGGCTCCGGCGATGTGAGCTACATAGGGGAGAAGGAAGATGGAATAGCGGGCGTCGTCGGCATAGGAGGCGTCGAATGCGGAGATGCCGATGGCGACGCCGGCGAGCACCAGTAGCCAAAAGATGGTGCGCTGGGCGAGCACGGTGGGGGAGTTGGAGGGCGACCACTCGGTAAGGATGCCGGTGGAGCCGGGGGCTTCGCGGGAGGCGAGGCGTTCGTCAAAGCGAACAGCGATGAGCAGACGGCGGATGAGAGCGGAGAGGCCCCAGCCGATGAGCGCGAAGACGACGACGGCGAGCAGGAAGGCGAGGATTCCAGGAAGGAAGCTGGCCAGGACAAGGACGATGCGGTGAATGGACTGGCGAAGGGCGGCTGAGATTTGCTGTGCCATTTGGTGTCCCATGGTTGGTTCCTTTCTGGAGAGTGAAGCTAGTTCTCAGTTCTCAGTTGGGCGTTGGGCAACGGCATTTAGGGGTTGAAGCGGTCGGGCCAGCGCCAGCGGGAGACGATGTAGGACTTTTCGTTTTCGAAGGCGGCGGCGGTTAGTTCAATAGCATGGGTCGCGCGGGCGGGGTCGTCGGCGACGAAGCGGAGGTAGGAGGCGACCCAGGCGAAGTAGAGAGGCGTCATGGCGCCGAGCAGGTGGCTGCGGTTGAGGGTGCGGAGATGGTAGGCGAGGGCGAAGTCGTAGACGACGCGGGCCCAGAGGTCGGGCTCCATGGTGAAGACGTCGGGTGAGAGAACGGAGAGTTTTTTTAAGGCCAGGCGGGACTGCGGAGGGAGGACGAGTGACCAGATCTCCTGGAGGTTGTCCTGGGCGAGACGGAAGGTCTCGATCATGGAGTGGATTTCAGGGGAGGCGGCCAGCTCGTGAATGGGGGGAGGGGAGGATGGCTGGACGGAGGGGGCGTAGATGCCGCGCGCGCGCTGCCAGAAGGACGATTTGGATTCGATGTCGTTGAAGAGGGAGCCGGCGATGGAGGTGAAGAGGGCGTTGAAGTCGGCCTGGGTGGCGGGCGGAGGCGGTGTGGGCGGGGCGGCGCTGCCTGCGGAGACTTCGCGAACGGAGAAGCCGGCGGCGGCGGATTCGGCGACGGGCCAGAGGAGCGAGGAGCCTTGATTGAGCGCGATGAGGCGCTGGGTGGTGGAGCCGAGGCGCTGGGCGAGGCGAGCGGAGATGGCGGCGTCTATGGGGAGGGGGAAGTGGATGTCGGCGCCGAAGAGGGCGCGGGAGAGCGGATAGAGAAGAGCGGAGTTGACGAGTGCGTCGTTGGGACCGACGGCGAAGCGGGGAAGAACGAGGTCGACGTTTTTAGTGCGGAGGCAGTCGAAGAGGCTGCGGAGGAGAGTGGGGTCGAGGGCGTTGGGGGCAGAGAGTGCGGCGGTGTCGCCACCAAGGAGGATGACGGCGCGGGCATTGTGTTCGAGCGCTAGTTGAGCGGCGGAGGCGTAATCGGCGGCGGCGAGAATCCAGCCGACGTCGGAACGGGCGCTGGCGTAGGGGATGATGTCGAGGGAGGGAAAGTCGGAGGGAGTTTCGGGGGCGTGGGCGGAGGCGACGAGGACGGACTCGTTGGGGAATGCGGCGGCGATGGCGTGGAGCGCGTGGGGGAGAGCGTCAGGTGCGAGCGCGGGCAGGCAGATGAGGAGTTCCGCGGTGGAGCGGTGGGCGGGCGCTAGGGTGGGGCCGGATTCCGAGTGTGCGGTCGGCTGCGTGGCGTCGGCGGTGAGTGGGCTGGAGGACATGAGGTGTGAGCCGAGTGCTGCTGATATGAGACGCTTCAGTGATTATGCGCTGTTGCGTGCGATGGCGAGAAGACCTTCTAACGGGATGGCTAGCCAGGTGGGGCGATTGTTGAGCTCGTAGAGAAGTTCGTAGGAGGCTTTTTCGAGGAGCAGAGCGTCGATGGCGGTGGTGGTGTCGTGGGGGAGGAGCGCGGGGTTGGTCGCGATGGTGGAGGTGTAGGCGTGGACGAAGGCGGCGGTAACGGCGGTCTCCCAGGCCGCGGCCCAGGCATTGAGGTTGGCTGTGTTGGATGGGTTGGCAGTGAGGGCGGTTTGGAGGGCGGTGCGGGCCGCGTAGCTGAAGCTGCGGAGCATGCCGGCTACGTCGCGGAGGGGGGACTGTTTCTTGCGGCGGTCGGCGAGGGAGCGGGCGGGCTCGCCTTCGAAGTCGATGATGAGGAAGTCGGCGGCGGTTTTGGATTGGGTGCGGAGGATCTGGCCGAGATGGTAGTCGCCGTGGATGCGGATTCGCTGGCCGAAGCGGGCGGGGTCGCCGTTGAGAGAGGCGACGCTGGCTAGGAGGTCGTCGCGGTGGGAGATGAGCTCGGTGGCGAGATCCCGGGTCCGAGAATCCGGACTCGGGGCACCCGGATTTGTTGAGGACTTTAGGAAGGACTGGAGGGCGTCGAGTGCGGTGGTGACTTGCTGGTGGATGCGCTCGCGGTCGTTGGCGAGGTCTTCAGGTGTGGTGGGTGCGGCGGTGAAGGCGGGGTTGTCGGTGGGGGTGGCTAGCGCTAGGTGGAGCTCGGCGGTGCGTTGGCCTAGGAGGGCGGCGGCTTCGAGATAGCCGCTGGCGTGTTCGCGGATGGCTTCGGGAGGTGGCGTGGGGAGGGTGGCGATTTCGGAGAAGAAGCGGTCGAGATTGGTGAGGGTCCAGGCCCAGCCGTCGCCGAGGTTGGGAGCGAAGGCTTGGAGGAACGCTAGGGTGGTGTTGTCGGTGGTGAGGTGGAGATCGCCGAGGTAGGCGGGGATGTGGTCGAAGTGGGCGACTTCGGTGAGGAAGCGGCCGATTTCTACGTCGGGGTTTTCGCCGTTGGTGACCCGGCGGAAGATCTTGAGGATGGCGAGGTCGTCGTAGAGGATGCTCGTGTTGGATTGCTCGGCGGAACCGAGGCGGGAGGGGAGGTCGGCGAGGCGCGCGGGGTCGAGTGCGGCGGAGTGGTTGGAGGTGATGTTGGGAATGGGAGGCTGTGGTGGTTCACCCACCTTAGTCGATGATGAAACTATCGACGAAGATGGGGCACCCGGATTGGTGGCTTCGCACACGATGGTGTGGAGGAGGGCGGCGCGGAAGATGGGGCTGGCGGAGGCGTCGATGAGCGCGGCGTTGTCCAGGGTGGTGATGACTGCGTTGGGCGTAGCGGTTTGGAAGGTGGCGGCGTCGGCTTCGGTGGCGAGGGCGAGGGGGATTTGATAGAGGTCGGTGGAGTTGTCGGTGTAGGTAATTTCGACGAGGGCGATGAGGGAACTGGCGTCGATGGAGGTGGTGGAGGCGATGCGTGTGGAGCGGATGGTACGGGACTTGCCGCCGAACCAGCGCTGCTTCGCGATGTAGGCGGGGAGGACACTGTCGAGGTCGGGGGCGAATGCTTGTAGGACGGCGATGATCGTGGGCGCGGAAGAAGATACAGGGGTCTCTCCACTGCGCTGCGCTTCGGTCGAGATGACGGTGTTGCGGGGCGCTCCGGTCGAGATGACGGCGTTGGCTTCGGGGCCTTGCGCGGTCTGCGATGCAGAGGCACGTTGTTGAGGAGTGAACGAGGGGGTTGCGGCGGATTCCTGGAGGAGGTCGACGATGGGGTCGGGGGGACGAGCGGCGGCGGGTTGGAGCTCGAGCCAGAAGAAGCTGTAGGGGGCGAGCGTGATGGCGTAGGGGGTTTCGTCGACGATGGGAAAGGGGACGTAGCCGAGCATTTCTACGGGGAGGCGGCCTTTGTATTTGCTGAGGTCGAGCTGCACGGGTTGAGCGAAGCGGGAGAGGTTGGCTACGCAGAGAACGGTTTCGCTGTGGCCGTCCTCACCGGTGAATTCTCTTATGTAGGCGAGGACTTTGCGGTTTTCGGGGTGGAGGAATTCTAGGGTACCGCGGCCGAAGACCTGGAAGATTTTGCGGAGCGCAATCATGTTGCGCGTCCAGTGGAGGAGCGAGGAAGCGTCGGACTGCTGGGCTTCTACGTTGATGGCTTGGTAGCCCCAGATGGGGTCCATGATGACGGGGAAGTAGAGCTTGGCCGGGACGGCTTTGCTGAAGCCGGCGTTGCGATCGGAGTTCCACTGCATGGGGGTGCGGACGCCGTTGCGGTCGCCGAGATAGATGTTGTCACCCATGCCGATTTCGTCGCCGTAGTACATGATGGGCGTGCCGGGGAAGCTTAGCAGGAGGGAGTTGAGCAATTCGATGCGGCGGCGGTTGTTGTCGACGAGGGGAGCGAGGCGGCGGCGAATGCCGACGTTGATGCGCATGCGGGTGTCGGCGGCGTAGGCGAGGTTCATGTAGTCGCGCTCGTCGTCGGTGACCATCTCGAGGGTGAGTTCGTCGTGATTGCGGAGGAAGAGTCCCCACTGGCAGTTGTCGGGGATGGCGGGAGTTTGCGCCATGATGTCGGTGATGGGGAGACGGTCTTCCTGACGGAGGGCCATGTAGATGCGCGGCATGAGGGGGAAGTGGAAGGCCATGTGGCATTCGTCGCCGTCGCCGAAGTAGGGGCGCACGTCGGCGGGCCACATGTTGGCTTCGGCGAGGATGAGACGGTTCTCGTATTCGGCGTCCATGACGGAGCGGATGTGCTGGATGAGGTGGTGGGTTTCGGGGACGTTTTCGCAGGAGGTGCCGTCGCGTTCGATGAGGTAGGGGATCGCGTCGAGACGGAGGCCGTCGACACCCATGTCCATCCAGAAACGCATGGCGTTGAGGACTTCTTCCATGACGCGGGGGTTATCGAAGTTGAGGTCGGGCTGGTGGGCGAAGAAGCGGTGCCAGTAGTACTGCTGGGCGACTTCGTCCCAGGTCCAGTTGGACTTTTCTGTGTCGGTGAAGATGATGCGGACGCCTTCGAATTTTTTGTCCGAGTCGGACCAGACGTACATGTTGCGGTCGGGTGAATCTTTGGGGGCGAGGCGGGCGCGCTGGAACCACGGGTGTTGATCGGAGGTGTGGTTGATGACGAGCTCGATCATGACTTGCATGTTGCGGGCGTGAGCTTCGGCGAGGAATTGTTTGAAGTCGTCGATGGTGCCGTAGGACGGGTTGACGTCGGTGTAGTTGGCGATATCGTAGCCGTCGTCGCGGAGGGGGGAGGGGAAGAAGGGGAGGAGCCAGAGGCAGGTGACGCCGAGTTCCTGAAGGTAGTCGAGTTTGGAGATGAGGCCCTGGAAGTCGCCGATGCCGTCGGCGTTGGAGTCGGCGAAGGCGCGGACGTGGAGCTCGTAGATGATCGCGTCTTTGTACCAGAGCGGGTCGGTGGCGCTGCAGGGCTTCTTCACGTGCGGGTTGCCTCTTGCGGTGGTTGGCATCTTTGCGGTTGGATGCAGGGCCGAGTTACTCGGGTGGCCGTAGGTTCGAGTATGAGCTATCAGGTGCGGAGGATGCGGAAGATGTGGGCGGTGGCGGCGGGGGTTAGGGAGACGTAGTTGGTGGGGCCGTGCCAGGTGTAGCTGATGCCGGTGAGAAGGTCTTCTACGGTGTAGCTGGCGTCCCAGGGGAGGTTGAGCTTGTCTAGGGACAGGGTGACGAGGGCGGATTGGGTGTTTAGGGGGTCTAGATTTACGGCTATCAGGATGGTGTTGGTTCCGTCGGCGGTGGATTTGGAGTAGACGAGGAGATTGTCGTTGGGGGCTGTGTGGAAGTGGAGGTTTTCGTTGCGCTGGAGGGCGGGGTTGTTGCGGCGGATGTGGTTTAGGTCCGCGATGAGGGGCGCGATGGAGTTGGGGTCGGTGCGGTCCCAGGTGCGGAGCTGATACTTTTCGCTGTCGAGATACTCTTCGCTGTTGGTCTTGCCGGGGGAGGGCCTGGCGGGGCGGCCTTCTAGTAATTCGTAGGCGGGGCCGTAGATGCCGTAGTTCGCAGAGAGCGTGGTGGCTAGGATGATGCGCTGTTGGAAGATGGCACGGCGTTCGGCTAAGTCGGCGATTTGGAATTGGGCGTGAAGGATGTCGGGGGTGTTGGGCCAGACGTTGGGGCGGAAGAAATCGGAGACGGGTGGGTTGCAGATTTCTTCGAAGTACTCGATGAGGTCGGCCTTGGTGTTGCGCCAGGTGAAGTAGGTGTAGGACTGCGAGAAGCCAGCCTTGGCTAGCGAGTACATGACGTGGGGGCGGGTGAAGGCTTCGGCTAGAAAGAGAGCGTCGGGTGCGGTCTTTTGGACTTCTGCGATGCACCATTGCCAGAAGGGGAGGGCCTTGGTGTGTGGGTTGTCAACGCGGAAGACACGGACGCCGCGATCGACCCAGAATTTGAAGACGCTGTGGAGGGCGTCCCAGAGACCGCGCCAGTCGGGCGATTCGAAGTTGAGGGGATAGATGTCCTGATATTTTTTTGGGGGGTTTTCGGCGTACTGGATGGTGCCGTCGGGACGGTGGGAAAACCAGGTGGGATGCTCGGTGACCCAGGGATGGTCGGGGCTGCATTGGAAAGCGATGTCGAGGGCTATGTCGATGCTGTGATCGCGGGCGGTTTGGACTAGGGCATCGAAGTCGGCGAAGGTGCCGAGGGCGGGGAGGATGGCGGTGTGGCCGCCTTCTCCAGAGCCGATTAGCGTGTTCCCAATTGCCCAAGGGCTGCCGACGTCGTTGGGCTCGGGGGTGGTGGAGTTGTTACGGCCTTTGCGGAACGCGTTGCCGATGGGGTGGATGGGCGGCATGTAGAGGACGTCGAAGCCCATGGAGGCGATTTCGGGGATGCGGAGGGTTACGTCGCGGAGGGTGCCATGCGTGCCGGCGGGGCCTGCGGAGCGGGGGAAGAGTTCGTACCAGGAAGAGAAGCGGGCGCGCTCGCGATCAATCCAGAGAGGGAGCTCCGGGGTGTGCTTGGTGGCAAAGCTGAAGTCGGGATATTTTCCGACGAGGGCGATGAGTTCGGGGGTGATGGGGGTGTCGTAGAGGCTGAGGTTTTGGTCGGCGAGGGTGCGGAGCTTGGCGGCGGCGGCGATGAGTTTTTTTGCGTCGGTACGTTTGGCGCGGGCGGCTGCGGCGTCGAAGTGGAGGGCGCCGATGCGGAAGGCGAGTGGGATGTCTTGGGCGGAATCGGTTTGGGCGGCGAGGCGTTTGGCGAGGTCGTGGACCCAGGTGTCGAAGTGGTCGATCCAGGCTTCTATGGTGAAGTACCAGAGGCCTAGCTTGGAGAGGTCTTCTGGAGAGCCGGCGGTGAAGGTGGCGGTCCAGAGATCGTTATTGATTTCGGTGAAGGGGACGGAATTCCATTTGCGTTGCGACGCGTGGCGATAGAGAAGGCGGGCGGCAACGTGATCGTGGCCATCGCCGAAGATGGCGGCGGTGACTTCCAACTGATCGCCGAGGATGCGCTTGGCAGGATAACGGCCGTCGTTCACGGATGGCTGGATCTCTTCGATGACGATGCGCTTGCGGCCTTCGCTTGGTTTCATGCGCGGTGCAACTCCTTTGCGGTCTATAGACATGGTAGTAGATGTGGGTTGAGGGTACGACGTTGGGGGGTGGATGTGCATCCAATTGCGTACAGCATTGAAGTACTCGGTAGAGGGTGCTAGCGGTTCCACCGTCCCATTTGGTCTCTGGTTGGACGGATGCGGTGAGGGTGGGACTGGTTGTAGATGCGTTATGGATGGCTGGCGCGATGAATTGTTCGTTTATTTTTTGAGGGCGTTTGGAGGTGAGCTTGTCCGGAGGATTTTTCAGCAAGAAGAAGCTGCCGCTGCATGGCGCGCGGATTGAAGACTATGCGTTGATTGGGGATTGCGAGACGGCGGCGCTGGTGAGTCGCGATGGATCGATCGACTGGTTATGCTGGCCGAATTTTTCATCGGCCGCTTGTTTTGCAGCGCTGCTGGGGACGGCGGAGAACGGGTTCTGGAGGATTCGTCCGGTTGAGGATGTGGTGGAGGTGCGGCGGCGATATCGTCCGGGAACGATGATTGTCGAGACGACGTTTGTGACCAAGCAGGGCGAGGTTTGCTTGACGGATTTCATGCCGCCGAGGGGAAAGCACTCGGATGTAGTGCGGATGGTGCAGGGGGTGAGTGGCCGGGTAAAGATGCACATGGACATGGTGCTGCGATTTGATTATGGGCTGACTGTGCCGTGGGTGACCAAGCATGGAGAGGAGTTGCATGCGGTGGCGGGGCCGGATCTGGCGGTGTTGCGCAGTCAGTGCATCAGCGGAAAACCGGCGGAGTTGAAGGGCGAAGACATGAAGACGGTGAGCGACTTTGTGCTGCGCGGGAGCGAGAAGGGCGGGGGCGATAAAGTCTGCTTCACGCTTACATATGGAAACTCATTCGAGGCCGTGCCTGATCCGATCTCTGCGGAGGATGCGTTGAAGGATACGCACGATTACTGGTGCGAGTGGTCGGACCGTGCGACGTACAAGGGGCAATATGCGGAGGCTGTGCAGCGCAGCCTCATGACGTTGAAGGCGATGACCTATCGGCCGACGGGCGGGGTTGTGGCGGCAGTGACGGCTGGATTGCCGGAGAGAATTGGCGGGGAAAGGAATTGGGATTATCGGTTCTGCTGGCTGCGGGACACCTCGTTCACGCTGCTGGTGCTGATGCGCGCGGGATATACGGAGGAGGCGGTGGCGTGGAGGGTATGGCTGCTGCGTGCTATTGCAGGATCGCCGGGTCAGATACAGAGCCTGTACGGTATCAAAGGCGAGAGACGATTGCCGGAGTGGGAGTTGGATTGGCTGCCGGGCTACGAGAACTCGAAGCCAGTGCGCATTGGGAATGCGGCTTCGCAGCAATTTCAGCTGGATGTGTATGGCGAGGTGTCGGTGGCGTTGAGTCGAACGCCGGAAGCGGAGAATGAATTGCGCAGCTCATCTACAGGGCTGGAGGCAGCGCTGATCGACCATCTTTGTCACGTGTGGGATCAGCCTGATGAAGGGATATGGGAGACGCGCGGCGGGGCAAAGCACTTTGTGCATAGTAAGGTGATGGCGTGGATGGCGCTGGACCGGGCGGTGAAACGGCACGAGCACTTTGATGGAGTGGGCGACGTGAAGCGCTGGCGGAAGAATCGCGACCTGCTGCATAAGGAGATTTGCGCGAAGGGATTCAATAAGAAGCTGAACTCCTTTACGCAGAGTTATGGATCGAAGGCGCTGGATGCGTCGTGTCTGCGGTTGGCGCTGGTGGGATTTTTGCCGGTGGATGATCCGCGCATTGTGGGGACGATCGATGCGATTCAGAAGGGCTTGATGAAGGATGGGCTGGTGCAGCGGTATGATCCGGGAAAGAGCTCGGATGGATTGAAGGGCGGCGAAGGAACGTTTCTGGCGTGCAGCTTCTGGATGGTGACCTGCTTATGGTTGATCGATCGCAAGCAGGAGGCGACGCAGATGTTTGATCGGCTGCTGGCGTTGCGCAATGATGTTGGACTGCTGAGCGAAGAGTACGATGTGCAGGATAAACGCATGCTGGGCAACTTTCCGCAGGCGTTGTCGCATATTGCGCTAACGCACTCAGCGTTTACGCTTTCGGGCCAGTGGACACCGGAGCCGTACAACGCGAAAGCGTGATGCAGGGCTGCGATCGGTGCAACCTGACACTCGCATTTTGGGTCTATTAAACGACAGAACTAAATTCATTCATGATGTGAGGAGCAGATAAGGTATGAGGCGTGTGCCGGGGTCGACCTATCGTCTGCAATTGCATCGAGAGTTTACGTTCGATGACGCTGCGGCGATTGTGGAATATTTGAAGACGCTTGGGGTGACGCACGTGTACTGCTCGCCGTACCTGCAGGCGGCGCCGGGAAGCATGCATGGCTATGACGTGGTGGATCATCGCAGGGTGAATGAGGAGCTGGGCGGTACGGAGGCGCATGAGCGCTTTTGCAAGCGGCTGGAGAAGTGTGGGTTGGGACAGGTGCTGGACATTGTTCCGAATCACATGAGCCTGGGCGCGGAGAACAAGTATTGGTGGGATGTGCTGGAAAACGGAACGAACAGCCGCTATGCGAGCTTCTTTGATATCGATTGGAATTCGTCGGAAGAGCGGTTGCGCGACAAGGTGCTGGTGCCGATCTTGGCAGAGCAATATGGCCGGGCGCTGAGTGCGGGGAAAGTGGTGGTGCAGCGCAAAGGTGCGAGGTTTACGGTGGAGGCGGCGGGGCAAACGTTTCCGGTGTCGCCGGTAAGTTTGTCGATGATTTTGGGAAAGGCCGCGGAGTATGCGAAGAGCGATGCGCTGAGCTTTGTGAGTGCGAGCTTTGCACGATTGCCGTCGCCGGACTTCTGGGATCGGCGAACGATTCTGGCGCGGCATCGAGACAAGAAGGTACTGCATGGGTTGCTGGATCGGTTGTGCCGGACAGAGGAGAATCTGCCCGAGGCGATCGATCGCGTGGTACGCGAGGTGAATGGCAGCGTCGATGCATTGGATGAGTTTCTGTCGCAGCAGTACTATCGGCTGGCGTATTGGAGGACCGCAGACCAGCAGCTGGGGTATCGGCGATTCTTTGATGTGAATACGCTGATTGGGTTGAGGGTGGAGCGCGAGTTCGTGTTTGATGAGACGCATGCGCTGATTTTGAAATGGCTGAAGCAGGGGTTGCTGGATGGCGTGCGTGTGGATCATCCGGATGGGTTGAGAGATCCGAAGCAATATTTTGAGCGGCTGCGGGAGCGGGCGCCAGAGGCATGGATTGTTGGGGAGAAGATTCTGGAGCCGGGCGAGTGGCTGCGCGAAGATTGGCCGATTGAGGGAACCAGCGGGTATGACTTCCTGAACATCGCGATGGGGGTGCTAGTGAATCGCGAAGGACTGAAGAAGCTGGGTGAGCATTACACGGCGTTCACGGGAGACGACTCGGATTTTCCGGGGGTGGCGCACGATAAGAAGATCGCGGTGGAACAGGAGGCGCTGGGCAGCGATGTAAATCGGCTGACGACGTTGTTTGTGGATATTTGCGAGAGCAATCGAGACCAGCGAGATTTCACGCGGGCGGAAGTACGGCGGGCGATTCGTGAGGTGGCGGCTTGCTTCTCGGTGTATCGGACGTACGTGGTGCCGGAACGAAATGAAATTGGAGAAGAAGATCGCAAGCGCATTCAACGGGCGATCGAGAGCGCAAAGGGAAACCGGACGGACATTGACGGTGCGCTGTTCGACTTCATGCGCGACGTGCTGACACTGAAGGTGATTGGGAAAACAGAGACGGAGTTTGTGAATCGCTTTCAGCAGTTCACGGCTCCCGTGATGGCGAAGGGCGTGGAGGACACGGCGTATTACTGCTGGAACCGTCTGGCCGCGATGAATGAGGTGGGCGGCGATCCTGACTGTGACGGGTTCAGCTTAGAGCATTTCCATGAGTATCAGGTGAGGATGCAGCGGACGTTCCCGATGACGATGACGGCGTTGAGCACACATGATACGAAGCGCAGCGATGATGTGCGGGCTCGGATGATCGTACTCACCGAGATGCCGGATACGTTTGCAGAGGTGGTGCGGCGGTGGAGCACGCACAATGCGAAGTTTAGAAGTGGTGATCAGATTGATCCTGGCACGGAGTGGTTTCTGTATCAGACGCTGGTTGGGGCGTGGCCGATCAGCACGGAGCGGCTGCGGGAATACATGCAGAAGGCGATGCGTGAAGCCAAGGTGCGAACGAGTTGGGTCGCGAATAATGCGGAGTATGAGAACGCGTTAAATGGGTATATTGACGCGATTCTCGGGGACCATGAGTTTGTCGCGGAGCTGGAGAAATTTGTAGGGGACATTGCGACGGCGGGCCGCGTGAACTCGCTGGCGCAGACGTTGATGAAGTACACGGCTCCGGGAGTTCCTGATTTGTACCAGGGTGGGGAGCTGTGGGATTTTTCGCTGGTGGACCCGGACAATCGGCGGCCGGTGGATTATTGCCGGCGAGCGGAGCTGCTGAAGGAGATGCAGTCGTTGAACGTGGTGCAGGTGTTGGAGCGTGGAGACGAGGGATTGCCAAAGCTTTGGGTGGTGCATAAGGCGCTGCTGTTGCGCAAGGAGCATCCGGATTGGTTTGGACCGGGAGCTGATTATGCGGCTTTGGCGATTGAGGGTACGGAGCGCGAGCGGGTGATTGCTTATCGACGCGGAGAGCGTGTGTTAACGGTGGTGCCGCGGTGGTCGCTCGAGGCGAAGGCGTGGGGGGAGACGGCGGTAGACGTTCCGGGAGGGCGATGGAGGAATCGGCTGACGGGCGCTGAGTGTGAGGGCGGACGCGTGCTGGTGGGTGAGCTGCTGAAGACGTTCCCGGTGGCGCTGTTGGTGCGGGAAAGCTGACAGGGGCGCTGGCAGAGAGATTGAACGAGAGAGAGGGCAGCAATGCATAAGTTTGGAGTGTGGGCGCCGCGGGCGAAGACGATGTCGTTGAAGTGGCGCGACCAGGTATTGACGATGAAGGGGCCAAACAAGCGGGGGTGGTGGACGCTTGTGGTGGAGGATGCGCAGTGCGGGGATACATATTCGTTTCTGATTGATGATGATCCGACGGCGTACCCGGATCCGCGCAGCCTATGTCAGAGAGATGGTGTGCATGGGCCATCGCGGCTTTACGACCATGAAGATTATGTGTGGCATGATCAGTTGTGGCGCGGATCTCCCAGGACCGGGGCGGTGTTGTACGAGATGCACGTTGGGACGTTCAGTGAGGCTGGAACGTTTGATGGAGCGATCGAGCACCTGGATTATCTGTCAGAGCTTGGGATCACGCATATCGAGCTGATGCCGGTGGCGGAGTTTGCCGGACAGAGGGGTTGGGGATATGACGGTGTCGCACTGTTCGCGACGCATGAGCCGTATGGCGGGCCGGATGGGTTGAAGCGATTTGTGGACGCGTGCCATGCGCGGGGGCTGAGTGTGATCCTGGATGTGGTGTACAACCACTTTGGGCCGGTGGGGAGTTACGCGAACAAGTTTGGGCCGTACCTGACGAAGAAACACAAGACACCGTGGGGCGATGCGGTGAATCTGGATGAGGGTGGGAGCGACGAGGTGCGGCGGTTCTTCTGCGATAACGCGCTGATGTGGCTGAAGGATTATCACTGCGATGGGTTGCGGTTCGATGCGGTGCATGAGTATATCGATCGGTCGGCGGTGCATTTTATGGAGCAGATGTCGACCGAGGTAGAGCGACTGAGTTCGACGGTTGGAAGAGAGTTTTATCTGATTGCGGAGAGCGATTTGAATGATCCGCGGGTTATTCGGCCGCGCGAGGCGCACGGATATGGGATGGACTCGCAGTGGAGCGATGATTTTCATCATGCGCTTTTTTCGCTGCTGTATACGAAGGAGATGGACCGCGGGTACTACGGGGATTTCGGGAAGCTGTCTGATCTGCATAAGGCGTTGAAGCATGCGTATGTGTATGACGGACAGTACTCGAGTTACAGGAAGAGTAAGCATGGGAGATTGGCGGAGGGTTTGTCCGCGCATCATTTTGTGCACTTCGATCAGAACCATGACCAGGTGGGGAATCGGGCGAAGGGGGAGCGACTGGAGCAACTTTGCGGTTTGGATGCAGCGAAGGTCGCGATTGGGTTGGTGTTGATGGCGCCGTATATGCCCATGTTGTTTATGGGGGAGGAGTTTGCTGCGTCGTCGCCGTTCCAGTATTTCGCGGACCATGAAGATGATGAGATGCGGAGATTGGTGGCGGAGGGGCGCAAGCGCGATTTTGCGGTGTTTGGATTTGGCGATGATGTGCCGAATCCGGAGGCGATCGAGACGTTTGAGCGATCGAAGCTGAACTGGAATGAGATTGGCGAGGGCAAGCATGCGGAGATGCTGGCGTGGACGAAGT